>Ga0164242_10001457_pt1 | contig 28035 bp, 22 predicted proteins | sample OricomgcompostMG_FD_108783 | JGI IMG/M metagenome (GOLD analysis project Ga0164242, IMG submission 108783) | Miracle-Growth compost microbial communities from Emeryville, California, USA - Original compost - Miracle growth compost (MG) ...
CCGGGTATAAGATACATCCCGAAAGTAAGAAAGATAATAGCGAAAAACAGTCTGGGAATGCTGATAAATTTAAGCTCGCTGTCGTGGGAGAACTTGAGTTTTCCCAGCAGATAAAAACCGGTCAACAGCGAAAGCACGATCCAGATGGCCAGGAAGATTTCTCGATCCAGCAGGTGCCATCCGTAGATCTGATCAACCATGGATAAAAACTTCATCGCCAAGGCCAGTTCGATAAAGCCAAAAACGACTTTCACACTGTTCAGCCAACCGCCGCTTTTGGGCAGCACATGCAGCAGCGTCGGGAAAAAGGCAAATAAAGAAAAGGGAATCGCCAGTCCGGCGCTTAGTCCCAGCATGCCGATGACGGCCGCAGAGCCGGCGTGGGCGGAGCTGGCTGTACTTACCTGTGCCAGCAGGCTGCCGACAAAGGGACCTGTGCAGGAAAAAGAAACGATGACCAGGGTGAGCGCCATAAAGAATATGCCAATCATACCGCCGCCACTGGCTTTTTTGTCCGCCTTAGTAGCCCAGCTACTGGGTAGCGTCAGTTCAAACCCGCCAAAAAAGGAGATGGCGAAGATGACAAAAATGGCAAAAAACAAAAGATTGGCGATAGCGCTCGTAGCGATGGTATACATAATATCATCCCCGAATACTTTTGTCAGTATAAAAGTGGGAACGGTATAAATTAATATAATAGAGACAGAATAGATAAGCGCATTGCGGATGCCTTCAGATTTACTGCTGCTGCGTTTTAAAAAGAAGCTGACCGTCACCGGGATCAACGGGAATACGCAAGGAGTGAATACCGCAATCAGCCCTGCTATTAGTCCGACCCAGAATATCTTCAGCAAAGATCCTTCCGGGTTGATGTCACTGCTAGCAGCGGCGGCTACCTGAGGCTGCTGCGTTCCCTGGTTGGCCTTCTGAATGGCACCGCCTTTTTTTAAAGGGGCTACAAAAGCATATTCCCCGCTGGGGAATTCATCTTTATTTTTTGCGAGCCAGGTAAAGTTGCCGGTAAAAGTGGCTTCCTGGGTGGAAGCGATATGCAGGGGAAGTTCAAAAACGGCGCTGTCTGTATAATAATGTAGTGTACTGCCTAAATCCGGGGCGTCTACAGATTGCAGATTGCCTTTTTCCGTCACGGTATCTGCCGTATTAAGGAATGCTTTGAGAGAACTGTCCAGCGTCAGGGTAGAAATAAAGGCATCCTCTGTGGAAAATTTACGGGTGCTCATCAGCATATTGCCTTTGCTGATGACAGCTTTTATCTGTAAAATGGCAGTTGAATCGCTGTTTCTGAGGACCGATGTGGAAAACGCAACGGGCTGCTGACCGGGGTTCTGGGCCAATACTGCACCGCTTAGACCGACGCTTAACAGCAGCAGGAAAAATAAAATGTATGTACGCATAAATTGTAAGATCTATATAATATGAAGTCTGTTTACCTTGTACAGTTGGCAAGGTCTGAATAATTTATGATAATTCATCACACTTGTGCCAGTGCTTGCTTATTGATTATGCCACAAAATTAAAAAGGTTTGTCCGTATAGCTTACGAACAAACCTTAAAATTATAATTTAAAGGGTATCTCGGGTTTCCTGGGAGATACTAAGTGGTTTGGCTATTATTTAAGCGCGACGGAGAATTTGGAACTGCTGGGAGGCAGACATTCATGGTCATTACATACCATATAATTTACTTCTCCGGCAAGGTTGGTCTTAACACCGCCTTTGACCTTTACAATCTGAGTAAAACTCACTTTATCGGCATAATATTTTACGTCCATGTCGAAGTTCTTGTCATGAACCGTCTGCATTTTACCAGATTCCTTTGTTTTGCCTACCAGGGTTACCAGTGGGTTTTTAGTAAAGGAGAAACTTGTCGGCACGGGCCCGCCATCGCCTATGTTTTGGGAATAAATATGCCAGGGGGCAGGAACGGAGGCAGTAATCGTCACTTTATACTGACCTGCGTCTACTTTCTCGGCTGAAGAAGTCCATTTTACAGGGGACTGCTGGGCGAAGCTAAGGACAGCCATAAAAGCCAGTACAAGTGTTGCTGTTAATTTTTTCATCATTGTTTCGTTTTAAAAAATTACATTGTCTTATCATCTAATCCATTCATATGCAGGAATTTGCCAATGGGTAAATTCCTGCCATGCAGGCGTAGATAAATTATAGACCAAAGATAGTCAAACTTGTTTAATAGGAAGGTCCGGCTGACGTTAAGTAAAATCCTAATTTTTACTTATTCTGATATAAGTATCTGAAAATTACCGTATTTGTAAATAATGATAGCCCGCTTATGGCGGGCTATCATTAACGGAACCGTCTTTGTCCCGTCTCATCTAAATCATTTATAGACTTTCCTGTCCATTTATCAGGGGACGGCAGCTTTTGCAGATGCTGCCGCTCATTTTCCTTTAAAGCAAGCCGAGCAGTTCAAATACTTTTTTTCCGTCTTCATTGCCCAGGGTAGCAGAAACTGCTCTTTCCGGGTGGGGCATCATCCCAAATACATTTCCTTCTTTATTTCTGATACCGGCAATATTTCTGACAGCGCCGTTCGGGTTGGCGGATTCTACCACATTACCCTGCTCATCACAATAATAGAATAATACCTGATTATTGGCTTCCAGCTCATCCAGCGTCTTTTCATCTGCCTGGAAACGGCCGTCGCCATGTGCCACCGGGATCAGCAGCGGTTCTCCGCCCGGGGTTTTCAGGTAATTGTTCTTGCAGACAAACTGACGATGCGCATTCATGGTCAGTACACCTGGCAGCAGGTGGCTCTCACAAAGAATCTGGAATCCGTTACAAACGCCCAGGACTTTACCGCCTTTTGCGGCAAATTCTATCACGCTTTGCATCATAGGGCTGAAGCGGGCGATGGCACCGCAACGCAGATAGTCACCAAAGGAAAAGCCTCCGGGTAGTACAATGCAGTCCTCTGTAGTAAACCCGTCCAGGGATTTATCCTTGTGCCAGAGTGCCCTGACTTCTTTATTCAGGTCATTTTGCAAGGCATCCAGCATATCGTGATCACAGTTAGATCCGGGGAATACTACTACTCCAAATTTCATTGTAGAATTTTTAAGTTTAAACGTAATGATTGAGTTATCAGGACGCTGTTTGCCGGACGAGGTGCGGTCTTCGGCTGCCTTAAACAACCTTGGGTTTAACTCGGGTCAGCAGCTCCGCTGATGCTCGCGTGCAAAGTTAAAAGATTTCAGGGTATTTACCGAGTGCGCTGCTTCTTATTAGCGGGGTAAATATAAAAATTATGTTTTAGGTAATAAGGCCCAGCCGTTAAAGGAGTAAAACCATGCGGAAAATATCAGCAGCCAGAAAAGAACCGCTAAGATGACTTTTTGCTGGTTATAATAAAATAAATTGCCGGCGATAGCGGCTGCAGCCGGCATCAGCAGCAGGGCTGCCGCCCAGCCGGCACCCGCCAGGGTAAAGGGGGCGGGGATAAAAAACAGCACCATTAAAAACAGAATAATCCAGCATTTTCTAGCCAGGATCAATAACTTATGCATGTTAGCCTGCAGATAAGAGAAACCGCCGATCACACAGATCAGTATCAGGGAAAAACAGCCGATTAAAGTGCCTTTTTGACTGAGGTCCAGTTTATACAGACCGAGCCTTGGCAGATAGAGCTGTACATGACTGAACTGGTCAAAAAAATATAAATAGGCGCCCAGAAAATAAAGCGGGAGTGCGGTTCCGATGATATAAGTGATTAACTGGGTAAATTTGAAGGGACGAATAATCATGATGCCGATCAGCATGATTAGAATCAGCGGATAGGCCGGTGGATAAAGTAAGATGGCAATACCGGTTACCAGTCCGATATTAAATACGACGGCTCCCGCTTTTGCCGTATGGTAAAGCTGGCAGAGTAAATGAATTAGCCAGATGATTAAAATATTAATGACCAGGGCTTCACTGATGACACACCACTGTGGAAGTAAGCCAGTGAATAATATATAACACATGGCTACCGTAAAATTAGTATGGGCAAAGAGCTTATGATTGCCCAGTATATAATTGAGCCGGAGTGCCTGAATGACTATCAGCGCATGGTAAATCATGGCCAGCACTAATGTCGGCCAGTCTATGATATATTTCAAAAGCGGTGCCAGCAGCATGTTATCTGTCGATACCACTACCTGGGGGGAGTGGATGAAAAATTTTGCATGCACCACTACACTGAGCAGCATTAATCTAAATACGCCGATACTGGTTTTTTCTTTAAAGAGGCTAACCACAGTTATTCATTCTTTTAAGGGCAAATATAGCTTATGCAACCCAACTCACCCGTTCAGGGACAATAAATTATCTTGTCTAAAACAAACGGTTGTGAGTATCAAATTGGCCGATAATTGAAAACGGTTTTGTATTTTTGCCGTTTGTCAGCATATTTTGCTGACGGCAAATAAATTATTCAGTAAGGTATAACCACATGAGTAAAAATAATATCAACAAGGTTTCTTTAGCTGGCCTTGTGATAGCCCTGGGGATCATCTATGGAGATATCGGAACTTCTCCGTTGTATGTATTAAAGGCCATTCTAAACCATGATCTGATACCTTCGGGAAGATTTCCTGAACTGATTATAGGGGGCATTTCCTGTATTATCTGGACACTGACCCTTCAGACAACCATTAAATATGTAGTGCTGACTTTACGTGCTGACAACAGAGGTGAAGGCGGCATTTTTAGTTTATATGCACTGGTAAGACGACAAAAGAAATGGCTGGTCGTACCTGCCATGATCGGAGGCGCCGCACTATTAGCCGATGGCATCATTACGCCGCCGGTAACCGTTACTTCCGCTATTGAAGGGCTGGAGCTGATACCCGCTTTTGCCGGCATCACCCGGGAAATGATCGTATTAATCGTGATGTCGATTATTTGCGTGTTGTTTTTCATGCAGCAGTTCGGGACCTATAATATCGGGAAGATGTTCGGGCCCATTATGCTGGCCTGGTTTGTCATGATGGCCCTGTTAGGCGGCAGCCATTTAATGGATAATCTGGGTGTACTGAAGGCATTTAATCCTTATTACGCGATCCGGCTATTAATTGATTATCCGGGCGGTTTCTGGTTACTGGGCGCCGTATTTTTGTGTACCACCGGGGCGGAAGCGCTTTACTCGGACTTGGGGCACTGCGGCAGAAAGAACATCTATGTAACCTGGGTGTTCGTTAAAATATGCCTGATAATGAATTATTTAGGACAGGGGTCCTGGTTGCTGGCACAGTATAAAGAAGGACAGCTGGATCTGGGCCGCAATCCTTTTTTTGCGGTAATGCCCGACAGTTTCAGGCTGGTAGGGATATTAATAGCCACAGCGGCAGCGGTCATTGCTTCGCAGGCACTGATATCCGGGTCCTTTACCCTGATATCCGAAGCCCTCCGGCTGAACCTCTGGCCTAAAATGAAGATTAAATATCCTTCGGAAGAAAAAGGACAGGTGTATATTCCGGGAATTAATACTTTGCTCTGGATCGGGTGTCTGGCCATCGTGCTGCATTTTCAGGAGTCCTCCAAGATGGAAGCCGCCTACGGTCTTGCCATCACCCTTTGTATGATCAGCACCTCTATTTTATTTGCCAATTATTTGATCGGCAAAAGGATTAAAAAGGTATGGGTAGCGCTTTATCTGCTGGTGTATCTGGTGATTGAATTATCCTTTCTGGGCGCCAATCTGAATAAATTCCCTCATGGCGGTTATGTGGCCATTATTGTCGGTGGGATTTTATTCGGCGTTATGTATGTCTGGTTCAGAAGCCGTAAGATTAAAAACCGTTATGTGGAGTTTGTCCGGCTGGAGCATTATGTGCCCATGATTCAGGAACTGAGTAATGATAAGACGATTCCCATGTATTCCACGCATCTGGTGTACATGACCAGCGCCAATAATCCTAAGGAGATTGAACATAAGATTATTTACTCCATACTGAACCGCAAACCCAAAAGAGCGGATATATATTGGTTTGTACACGTAGATATTGTGGATGATCCATATACGACGGAGTTTATCGTAGAACATATCATCCCTAATGATATTATCCGGGTGGAATTTAGGCTCGGTTTCCGGGTGGAACAAAAAATCCAGCTGATGATGAAAAGGGTGGTGGAAGAGCTGTATGCCAATAAGGAAGTGAATATCACCAGCCGGTATGAGAGTCTGGAAAGAAATAATATAAGTGGTGATTTTCAGTTTGTTGTGCTTGAGAAATTCTTGTCCAATGACAATGAACTGCCTTTCTTTGAAAAACTCATCATGCGCTATTATTTCTGGCTTAAAAAGATATCGCTGGGAGAAGAAAAAGGCTTCGGACTGGACTCCAGCTATGTCCAGGTCGAGAAATTTCCGCTCATTGTCTCTCCGACCCGCAGTCTGCATTTAAAGCGGATTTATCCGGAAGGAGAAGAGTAGAGCGCTGAGCCGGGGGGAAAACCCCTATAATTTATTCGAATTATTTTTTTGTGGTAAAATCTTTGTAACTTACGGGTGTTATTATTGGTTTTTGTGAGCAGGCTTCAGCATCACGAGCCTTGTAACAGGCGCCGGATATGACAGCTTATAGGGCGCTGTGTTTAATTACAGGATTACGGGGTCAACTGAAGGCTTCCTAATTAATGTATTCACTTTAAAAGACCAGTTTATGTCCAAACAAGTATTACTGAGGATTGCCCAGATCCTGATTGCCGTCCCCTTTGCCTATTTTGGAATCAGTCACCTCATGGCCGGAAGTGCCATGGCGCCGATGGTGCCTTTTCCGCCAGCCACTTTCTGGGTCTATTTTACAGGGATCGCACAGCTGCTGGCAGCGCTGGCCTTTGTCCTGAATATCCAGGTCCGGCTGGCAGCCTTGTTATTAGCCCTTTATTTACTGATTATCCTGATCAGTATCCAGATTCCGGGGGCGATTCATAAAACCGGGGATCCGATGATGCTGGTTAAAGATATCGGGCTTTTGGGCGGGGCCATTTTACTGGCTGCTGCGCATACGCCGGGAAAATACCTGGAAAAAAGGGATATCCTCTGATGTGTACCGGTTCTATTTAACCCTGCCGGTGGCGGGACGGGTATTTGTTAATTTTCTCCGTTTAACGCATAGGGGAGCCGCATCTGGTGGCAATGACTTTGTCAAAACAGGCGAATTTTAAAGAAAATCCGCTGTAATTCAGCCTGCAATCAACCGGGGGTAAAAACTAATTTGTGTATTCAGATATAAATTTTTACCTTTGTGCGCCTAAATTTGAGAGAATGAATTACCGACGTGCATACGAAATAGCCTTTGTAGGCCTTAAACCGGGAGTTCATGATTTTGAATATAAGGTGGATGACCAGTTTTTTGAGCATTACGGACCGCAGGATTTTGAAAATTGTCATGCGGAAATCAAGGTTAAGCTGGAAAAAACATCCTCTTTGATCTTATTAAAGTTTGATATATCCGGAACGGTAGATGTTCAATGCGACAGATGCGCCAATACGATTACCAAAGAGCTCTGGGATGAGTTTAATGTCGTCGTTAAAATGGTAGATGAGCCGGATCAGATGAATGAACAGGAAGAAGATCCGGATATATTCTATATAGGATATCAGGAAAGTCACCTGCATCTGGCAGACTGGATTTATGAATTTGTCAATCTGAGTATCCCGATACAGCGGTTCTGTTCGGAAGATCCGGAGGATAATTCAAAATGTAACCAGGAAGTAATTGAAAGACTGGCCCAGATGAAGCAAAGAGCCCTGCAAAATGACTCTTCTGATCTCTGGAAAGATCTGGATAAATTAAAAGGACTGGAGGGTAATTCGCCTAATTAAGCGCTACACTCCGAAGTATATAAAAAGAAGTATAACAATTAAAAAAACAGAATAGTCATGCCAAATCCTAAACGCAGACACTCTCAACAACGCAGCGCAAAAAGAAGAACTCATTATGTTGCTGAAGAAGTGACTTTAAGCAAAGACGCCACCACTGGTGAAACGCATGTACGTCATCGTGCACACGTTAGCGAAGGCAAATTGTATTACAAAGGCAAACTGGTTGCTGAAAAAGCTCCCCTGAAAGCCTAAGCAAATAGGGTAAAGCCCTGCAAAACGCAAATACTTACCGGGTTCTAAGGCTGGATACTATCAGCGGCAGGCTGCAGTTGCAGCGTGCTCTTTTAGGAATCTTCTCATTGGCGTGTTAAGTGGATGATGCGACGATGGAAGCGCTTGAAAGGAAATATTCCTTTTAAGGCTTTCCTGTAAGACAGACGCCTTTTGAGAGATGTTTTGGCTGGAACAACAATTATATTAGCCCCTTACATTCCCTTGCCGGTCAGGCGGGTGGGTTGTAAGGGGAAATAATTTGGTGAGTTTAAGCAATTTTGTAAATTCGCAGGGAGGGGATTGGCACTCCGTTTAAGGCAGTATGATCTGATGCATTACTGTTGAATCAGGGGCTGCCACTCTCGCTTAATAACGATGGTAGGCAAATACCATGGTTATTTACATTTCAACAAAAACCTGAAACGTGTCTGACATCAACATTGGAATAGATATGATGGGTGGCGATTATGCACCCTCTGAAGCTGTAAAAGGCGTAGCGCTGTATCTTAACGATGACTCCAAAACATGTCTGATCTATTGCATCGGTAATGAAGCAGAAATCCAGCCCCTGCTGGATAGTTGCGGTATTGCCGCCGATCCGCGTATTAAGGTGGTTCATGCGGCCCAGACCATCGGGTATAATGAACATCCCACCAAGGCCTTAAAGGAAAAACCTGAATCTTCCATAGCGGTCGGGTTTCATTTGCTGGCCACAGGAAAAATCCATGCTTTTATCAGTGCAGGTAATACCGGCGCCATGCTGGTAGGGGCCATGTATACCATTAAATCCATTGAAGGAGTCCTCAGGCCTACCATCCCAAGCCTGGTGCCTAAGTTAAACGGCGCTAACGGTCTGTTGGTAGACGTAGGACTGAACGCGGACTGCAAGCCTGAACAACTCAATCAGTTTGCGATTCTTGGCAGCGCCTATGCCAGTAATGTGCTGCAGATTGACAATCCTAAAGTTGCCTTGCTGAATGTCGGCGAGGAAGCGGAAAAGGGTAATTTGCTTTGCCAGGCTACTTATCCTTTATTGAAGGAAAATACCGCTATTAACTTTGTCGGTAATATTGAAAGCAGGGATTTGTTTAAAGATAAAGCGGACGTTATTGTCTGCGACGGCTTTACCGGTAATATTGTACTGAAAATGGCGGAATCCATTTACGAGATTGCTGCTGAAAGACAATTGGAAAACGACAGTTTCTTAAGCCGTTTCCATTATGAAAATTACGGGGGTACACCCATACTGGGCATTGATAAACCTGTTATCATTGGTCATGGTATCAGCAATGACAAGGCCTTTAGTAATATGATTATCCAGGCAGAACAGATGATTGCTTCTGCGTTCTGTTCCAAAATCAAGAGCCTGTTTAAAGCCTAGAATCTTCTCTCTTTAGTATTAGTGTATATTTGCCGGGAATATATGGTGAATCTGCCGAGTTCTGCCAGCGGAACTTTCTGTTCATGCATAAAGCCATCAACTGTTCCGGTTCATTGCAATTACGCAACTTTATTGGCATCTTCCATTGTTTATTTGGTGAGTATGGTGTATTTTCGGGTTACATCAACCTGAAATTTAAATGCAAAGGCTGTCTTTTTTATCCTGCACTTTATTATTGGTTTGCTGTTTTGCTGTAAACAGTCAGGCTCAGAAAATAAAACCGCCAACCATGGGTTGGTGCAGCTGGTACCAGTATGATGTACATATCAGTGATACCGCTATCAGGAAGCAGGCGGCAGCCATGAAAAGCTCCGGATTACTGGCGGCAGGTTATAACTATATTAATATCGATGACGGTTATTTTGAAGGCCGTGCCCCGGGCGGCCAGCTGATGGAAGATAGGGCAAAGTTTCCACTGGGGATGAAAGCCACCGTTGACTTTATACATAGTCTGGGGATGAAGGCCGGTATTTATTCTGATGGCGGCTGTAATACCTGCGGCTCTATCTGGAACAATGACAAAAAGGGGATAGGCGTTGGTTTATATGGCCATGTCCTGCAGGACGCCACTTTGTTTTTAAAAAACTGGGGCTTTGACTATATCAAAGTAGACTGGTGTGGAGGTAAGGTATTAAAGCTGGATGAGAAAACGACTTATTTAAACATTATCGACACCATGAGAATGGTAAAACCGGATGTGGTGTTTAATCTTTGCCGGTGGCAATTCCCGGGTATCTGGGCCATTAAAGCGGCAGATAGCTGGCGCATGTCTGCGGACATTCATAATAATTTTAAAGAGATTCAGCATATTATTGATCTGAATGCCAATTTATGGCAATACGTAAGTCCCGGCCATTATAATGATATGGATATGCTGCAGGTAGGGCGTGGGCTGACTGACGAGGAAGATAAAACGCATTTCTCCATGTGGTGTATGCTGACCTCGCCCTTGATGATTAGCTGTGATGTGGCTAATATAAGTGCGGCGTCTAAAGAGATTCTGACCAATCAGGAACTGATTGCCATTGATCAGGATCCGGGCTTCCGGCAAGCGAAAAGACTCATCCATCAGGACCTGGGCTGCGTCGATGTCTTTGTAAAACCGCTGGGTAAAAAATCAAAACAATGGGCGATTGCCATTATGAACAGGTCGGATTCAGCAGTGCGCTATCATCTTGAACCCAATTTAATAGGACTGAAAGGGGATGAAAAACTGCGTGACCTTTGGCGTCATCAGGATATGGGCCGTCTGGACAAATTGGGCACTATTACGCTGCCTGCACATGGTATCCAGGTATTCAGAACGCTGGAGTAAATCAAAAACTTTGAATAATTGATTTTATTATCAGGGTTCCCTTAAAATGTATTTTAGCTGAAACGCCTGACAGGCTTACCTTTAACTGCTTGTCAGCAGGTAGTACTTGCGCGTATTTCAGCGTTAAATTTAATTGTTGTACCTTTGCGGAGCAATCGGGGCCGGTGTTCTGTTAATGACAACTAAAAATGCCGCTTTATTGAATTGCATTTTGATTTTGGATAAGCCTTCAGGCTGGGCTTCGGTTTATTCTATTTTTTTAAGTGTCACGCACCTTATTTCTTTATCCTCCCAGCATCCGCATAGTTTGATGCCTGTAAACATTATATAGCTGGTATTGCTATTCAGGTATTTTGCTTTTATCTATAGGTAGCGTGTTTTAACAAGTGGCAGCTTTAATTAAATGATGTAAATAATAGGTTATCCTATTATGATGCATTGCTTTGAGCCGTCCAAAATATCATGAAAGATTTACGTGTAATTACGCCGGAAACGGTACTCTCTGAACAGGAGATTGCTAAGTTAACCTCATTTTTATTCGATCATCTGGAGCAGTATGGTGATGAGCCGTCTGCCATACAAAAAGCGATTTTGTACGCCAATGGCCATGATACCCCTGGCGGCTATATCCTGGAACTTTTAGACCAGCAGGAGCTGATCTCAGTGGCCGTCATTAATAAAACGGGTATGCGGGATTATATACCGGAAAATATCCTGGTTTATCTGGCTACCCATAAAGACAGAAGAGGACAGGGACTGGGTAGTCAGTTAATGGAACAGATGACGCAGCTGGTAAAGGGCGATATAGCCCTGCATGTTGAACCGGATAATCCGGCAAAAAAACTCTACGAGAAATTCGGCTTTTCCAACAAGTATTTAGAAATGCGTTTAATTAAAAAATAATCATGGCTTTTATAACACTCAATAAGAAGAAACTAAAAGAGAACTATCAGAAGCTGGATGCATTATTTAAGAGCAGACATATAGACTGGGCAGTGGTCAGCAAACTGCTATGTGGGAATAAAAAATATCTGGAAGCCGTCATTGAACTGGGGGTGACCCAGATATGCGACTCCAGGGTGTCGAATCTAAAAGCTATCAAGGCCATTAACCCTGCGATAGAGACGGTCTTTATCAAGCCCCCGGCAAAACGCTCCATAAGCGGTGTGGTGGATTTTGCCGATATCAGTTTTAATACCGAGCTGGAGACGATACGGCTGCTCTCGGATGCAGCCGTTCAAAGAGGTAAGATTCATAAGGTCGTTATCATGATCGAGCTCGGCGAGTTAAGAGAAGGAGTGATGCGGGAGCATCTGGTTGACTTTTACAGCGACATCTTTAAATTGCCGGGCATTGAAGTAATCGGGATCGGCACGAACCTTACCTGTATGTACGGGGTACTGCCCAATCATGACAAACTGATTCAGCTTTGTATTTATAAACAGCTGATTGAAACCAAATTCAACAGGAAGATACCCTATGTCTCAGGCGGCGCTTCGGTTACCATTCCGTTGATAGAAAACGGCCTTTTGCCGGCAGGGGTGAACCATTTCAGAGTGGGAGAGACTTTGTATCTGGGAACCGATGTGTATCATAACACTACTTTTGACCAGATGCATAATGACGTATTTAAACTGTATGCAGAAGTCATAGAAGTCAATGAAAAGCCTATGGTGCCCATGGGGGAACTGGGGCACAATCTGACGGGAGACGTATTAGCGTTTGATCAGCATAGCGCCCAGCAAAGTGCGCACAGAGCCATTGTGGATGTTGGCCTGCTGGATATAGAAAAGGAGCATTTTGAGCCGGTTAGAAAGGATATGCAGATTGTCGGTTCAAGCTCCGATATGACGGTCATTGACCTGGGGCAAAATGAACAGGGGATCAAAACAGGCGATCTGATAGAATTTAAAATGGATTATATGGGGATTTTAAGAATTATGCATTCCAGATATATTGACAAGAAATTTGAGCAGGAGATAAAACCTGAAGTGGCCTGAGGGGCGTTTGCCCTCAATACCAGGTTTTGACGGTTTTAACAAAGCAGTAAAATTGTCCATATGCTATATCTGGTTGATTTTTAATCTCTTTTGAGGAGCAGGCCCCGCCTGCTCCTTTTTTCAACGCTCTTGGTATGTTTTTTGGATTTTAGCTTACCTGATTCAATGTGTAAGGCAAACAAACGGATCTTATTATCTAAAAAACAGTTTATGAATTTATTAGAAAATCATACAAATCGTAATACACCGCTGGGGCAGCGTCAACAGCCGGCCCGGGTTGGAGTCGTAACCACAGATAAATCCCAGTGGAATACCGGAGTTAAGTATAAATGGATATTCTGGCTGGTATGCCTGATAAGTGCCGTTATTTTACTAGCTTCCTGTAAAGGAAATGGCAATAGTTCAGAAGCCGTAAATGCGGCCGATACCGCCGGTCTGGCGGCATTTAATGCCCAGAAAGCAGCGGACTCCGCTGCCGCCTTAGAGGAGCAGCAGTCCTCCGCTGCCCATAACAATTCGGGTGAAAGCCGTCAGTCTTATACCTCAACCGTAACGGACAACGGCAATAATGGCAATGACGAAAGTTCAGGCGCTGTAAAATCCATCAATGATGATAACAGCGGTAATTACAGCGATGATAATAGTGCGGGTTCCGTCGCCTCAGCAGATCAGAGTGAGGCTGGCAGTTCCAGCTCGGAAGCCACCACTGCCAAGAAGAAAAAATTCAGCAGTGCTGCCAAAGGTGCGCTGATAGGTGCCGGTTCCGGAGCCGTTGTAGGAGCTGTTGTGGCTAAGAAAAACCGCGGATTAGGTGCCGTTATTGGTGCCGCAGTAGGCGGAGGTGCCGGTTATGGCATCGGTAAACATAAAGACAATAAAAAAGCCAAGGAAGGACAGTAGTCAGAAGGTATGCATCAATGTATCCGGATTAAATGAATATAGGCCATAAAATCTGACACTGAAATTTATTGTAAAAATAAAAGAAAGTCGATTTAGGTTTGTTGGGAGGTCAGGTTCTAAGGGAATCTGGCCTTCTTTTTTACCCGGAACAGGGCAGGTATATTTCTTATAAATATTTTAGTAGAGAATGCAGATTTTTTCCATTAATTTTGGTGACTCATGACACAGATAAAACAAAAAAAGGCAGCTGGCAGGTCCGTTGCCCATAAAAATATAGAAAATAATCAGGCGCATTCCGCCATGGTCGTGCCGGACGGTCCTCAGACGCTGGATGTATTCGGAGCACGGGAGCATAATCTGAAGGATCTGGATATTCAGATCCCTAAACATAAAATGGTGGTCTTTACTGGCGTCTCCGGCAGCGGAAAATCTTCACTGGCCTTTGATACCATCTATAATGAAGGACAGCGGCGCTATATGGAGAGTTTCAGCGCTTATGCCCGTCAGTTTATGGGTGATATGGAAAGACCGGATGTCGATAAGATCACCGGTCTCAGCCCGGTAATTTCCATTGAACAGAAAACCACCAATAAAAATCCAAGAAGCACGGTCGGTACGGTAACAGAGGTCTATGATTTTTTAAGGTTATTTTATGCCAGGGTCGCCGAGGCCTATAGTTACAATACCGGAAAAAAAATGGTGAAGTTCAGCGAAGAAGAAATCATCGCTGATATATACCTGCGGCAAAAAGGACAGAAAGCAGTTATTCTGGCTCCGGTTGTGCGCGGCAGAAAGGGCCATTACCGGGAGCTCTTCGAGGAGATTCGCAAAAAAGGCTTTGTCAAGGTCAGGGTGGACGGTAAAATCCTGGATCTGAAACCGGAGATGCAGGTAGACCGCTATAAGATCCATGATATAGAGATTGTCATTGACCGGTTAAAAATTACCGAGGATATGCAATCCAGGCTTTCCAGCAGTATTCAGCAGGCGCTAAAACTGGGTAAAGACCTGGTTTTTGTGTTGGTAGGAGAGGATGAAGTACTGGCCCAGTATTCCAAGCAGCTGGTCTGCGCCGATACCGGTATCAGTTATGAAGAACCCTCCCCTAATTCCTTTTCTTTTAACTCTCCCTATGGCGCTTGTCCGCAGTGTAAGGGACTGGGTGAAATCTACGCGGTCAGCCGGGAACTGGTGCTGCCCGATAAAAGGCTCAGTATCAAAAAAGGAGGCCTGGCACCGCTGGGAGAAGAGCGCAGCGCCAGCGTCTACCAACAAGTCGTGCAGTTTTGTAAAAAGCATAAAATTCCGCTGGATAAACCCTTGGACGACCTTTCTGAAAAAGCCCTGGATCTGTTGTTGTTCGGTGACGGGGATGCACTCAGAACCTTTGACGTGGACGGCCAGGATGACAGCATTCCGCAGGTATATACCGGCAGCTACGAAGGCATGATCCCGATGCTCAAAAGGTGGTTTTCGTCGGCAGGCAGTACCGATCATTTAAGAGATTGGGTGACAGGCTTTATGGAACTGCGTCCCTGTAGCCAATGCGAAGGACAGCGGCTTAAAAAAGAGAGTCTCTGGTTTTTAATCGATCAGCATAATATTGCGCAGTTAGGAGAGATGGATCTGGAAGAGCTCAATGGCTGGTTTACAGGGCTGGAGAAGCGGCTTTCCAAAAAGCAAAATATCATCGCTAAAGATATTTTAAAGGAGATAAGGGAAAGGGTCCGGTTTTTACTGGATGTGGGACTCACGTATCTGACACTTAACCGCCCGAGCCGCAGCCTGAGCGGAGGGGAGAGTCAGCGCATCCGTCTGGCCACCCAGATAGGCTCTCAATTACAGGGTATCACCTATGTACTGGATGAGCCTTCCATCGGGCTGCATCAAAGGGATAATCACCGCTTAATCACCGCCCTGCAACACTTAAGAGATATTGGCAACAGTGTACTGGTCGTAGAGCATGACAAGGATATTATGCTGGCCTCAGACTACCTGGTGGATATCGGTCCAAGGGCTGGACTGCACGGGGGAGAGATTGTCTTTGCCGGTACCCCGCATGAGGCGCTTAAGGCGCATACGGAAACGGCCAAGTTTCTAAGTGGTGAGAAAGCCATTGAACTGCCTTATGCCAGAAGGCCGGGCAACGGATTGTTTATAGAATTAAAGGGCGCAACCGGCAATAACCTGAAAAAGGTGAATCTGAAATTGCCCCTGGGAAAACTAATAGTGGTAACAGGCGTCAGCGGCAGCGGTAAATCAACCTTAATAAATGAGACTTTATATCCTATACTTTCCAGGCATTGTTATCATTCCAAGATGACGCCGCTGCCTTATAAGTCTGTTCAGGGCCTCGAAAATATTGATAAAGTCATTGAGATTGATCAGTCGCCCATTGGCCGGACCCCCAGAAGTAATCCGGCTACCTACTGCGGCTTTTTTACTGATATCCGTCAGCTGTATGCCGCTGTGCCGGAAGCCAAGATCAGGGGCTATGCGCCTGGCAGGTTCTCCTTTAATGTAAAAGGGGGGCGCTGTGATGTGTGCGAAGGAGGCGGTATGCGGGTCATTGAAATGAACTTTTTACCCGATGTGTATGTGCCCTGCGAAAAATGCGGCGGCAAGCGTTATAACAGGGAAACCCTGGAAATCCGCTACAAAGGCAAGTCCATTAGCGATGTACTGGACATGACGGTGGACGAAGCGGTGGAATTTTTCCAGGCAGTCCCTTCCTTGTTTAGAAAAATAAAAACCTTACAGGATGTGGGGCTCGGATATATCAGCCTCGGTCAATCTGCGGTTACCCTCAGTGGTGGAGAGGCGCAGCGCGTTAAGCTGGCCACGGAGCTGGCCAAAAAAGACACCGGCAAGACTTTCTATATCCTGGATGAGCCTACCACGGGGCTTCATTTCAGCGATATCCGCCAGCTGATGCATGTCATGGAAAAACTCAGCGACCGGGGCAATACGGTATTGATCATTGAGCATAACCTGGACGTCATTAAGGTCGCTGATCACGTCATTGACCTGGGTCCGGAAGGGGGAAAGGGCGGCGGCCGCATCCTGTTTGAAGGCACACCGGAACAGATGGTTCACTGTAAAGAAAGTTTTACCGCCAAATTTTTGGAGGAAGAGTTAAAGACAACTCCTGTCAGGAAATCTTCCGGTAAGGCGGATGTCGTCCTGGAAGAAGACAACACCCTCCAAAAAGCCGGTAAAACAAAAAAAGCAAAGCCGCAGCTGAAAACCGCCTCCAAAAAAGTAAAAAAGAAATAGAAATCAGTAATTTGGACACGGCATTGCAGAAAAAAACTTGTTTTTCTTTGCTTAACTGGTCGTCAGCCCGCCATCGACAGCGAGTATCGTACCTGTGATCCAACTGGCCTGTTCAGAGGCCAGGAAGGTCGCTGCTTTGCCAATGTCTTCGGCATTACCTATTTTACCTAAAGGATAGATCGCATTCACCATGTTCTGAAAGGCGGACTGCTCCTCACCGGAAAGACTTTGCAGATTCCTGTTGAACTGAGGCGTTTCAACGCTTCCCGGTGCAATGGCGTTGACGCGGACGCCTGTATGGCCGATTTCAAACGCCAGGGACTTGGTTAGAGAGTTGATCGCTCCTTTGGTCAAGGAATAGGCCGTTGTAGTTCTGCCCTGTAACATGCGGTCCGAAAAATAGGAGGAAATATTAATGATATTCCCTTTGCATCGCATGATAGCCGGCAGTAGTTCCTGGATGAGCAGATAGGGGGCCTTCACGTTTAGATTCAGGTGCAGGTCTAATATCGATATATCCGTTTTTGAAAAAGGCAGAAATTTGCCGATGCCAGCATTGTTGACGAGTATGTCGATATTTGAATAGATATGGAGTAGTTGCTCAGCCAAAGGCTTAATCTGCGCGATGTCAGACAGGTCTGCGGTAAGCGTTTGCACTTCTGTTGTATAATGGGAGAGCGATTCTTTTGCTATTTCCAGTTTATCTCTGTCGCGACCCACTAAAATAAGATTAGCGCCGTTCTGTGCGAAAGACCGGGCAATACCGAGTCCGATCCCGTCACTTCCGCCAGTGATGACTGCATTTTTGTTGCTCAATAATTTCATTATTTGATTTTTATTATCAATTATTGTAGATTATTTACAATTACAAAATAAAGACTTTTATTTTATATTTGTAACAATAATTATAAATAATTTACAAAATGGGTACATCTATAACAAATGAAGACCTGTCTTTTGACTTTGATTTCTTGGACAAACTGATTGTCGGAATCGGGGAAGTATCACAGATTACTGGCATTCCGACCCGGCAGATCCGTTATTGGGAGGATAAAGGGATTATTAGCAGTCTGACCGAGGAAGGGGGCAAAAACAGGCGATATGATTATAAGAACATCAAAAAGATGTTGCTTGTAAAAGAACTGCTGGATGAAGGCTATACCCTGGACGCTTCTGCTGAAAAAATTAAAAACCGGTTGGGTATGATCGAACAGACGCTCTCCAGACTAAAGAATACGACTACTAAAAAAAGGTAATCAGGTGCAGTGTATAAAGTATGGTTGAATAAAGGGCAAACACAAAGAAGAAACTCCCGGTAATCTGTGTAACACAATTACCGGGAGTTTTATTTCAATGATCTACTGGTCACACGGGACGCAGTAAAATTATTTCTCTATAGGATTTTTCTTACCGGCTAACAGCTTTTCCAAAGTAGAAGCCAGTCTTTTTTGTTTGGTATCGCTGCGTTTGGCCCCTTCAATCCAGGTGACATATTCCTTTTGATTGGCAGAGGGCAGAGAGCTGAAAAATTCTTTGGCCTGGTTGTGCTTAACAAATAAAGCGTCCAGTTCAGCCGGGATAATGGATAATTTTTTATCAAATCCTTTCGCTCTGGGCGTCTTCGTTGCAATAGGAGCAGTTTCCACTGTTTCCTCCACGGTTACTTTATTAAATTTTACAGCGCCCCAGACGTTATCGAGTTCAATCTCTTCTTCTGTTTTTTCGTAACTGTTATTGGAGAGGATCTCCCAGCAATCCACACGGTTCAGATCGCTGACAATCTTGCTGGAGGATTTGGGATAAGCAATCCAGACTTTACTGCTGCCATGCAGGGCCGGGAATACATCTTTAAGAATCGTACAAAGCTGTTGATGATTAATGGCAAAAACCAGCGCAAAATCAATTTTCTTATTCTTTAATAAAGGGGTTACATTTTTACTGAAAGAAACCTTTGCAAATTGTTTTTCTATTGAAGAAGGTAAGCCTTGTATAAGAATATTCTTTTCGTTAGTTAGTTGAAATTGCTCGTACAAATCTAGATGGGACATGCCTTAACTGTGGTTTAAGGTTAAAAAAACAAATACATGCAAAATTACACCATTTAAGACAAAAAATCGGTATAATACACCCGAACGGCCAAAGTTGAACAACATTTTAACTTTTTGGTCCCGGTAATCCGCGGATAAGTTTTATCTTAACGGGCTTTATAATACTGCTCAGCCTCAGGGAGTAATCTCTTAATATCGGCGATTCTGGTCGCATTGGTAGGGTGAGAGCGAAGTAGCGTTGGTGTGTTGTCCGCGCCGCCCATTTTTTCCATTCTTTCCCAGAAAGCGACCGCTTCCTGCGGATTATAACCGGCCATTGCGGCAAAAATCAACCCGTAGTGGTCTGCTTCGGACTCCTGTTTTCTGGAATTAGGTAAAATTACCCCCATCTGGGCTGTGGGCGCATAAACAGCATTAAACACATTGGATGCCATCTGGTTTTTACCATTGGACAGCGCTGCGCTAACCAGGGTGCCACCAATGGAGGCCGCTTGCTGCTGGCTGACTCTTTCCTGTCCGTGATGCAAAACGGCGTGTGCAATTTCATGACCCATGACGATGGCAAGACCTGCCTCATTTTGCGCAACCGGTAATAATCCTGTGTAAACCACTACTTTACCTCCTGGCATACACCATGCATTGACATCGGAGGATTGTACCAGGTTGAACTCCCATTTGTATCCGCTCAGCTCACTGGACAAACCCTTTTGTGCATAATATTTTGTAATAGCGGCGGCTATGTTCTTGCCTACCTTCTGGACGACCGCATAATCTTTGGGATCCGTGGATTGACTGACTACTTTATTTTTGGATAGAAAATCCTTGTATTCCGTGAGTGCCTGGGACTGCAGAGAACTCTCTGAGGTGAGCATCAGCTGACTGCGTCCGGATATGGCATTACGGGTACAACCAAATAACAAGATAACCCCTAAAGCGCTGAGAGATAGTTTTTTGAGTAACATGGGCTTTACAGTTTAAAAAAACAATAAAATAGATGTAATTGAGGAGTAAACCTATTATATATTATAAATACAATAAGTGTACCAGGTTGTATATCTATGAGCTATGCAATTTTGGCTGCCTCATGCGATATACAGATGGTTAATATTAAAACAATATCTATACCAAAGAACAGGGGAAAGTCCGGTGTTCAGGGATTTTAAAGGATAAATCCCGGAGAAATGAATGAGAGCGCTTGGTTATCCCGCGTTGTCGCTGTCCTGCTGGTCTTTATTTTCCCGGCGGCGGCTTTTTCTGCGGTCGCGGAATTTTAAAATGGGCACTTTACTTTCCGTGCCTTTTAATATCCGGTTAATATTTTTCTGGTGGGTGAGTACCAGCATCAGGGCGACTGCAATGGAAAATATGCGGTAAAAAGTAGAATCGTCATTGAAAATAAACAGAATCAGAATGGCAAAGGCCACACCTGATAAGATAGAACTAAGAGAAACGAAACGGGTCAGATATAATACCAGGATAAAAACGCCGACGCAAAGACCCGCCACTGCCGGCTGAATGGCTAAAATCATCCCGAACAGGGTGGCTACGCCTTTGCCGCCTTTAAAGCCGGCCCATAAGGGAAAGATATGACCGACCACAGCAGCCAGGCCGAGCCCGATCATCAGATTGGTGCGCTGCATGGAATCGTGCAGGGCATATTTGTGCAGGGTAAAAACCAGTAATGCGGCTGCCGCACCTTTAGAGACATCCACTAACATGACAATGGAACCCCACTTAGGACCCAGCACGCGGAAGGTATTGGTGGCGCCGGCATTTCCGCTTCCGTATTCACGGATATCGATACCAAAAAAGTGTTTGCTCACCCATACAGATGTAGGAATAGAGCCAAGCATGTAGGCTACCAGTAAAAGTAATATCTCTTGCATTAATAGCTTTTCGTCAGAAATTTTGAGTTACAAATATAACAGCTAATTGTCAATTATAGACAATATCGATTAAAAATTGGCATATATGCACGAGGACAGTGGAGTGTTTTAAGATAATTTAACAAAATGGCGACCCGCTTCAGCTGGCCTCGGAAAGCGGGACCAGACTCCTTATATGTCAGACTTTTGCGATAAAACTGTCAGGCGTCGGACCTATTTGGCGGCTTTAAAATGCATGGCAATCCACTGCGCTTTATAGACCGTGGTCAGATAAGTAAGCCCCAGCTGTATAAACAGGTTTTTAATATCTGCTTCGTCCTGCTGCAATAATCCGCTGATCAGTAAATCTCCTCCCGTGGCCAGAGATTGTGTCAGGATTTCTGCATTGGCGATTATGACGTTCCTGTTGATATTGGCCAGTATTATTTCGTAATGGCCGTCGGTAGCCGCTGTATGTGCCTTTTTAACCTTGATATGATGACAGTTGTTGCTGAGGATATTTTCAGTGGCGTTTTCTATGGACCAGTCGTCATTATCCAGGGCCAGAATTTCTTTTGCTCCGAGTTTGTTGGCCAAAATAGCCAGAATACCGGTTCCGGTGCCAAAATCCAGCACTTTTTTCCCCGCCCATTCTAAATGACGCATCTGGGACACCATCATATAGGTAGTCGCATGATGCCCAGTCCCAAAACTCATTTTCGGGGTTATCAGAATCTCAAATTCCGTATTAAACGCCTGCTTGTGAAAATCGGCGCGGATGGCTACAAAATCATCCACCACCACCGGTTCAAAATTGGACTCCCAGAGGGCATTCCAGTTCTGTTCTTCCAGATCTCTTGTGGTAAAATGCGTCCCGTAGGGTTCCAGCAGATCTTGGAGCAGGGCCTGATCAAAATCACTATCGTCAATAAATGCTTTTAAGATATGTCCCTCTTCCAGTTCTTCAAAACCGCTGTAACCCGCCTCAGATAGCAGACCGACCAAAAGGTCCAGCTGCCCTTCCTTAAGGCCGGTTATCTCTATTTCTTTATACGTTGTCATCTATGTCTGTTTTTGTTCGAGTAGCGCCGGTTTTTAGCTGATTGTAAAGTGTAATAAGTTGTAATTTAATTGATTACATATTTCAATGCGCTACTGTAAATTCAAAAATAAGCATAGTTCACTTAATTTGAGGTGCAATTTTGAAAATTATTCTTCCGGCAATCTTTCGGCGCAGCGCTGGGAAGCTGTATGAACGGGAATAAGCAATTGGCGGATTTACCCAAATTGCGCTTAATTCGATGTATTTTGCAGGCCTGTTTCACTAAAATCATTTCCCGGATAAATATTTGACAGATGGAAGCCCTATTACAGATGTTCAGCAATCGTTTAACAAAGGTGTATAAGCACAGAAGTAAACTGGCCCGCAGGCAGCAGGTACACTGTTACCGGATTTATGACCGGGATCTGACGGAGTTTCCAATCAGCATAGATATATATGGGGAAAAGGCCTACGTCAGCCTGTATGCCAAAAAATCGGAAGACCCTGAAATGGATCCGTGGCCGGAGGACAAATTAAATGGTTGCTTTGACATCATCAGTCAGGTAACCGGTGTGGCGCTTAGTGATATCTATCTGAAACAGCGCAGCAAAATGAGTCACCGGACCGCCGGTCAGCAGTATGAAAAAGTAGATGAGGAAGGCCATTTTTTTACAGTAGAAGAATCGGGTTTAAAGTTCCGGGTGAACCTGACGGATTATCTGGATACAGGGTTGTACCTGGATCACCGGATCACCCGTCAGATGGTCAGAGAAGTGGCCCGGGATAAAAACCTGCTGAACCTTTTTTGCTATACCGGATCATTTTCCGTGTACGGTGCGGCGGCTGGCGCTTCAAGCGTTACCAGCGTGGATCTGTCCAATACCTATCTGAACTGGGCGGAAGAGAATTTCAGGTTTAACCGCTTACTGACGCCCCTGACAAAACATAAATACCGTTTTGTGGCGGCAGATGTAAAGGCCTATCTCAAGACCTTGAAACCGGACTCTTTTGATCTGGTAATTATGGATCCGCCTACTTTCAGTAATTCTAAAAAGATGAAAGATATATTGGATATCCAAAGGGATCATGTGGAATTAATATCTGATGTCTTAAACGCATTGACGGCTGGCGGACAGCTTTATTTTAGTACGAATTTTACCCGGTTTGTGCTGGATGAAAAAAATATTGCGGCCTCGAAAATTACGGATATTACCAAAAGAACCACGCCATTTGATTTTGAAGGCAAATTAAAGCGCTGGTGCTATCTGATCGAAAAATAACGGGTGGCGATCCTTGGCGCCCAGTGTTCGTTTTTAGAGGGGTGCTGTATCAAAAACGGACAATTTTAAAGATCTTAATATATGTAAATCTATTGTAGCGATGCAATTGAAGTATGGCACCTAACTGGCTATTTTTTCAAAATAGTTTTAACGGGGGTCCTTACATTTAAAAAATACTTCAATGGTTAAACATTATTTCATCACCGTCTGGCGCAGCCTGATGAAAAATAAAATATTTTCCTCCATCAATATTTTAGGGCTGGCACTTGGAGTGGCCGTTTGTTTATTGATATTTTTATTTGTCAATAACGAGTTCACCGCAGATGGTTTTCATGAGCATGAAAAGGATATTTATCAGGTCGTCCGTTACGCGAATCTGGATGGAAAACAGAACAGCGTTGCCTATCTGTCAGGACTTTACGGACCTGCGCTGAAAACGGATTTTCCGGACGCCATTGATCAGGTCGTGAGGGTACTTCCAAGCAACAGCCTCGTGTCAGCGGGTCATGATCAGGCTTTTAATGAGAAGAAAATCTACGCCGTCGACCCGGCATTTTTACAGATGTTTTCCTTTAAGATGCTCCAGGGTAATCATCAAACAGCATTAAATGATCCGGGCAGTATTGTACTGACAGAAAGCATGGCCAAAAAATATTTTGGAAGTACAGCTGCCGCCATGGGTAAAACCCTTGAACTGGATAAAACCCTGGCCCTTAAAGTTACCGGAGTTATGCAGGATGTGCCGGTCAATTCAACCCTGGATTTTGATATTTTGGTGCCCATAGATAATTATAAGGATGCTCCCTATTTTTCCCAATGGATCAACAATAGTATGTATACGTTTATACAGATGGCTCCCGGAGCCGAGGCAGCTCATCTGCAAAACAGGTTGCCGGCCTTTGTGGACAAATATCTGGGCAAAGAAATGGCAGAATACGGCTTCCATTTTTCCCTGGGCTTACTTCCTTTAAAAGAAGTATACCTTACCGGCAATATGTTCGGAGATCAGCGTCATGGCGACAAATCGGTGATCTATATTTTCATCTCGATTGCCATGCTTATTTTGTTGATCGCCTGTATTAATTTTATGAACCTGTCTACCATCAGAGCGGTTGAAAGGTCTAAGGAAATCGGTCTGCGCAAGGTGCTGGGGGCTCACAGAAAACAGCTGGTATGGCAGTTTTTGGGTGAGTCTTTTATGATTACGGCGGTGGCCTGTTGTCTGGCACTGGTATTCCTTTATTTGTTTTTACCCTTTTACAATCACCTGCTGGGTTACCGGTTAACGGTAGACTGGAGCCATCCGCCGGTCTATTTATTTATGGCGGGCGTGATTTTGGTCATCGGCCTGTTGTCCGGGATGTATCCGGCGTTATTTCTGTCCGGTTTTTCGCCGGTGGAGGCCATCAAAGGAAAATTAAAACTCGGTGCCGGGGGTGTCCGGTTTCGGCAGGTACTAGTCGTTATTCAGTTTATGATCTCCGTCTTTCTGATTATCGGAACCATAGTTATTTCCAAGCAGCTCCATTTTGTCAAAAATAAACAGCTGGGATATGATCAGTCCCAGTCTTTGATTGTTCGTATTGACAATGAAGATCTCTATAAAAACAGACTGCTTTTTAAACAGGAAGCCCTCAGCGGTAAGGCAGTGGAAGCGGTGTCCATGATGTCCGGGGAACCGGGCGGCTTTTTTGATACTTACTTTTTCAATGTGGAAGGCAGAGGGGAAAAATGGAGCGCGCATACGGAGTATGCGGACTTTCAATATGTGAAAGCGCTCGGTTTAAAAATATTGAGCGGCCGTGATTTTTCAGCGTCGTATCCGACAGATTCCGGCCAGGCGGTTCTGATCAACCAGACTGCTGCGGCAAGCCTGGGCTGGACCCCGGAGCAGGCTGTCGGTAAATGGATTCAGAATACCAAAAATGATCCCGTCAGAAGAAGGATCATAGGCGTAGTCGCGGATTTTAGTTTTGAAAGCCTTAAACAAAATGTTACGCCGCTTGTGATTACGCCCGGAGATGACAACCGACTGGTGTATATCCGGCTGAAGGCAGGACAGATTGATCAGGCCATATCCGGACTGCAGAAGGCCTATATGACCGCTGCTCCCGGTTATCCTTTTGAATACAGCTTTATGGACCAGCAGTTTGAATCGATGTATCGCAAGGATATAAAGCAACAGCGGTTATTGACTTCTTTTGCAATGCTGGCTATAATCATTGCCTCACTCGGGTTATTTGGACTGGCTACCTTTACAGCCAATAAAAGGATAAAGGAAGTCGGGATCAGAAAGATTCTGGGGTCCTCCGTAAGGCAGGTCGTTATTTTACTTTCAAGGGATTTGCTGAAACCTGTTGTCATTGCAGCCTTAATAGCCATCCCGCTGGGATATATGGCCATGCATACCTGGCTGCAGAATTTTGCCTTTCAGACAAAGTTAAGCTGGTGGATATTTGTACTGGCCGCGCTGATTACCTTTTTGATTGCGGGGTTAACGATCAGCCTTAAAGCCATAAAAGCGGCAAAGACGAATCCCGTAAACTCTCTGAAGGCTGAATAACCGTTTTGAGGAAAGACGAAGGCCGTCTGATGCCACCTAAAGGAGCCTTTCTGCCTGAGAACAGGCCCTTTCGTATTAAAGGGGGCACTGAAAAGCTAAAAGCGATGATCCGCAATAACAGGATTTGTTATTGCGGATCATCGCTTTTTAGATGGAATGGCAGCTAAAAGTCTGCTCTTTTGTAATAAATGATTGCGCTATTCAGGCCGGGCTGCCGACTTATTGAGTGCATTTTGTACCTCCTTTTCAAAAGGGGATAAATCCTTGATGGGGATTATTTTGCCCAGTGGCACCTGACTGGCCGTTTGTCTGGTGGGGGTATAACCGCCAGAAGCCATATAAAATCTATCAGGGTATTTATCTGAAACGCCCTGTTCATAATCGATGCGCTGTCCGGGTTTGCCGTCTGTATGGGAAAATTTCACTTTATTTAAGCTGACCCAGCTTCCGCCACCGCTTTGTTTGCCCCAGGCGTTATAATAATAGGCCATGCGGCGCATCCAGCCGTTGGCGTATCCGTAGTTTTCAATAAAGGAGTAAAACCCGTCAAAATAGCGGTTTTCTTTAGGTGCCCGCCAGCTGGCAACATAGACCCAGGGTTGGGTATCGATTTGGTACCAGGCAGAAATGACGACGGATCCGTTTGTGTCTGGCAGCAGGTTCATCAGAAAATGAACGGGTTTTCCGGTTTGCCAGTTCGCACCTGGGTTATAGGACTGTCCGCCGGTGCCTTCCCCGCCAAAACTGTTGGTCACCGTTTGGGGGCCCTTGGCTACCAGTGTAACATAGTCTGATTTTTCAATGCTTTTGTCTTTTTCAGCGTCTTTGCTGTCCCAGACAGAAAAAAGTACGCGGCGTTCATGGAGGCCATTGGTCTGGATGCCCATGTAGCCTCTGTAAAATCCCAGGCTCTCATAATAAGTTGCCAGTGGGTCGCCGCCTTCCGGTACGAGTATCTCTGCGTAAATCCAGTCATAGGATTTTGTAGTGGGAGCCGTTGAACTGAAGCTTAAGTGAACAGAAGGGGAGGACTGGTAATCGGTCTGATGAACTTCGCTCTTTTCACTGCCATTCGTACTGAAAAGCAAGGAGTATAATGTGATGGCATCCCTGGGATCGGCCTTAGGTTTGAGCGCATATCTGTAATACCCTGTTTTTGGGATATCCACGCTGCATACGGCAGTGGTGTCTTTACTGCCACTGCCATGCATGGTAAATACTTTATTGATGGCCTTAAACCCTGTGTTGGGATCGGCGTCCGTGATGGAAATCTCAAAAGGAAGATCTGTTGATTTGCTAAGCATTGCGTCCAGACTAAAATTATAATGGCCCTGCTGCTGGTACAGATACCAGACTACGGATTTGGCCGAATCTGTCCAGTGAGAGACCGGAAGGATGGTTTGAGGGTAGCCTACCGGCACAGATACTCCCTGCGGGTTAAAGCCTCCTTTTGAGGCACCGCGTTTGCCTTTTTGCGCTGCATCCCGGCCTTTAACAGGAGGCCGTCTGTCTTCCCTATTCGTCAAAGGCACGACATAGGCCTTGTTGGCCGGGATGGTGAAAGTCCTGGAGGATGTCGGCTGCTGAGCCACTGCAGGCCCTGCAGGCAGTAGCAGCCCAAGCGTTAGGGAACAGGCACTCAGCATAAGAGCCCCCATCACCTTTTTGCTCAATAAGTTTCTTTTTTTGTACATAACTTTTGTGGATCGTTAAAAAAATGATTTCCTGAAACAGTAAGCTCAGCAGCGGTTAAATAGACGTCCGGGGCATTCGTTGCCCGTTTTATGCTGGGCTACCAACTCCCTTTCAGATTCCTGTAATCAAAGATGGTTAAATAACATTAAACAAAAGGCTGTTTCACCGATTTTACGCAAACGTTGTACTAGTGGCTGCCGGACATCATAAAGCCCTGTTCTGGGGTAGAACAAGGCTTTATGATGTCGCAGAACGCTGATCCGACAGATGGCTTAGATAACGATATTAATCATCTTGCCCGGCACGAAAATGAACTTTTTAATGGTTTTGCCTTCAATCCATTTTTGTACGACCTCATTGCCGAGTACGGCCGCTTCAAGGCTCTGTTTATCCATATCCAGGGGAAATTCCATATTGGTGCGCATTTTCCCGTTGATGCTGACCGGGTAGTTTTTAGCGGATTCTCTAACCAGCGCGGGATTAAAG
>Ga0164242_10001458_pt1 | contig 28029 bp, 23 predicted proteins | sample OricomgcompostMG_FD_108783 | JGI IMG/M metagenome (GOLD analysis project Ga0164242, IMG submission 108783) | Miracle-Growth compost microbial communities from Emeryville, California, USA - Original compost - Miracle growth compost (MG) ...
GCATTCATCAAACCAGTGTGAATGACTATTAACGGCGTCCCCATAACATCAGTTGTACGTACACTTCCGCTTAAAATATCCACTTTATCGGGCATCATTTTTACATTTACCTCCTTTTCGGCAAGAGTTTGAAGAATCTTTTCCAATTCGCCTCTTTCTTCATTCGGCAAAGCAATAATCACTTCGCTAATGGCATTTTGATCAATGATTTTTTTTGCGTCCTGCATATTTCCTAAAAAAGAAAGCTCTTTATTTAATTGATATGGTGCACCTTTCCCGGATGAAATAAAACCACAAATCCGGTAGCCTGTTTTATTCTTATTGGAATGGATCGAATACAAAAATTCCTTAGCTTTTATTTCATTTCCGATAATGACAGTATTAAACCATACTTCTTCGCTTTGTAACTGGCTATGGGCTTTGCTTAGAAATAAATATCTTGTAAAATATACAACCAGGAACTGAACCGCAAACAGGAAAAAAAACTGCGTATAAAAGGTGCTTAGATTCTGATGTTTTTTATACAAAAGAAAAATAAAAAACAGGATGATACTTCCTAAAAAAGTGGTTAGAAAAGTATTCAAAAATTCAAGCAGCCGCGATTTATAATAAAGGCCTTTATAAGTTCCGGCAAGATGGTATAAGGTCAGGTAACCAATTGGATAGAGAATTAATCCGGCAAAGAACTTCTTACTAAAGGCGAAATGTTCTCCACCAAGATCCTTATGAATCCAATAGAATAAAATCCATGCAACGACAGATGCAATGAGATCGCCAAATGCATAAAACCCAATGTGTAAGCGCTTTTGCAAAATAAAAAATTGAAATTATACGACCTGGTTGCGGCTGATCTTTTCCAAAATCAGGTGCGCTACTTCCAAAGCCCGGTAGCCGTCAACCTCGGTAACGACAGTAGTTTTATTATTATTGATGGAGTTTACAAAACTTTGCAACTCCATCTTTATTGCATTATTTTCCTTGATTTCCGGGGCGGCAATTGCAATTGTTTTTTTCCCATGACCCGTTTCAATATCAAAGGTAAAAACATTTTTATCCTCAGGAGATTTGTATTTAATGATCTCAGTTTTCTTTTCTAAAAAATCGATTCCCACATAAGAATCTTTTTGAAACAAACGCATCTTCCTCATTTTTTTCATACTGATCCTGGATGAAGTAAGATTGGCAACACAGCCGTTATCAAATTCAATTCTGACGTTGGCAATGTCCGGCGTTTCGCTCAAAACATTTACCCCATTTGCAAAAACATTTTTCACATTACTCTTTACAAGAGAAAGAATGATATCAATATCATGAATCATTAAATCGAGGATGACGCTTACATCTGTACCGCGTGGATTAAATTGAGAAAGCCTGTGAACCTCAATAAACATGGGATTGAGATCATGCTCTTTAGCTGCCAGCAAGGCGGGATTGAAGCGCTCTACATGACCGACCTGCATTTTTATATTCGCCTCTTTTGCCAGCTTCACAATTTCTTTTGCTTCATCCATCGTATTTGTCAATGGCTTTTCGACAAAAACATGCTTGCTTTTTAAAATTGCTTTTTTACACAAGTCAAAATGTTCGGTTGTAGGCGCTACTACATCAACAATATCGCACGCCTCAATTAATTCATCGGCCTTCTTAAACCTTTTTAATCCATATTCCTTTTTGACTTCACTTGCGTTCAAATCCGATGGATCATAAAATCCGGTTAGTTTTATACCTTCAATTTCTTTCCAGTTATTCAAATGAAATTTACCTAAATGACCAACTCCAAATACTCCAACTTTTAGCATATATTTTTTTTAAAACGCGATAAAGGTAACAAGAGAACAAGCTTAAAAAACAAAAATTTATTGAAAGCCAGGGCCGCAAAAAAGTTTATGGATTTGCTGCCGGTTTAAACAACCTTTCTAATTCTTTCTAACTGTTATTTCCCTCCCATTACCGCCTCTTTTTTGCAAATCTTTTCAATTTTTTAATAATATTTTTGTGAAGCAATGCAAGATATAGAACCATACGACAAGTGGCAGTATTTATATACTTCGGAAACGGATAATCGGTCACCGTTTTATGGTCGTGAATATGATGAATTTGAATTTACTAATACGGTTTACAATTATTACATACATCCACTATGGGATGATTTTGGGAGTTATACTTTGTACCTTAAAGTGCTAATGGCAGATTATGAAGAAGAATATATGATCATTGAAATGATTGGAGAATGGAACGATGCAATAGAAAACGACGTGATGCGGTTGAAGCGCGATGTGATCGATGAATTCCTAAACCAGGGTATAAAAAAATTTATTTTAATAACAGAAAACGTGCTGAACTTTCACAGCAGTGATGATTGTTATTATGAAGAATGGTCTGATGAAGTGTCAGATAAAAACGGTTGGGTTGTTGCCTTAAATATGCCCTTACAAACGCAATATGATTTTAAAAAAGCGCGCCTTAATAATTATATCGAATTGCTGACATTACCTGCGTGGCGCACAATGAAACCTGATGTTTTGTATAACCAGGTTGATAATATTTTATTAAGAAGATTAGATTTATAAAAGCATGTTTCATAGTAGGTTACAACTGCTTTTTATTTCGTTTAAAATCGATCCGTTATTTACGCTGTATATATTTTTTTCACTTTTAAAACATGATTAATATCAGTGCCTTTTTAGCTGATCTTTATTGCTCATTTAAAATCTCGTAAAAAAAATTTAAAGTTCCTGTAGTACATTTGCCTATCTGAAATTTTATTAATTCTCTCTTTTATGACCTGGAAACAGACATTCACTTCTTCAATTGGCAAAAAAATATTGATGGCATTAACGGGGTTTTTTCTCATTATTTACCTGATTGTCCATGCATCCCTTAATTCATTAATATTTTTAAATGACGGAGGTGAAACTTTTAACAGAGCGGCTTTCTTCTTGTTACATAATTACTTCGTAAGGTTTTTGGAAGTAGGCCTTTTCGTCGTTTTCATTTTGCATATCATCCAGGGACTTTTATTGTGGCAACAAAATAAAGCAGCAAGAAAAATTGGCTATGAAAAACAAAATTATCCCCGCGAAATAAAATGGTACAGCCGTTATATGGGTTGGTTGGGAACTTTTGTTCTTTTATTTCTTGTAATGCATTTGTATCATTTCTGGGCAAGCACCAAAAATGAATTATACTTTCATGGACCTGTAATTAATCTTTACCAGGAAATGAAATCTGTGTTTACCAATCCTGTCTGGTTCATACTTTACATGATCGGTCTTGCATCACTTTTATTTCATTTACTGCAGGGATTTCAAAGTGCATTTCAAACTTTTGGCATCAATCACAGGCGCTGGATCTATATTATAAAAGGGATCGGAGTAATTTATTCAGTGGTCATCTGCCTGCTTTTCGCATTAATGCCAATTGCATTTATGGCAGGATGGCTTCAATAAAATTTATAAAACTGGAATTTATTTTTCAGAAAAAAAATATTTAATAAAACGTATGGCATTAGACGCAAAAATTCCTGAAGGCGATATCGCAATGAAATGGACAAATTACAAAGACCATTTAGCGTTAGTAAGCCCGACAAACAAAAGGAAATTAGAAATCATCGTAATCGGAACCGGGCTGGCGGGCGCTTCAGCCGCTGCTACATTAGGTGAGTTAGGTTATAAAGTAAAATCTTTTTGTTTCCAGGATAGCGCCCGGCGTGCACACTCAATCGCCGCACAAGGAGGTATTAACGCAGCAAAGAATTATCCAAGTGATGGAGATTCTGTTTATCGTCTTTTTTATGAAACCGTAAAAGGTGGAGATTATCGTTCAAGAGAGGCAAACGTGTATCGTTTATCAGAATTGAGCAGCAATATCATTGATCAATGTGTGGCACAGGGGGTTCCTTTTGCAAGAGAATATGGAGGATTATTAAGTAACCGTTCATTTGGTGGCACACAGGTACAACGTACTTTTTACGCAGCAGGACAAACGGGACAACAATTATTGCTAGGGGCTTATGGCGCTTTGGAAAGACAGGCAGCCCTTGGCAACGTAACTATTTATTCACGTCATGAAATGCACGACATTGTAAAAATAGATGGAATTGCAAGAGGAATAATTGCGCGGAATTTAGTGACAGGAGAATTAGAAAGGCATTTTGGACACGCGGTTTTAATTTGTTCCGGAGGATATGGAAATGTATTTTACCTGAGCACCAATGCAATGGGAAGCAATGTAACCGCTGCATGGAAGTCGCATAAAAAAGGTGCTTATTTTGCCAATCCATCTTTTACTCAAATCCATCCAACATGTATTCCAGTAACTGGTGAACATCAAAGTAAGCTTACACTGATGAGTGAAAGTTTGAGAAATGATGGAAGGATCTGGGTGCCCAAGGATAAAAATGACAAACGCAAACCAAATGATATTCCGGATGAAGATCGCGATTATTACCTGGAAAGACGTTATCCGGCTTTTGGTAACCTCGTTCCAAGAGATGTGGCCTCAAGAGCGGCAAAAGAAAGATGTGATTTGGGTTACGGTGTTGGGACAACAAAAAAAGCTGTGTACCTGGATTTTAGGGACGCAATCCACCGATATGGGAAAACTGAATCACATAAAAGAGGTGTAGATAATCCCTCTGAAGAAATGATTGTTCAGTTAGGCGAAGGGGTTATTCGTGAGAAATATGGAAATCTTTTTGCTATGTACGAAAAAATTACCGGTGAAGATCCTTATCATGTTCCGATGCGTATTTATCCTGCAGTACACTACACTATGGGTGGCCTTTGGGTTGATTATGAATTGAAAACAACAGTTGATGGATTATATTCCCTTGGGGAAGCCAACTTCAGTGATCATGGAGCTAATCGCCTTGGAGCTTCGGCTCTGATGCAGGGACTGGCAGATGGATATTTTGTAATTCCTTATACCATTAGTGCTTTTATGGCAACGCAGATCAGAACTCCTGCTATTTCAACATCACATCCTGCTTTTGAAGAAGCAGAAAAAGCGGTAAAAGAAAGGATTGATAAATTAATGAACATCAAGGGAACAGAATCTGTTGAAAGTTTTCATAAAAGGTTAGGAAAGATCATGTGGGAAAAAGCCGGCATGGCGCGAAACGATAAAGGCTTAAGAGAAGGGATTGAAGAAATAAGAGCGTTAAGAAAGGAGTTCTGGGAAAATGTAAAAGTGCCCGGTGGCGTTTTTGAAATGAATCCTGAATTAGACAAGGCAGGTCGGGTGGCAGACTTTTTAGAATTAGGTGAATTGCTTTGCATTGATGCACTTAATCGCACCGAAAGCTGCGGCGGCCATTTCCGGGAAGAAAGCCAGACTTCAGAAGGAGAAGCATTGAGAAAAGATGAAGAATTCAGCTATGTAGCTGCATGGGAATATACTCCTGAAGGAGAAGTATTACATAAAGAACCTTTGAATTTTGATGTAGTGAAACCCAGCCAAAGGAGTTATAAGTAATACAGTTTTAAAAATTTATTGAAGTAAAAAAATCTAAAGAATGGAACACTATAATATGAATCTAACTTTGAAGGTATGGCGCCAAAAAGACGCTGATACCCAGGGAAGATTTGAAACTTATGAAGTAAGAGATATTTCTTCTGAAATGTCTTTTCTTGAAATGTTTGATGTACTGAATGAAAGATTGGTGAATGAAGGAAAAGATCCGATTGCTTTCGACCACGATTGCCGTGAAGGAATTTGTGGTGCTTGCAGCATGTATGTTGATGGAAGAGCACATGGCCCATGGCAATTGAATACCGTTTGCCAGTTGCATATGCGTGCTTATAAAGATGGCGATACCATTGTAGTAGAACCGTGGCGCTCAGTGGCTTTCCCTGTTATTAAAGATTTAATGGTAGACAGAAAAGCATTTGACAGAATTATTGAGGCCGGCGGATATGTTTCTGTAAATACAGGTAATGCTCCTGATGCCAATACCATACCTGTCGACAGGGCAAAATCTGATGAAGCCTTTGATTCTGCTTCCTGCATCGGCTGTGGAGCATGTGTAGCAGCGTGCCCAAATGGTTCTGCAATGTTGTTTGTTGGAGCGAGGGTTTCACAACTGGCGTTATTGCCGCAAGGTGATCCTGAAAGAGTGGAGAGAGCTTTAAATATGGTGGAGCAGATGGATAAAGAAGGATTCGGAAATTGTGGAAACATTTATAATTGCGAAGCAGAATGTCCTAAAGGAATTTCAGTAGAAAACATTGCGCGATTAAATCGTGAATATCTTGGTGCTTCACTTTCCTCAAAAATCCAAAAACGGCCCGTGAGAAGAGTTGATCCCATGAATGAAAGGGAGTAATCCTTAAATTTCAAACTTTTATAAAATCAACATTTCTTTTAATAAAAGAAATCTCCCTTTCGAAATATAACAGGAACTGTTATCATTCCCTGAAATAAGCTAATTTTATCCCAGTAAAATAAAGCTGCTTGAAACCAGGAAAACTCCTATCCTTTATTCTGTTTTTATTTATTTCTATTCATGGTTTTTCACAACAAAATCCGGCGGCTCTTTCTAACTTTAGAAGTAAGAAGATTGCAACTAAAATAAATCCTCAAATACTTGACAGTAATAGTATCGTTCCAAATACGATTACAATTGTTGGTGTTGCTTCGAACGCTTATCATGTCGATTTTGTAAATGCGGCTATTGTATGGAATGCTACAAATTTGCCTGATAGTGTTTGGATTTCTTACCGTGTTTTCCCCTATAAATTAAATGCAATAACAAGGCGGTTTAATTATGATAGTATTCGTTTTAATTTCGCAATGGAAAAACCATACACTCTCAAAAATAACCAGTTTCAAAATAAAATAATTGATTTTGGTAACATCAGTTATAACGGAAGTTTTGGTCGTGGTATTACAATCGGGAATAACCAGGACGCTGTTGTTAGTTCCTCTTTAAACCTTCAGCTCAATGGCTTTATTGGTGATAGCCTGGAATTAACTACTGCTATCAGCGATAATAACATTCCAATTCAGCCACAGGGAAATACACAAAACATCCGCGACTTCGACAGGATCTTTATGCAGATAAAAAAGCATGGCTGGCAGGCAAATTTCGGAGACATTGATATCCGGCAAAGTGAGAATTATTTTCTCAATTTTTCTAAAAGGCTACAAGGAGCTTCATTCCAAACCAATAACCAGGTTAGTAAAAATATCAGCAATTCTTTTTTAGCAAGCGGAGCGATCTCTAAAGGAAATTACATGAAGGATTTGATTACGCCCATTGATGGAAACCAGGGACCGTATAAACTTTACGGTGCCAACAATGAATTATATTTTGCAGTTCTTGCCGGAACTGAAAAAGTTTACCTGGATGGGGAATTGCTAACGCGTGGGGAAGACAGAGATTATATTATTGATTACAACACTGCAGAATTAACCTTTACTGTAAAACACCTGGTTACAAAGGACAGCAGGATACAAGTGGAGTTTGAATATTCCAATCAGAATTATCTAAACTCAATGGTCTATGCAAATGACGAGATCAATATCAATAACAAATTGAAAGTAAGTATCGGCGGTTACTCCAACGCCGATGCAAAAAATTCTTCTATCAATCAAACACTTACTACCGGTCAAAAACAATTTTTATCCGGGATAGGTTCACATATAGACAGTGCCACTTATCCCAACGCAGTTCGCGATACTTTCGCAGTGAATAAAATTTTATACAAGAAAATCGACACAACAGTCAATGGAATTCACGACACAATTTATGTTTATTCGGTTGATCAAAAAGACACTTTATTCAATCTTTCATTTACCAATGTTGGAATGGGAAAGGGAAATTATACAGCGGTAATTAATGGAAATGCAAACGGCCGTGTGTTTCAATATGTAGCGCCTTCAAATGGAGTTAAACAGGGAGATTGGGAACCCGTCGTTTTATTGATTCCACCCAAAAAACATGACATCATTACTGCTGCTGCCCAATATTGTTTTACAAAAAATTCTTCTCTAAAAGCTGAGATGGCTATGAGTGATTATGATGTGAATACTTTTTCATCGAAAGGAAAAGAGGATAATAAAGGAGTTGCTGCGAAAGTAAATTATGTAATGGAGCAAAACATTTTTAGAAATATCAAACCAGGGATTCAAATGCAAACAAACATCGGTTATGAATACGTACAGGATCTTTTTAAACCGATCGAGACGTTGAGAAATGTGGAGTTTAACCGTGATTGGAGTTTGCCATTTGATGCACCGGCAGCCACTGAAAACCTCGTAGATGCTTCTTTACAAATCAGCGATGAGCAACATAATTTTTTAAAATATCAATTCACAAATTATAAGCGAAGCGACAATTATAATGGTGTCAGAAATTCCGTAGAAAATGCGATGGATATTAAAGGCTGGCATTTTAATAATAAATTTTACATCACCAATGTAAACAGTATAATTCAGTCCGGCTCTTACGTCAGGCCATCTGTTGAACTCTACAAAACATTCTCGGCTCTTAAAGATTTAAAGATTGGGGGAGGATATTCTTCAGAAAATAATCAGCAATTCGAAAGAAAAGCAGATACTTTAATGCCAATAAGTTTCGCCTTCAATACATGGCAAGTCTTTATAAAATCGTCAGAAAAAAAAATGAACAAATGGGGAATTACTTATTCTGAAAGAGAAAATAAAATCCCTTTTCAAAAATCTTTGATTGCACAGGATAAAAGTCAAAATGTGAGTCTGATGACAGAGCTAATGAATAATGAACATCAACAGTTCAGATTGAACGTTACTTACCGTAAATTGAATGTGATCTACAAAGGATACTCGAATGAAGAAAGCGACGAAAGCCTCTTGGGACGAGCAGAATACGCGATCAATGAATGGAAAGGTTTTGTACAGGGAAATGTTCTATATGAGATTGGTTCAGGGCAGGAACAGAAACGCGAATACACTTATATTGAAGTGCCGGCCGGACAAGGATATTACACCTGGAATGATTATAATAAAGATGGAATTCCACAACTGAATGAATTTGAAGTAGCGGTTTATGATGATCAAAAAAAATGGATCCGTGTTTTTACACCAACAAATGAATATGTAAAAGCAAATTACATCCAGTTTAATTATAATTTTAGTCTTAATCCTGATTTAATTATTGATAGAAATACTGACAAAAAGCTTTTAAAGTTTATTAAAAAATTCAGCACTACTTCCTCATTACAAATCAATAAAAAAGATATTGCCAATAATGGTTTTGAATTCAATCCATTTAGTAAAAACCTGGTCGATACTTCATTAATCACGCTCACTTCTTTTTTGAGCAATACTATTTATTTTAACCGTAAAAATTCCGTTTGGGGAATTGACGTTACGCATCGTTTGAATAATTCAAAAGCACTTTTAAATTATGGATTTGAATCCAATTCTTTACGTGATCTTACCATAAAAGGAAGATGGAACCTGAACCGATCTATTGCTACATCATTTACAAATAAATATGACCGGAATCAACTCATCACCCCTTCTTTTGCCAATAGAAATTACCAGGTAGATGAAGTTTCTGCAGAGCCTTCAATAAGCTATATTTATAAAAGTGATTTTCGTGTAAGCCTTATTTATACTCACGATGAAAAGAAAAATAAAATCGGGGAATTTGAAAAATCTTCGAACAATCAATTAGCAACGGAAGTAAAATATAATGTCCTTTCAAACGCCACAATAAATGCAAGATTTTCTTTAAATAATATCAGTTTTAATGGCGATCCCAATAGCACTGTTGGTTATATTTTACTTGATGGATTGTTGCCGGGAAAAAATTATTTATGGAATCTTGATCTTACAAAAAGGCTTGCAGGAAATATTGAATTGAACCTTCAATACGAAGGAAGAAAACCTGGAAATACCCCTGTTATTCATACGGGCAGACTCTCCTTGAGAGCAATTTTTTAAAATTGAGTTTTTAAATCCTTTGAAAGGTCAAATTGAGAATTTGTCCTGCTTATTGTCCATAACCCGCAATCACATTAATGGTCAGAGCAATCATGATAGTATTAAAACCAAAAGAAACTAATCCATGCAAAAGTGCCAGTTTCCTGAATCTTTTTGAGGTGATTTGAACATCGGAAACCTGGAAGGTCATTCCTAACACAAAAGAAAAATAAGCAAAATCAATGTATTCAGGAGTTGAATCATCAGGAAATTCTAAACCTCCATTGTGGGTTTTCGGGATAGACGGATGATCTCCGTAATAAATATGGGCGTAGCGCAAGGTAAAAATTGTATGGATTAAAAACCATGAAAAAACCATACCTCCCATAGCAATCGGCAGTCGCCAGGTCAAACCATGATTGCCTTGATGTTTTGTAACCAATAGCAACAATACCGCGAGAATGCTTGCCAGTGTTGAAACTAAAACGACTATAAATATAATTGAACTGGTTTGATCCTGAACCCTCGCCTGTTCCCGGATTTGTTTAGAAGTAGTACTGAAAAATGTAATCCAACTTAAAGTCAGCATACAAACGCTGAAAGTATCCCAGCCAATCATTATGTGTGTAAGTGGTTCAATATTTTTTATTTCAACAATAAAATAAACTGCTACAGAAAGTAAGAGACAAATAAAAAGTTTTTGAAAAGAATTAATCCTGTCAATAAGGGGAAATTTTTTTTTATCAGGTACTTTTTTTGAATCCATAAAAATTATTAATTATCAAATGTAGAAACATTTAATAGTATTTGCTTGATTATAATAAAAATCACTTTTATCAGAAAAGCAGCCGGAAAACCAGAAGACTTTTACCGGCTGCAAAGATTATCACCTGTTCACTTTTGGACCACTAAACTGATAAAAAATATCGAATTGAAAGACGTTGCTGTGCACTTTTGAACTTGATTCTTTGTAAATATTACTAATGCCGAAATTGTAACGTGCATCAAAACCAAGCCCGGTTGTAGTAAGGTAACCAAGGCCTAGAGGAATTGAAAATACAGCGCTGTTCAGATCATTTTTAATGTCAGTAGAATTGCCGCCATCCTTGTTTTTTGCACTCATTAAAAATCCCACCTGAGGACCGGCTTCCAATCTAAATCCATTGTTGAACATGTATTGAATCAGGACAGGAACATTAATGTATCCAAGATCGCGCTTGTTATCACTGTTTGATTTGCTTTTTGCTCCCTCAGAGGAATAATAAACTTCTGGTTGAAAAGCCCAGAATTCATTACCTGTATGAATATGCGCTAACAAACCTGCATTAAATCCTATCTTGCTTTGCATATCCTGATTCCCTTCATAATTTAAGGAAGAAGCATTCATTCCAGCTTTTATTCCAAAATGTACTTTTTGTGCTTTTGCATTCAACATTAAAAAAAATGTTGCCGCAACCATCATCATCTTTTTCATAAAAGTCGATTTTAAAATTAATAAATAATTAATCGATAACGGGTTAAACAAAAGCCATACCCTTTTTAAAAACAGGCAACTGTTTTATCTTTGCAACTTATTTTACCCGCCTTTTTTTAAGGTTTGATTCATCCTGTAAATGTCTCAAAAAAACCCGGGCATACTAAAAAGTTATGGCATTATTACATAATCGTGTTTCCCAAAAAGAACTGAAGAAACTATTATTTGAGGAAAAGGAACCCCGCATCACGCTTTCGTTTTATCAATATGGCTTTATTGAGGATCCTTCTATATTTCGTGATGAATTTTATAAAAATCTGAATGAATTGAAAGCTTTTGGGCGAATCTATATAGCTCATGAAGGTATCAACGCACAGATGAGTGTTCCACAATCAAACTTTGAAAAATTTAAAGCATATCTTAATTCAATTTCTTTCTTAAAAGAGGTTCGCTTGAATATTGCGGTTGATGATGATGGAAAAAGCTTTTGGGTATTGAAGGTAAAAGTCAGAAATAAAATTGTTGCTGATGGCATCAATGATCCCAATTTTGATATGAGCAAAAAAGGGAAATATGTTGACGCTGATTCTTTCAATAAATTGACTGCTGATCCCGAAACCATTGTAGTAGATATGCGCAATCATTATGAATATGAAGTTGGTCATTTTGTAAACGCAATTGAAATTCCTTCGGATACTTTCAGAGAGCAATTGCCAATGGCTGTGAACATGCTGGAAGAAAAAAAAGATAAGAATATAATTATGTATTGCACGGGAGGAATTCGTTGTGAAAAAGCCAGTGCATATATGCTGCACAATGGTTTTAAAAATGTTTACCATCTTGAGGGCGGCATTATTCAATACGCTAATAAAGTAAAGGAAGAGCGTCTTCCGAATAAATTTTTAGGCAAAAATTTTGTTTTCGATGGAAGATTGGGCGAGAAGATCAGCGACGAAGTTATCAGTCATTGTCATCAATGCGGAAAGCCGTGCGACACGCATACAAATTGCCCAAACGAAGCGTGTCATCTACTTTTCATTCAATGTGCAGATTGCGCAGAAAAATATGAAGGCTGTTGCTCGGAAGAATGCCAATCTGTAAATCACCTGCCTGAAGAAGAAAAAAAACAAAAACGGAAAGGCATCAAAAACGGGATCATGGTTTTTAACAAGTCCAGGAAAAGAATGGATTCTTTGATGAAAGAAGAACCTACAAAAAGATAATCTAATCTAATAAAAAAACCGCCTCAATGGGAGGCGGCTTTTAGTTCTATACTTATTAACTAATATTACTGATTCGGGTTTTGTAGGGTAACCGGTTGCAAACGATATGCATTTACATAGCGGCCGTTTTGCTGTGCAGGAGTCCATTTTGGACCTTTCCTGATTGCATTTACTGCAATTTCAGCCAATTTAGTTCCTTTCATTGTGGTTGCCTGAACATCACTTACTGTTCCGGTCTTGTCCACTATAAACCTTACCACACAAGTTCCGTAATCGTTGTCACTAAATTCATCCAATTGAGATTGGATCGCCCTTAGTACATATTTTTGCCAAGCTCCGGGACCACCAGGAAACTGTGCTTCAATTTCTACTTTTGTAAAAACTTTATCCGGATCTTCTTTCTTTTCCGGCGGCGCAGCTACTACGTTTGTTCCCACTTCATCTGATGGAGGAGCTACTATTCCAAGATCTTTAGTTCCTTCTACAGTCTTTACATCCACTTTCGCTTTTTCAATTTCCTTTATTTCTGGTGGTGGCTTGATTACTTCTTCATCTTTTACCACTTTTGGAGGTGTAAACTGAATTGTTGCTACCGGTGGTGGTGGTGGAATTTTTGGTGGCGGAGGGGGCGGTGGTGGCGGTTCCTCCGGTTTAATTTGAGATAATGTTGCTTCTGTCGTCTTTAACTGTGTTACTGTATCATCTGAATTCAGCTTATTAAATATAGCTGAGCCGATAAGTATAAGTAAAATCAGCACTACAGTTCCAATCAAGGCGGCAGTAATCCTCTTATTGTAGGTTTTACGAAGATCATACGCGCCGTATTCTTTATTTCTTCCTTCGAAGAGAATATCGAGCAGGTCTGATTTCAATATTTGTTTCGCTTCCATGTTTAATTTTTTTAGATAGTTTCCTCTGTAGTGAAATTATTGAACACCACCGGCTTGCTCTGTTTTTTGAATTAATGCATATTCATCAGGAGTCGGGTCAACCATCGCGTATTTTCCTATATCATTAATATCCATTTCGTCCAGGATGTCAACGGCATTTTTATATGTCGCGTCTTTATCAGGTTTAATAATAATGAAAAGGTCTGCCGCAGGAGTAGTCTTTTTCTTTTGTAAAATAATATTCCTTACATCCTTATACCCGGTGGTTTGCATCTTGGTAGGATCATTACCATAATAGTAATAGATAATATTTCCTTTTCCAAGCATTAATGTAAGAGACCCTGATTCTTTAACCTTCATATCCAGGTTTTTATCTTTGGTATCTTTAGGCATATTCAAAGGCATAGCCGTAGGCTGTTGAACCGTAGTTGTGAAAATGAAGAATGTGATCAGTAAAAAACCAAGATCAACCATTGGAGTAAGGTCCACCCGTGTAGAATGTTTTTTCCCCTTCTTGACACCAGGCCCCTTTTTCGAACTCTCCTTAACTTCCATCTCTGCCATAATAATAAATATTTAATTTTTATAAAATCTTATTCAAATCTTATTCGGTGGTAGTTTTACCGTTTCCTTCGCGCATGTTCTTTTTATACAATTCGCTTCCTTCAGGTACCTGCTTGGAATTGGTTACGAGGTTGTATTTGTACTGATCATTCGCTTTAAAGGCATCAACTACAGCTTTAAATGTTGGATATTTGGTCCTATCATCCCCCTTGATCAGAAAATTCAATTTTTCACCCATTCTTGCATTTATCGCCGCCGAAATCCACGCTGCTAATTCATTATTCGTACTATCAACCGGGATTCCCTGCAAAGAATTTGCTTCTGACTTAACCTGTTCAGGTCTTAGAGCGATGAACTGCTTCAATTGACTAAGTGGAACGCCAACGAAATCAGAATTTACAAAATTCTTTTTGTCTTGTGCTGAAAAACTTATATTTCTTTCTTTTCCTAATTCGTCGAGCACATCTCCCTTAATTGCAGGATCCATGTTCAGAAACACCCTATTGTCTTTACTGATCGTTACGTTCAGGAAATTCTTTTCAGGTGCTACTTTATTGGAAACCGAACTTGGCGGTGTAACTTCCACTGCCTCTTGCGGTTTAAACTGGGCTGCAAGTATGAAAAAGGTCAACAAAAGAAAAGCAACGTCACACATTGGTGTCATGTCCACACTGGTACTACCACGTTTTATTTTTGCTCTTGCCATTGTTTTTGTTTTTAATAATATTTAGATTCAGGATTCAAAAAATTCCACAAAATTATTTGTATAAAGAAGCAAAACTTTGTGTTAAAGTGAAACCTGATTCATCAATACCATAAGTGATGGCATCAATTTTTGTAGTAAAGATGTTGTAAGTGATAATTGCAAATGCTGAAGTACCAATACCTAAAGCTGTATTATACAATGCTTCAGCGATACCAATTGATAAAGTACGTGCTGCATCACCTCCGCCAGATTCACCTAATGCGCCGAATGCCCGAATCATACCAACTACCGTTCCTAATAATCCAATCAAAGTTGATACAGAAGCGAGGGTTGAAAGAAATACAAGATTCTTTTCAAGCATTGGTAATTCAAGAGCCGTTGCTTCTTCAATTTCCTTTTGAATCGCCAATACTTTCTGATCTGTGTCTAATTCTGAATCGGTGATCATTTGTTTGTATTTACGCAATCCTGCTTTCATTACATTTCCAACAGAACCTTTTTGTTTGTCGCATTCTGCGATAGCAGCATCTACTTTTTTGTCAGCAAGGAAAAATTGAACCTTCCGGATAAATTCAGCATTTGAAGCTTTTCCTGTTGCTTTAGCAACGGTAAGGGCCCTTTCAATAACAAACGTCAAAACGATAAGAAAACATCCAATCAAAATTGGCACAATAATTCCTCCTTCATACATTCTTGGAAAATCGCCTTTTGGTCCTTGCTGGTTTGGCCAGAATCCACCATTCGGATCAGGATTGGTAAAATTGCTGTTAGCTCCGATCACAAAGCGCCAGATAATATAGCCTGCTATTATACAAATAATAGGAGCCAATAAAGAAATGATGTTATTTGACTTTTTCGCCTGCACAGAGGTCGTTGCGTTTACTGGAGCGTTTGCAGGAGTCTTTAAATCTGCCATGTTGGTGTAGTTTTTAAATGTTTAAGTTTAATTGATTTTGTTTAGTAGAATTTGATAATGCAAGTGTAACGAAAAAAAAAATTAAAATATCTATTTGTTTTAAAAATATTTTAAAGCGGTGCACAAGTTAGTAAAATATTTGAAAGTTAATGAACTGATAAAAAAAAATAAAATAATTCTTAAAAAACGAGGATAATTTGAATGAAAGAAAGTTTTGGATTTTCAAAAGAAGCTGCTAAAAAAGATCATAAATTATTCATACCGGAGCGCTACGATCGGATCCATCTTTGCCGCTTTCACTGCCGGATAAAGACCGGCAATTAAACCGACAGCAGAGCAAACTACAATGCCAATAACTACCCAAAGCCATGGAATTACAAAACCGGTATGCAAAAATAAACTTACCACATTTCCGACAGTTACGCCAAACACGATTCCTAATATTGCTCCAATTAAACTTATAAATACAGATTCAAAAAGAAACTGTGAACGAATATTGCTGCTTTTTCCACCTACAGCTTTTATTAATCCGATTTCCCTGGTGCGTTCACTAACAGCAACAAGCATAATATTCATTAATCCAATGGCAGCACCTAACAAGGTGATTGCGCCAATAAATGCGGCAGCTAATCCAATAGCACCTAAACTCTTTTTAAATACTTCCGCTATGCTGTCACTTTTCTCGATGTAAAAATTATTTTGTTCATCAATAGCAAGATTTCTGATCGGTCTGAAAGTTCCTTTTGCTTCTGAAATTGCTGCATCCATTTGAGTAATATCATTTACCATGATACCAATATTATAACTTGTTCCGTCTGTAGGGAAAAGACGACGAATATTATTATAAGTAGTTAGTACAATATTATCTGCATTAAAAAAAGCGCTCGAACCTTTATCCGCTAAAACCCCTACCACCCTATATTTTATCCCTGCAGCTGTAATGGTTTTATCAAGAGCTCGAAGTGTGTTATCGCCATATAACTTTTTAGCAACGCTATTTCCTAAAATACAAATGCTACGACCACTCTCAACATCCATCTGGTTAAAATTTCTTCCACCTTCCAGGGTGTATCCGTTCAGGATCAAATAATTTTCATCAGCACCAGTCATAGAAATATTCGGGTTTGTTTTTACAGCATTATTACTCACAATAATATTCTGAGGACCTTGCAAAGCAATGCTCACACGAGCCGGGAAATTATACCGTTCTTTAAAAAGTTTGGCCTGTTGATACGTAATGATTTTTCTCTCATTTGATTTTTTCTCTCTCAAAGAACTGGCACTTGTTTTTTTTACTTCACGCCCACCCCCGCCAATTCTTATATTCCTGTCGCGATATTGGATGTTGAAAGAGTTAGCGCCCATTGTTGCAAAACTTTCGGAAAGACTTTGATTCATGGAAGCAATAGCGGTAATAATGCCGATCAAAGCCATAATACCAAATGCAATAATAGCAACGGTTATACCTGTACGTAATTTGTTACTTTTTACCGTTCTAAAAGCTAATGAAATAGAATCTTTTAATTGCATTACCCCGATTGAGAATTAGAAAAAATAGTTTAAAAAAAAATAAAAATGAATGTGAAGTTACAATATGAAAATAATTATTGAATTACCATTCCTGTATTATTTCACGATTCCAATTTTAATTTAGAAATAAAAAACCGGGTGATGAAAATTATTTTCTTGAAAAAGTTCATCACCCGGTCTGAATAATTATTTATCTATTTGGATGTCCACGTATTATTTTTCCTGTTCACATCCGGAAATTCATCATTAGGGTCCAATACTACTGAAGTAATTGGAGAAGTAGAATTATATTTAAATGTCCAGTTTGTATCTCGTCTCCAAACATCAACAGGTAATTTTATCATCTGTGAATTACCATTTTGTTCTGTCACTTTTACCACTACCGGTAATGCTAATTGATCTAAGCTTTCAATAGTGATTAACGCGCCGTTTGCTGCGCTGTCATTCACATATTTTACACTTTTGACAGATTGATCCAATTGCCATGTTTCATAAAACCATTCTTTCCAAAACCAGTTCAGATCTTCACCTGCAGCGTCATTCATTGTACTGAAAAAATCATTAGGCTGTGGATGTTTAAAAGCCCATCTTTTGATATAAGTTCTGAAAGCATAATCAAATCTGTCAGGTCCGATTACTGAATTACGTAAGATATTTAATCCTACAGCAGTTTTTGAATAATATTGTCCATAATCACGGAGACTAATAGATTCCGGTGCGGTCATTAAAGGATCTTTAGCCCTGCTCATCGTTCTTGCCATTCCCAAAATACTCCTGTTAGTTGTATCCCCATATTCTCCATGATTAAAAGAATTCGAAGCATAGCCATTGATAAAAGTATTTAATCCTTCATCCATCCACATAAAGCGTCTTTCATTTGTGCCAACGATCATCGGGAACCAGTTGTGACCTATTTCATGTGTTACATCATGCCATAAACCAGCTTTCCCAATTCTATAACTACAAAAAACAATTCCTGGATATTCCATCCCTAAAGCCACCCCTGCTACAACTACTGCTGAGTTCCATGGATATTCGTAATAATCTTTTGAATAAAATTCGATACTTTGTTTTAAATATTGAGTAGCCCTGCCATACTTGTCATATCCCTGGCTTTCTACAGGATAAACTGCCATTGAAATACCCTTTCTTCCTGAAGGGAAATTAATTCTTGCAGCGTCCCAGATAAAGGCTTTGGATGCAGTCCATGAAACGTCTCGTGAATTATTCATTTTAAAATGCCAGGTCAACATTCCTTTTTGTGCAGGCCTTGTAGATTTAGCGCCAATTTCATTTTCATTAATAATAAAAACAGTACTGTCACTTTTACGCGCTTCATTCAATCTTTTTATTTCTGTTGAAGTTAGCACTTGTTCCGGATTTTGTAAATCACCCGAACCGGCAACGATCATATCGGCAGGAACTGTTACGTAATAATCAAAATTACCATACTCGCAATAAAATTCGCCCAAGCCCATATATGGCAATGTGTTCCAGCCTTTCACTGCGTCATAAACACACATTCTAGGATACCATTGTGCCAACTGGTATACTACTCCGTTTTTGGTGTACAATCTACCCATCCTGTCGGCGCCATATTCAGGAATTGAGAAAAAGTAATTTACTTTGATATCAATCTTATCTCCATTTGGTTTAACGGAGAAGGGCAAACGCAATTGCATTCTTGTATCAGTAATTACCGGAGTGATCTTGTAAGTTTTGCCTTTGTAAATTACAGAAGCAGATTCAATGTGATAACCGCCTTTTGTATAACCTTTTACGTCAAAACGATCGCCCGTAACCGGCGTAGTCGCTGCTCCCCTTGATCCGGGATCAAAAAGATTCTGATCCAATTGAAGCCATAAATAATTTAAATCGTCTGGACTATTGTTCGTATAATTGATCGATACTTCACCTTTCAATGTTGTATCCTGTTCATCCAGTGTTGCATGTATAGAATAATTGACACTATTTTGCCAATACTTTGGACCCGGGGCGCCATTTGCACTACGAAACTCTGTTGATTCATGAGTGGTAAAGGTTGGATCAAAAACCTGGTTCTTGTTGTAAGCGGAAGTATCCTGTGCGGTAATACTTTGCGATAAAATCAGTGCCGCCAAAAGGCTAAAGCATAAAAAAGTAAATTGTTTCATTAAATAATTTTTGTTGGCGATAAAAGTAATGGAAATAAAGATTTGAATAACAAAAGTAAATCAGAATAATAAAATCTTAGCTCTGATTAACAGGATAACGTTCATCTACAAACGAAAATCCGGGAACCAATAAATGAATCAAACATCAATCAGGAGTTCTGATTTTCATCCAGCATGGATAAATCAGTAGTGGCAAAAACAACATGTGCAAGAATTAAATGCTTATAAAAATCATTAAAATGAATCTGAGGAGGATCCGGATGCCGACTGAAAGTCGCCTTCCAGATTCCAACTGCCGCCACTCCATTTAACAGCCCCAATACAATACCATCAGGAAGATCTGATTTCAGGATTTTATTTTTTAAAAGTTCAGCATAAATAATTGTAAAAACCAAACCGGTCGTACAATGCAATACCCATCCCGCTACTTTGGCTTGAGGCTTTTTCATTTGAGGGACCGCTCTATAAACCATTTTTCCAAGCAGCCTTGGCTCTCTGAAATCCATATTTTTTTTTCTGGAAACAAAATAACTGAATAAAGTCATTGCGCTCGTTCCAATCAAAGCTGATAGAAGTACATTTCCGGTTTTCATTACATTATTTTTTTAAATTGGATAAAAAATGATGCCAAACAAAAAACGGGAAATAGGTTTTAAATAAAAGGGAAAGCCCTAATAAACCTTATTCATTTATTGAATTAATTTTTTAGCATAAAGTTTGATGAAACTTTAAAAAAAAGTTATGTCAGCATCAAAAACTACAACAGATTTAAAAGTAATTAAAAAGTGGGCCGAAGAAAGAGATGGTAAACCAAGTAAAGTAAAAGGTGTAGGTGGCAAAGACAGTGGAGTTCTACGAATAAATTTTCCCGGATATTCAGGTGAAGACACCCTGGAAGAAATTTCCTGGGATGAATGGGATAAAATTTTTGAGGACAATAAGCTCGCCTTTCTTTACCAGGATGAAACGAGTGGAGGAAAAGAAAGCAGATTTTTTAAGTTGGTGAATAGGGATTAATTGCCCATTTCTTTTCGTCCAAACCTCACAGGTATTGAAAACCTGTGAGGTTTTTTTATCTTCAAAAATTAAATTTGTTTTATTACTTTTTTCAGAATATTTTCAGTCCCGCTTCGCTTAATTATTTTTTAAAAAATAAAAACAGGTACCATGAAAAAAATTGGAATTTTATTTGGACGTGAAAGAAGTTTTCCTGAAGCATTTATTGAAAGAGTAAATCAAAAAAATATTGATGGAATTATTGCAGAACCTGTTCGTATCGATAAAGTGATGCAGGGCGAAAGCAGTTGTTATGATGTAATCATAGACCGTATTTCCCAAGACGTTCCCTTTTATCGTGCTTACCTGAAAAACGCTGCACTTTGCGGAACCGCAGTAATCAATAATCCTTTCTGGTGGAGTGCTGATGAAAAGTTTTTTAATAACTGCCTTGCCACAAAAATTGATGTTCCTGTTCCAAAAACAGTTATCATTCCTTCCAGTTCATTGCCCGCAGATACCACAGATCAATCATTTTCAAATCTTGCTTATCCTTTGGATTGGGACTATATTTTTAATTACATAGGTTTTCCTGCTTACATGAAACCGCATGCTGGCGGAGGTTGGAAAAGCGTTTACAGGGTAACCGGCGTTGATGATTTTTTTACTAAACATGGACAAACAGGAGAACTGGTGATGATGCTGCAGGAAGAAATTGTTTTTGATGAATATTACCGCTGCTATTGTATTGGAGGAAAAGAAGTTCACATTATGCCTTACGATCCCCGCAATCCTCATCACCTTCGGTATGTTGCAGATTTCAAACCGGATAAAGAACGGTTTGACCTGATGGAAAAAATTGTGATTCGCATCTGCAAATATTTGGGTTACGATTTTAATACTGTTGAGTTGGCTCTAAGAAATGGTGTTCCTTATGCTATTGATTTCTGCAATCCGGCTCCAGATGCAGAACTCACAAGTGTCGGAGAAGAAAATTTCGAGTGGGTTGTGGAAGCATCTGCTAACTTCGCTATAAAAAAAGCACAATCTCATAAAGAAGGAAAAGATAATCTTACCTGGGGCGAATTTATCAAAAGAAGTATTGACAATGAAAAGATTGGATAATTTGAAAGAGAAATTTGTTTCAGAAATTAATTAACGAATTAACCTAAAAAATGGCTGCTATTTCTTACAAGCATTTTACCATTGGAATTGAAGAAGAATACATGGTAATTGATCCTGAAACCCGTGAACTGAAAAGTCATGAACAAAAGATTGTCCAGGAAGGTGAAAAATTAATTAAGGACAAAGTAAAAGCAGAAATGCACCAGGCTGTGGTGGAAGTAGGAACGGATGTTTGCCAGGATATTGATGAAGCTTTTATGGATGTGGTAAACCTGAGAAAAACAATCAGCAATGTTGCAGGGGATCTCGGTTTATGGGTCGGTGCTTCCGGCACCCATCCTTTTAGTCATTGGGAAAGGCAACTGATCACAGATCATGCACGGTACAGTGACATTGTAAAAGAGTTGCAGGAAGCAGCACGAAGTAATTTGATCTTTGGCTTGCACGTTCATGTGGGAATGGAAAACCGTGAAATGGCAATTCATATTGCCAATTCCGCAAGGTATTTTTTACCCCACATTTTTGCTTTAAGTACGAATTCACCTTTTTGGGAAGGAAGGCAAACCGGCTATAAATCTTTTCGAACAAAAATCTTTGATAAGTTTCCGCGAACAGGCATTCCTGATTTTTTTGACAGTATCGAATCTTATGACAATTATATAAAGATCCTGGTAAAAACCAATTGTATTGACAATGCCAAAAAGATCTGGTGGGATTTAAGAGTGCATCCCTTTTTCAACACCGTCGAATTTAGAATTTGCGACGTTCCTTTAACCGTTTATGAAACAATTACAATTGCAGCTTTATTCCAGGGAATTTGTGCTAAACTATACAAACTGAGGATGCAAAACCTCAATTTTATCATCTATCCAAGAATGCTGATCAATGAAAATAAATGGCGTGCAAGCCGCTATGGAATTGAAGGAAGCATGATCGATTTTGGAAAAGAAAGTGAAGTAAATACGCGGGTTTTAATTTATGAATTACTGGATTTTATTGATGATGTAACCGGGCCGTTAGGCATCAAAAATACTATTGGCTATGTCCACAAAATTCTTGAAGAAGGAACAGGCGCGGACAGGCAAATGAAAGTTTTTGAAGAAACACAAAGCCTTCCTGCAGTGGTTGATTATATTCATTCCCAATTTTTGGACGGATTGTAAAACCCAAAGAAAATATTTCTTTGATAACTAACATAAAACCAAACTTTCCCATTTTTCAAATTGCATCGTACATTGCATCAGCATGAAATATTACATCATAGCCGGTGAAGCTTCCGGCGATTTACATGGAAGTAATCTGATAAAAGAACTGCAGAAACTGGATGCGAACGCAAACATTCGAGCTTGGGGTGGCGACAAGATGAAAGCTACGGGAGCCACGCTTGTAAAGCATTACAAAGATTTGGCTTTTATGGGTTTCGCCGAAATAATAAAAAACCTCCCCGAAATTTTAAAGAATTTCAAATTTTGCAAAACTGATATTTCTGCTTTTCAACCCGATGTAATTATTTTCATCGACTATCCTGGCTTTAATTTACGCATGTCGAAATGGGCTAAGGAAAATAATTATAAAACGGTTTTTTATATTTCACCCCAGGTTTGGGCATGGAAAGAAAGCCGGATAAAAAATATCAAAAAGTACATTGATAAAATGTTGGTGATCCTTCCATTTGAAAAAGAATTTTATAAAAAATGGAATTACGAAGTGGAATATGTTGGCCATCCTCTTGTAAATGTGATCGAAGATTTTAAAAATGCACATCCCGAAATTCATCGCACTGAAAATACAATTGCTTTATTACCTGGCAGTCGCAGACAGGAAATAAAGGCCAAACTTCCTGTCATGCTTCAGGCAACAAAAAACTTTCCACAGTATCAATTCATTGTTGCAAAAGCGCCTTCAATAGATGATGAATTTTATGAAGAATTCATAAAAGATTATCAAAACGTAAAAGTTGTTTCAAACGAAACCTACCCCCTGCTAATGAAGTCAGTTGCGGCTTTGGTTACGTCAGGAACAGCTACTTTAGAAACAGCCCTATTTGCTGTGCCGGAAATTGTATGTTATAAAGCTTCAAATATTTCTTACCAGATTGCAAAGCGATTAGTCAAATTAAAATTCATTTGCCTTGTGAATTTAATTATGGACAAAGAAGTGGTAAAAGAGTTAATTCAAAATGATCTTACACCAGGAAAAATTACTGAAGAATTGGAAAAGATTTTATCAGATTCTCAAAAAAAAGAAAAGATGCAGAAGGATTACAGAGAATTAAAACAACTCCTTTCTGAAGGAGGAAATGCTTCTGAAAATGCAGCAAAGAGTATTTATAATTTTCTCTAAAATTTATTGAATTGCTTTTCTAATCCTGGTTAATTTTGAAAGCAACTCTTCCAAAAGATCCAGCTTCAACATATTCGCTCCATCACTTTTTGCCACTGAAGGATTTGGATGTGTTTCAATAAATAAACCATCAGCACCAGTTGCAATTGCAGCCTTGGCAATAGTTTCAATCATCTCCGGATTTCCACCGGTAACGCCTGCACTTTGATTTGGCTGCTGCAAACTATGTGTACAATCCATAATTACGGGAACCTTATGTTGTTTCATGATCGGAATATTCCTATAGTCAACAATCAAATCAGTATAGCCAAAAGTATTTCCACGATCCGTAAGCATCACTTTTTCATTACCCGCTTTTTGAATTTTTTCAACTGCGAATTTCATTGATTCGCCATTTACAAATTGTCCCTTTTTTACATTCACAATTTTCCCTGTTTCAGCAGCTGCAACTAAAAGATCAGTTTGACGGCAAAGAAAAGCGGGGATTTGTAAAACATCAACATATTTAGCCGCCATTGCAGCTTCCTCATGTGCATGAATATCAGAAACTGTGGGAACGAAAAAATGATCACCCACTTTTTTAATCATTTCCAAAGCAGTTTCATCACCAAGGCCAGTAAAGGATGTGGCACTCGTACGATTTGCCTTTCGATAAGATGATTTGAAAATATAAGGAACCTTGAATTTTTTACAAATCGCCGACACCTTTTCAGCCACTTCAAAAATTAATTCTTCGCTTTCTACCACACACGGCCCGGCGATCAGGAAAAAATTATTTTCATCATATTGTTGATTGGCAAAAAGCTGTTTTAAAAAACTCGTCATAATATACTTTTAAAAAGATCAAAGGTATTTGTAAAGAATTCAAATTATGAACCTAACGCAAAATAAAAATTGAAAGATTATTCCTTTTCAGCAACTTCATTTATTTTATAAAGTTTTCCTGCAAAATTCCCTTTTCGCTTAACTATTATTTTATCATTCGAATTGGAAATTTCAACCCAATTAAATTTCCCTTTTTCAAAATCAAAATTGAAACTGTTGTCCTCAAATAACTTTATTGGAGAAGTTTGATTTCCATAAACTCGGCAGTTAATTTTAAATTCTGTTGAAGGATTTACAAATTCAACCGGCGCAGCCAGAGCCAATATGGTATTGGCTTTTATGAACATTGGGATTTCATTCAAAGTCATATGGATGAGGTAACTTTTCCCGCCCTCATATTTTTTATTAGTATTAAAATCATACCATTCTCCTTTTGGGAAATACACCTCGCGGCCAAAGGCGCTGTCAATAAATGGCGCACACAAAATGCTTTCGCCCATCATATATTCGTCGTCAATTCTCCATACATTTTTATCATCAGGGTAATCAAGAACCAGGGCGCGGAAAGGCGGCATTCCCGAGAAATGATAGTTTGCAAACGCAGAATACAAATAAGGCAACAAGCTCATCCTTAAATCAATCAGTTTTTTCGCAATAGCCTGGAGTTGTATGGCATTTGGCAACAATTCGTGTTTCACATTTTTGTCCGTGTTGTATTGTAGCCATGGCGGAAGATCCAAATACCAGCAATTGGCAACCATATGCGCCGACATGAGAGTTGTTTGCATTCGCCGGATCAATTCCGCATCAGAAGAAGTTTCTCTCAGTTCAGGCGACCAGTTTAACCCGGCAAAACCAGAGTTGGCAATCATTCTAACAAAATCAGGCAGGTCATACATATCTGAATAAAGAGCACTTGTATAAGGCGAAGCAAAAAGATAAGATGCACGAACATCAAACATGGTTCGTTTGTTGTTTTTCCTGTAAAGATTCAACATCAGTTTTTGATAAAGCAAACCAAAGATTTGACGCATCTGGATCCCATCAATTCTTGAAGGAAATTCAGCAATATCAGGAAAGCTCCATTCCCTGTCGGCTTTTGAAAAATCAGCAGCGTCACATTCATCCAGTTTAAAAGCGGCAATTCCCTTTTTTACGAAATGTTCTTCATGATAGCCTCCAAATATTTCTTTTGCCTGAGGCAAAATAAAATCAGGAACTGCACCAGCCCAAACAGTATAATTGCCTGAATACGGAACAATCTTTTTGAAAATAGGCGAAGTAACATTTGTGTAAGCATGTTCCCATAAGTTCAATTTAAATCCTTCGGAATTCATTTTGCGGACAAAAGAATCGGGATGCGGAAAATTATTTGGATTCCATTTGAAAGAGCAGGAATAAGAAGCAGTTTGCCAGCCAGGCTCAAGTCCAAACATGTCACAAGGAATATCATTATCCCGAAAATATTTTGCAGTAGCAACAACCTGGGAATCTTTGAAAGTCGCTTTGTTCCTGTATTCAAAGCCAAGCCCCCACAATGAAGGAATACCTCCGCCTCCTGAAAAAAGATTGTAGCGTTGCATCACCTGCTTCATGGATGGGCCATCAAAAACATAAATTTCAACTCCCTTCGTTCCTTTGGTAAGAATGCTTACTTCGTCGGATCGTGAATATTTCTTTCCATACAATTCTATGGTATTTAAGGAAACATTTTTATTACTGTCAATTTTTGACTTAATTAAACTTTTATCCAGTTTACCTTTAGATGCCATATAAAAAATCGTGTAGCGGGAACTGTTCACCAAAACTCCATAACCTTTGGAGGAAATATAAAACGGCATCGGTGCATGGCTAAAACCAACATTTCCCACCGGCCAGCTATTCGTCCGAATTTCCCTACGCATTCCTCTTTGTTCAAACGAATTAATTTGTAGCCCAAATCCATAAAACCGCTCCGAACTGTCTATATTCATTTCTGCCAAAACACCTGACGGCAAATGTGAAAAATGAATAGATTTTAAATTAAATGGTGGCTGATTATCTGACGGCAGTTTGCTGATCTGCTCCATTAAAGGTTTCTCCTTAAATTCTGTCGGAAGATGTTTTTCCGGAGTACCATAAGTTATTTTCCAGATGCCGGGAGCTACCTTTTGGATCGTTTGTGAAAAACCGGTTTGAATAAAAATCAGCAATAAAAAAAAGAGCAGGTATTTTTTCATGAGAAAAGATTTTATTTATTAATCCCCATTCGCATTATTGCTAAGGTAATTAATGTGACATTTTATTATCATGAAACTAAAAAAGCGGCCCACAGAATGAGGCCGCTTAGTACGAACAACCAACTATATTAAAATGGTAAATCATCGGCCGGCTCTTCTACATCGGAAGTAACAGGCTGACTTACATTCGATGTGGTGGAATTTTGATTCTGGTATGAGTTATTTGGTTGACTGTTTCCACCGGCGTTGTCATTTTTGGAACCTAATAACTGGATTCGGAAAACATTCATTTTTAAGGTAGCCACTGCCTGGTTCTCTTTATTCATAAATCCTTCGGCTTCAGGATTACCTTCAGCATAAATAAGCTGGCCCTTCTTAAGGTATTGACTAATTGTCGGCCTGTCAGTCCAATAGGAGCACCTCACCCAGGTTGTTTTATCAACCATTGACCCCTGCGCGTCTTTATATTTTTCCGAATGTGCGACATTAAAATTAATCACGGTTCTCCCGTTTACTTCATTTGTGGTGCAGTCTCCCCCAAGATGTCCAATAATCTGTAATTTAATCATGATCGTGTTTTTAATTGTGAATAGATGTTTTTTATTGAAATGGTTTATTTACTTTAAGATCCCGTTTTCGAATGGTACAAATTAAACCAATTACTCAAATAAAATCGACCTTCTAATTCATTTTTTTCTTTAAACTGCTTACCTGGTCCTGTAGGTTGCTTACGAGGGTTACCAGCGAATCTACATCCCATCTTTGTTGTTGGGTAACTTTATTAATAATCGCCTGTGCCTGCCACATTTCCAACACATCTGCGGTATGAACCTGGTAGGGTTGAAAAGCAGGATTATCACTCACAAGGGTGAGTTTATTTTTATTCTTATTGTTTTTTACAACTCTTTTATACACAATTCCTTCATTTTTACTCACTACAACATAAGCCGCGTTATTTTTTACATTGTCTATATTTTCTATCTTTTCACCAACAATCACACTACCGCTTGGCGTTGGCATCATACTATCCCCGATAATTTCAAAAGCCCGGTAGGTTCCACCTGAAAGCATGGGCAATGTAAAAGTGTTTAGTTCATCAATAAATTCGCTGTCGGCATATCCGGCAAGGTAGCCCGCGGTGGCTTTAACCGGCACA
>Ga0164242_10001459_pt1 | contig 28027 bp, 28 predicted proteins | sample OricomgcompostMG_FD_108783 | JGI IMG/M metagenome (GOLD analysis project Ga0164242, IMG submission 108783) | Miracle-Growth compost microbial communities from Emeryville, California, USA - Original compost - Miracle growth compost (MG) ...
CGTCGGCTTCAGATGCGCTGGTCACGGACCTAATCTGGAGGGGAAAGGAGCCGGCGACATGCCAAGCATCCCCCAGTCTCTGCTGTGGATATCTCTAGTTGTCTTGTGGCTGTTCGTGCTCGTACCGATGCTGATCAGCAAGCGTGATGCTGTGCGTCGGACGAGTGACGTGGCCTTGGCGACCCGGGTGCTGAACAACGCCGGCAACTCCCGACTGCGCAGACGCAGCGGGCCCGCAGCCGGGCACCACAGTGACCCGCACTGGCGTCCCGAATCCGCGCGTGACGAGCACGAGGACGATCTGGACCGTGCCGAGGCCACCACCGATTCCATTCCGGTGGCCGCGCCCGAACCGGACACGGTGCGGACGGTGGCCGTCGCCGAGACGGTGCACGCAGTGGTGACCGAGGAATCGCTGTACCTCGACGTCGAGATCATCGACGAAGATTCCGGCGCGCTGCCGGTCGGCGCCTCGTTCGCCGCCGACAATGAGCCCGAAACCGCTGAATTGCCACTGGAATTCGACAACGTCACCACCCCGACCGCGGCCATCCGGACCATCGCCGAGGCCGACTTCGCCACCGGCGTCACCGAGGCCGAACCGGAGCAGGTCGTCGAACCCGAGACCGAGGTGCTCGCCGATCCTGTCGGCGAACAGTCCGACGACGTGGCGGCCGACTCGTTGGACGACTCGTCGGCTGAAGAAGGCACCGAGCACGACTACGAATATGTCGACGATTCATCGGGCGTGGAGGCCCCCGAGGCCGAGGCCGAGCCGGCCATTTCCACCCCGGAGGGCCGCCGCGGCCGCTACGAGTCCAAGGCGGCCATCGCCGCGGCCGAGCGTAAGTACCGGTTCCGCAGCCGGATGCTCTCCGGCATGGCGCTGGCGATCCTGTTCACCGGTATCGCGGCGTTCTCGCTGAGCCCATCGATGTGGTGGGTGTGCGCGGCGGTCGGGACGATCACCGCCCTGTATCTGGCGTACCTGCGTCGGCAGACTCGCATCGAAGAGCAGCTGCGTCGGCGCCGCGCACACCGGATGATGCGCTCGCGCCACGGTGTGGAGAGCACCCATGACGAGGAATTCGATGTCGTCCCATCGCGGCTGCGTCGTCCCGGTGCGGCGGTTCTGGACATCGACGACGAGGACCCGATCTTCGAGCACCTGGAGTACGCGAGCATGGGGCGGGCCTATGACCTGCCCCGCGCCGCCGGCCAGTAGCTCGGTTTCCGAGTTGCCGACCGGTGCTGGTAGCCTGTGCTACCGGTACAAGGGGCTATAGCGCAGTTGGTAGCGCGTCTCGTTCGCATCGAGAAGGTCAGGGGTTCGATTCCCCTTAGCTCCACCAGATTTGAATAGATTTCCGCCCCTGGCCAGCAGCCCAGGGGCGGTTTTCGTCGGCGGCAGCTGTGGTCGTCGGCGATGCTGTGCGCAAGGTCCGTTAGGCGGGCCGGTGGCTGTCGGGATGCTCGGAAAACCAGCGGTTCTCGATCTGCGTCACGCGGCGGTGTTCGAGGATGAGCCAGGCCGTGCCGCCGACGATCGCGCAGACGCCGACGATTCCCGCGGTGGGCACCCAGTCCACGCGCTGGTAGGCCGCCGCGGCCACACCACCGATCAGTGCCAGCGCGCCGAGCACGATGGAGATGATCCCCGGCCAGCTGTAGATGTCGATGAAGTGCTCGCCCGTGTGCGGCAGGGTGGTGCGGAAATGATCCGTCGGATCTTTGAAGTTCGCCATGACGACCTCCTGTTAACGGGGCTAATCATCGGAATTAGTCCGGCGACTATCGATGCCATCATCCTCCTTTCCGGCGATCGGGGGTAGATCGACACAAACCTGGACACTTGTCCGGCCAGGATTCTAGGAGGCGCTGTTCGCGTGGGGTCAGGAACGGCAACCTGTTGATCAAAACCTACTATCCGATGCCGGGACGTGTTGGCGCCGAGGCTAATCCGTATGCTCACCTGCTCGGCGTCGACCGTCCGACCTGACCTGGGCCCGGCGGCGTCGGGGCGGACGCGGCGGTGCGCAGTTCGTCCAGCCGGTCGGAAGACCGAACCAGTGGACGCCTTCGATTAAGCTGAGGCGACGGTGGCGGTGCCATCGTTTGGCACCGAGAGTCTCATGGGTTGGGGAAGCTATGGCCGGCGCGGCGGACACCAAGCGGCCGAAGGCCCGCAACACTGCCGATGAGCAGGCGGCGGTCGCCTCCAACCGGGTAGCTCGACGTCGCGATCGCCGGAAGGCCGAGATCGTCAAGACGGCCACTCGGATCCTGACCGAATCCGGCTATCAGGGTATGAGCCTGGAGGATGTCGCCGAGCAGACCGATATCGCCAAGGCCACGCTCTACCACTACTTTTCGTCCAAAGACGAGCTGGTCGCCGCCGCGCTGGAGACGCTCACCCAGGAAGTGCTGCAACGGTTGGCGGCCCGCGAACAGTCTGTCGGTGAGGTCGGCGCCCGCGAGCACCTGGCGGCCCTGATCGACGAGCAGATCCGCATCCTCACCGAGACCGCGCCCGAAGTCGCAGCGGTGTTCTCCTGGCCGCGGGGCTGGCCGCAGGCTTTCGACGAGCCGATGAAAGACATGCGCCGACGTCACGACGCGGTGTTCCGCACGGTGGTCGACCGCGGGGTGGTCGACGGCGACTTCACCTGCCCGGACGTCAATGTCGCCCTGCAGTGTCTGCACGGCATCCTGAATCAGTCCTCGGTGTGGATCGGGCCGGGGCTACACGAGAACGACCGCGCGCAACTGCGCGCCGCGATCGTCGACCGGGCCCTGTGCCTTTTCGTTTGAGCACTACCCGGCCTTGGCCACCTTGAGCGCGTCGGCGGGATTCTCGTCCATGACGACCAGCCCGATCTTCATGTCAATCGTCCTGTGTCGGCTGCGCCGACGGGAAGTTCGGCGAGCGCTTTTCCCGCAGTGCGGTATAGCCCTCCACCACGTCCGGCCCGAGGAAGGTCAGCATCTCGTAGGCCGCGGACTGGTCGAAGATCGGGCCGGCACTGCGCAGCCAGTTGTTCAGCGCGCGTTTGGTCAGCCGGATCGCCTGCTGGGCGCCGGTGGCCAGATTATCTGCGAGCCGCAGTGCCTCATCCAGAACTTGTTCGCGCGGAAGGGCTTTGGCGACCATGCCGATCCGCTCTGCCTCGATGCCGTCGATCATCTCGCCGGTCATCAGGTAGTACTTGGCCTTGGCTGTGCCGGCCAGCAGTGGCCAGATGATGGCGGCATGGTCGCCGGCGGCCACCCCGAGCTTGACATGCCCGTCGCCGATCCGGGCGTCCTCGGCGATGATCGCGACGTCGGCGAGCAGGGCGGCCACCGCGCCGGCACCGACCGCGACGCCGTTGATCGCGGACACGATCGGCTTGTCGCAGTTGATCATGTTGTAGACCAGGTCGCTCATCTCGGACAGCATGTGGGACACCCGGTCGTAGTCGCCGGCCATCCGCTCCACCATGGCCAGATCGCCGCCCGCACTGAAGGCCTTGCCCGCTCCGGTGATCACCGCGACCCGGGTCTGCGGATCGGCTGCCACGTCCTTCCAGATATTGGCCAACTCGGTGTGCATGCCCTCGTCGGCGGCGTTGTACTTCTCCGGCCGATTCAGGGTGATCAGCAGGACCCCGTTGTCGCGGCGCGTCAGTGTCAGCTGCTGATAGTCGGTAAATGCCATCTCGCGATGCCTTTCGGGTACGTGTGGACGCGGGCGCGCAACCACGGTCCGATCTCGACCAAAGCTACGATTTACCGACTATATATGTCAATATTCGACCGAATGGTTGAATATTTGTGGCGCTGGGGCGATAGTGATTGAACAGTCGGAGTCGAAGGAGGCAGCCCGTGCGGTTCGAGCACAAGGTCGCGGTGGTCACCGGTGCGGCCTCGGGGATCGGCAGGGCAATTGCCATGGGCCTGGCGGGCGCCGGCGCGCGGGTGGCCGCCGTGGACCGCGACGCGCGGGGTCTGGCCGCGACCGTCGAGACGATCGGCCCGACGGTGAGCGCGCACGTGGTCGATCTGTCCCGCCCGGAAGAGATCGCCGCGCTGTGCGACGACGTCGTGGCGACCGTCGGTTTACCAGAGGTGATCGTCAATGCTGCCGGCTTCGATCGCGTCGAGCCATTCATGGCCAATGACGATGCGCTGTGGCGATCGTTGGTCGACGTGAATTTCCTTGGGCCGGTGCGGCTTACCCATTGCTTGTTGAAGCCGGTGCTCGATCGCGGAGCGCCACTGAAGATCGTCAACATCGCCAGCGATGCCGGCCGGGTGGGTTCTCTGGGCGAGACGGTCTATGCCGGCGCCAAAGGGGGCGTCATTGCCTTCACGAAATCTCTGGCCCGGGAGTTGGCGCGCCATCAGATCAACGTCAATTGCGTATGCCCCGGCCCCACCGACACCCCGCTGTTCGCCTCGCTGCCCGACAAGGTGCGTGCCGGACTGGTACGGGCGACACCGTTCGGGCGGATCGCCAAACCCGAGGAAATTGCTGCCGCGGCCATGTTTTTCGCCTCCGACGAGGCCGGTTTCATCACCGGCCAGGTGCTCAGCGTCAGTGGTGGGCTGACAATGGCCGGCTGACCGCCTCCCCCGGCTGCGCCGCCTTCGACCAGGCCGGCGGATTGAGATTGCGGTACGGATCGTCGTCGCGGACGTCCTGCAGGTCGGCCAAGCGGCGCAAAGATATCGTCGCTACCGACCAGGCCGACCGCACGATCGGATAGCCGTTGTCGATTGCCACCCGGGCGAATCCGGCTCGGCCCGCCCAGCTCAGCTGATACTGCTCGCCCTTGAACTTGGGCATCTCGCGGCCGCCCCCGGGGAAGACCAGCTGGCCTGGGTGCAGTTCCCCGAACTGCAACCGGGCGTTGATGATTCGTCGGTACGCGCGGCCCGGCGGGCCGCCGGGGTGGAGGCCGCTCGGCGGGGCATTACGCCTGGGGGATGGCCGCGGCGCGGTTCTGCTGCAACGCGGCCCGCTCCTTCGGCGTGGTCGCGCCCCAGATGCCATAGGTTTCGTCGGCTCGCATGGCGTGACTGAGGCATTCGGGCTGCACCGGGCAGTCGCGGCAGATCCGCTTGGCGTTCTCCTCGTGTGCGACGCGGCGGACGCCGCGGTCGTCGTCGGTGGTGAAGAACACCTCGGCAGGCAGGCCGCGGCAGCGGGCCCGTAGCTGCCAGTCCCACGCCTGGGTCGTGGTGGCGCCGTAGCCGTGGCTGCCCGGGCGCGGTCGGTGTCTGCCGGAGTGCGACCGCGCGCGACCGGGTTCCTCGCTGCCGCAACGGGATACGTGCGGGCTGTTCACCGCTTGTACTTCCGGTTGAATTTCTCCACCCGGCCGGCGGTATCGAGGATCTGGCGTTTACCGGTCCACACCGGATGCGAGTCTGAAGTCACGTCGACCACGATCAGTGGGTAGCTGCGCTCGCCGTCTGGGGTTTGCCACTGCACGGTGCGCGAGCTGGTTGCGGTAGATCGGGTCAGGAACATCGCTCCGGTGGTGGCGTCCTGGAAGACGACGGGGTGGTAGTCGGGATGAATACCGGTCTGCATGACGCCTCCATGTTGAAAATCATTCCCAATAAGCGGTGTCGACGCTACACCAGGGCTGCCATCTTGTCGAAAATCATTTTCAACAAATCTTTGGCGGATCAACTCGAGTACCTCCGCCGTTCCCAGCCGGCCCCACTAATGTCGGTGCGGCCCGACCCCGACCGATAGGACACCCATGACGCGCCGAATCTGGTCGATGTTGGCAATCGCGTTGTGCCTGGCGGTTCTGCAGACCGGTTGCTCTGCACCCCGGGCACCGCAGCCCGGTCCCTCGGCGCAGGCGCCCCCGATGGGCTGGAATTCCTGGAACTCGGGCATCGAACTCAACGAGGCCAACATCAGGGCCGTCATCGACGCGATGGTGTCTTCCGGCATGCGCGACGCCGGATACCGCTACGTCAACCTCGATGCCGGCTGGGCCGCACCGCAGCGCACGGCCACCGGCGAACTGCAGGCCGATCCGGCGCGGTTTCCGAGCGGCATGGCGGCACTGGCGACGTATGCGCATGATCACGGCATGCTGCTGGGACTGTATGCCAGCCCGTTCGAACAAGGCTGCAGTGCACAACAGGCCCTGGCCGCCGTCGGCCATGAGAAACAGGACGCCAAGGACTACGCCGCGTGGGGCGTGGACTTCCTCAAGTACGACTGGTGCCGCGCCGAGGCAGACCATCAACACCAGGTGCAGGTGTTCACCGCCATGCGCGACGCGCTGCGGGCATCCGGCCGGCACATCGTCTACAGCATCAACCCGAACAGCTCCGACGACATAACGGCCGGTGTGCGCTACGACTGGTCATCGATCGCCGACATGACCCGTGCCACCAGCGATCTGGTGCCGGTCTGGCAGGACAAGCTGCCGCGGCTCGGGCCGCTTGATCCGTTCGAAGGGGACATCTACCTCGGTGTGCCCGAGGCGTTCGACACCGCCTCGAAAGCGGTGGCGCGCAGCAGGCCCGGTTACTCGGTGGACCCGGACATGTTGGTCGCCGGTATCGGCTGGGGCGAATGGGTGGCCAAGCACCTCAATTCGGTGCGCAGTCAATTGACCGTGGGTGCGCCGGCTGATCAGGTGCGCAAGTTCGCCGCAGCATCTGATGACCGGTTCCTGCACCTGGTGGCCGATGGCCAACCCAGCCTGACCGCCGATGAACAGCGCGCCCACCTGGCGCTGTGGGCCATGCTGTCGGCACCGCTGATCGCCGGTAACGACGTCCGCACCATGAGCCCACAGACCCGGGACATCCTGACCAACCGCGATGTCATTGCCATTGACCAGGATTCGCTGGCCGCACCCCTGCACCCGCTGCCCGCCGAACCGCGGGTACTGCTCAAGTCATTGTCCGGCGGGGCGGTTGCCGTGGCGCTGTACAACGCCGCGGACCGGCCCGCCACCATCGGCACCACCGCCATCGACGCCGGACTGCCCAAATCCGACTGCTACCGGGTGCGCAACGCCTGGACCCACGCCGATACCACCACCACCGGGGCCATCGGCGGCACCGTCATTGCGCCGCACACGGTTACCCTGCTGCGCGTCACTCCGACATGTCGCTAGTGGCATCGCCCGCGCGGGCCGGTCGCAGCACCGCCCACGCGAAAAATCCTGCGGCAACACCGATCAGCACCAGTCCCACCCACCAGTTGGCGTCGGTCCCGACATAGAGGTCGACGCGGTTGCCGGCGGCCGCCGGATCATTGTGCGGGCCCAAGATCGCGGGGAACAGTCCAGCGACCGTCAACAGCACACCGTAGCTGCCCAGCAGCGAGCCGATGATGCATCGGATGTCGAACAGGTAGCGCAGCAACTTTGCCATCATCGGTTCTCCCTCAGTGCATCACGATATCGAGTATCAGCACCGCCGCCAGCATCACCGCGGCCAGCGGAACCGGCCGCTGATACCAGGGCTTTCCGGCCTCGTCCGGATCACCGAGCAGCGATACCCGGGTCTCGGAGTACACCAGCCCGGCCAATTCCGCGCGCGGCTTGGCGGCCGTCACCAGACTGACCCCGACGCTGACCGCGATGTCCACCAGGAAGGCCGCGATGGCCGCCAGGAACGGCATGCCCTGACCGGGCAGGTCGATAACCCCGGCCTTGGACAGGGCGAAAACCGTGATGGCCGAACATGTTCCGGCCACCAGACCGGCCCAGCCCGCGGTCGCGGTCATCCGCCGCCAGAACATGCCCAGGATGAACGTGGCGAACAACGGCGCATTGAAGAAGCCGAACAGCGTCTGCAGGTAATCCATCAGATTCGAATAGCCGGCGGCGATCACCGCGGTGAACACGGCCAGCACCGTCGCCGCTACCGTCGCACAGCGGCCCACCTGGATGTAGTGCGCATCGGGACGGTCCGGCGCCACGTACTGCTGCCAGATGTCGTAGCTGAACACCGTATTGAACGCCGAGATGTTGGCCGCCATCCCGGCCATGAACGAGGCGATCAACCCGGTGACCGCCACCCCGAGCAGACCGTTGGGCAAGATGTCGCGGACCAATACCAAGATCGCGTCATTGTAGGTGATCTGGCCGTTACCAACAGTTTTCAGCTGCACCATGTCACCGACCACAGCGGCGCTGACCATTCCGGGGATCACCACCACGAACGGAATCAGCATCTTCGGAAACGCCCCGATGATCGGGGACCGGCGCGCCGCGGACATCGAATCCGACGCCATGGCGCGCTGCACCTCGACGAAATTGGTGGTCCAGTAGCCGAACGACAGCACGAAGCCCAGGCCGAACACGATGCCGATCACCGACCACACCGGGCTGGCGAAGCCGCTGAGCGCCTGACCCGGCCAGGTCGACAACTGCTGGTGCACCGTCGCGGTCACCGTCCCGTCGGTGCGCACGGTGTCGATCACCCTGGCCTTGAGCCCATTCCAGCCACCGACCTTGATCAGGCCGAACACCGTCAGCGGCACCAGTGCGGCCAGGATCACGAAGAACTGCAGCACCTCGTTGTAGATTGCCGCCGACAGCCCACCAAGTGCGGTGTAGGCCAACACGATTGCCGCGGCCACCAGCAGCGACACCCAATGCGACCAACCCAGCAGCGCATTGATCACCGTCGCGAGCAGAAACAGGTTGACCCCGGCGATCAAGACCTGGGCCACCGCGAAGCTGACGGCGTTGACCAGATGCGCGCCCGGACCGAACCGGCGGCGCATGAACTCCGGGACGCTGCGCACCTTGGAGCCGTAGTAGAACGGCATCATCACCACGCCCAGGAACAGCATCGCGGGCACGGCACCGATCCAGTAGTAGTGCATGGTGGCCAACCCGATCTGGGCGCCGTTGGCCGACATGCCCATGATCTCGACCGCACCCAGATTGGCCGAGACGAACGCGATGCCGGTGACCCAGGCGGGCAGCCGCCGGCCGGACAGGAAGAAGTCCAGACTGGAGGAGATCTGGCTGCGGGCCAGGTAGCCGATGCCCAGAACGAACACGAAATAGATTGCCACCAAGGCGTAATCGAGCACCCCGACATGCAGTCGCAGCGCACCGTCGGCAAGGGTGGTGGTCGCCATCGACATTGCCTCCTCGGCGCCGACGGGGCAGCGCCGGCGGTGCCCAGACCGTAACAGCGGCGGCTGTGAGATGGCGACGTTGTGGTCCCAGGAAATCCGGCTAGTGTTCCGATCGTGACGGTGCCGATGCAGGAGCGGCTTGCCGACGGCCGCGACATCTGGTTCTTCGGGCTGCCCGGGCAGCACCGACAGCCGGTTCCGGACCGACGCCGGTTGGCGCCACGCGCCGGCGGAGGCTCGACGTTGCGCTACGACGCGAGCACCGGGCAATGGGTGATCATCGCCGCACTGCGCCAGGCCCGCACCTACAAGCCGCCGGCCGACCGATGTCCGCTGTGCCCCGGACCGACCGGCGACACCAGCGAGATCCCGGCCACCGACTATGACGTCGTGGTCTTCGAAAACCGCTTCCCGAGTATGTCGGATCGGCCGGAATTCCAGTTGCCCGCTGTCGGAGACGGATTCACCGACTTCGTCACCGCACCGGGGCACGGCCGGTGTGAGGTGGTGTGTTTCACCAGCAATCATCACGGTTCGTTCGCGCAACTGTCGGTGCCCCACGCCCATCTGGTCATCGACGCCTGGCGCCACCGCACCGCCGACCTGATGGCCCGGCCCGGCATCGAGCAGGTGTTCTGCTTCGAGAACCGGGGTGAGGAGATCGGGGTGACGCTGACCCACCCGCACGGGCAGATCTACGGTTACCCGTTCCTGACCCCGCGCACGGCCGTCATGCTGGATCAGGCGCGACGGCATCGGAAAGTCCACGGCACCAACCTGTTCGGTGCACTGCTCGCCTCCGAGCGGGCCGATGGCAGCCGGGTGATCGCGACCAACGAACATTTCACTGCCTTCGTCCCGTTCGCCGCCCGCTGGCCGGTGGAGGTGCACATCTACCCGAACCGGTTCGTGCGCAACATCGTTGACCTGACCGCTCCGGAGGCGGATGGGCTGGCCGAGATCTACCTCGACGTGCTGCAACGGTTCGATCGGCTGTACGAGATGCCATTGCCGTATATGTCGGCGCTGCATCAGTACCGCGACAGCGATACCCAGCGTGAGGGCTATTTCCACATCGAGTTGATGTCGACACGCCGTGCGGCCGACAAGCTCAAATACCTGGCCGCCTCCGAATCGGCCATGGACGCCTTCATCGACGACGTCACCCCCGAGGACGTCGCCGCCCGGTTACGTGAGCTCACGCAATGACCTCCGCCCCAATCATTTTCGCCGCCCCCGGCCGGGTCAATCTGATCGGTGAGCACACCGATTACAACCTCGGGTATGCGCTGCCCATCGCGCTGCCACAGCGTACCGTCGTCAGCCTCACCCCGGAGGACTCGGGGTGGATCAAGGTCGGCAGCACCCACGAAGAGGGCACCGTCGACATTGCGCTGAACACCTCGCCGGGGGAGGTGACCGGCTGGGCCGGGTACGTGGCGGGTGTCATCTGGGCGTTGCGTTCGGCTGGATACCCGGTGCCCGGTGGTGTCCTGCGAATACGCAGCGACGTACCGATCGGATCGGGCCTGTCGTCGTCCGCGGCGCTGGAATGCGCGGTACTCGGTGCGCTGACCACAGCGGCCTCGGTGAGCATCCCGCGGCCGGAACAGGCCCGACTGGCCCAGCGTGCCGAGAACGAATATGTCGGTGCACCAACGGGTCTACTGGATCAACTCGCCGTGCTGTTCGGTGCGCCCGGCCGGGCGGTGCTCATCGATTTTGCGCAAACACAGGTGCAGTCAATCGATTTCGACCCGGACTTCGCCGGTGTGGCACTGTTGCTGATCGATTCGCTGCAACGTCACCGGCATGCCGGCGGTGAGTACGCCGACCGCCGCGCCGCCTGCGAACGCGCGGCCGCCGCGATGGGGGTACCCACCCTGCGCGCCGTCCAGGATCGTGGCCTGGACGCGCTGGCCGCGGTGACCGATCCGGTGGACCGCCGTCGGGCCCGGCACGTGCTCACCGAGAATCAGCGGGTACTCGATGTCGTTGCGGCGCTGACCGCGCGGGACTACGCCGAGGCGGGGCGCCTGTTCACCGCGTCGCACGACTCGATGCGTGATGACTTCCAGATCACCACCGAACGCATCGACCGGATCGCCGACGGTGCCGTGCAGGCGGGGGCATTGGGCGCACGGATGACCGGCGGCGGGTTCGGCGGCTGCGTGATAGCCCTGGTGCCGGCCGACAAGGTCGACGCGGTCAGCGTCGCGGTGCGGGCCCGCACCCCCGAGCCGACGATCAGCCGAACCCATGCCGCAGCCGGCGCGGCACGTTGCTGAGCGCCCGCGAACCGGGTCCCGCGGACTGCCGCGGCCGGTAGCCTGACGAGGTGGCGGAATCGACTGCGGCACATGCCGACGAGCTGGCCCGGCTGGAGTTCTTCTCCGGCTGCCGGACCGCCGACCTGGCCGGATTGGCGACGGTGCTGCGTCCATTGGCCGCCGAGCCGGGCGAGATCCTGCTCAAACAGGGCGAACCCGCGTCGACGTTCATGCTGATCGCCAGTGGCCGGGCCGAGGTGATCCATATCGGCCCCGATGGTGAGAGCACCGTCGTCGAACTGACCCCGGGTCTGATCGTCGGTGAGATCGCGCTGCTGCGCGGAACCGAGCGCACCGCCACCGTCGTGGTCACCGAATCGCTCACCGGATGGGTCGGCGACCGGGGTGCGATCGCGGCCATGCTCGAGGTGCCGTGCATGGCCGACCGGTTGCTGCGCACGGCACGGCAGCGACTGGCCGCCTACATCACGCCGATGCCGGTGCGGCTGCGCGACGGCAGCGAACTGTTTTTGCGTCCGGTGCTGCCCGGCGACAACGCGCGCGCCGCCCGGGGACCGGTCGAATTCTCCGGCGAGACGTTCTACCGACGCTTTCAGACCGTGAACGCACCGAGCCCGGCGCTGATGGCCTATCTGTTCGAGGTCGACTACGTCGATCATTTCGTCTGGGTGATGACCGACGGGGTCGACGGTCCGGTGATCGCCGACGCCCGGTTCGTCCGGCTGCCCCAGACCCCGACCGTCGCCGAGGTCGCCTTCATCGTCGGAGACGACTACCAGGGCCGCGGTATCGGCACTTTCCTGATGGATGCGCTGGTGCCGGCGGCCCGCAGTGACGGCATCGAGCGGTTCACCGCCCGGGTACTCACCGACAATCTGCCGATGCGCAAGATCCTCGAGCATTACGGGGCCAGCTGGCGGCGCGACGATGTCAACATGATCGTCACCGAATTCGATGTGCCGACCCCGCGTGAACTCACGCTGACACATCGGCAGTATCGCGAAATCTATTCGCTGGCAAGACATGTGATCAAGGCGGTGGGCTGATGAGCGGACGTCCGCCACTGAACAAGGACACCCGGCTGTGCATCTCGCTGGCGGCCCGGCCGAGCAATATCGGCACCCGATTCCACAACTACCTGTATGACCAGCTGGGCCTGGATTTCATCTACAAGGCGTTCACCACCACCGATATCGCCGCGGCCATCGGCGGGGTGCGGGCGCTGGGAATCCGCGGCTGCTCGGTATCGATGCCGTTCAAGCAGGACGTCATCGCGCTGGTGGACACCATGGAGGCCTCCGCACTGGCGATCGAGTCGGTCAACACCATCGTCAACGACGATGGTCACCTGCGTGCGTCGAACACCGACTATCTGGCGGTGGCCCGGCTGATCGCCGAGCATCGGCTGGACCCAGCCTCGACGGTGCTGATCCGGGGCAGCGGGGGGATGGCCAGCGCGGTGGCATCGGCGTTCCGGGACAACGGATTTGGTGGCGGTACCATCGTCGCCCGTAATCAGCGGACCGGCCGGGCGCTGGCCGAGCGGCTCGGCTATGACCATGCCACGGCAACGCCGGACGGTGGCGCGGACATCGTGGTGAACGGGACGCCGATCGGGATGGCCGGCGGCCCCGAATCCGACGACCTGGCGTTTGATGAAGAGGTGATTACCAAGGCGCACACCGTGTTCGACGTGGTCGCCCTGCCCTCGGAGACGCCGCTGATCACCGTGGCCCGGGCGCGCGGCGTTCCGGTGATCACCGGCGCCGAGGTCATCGCGCTGCAGGCCGCCGAGCAGTTCGAGCGGTACACCGGAGTGCGGCCGAGCGCCGAGCAGGTGGCCGCCGCCTCGGCGTTCTCCCGCGCCTGATCTTCGCGACTTGCACCCACTCTGCTGCGCTGAGCGCCCGTTTTCGTGCACAAATCACAGGCAGATGAGGTATCAACAGCACATGCGCGTCGTCGCGTGTTTGCTGCTGGTGTCGCTCTGCGCTGCCTGTGGCCGGTCCGATCCGGCACCCACACCGTCCTCGACGGTGCCCCGGGTGGCCGATCCGGCCGGGATCGACCGGATCCGGACCCGGTTGCCCGCCGACTACGAGATCGCCCCATTGCCCACCCCGCCGATGCCGGTGACGTTCTGGGGCATCGCCCCGGGGTGGTCGGCGCAACCGGCGGTCTGCGCCACGCTGCCGGCGGTGGCCCCGGATGCCGCGACGCGGGGCTGGGCGGCCTCCGGGCCCGGTGGCATCGTCTACGCCCTGGTGGCTGCCGGCGCCGCCCCAACTCCCGAGGTGCGGGGCGAGTGCGCGACGTGGACCCTCACCGGCGGCCGCACCACCGCCGCGGTGACCCTGGGTGACGGGCCGCCGATCACCGGTGCCGCTACTGTGGCGATGACCGCGGTGGTCACCACCAGTGTGGAGAACGGCACCGAAACCCATTCGCATGCACGCACTCTGGTGGCCTACGTAGACCACCTCGCGGTGTCGGTGACGGTGGTCACCGATCCGGGCTCGGATGCCACGCGACTGCCCGAGCAGCAGCCCGCCCAGTTGCTCGACGCGGCGGTGCGGGCGATCCGGGGCGGCACCGAGGCAACCCGGTAGATTGACAACGGTGTTCAAGAAAGTGCTCACGGTCGCGTGCGTAGCCCTGCTGGCCGCGTGCTCGTCGTCCGATTCCGGTGACATCTCCAAGCTGTTGGATCTGCGTTCGGAGTTCGGTCAGGACTTCAATGTGAGCACCGTCAAGAAGTCCGGCTTCGATCCCAAACTGTTCGCCGGCAAGGGCCTGCCCAAGGATCTCAAGTACGAACCGCCACAGTGTGAAAAGTTCGCCACCGGTGTTCCGTTGCCCAGCGATACCAAGGGCAATATGACCGAGATGACCGCCGAGGGTCAGGGCAACAGCTTCATCCTGCTGGCGATCGAAACCTCCAAGCCGATTCCGCCCACAGACCTCGATGACGCCTGCAAGTCCTTGAGTTTCTCCGCGCCCGAGTTCCGCGGCACGGTCGCGAAGGTCGACGCACCGCAGATCGACGGGGCCAAGACCATGGGTATCCATCGACTGGTCGTCGCCATGGCGAATGGCAAGCCGGCCATCGGCGAGCTGTTCTCCTATGTGGCCACCTTCGGCGACATCATGGTGGAGGTGGTGGCTCGCCCGCTGCTGGTGGCCAATGCTCCGGTACCCAAGGTCAACACCGACAAGGCCCGCGACCTGTTGGTCAAGGCCGTGGCGGCGGTCCGGGGTAAATAGCCTCGGCGGCAAGCAGTTTCAGCGCACGTCGCGGGGCCGGAACTGGATACTGATCCGGGGCCCGGTCGGACGCGAGGTTTTGGGCACGGCGTGCTCCCAGGTGCGTTGGCATGACCCGCCCATCACCAACAGGTCGCCGTGCACCTGCGGCAGCCGCAGGCTGGCACGCGTACCGGTGGCCTCACGTGGCCGCAGTGCGAAAATCCTTGTCGCGCCGAGGCTCACCACCGCGACCATGGTGTCCTCGGTGCTGCTACGGCCGATGGTGTCGCCGTGCCAGGCCACGCTGTCCGCACCGTCGCGATACAGGCAGAGCCCCGCGGTGGTGAACGGCTCGCCGAGCTCCCCGGCATAGGTGTCGTTGAGCCGCACCCGAAGTCGGGCCAGGCCGGGATGCGGCGCGCGCTCGGCGACCAGATCGTGGAAGCTGACCAACCGGGGGACGTCGAGCACCCGGTCGTACATCTGGCGCTGCTCCTGGCGCCACGGGATACCGGTCAGCAGTTCGTCGTACAGCGAGTCGGCATCGGTCAACCAGCCGGCACGGATGTCGATCCAGGCACCGGCACCCAGTTGCCGCCGCTGTGCGTGGTCGAACAGCGACCCCTGAACCGCCAAGGACACCCGGTAAGCCTATCGCACAAGCGTTCGATATTCTCGCCCAAACGCCCACGCGCGGGCCGCTACCGCCACGACGGCAGGATGATCTCCATGTTCCAGGTCGACGGCGAGACCGGCAGGCCGGTCAGGATCGGGTACATCCAGGCGAAGTTGGTGATCACCGCGGCCAGGTAGAAACACACCACCAGCAGCCCCAACGTTCGTCGCTCCGGGTCGGGCGAGCGGGTGTAGAGAATGTCGCCGAGGATCAGCGCGATCATCATCATCAGGAACGGCGCCATCGGGGTGGCATAGAAGAAGTACATCTGCCGATCGATGTCGGCGAACCATGGCAGATAGCCCGCCAGATATCCGGTCAGCGCCACCGCGTAGCGCCAGTCGCGCCGAACGACCGTGCGCCACGCCGCCCAGGCCAGCACGGGCACCGCGATGAACCACATGGCTGGCGTGCCGGCCAGCATGACGGCCTTGATGCACGACGCGGGGCCGCAGCCGGGCACGTTGGTGTTGTCTATCGCATAGAGCACCGGTCGCAGCGACATCGGCCAGGTCCACGGCTTGGATTCCCACGGATGGTGGTTGCCCGCGGCGTTGGTCAGGCCGGCATGGAAGTGGTAGACGTCGTGGGTGTAGTACCAGAGCGAACGCAGCGCGGCAAACCGGCCGTCGCCGATCATCCGGCCCTCCATGTGCCGGTCGATCGCGGTCTCGGAGGCGAACCACGGCGCGTACGACGCCAAGTAGATCCCGACGGGAACGACCACCAGCGCCCACAACGCCGGCAACACGTCACGTCCGAGGGCGCCCAGCCACGGCCGTTGCACCCGGTACTGGCGGCGCACCGCGACGTCGAACGCGACCGTCATCAAGCCGAAGAACACCATGTAGTACAGGCCCGACCATTTGGTGGCCAGTGCCAGTCCCAACAACACGCCGGCACCGAAGCGCCACCACCGCACACCCAACCGTGGACCCCAGGTGGTATCGGTGATACGACCCTCGGTCATCGCGACGTGCATTCGTTGGCGCATCTCATCGCGGTCGACGATCAGTGCGCCGAACGCCGCAACGATGAACAGCGCCTGATAGACGTCCAGCAGCGCCGTGCGGGACGAGACGAAGCTGACCCCGTCGCAGATGGTCAGCAGACCTGCGATACCGCCGATCAAGGTGGAGCGGCTGATTCGCCGGACGATCCGGGCCACCAGCGCCACCAGGATCACCCCGCACACCGCGCCGGAGAACCGCCAGCCCACCCCGTTGTAGCCGAAGATCCATTCGCCGATGGCAATCAGCTCTTTGCCGATCGGTGGGTGCACCACCAGCCCGTAGCCGGGGTTGTCCTCGATGCCGTGGTTGTGCAGGTCCTGCCAGGCCTGCGGGGCGTAGTGCTTCTCATCGAAGATCGGGGTGCCGCCATCGGTGGGGGAGCCCAGGTTCAGGAACCGGGTAATGGCGGCCAGCGCGCTGATCACCGCGGTCATCACCCAGCCTTCGAGCCGGTCCACCGGCCCGAAGTCGGGGGCGGGTTTGACCGGTGCCGGACTGATCATCGGAACCGCGGGCTCGGTCTCGGGAGCGTCGAGTGCGGGGGCGGTCACGTCAGCGATCGTAGGCTGTTCGGCGTGACATCTGTGTCTGGTCCGCCCGCGACGTCAGAGTTTGGTCCGCCCGCGGACGTCGGCCGACTGCTGCTCGCGGCAACGCCGCTGGGGCAGCCCGGTGACGCCTCTGCCCGTCTGATCGAAGCCCTGGCCACCGCCGATGTGATTGCGGCGGAGGACACCCGGCGGATCCGGGCGCTGGCCCAGTCGTTGCAGGTCCGAACGTCGGGGCGGGTGGTCAGCTTTTTCGACCAGAACGAGGCCTCCCGGGTGCCGGGCCTGGTCGAAGCGGTCGCCGCGGGTGAGACGGTACTGGTGGTCAGCGACGCCGGTATGCCGCTGATCAGCGATCCTGGGTATCGCCTGGTAGTTGCCTGCGCCGACGCCGGTCTGCCGGTGTCGTGCCTGCCCGGGCCGTCGGCGGTGACCACGGCGCTGGCGGTGTCCGGGCTGGCCTCGGACCGGTTCTGCTTCGAGGGCTTCGCGCCGCGTAAGGGGCGAGCGGCGTGGCTGGCCTTGTTGGCCGCCGAGCGACGCACCTGTGTGTTCTTCGAGTCGCCGCGCCGACTGGCCGAGACCCTGGCCGATGCCGTCACGGCACTGGGCCCGGACCGCCGTGTCGTGGTCTGCCGTGAGCTGACCAAGACCCACGAAGAGGTCAAGCGCGGGACGTTGGCCGAATTGGCGGACTGGGCTGCCGAGGGGGTGCTGGGCGAGATCACCGTGGTGCTGGCCGGGGCGACGCCGGTGGTCGATCTGGACACGCTGGTGGCGCAGGTGCTCGAACTGGTCGATGACGGGGCGCGGGTCAAGGACGCCTGCACCGAGGTGATCGCCGCCAACCCGGGCGCGCCGTCGCGGCGTGAGCTGTACGACGCGGTGCTGCGGGCACGCCAGTAGGGCAGATCCATCATGTCGCCGAGCTGATCTTCGGTCGGCGGCTCAGCGAACGGTATCGACGCTGCGGCCGATGATGGGGGCGGCCTTGTGCAGGCACTCTTCCCACTCGTGATCGGGGTTCGAGTCGGCGGTGATACCGCCACCGGTCCCGAACACTGCATTGCCGGCCGCGTCGAACTCGACCGTGCGGATCGCCACGTTGAGCTCGCACCCGGCTGCGGGTGACGCCAAACCGACTGTGCCGCAGTACACTCCGCGTCGGTGCGGCTCCCAGGTGCGTAGCAGTTGGCGTGCCCGGCCTTTCGGTGTGCCCGTTACCGACGCGGGTGGGAACGTCGCCTCGAGGATCGCGGTCATGGGCACGCCGACGTCCACGCGTGCGGCCACCGTCGACACCAGATGCCACACACCCGGTGCGGGCTGCACCGCGAGCAACTCGGGAACGGTGACGCTGCCGGTGATCGCGACACGGCTGAGGTCATTGCGCACCAAATCGACGATCATGACGTTCTCGGCGACATCTTTGGCCGACGACAACAATTCCGAAGGCCGATGATCAAGGGGCAGTGTGCCTTTGATCGGGCTCGACGTCACCGATTCGCCCCGTCGGGACAGGAACAATTCGGGCGACAGCGAGGCAACGGCGCCCCATTCGCCGGCGACGTATGCCGCTCGGCTGGGTGCGGTTCGGGCCACTGCTTCGACGAAGAAGTCCAGTGGATCGCCGGTGAGCTTTCCGGTGAATTGGGTGCACACGCAGGCCTGATAGATCTCGCCGGCGGCGATCGCCTCAAGGCAGTCGGCTACTCCTCGACGATGTGCGTCGCGATCCGCTGTGCCCCAGGTGATTTGGTAGCTATTGGGCAGCCGACCGTGAAGGGCATCTGCCATCCATTCGGAAAGTGGTGCACCGGAAAGGCTTTCGTACCACCATTGCCCGCTTCGGTCTTGGCGGAGAACGCTGTCCGACCAGCCGCCTGCCGCCGTCGGCACGCGAGGCCCCCGTCCGTCGTGGCCCGCATCCGGATACGACAGATATCCGAACCATCCACCACCGACGGCATCGCCGCAGCCGGTCGGGACCTCGAACGCCTGATCGGGGGCAACCGGTTCAATCGAAATGCTCGGCGCAATGATGGCCCGCGAGCCGAACCAATCGCCGATCAGTGCCGCGGGCTGGGGTAACCCGAGCCGGGTACACGCGTCGGCCAGGGACCGCAGCACTGCCGGGGCAGTGCCCAGGTCTGCCAGCCGCTCGATCCGCACCCTGTAATGGGAGACGATCGGCGCACGGATGACAAATCCGTCCTCGAGAGGCGTGCGGTCACGCACGCCGTGGCGGGGGTCACTGTTGAGTTGTCAAGGTACGGCCCGGCGCTCGGCCCGGGCTTTAGGCGGCGGTATCTAGGTGCATGGTGCGGCGGTTGTGTGCGGGGATGGGTCGGCGGTGGGGGTCGATGGTGGCGGGTGGGATGAGCCAGGGGTGTTTGTCGATGCCGAGGGTGATGTCCCAGCCGTGGTGGTGCACATCGGCGTGACAGCCCGGGCACAAGAGGCAGCCGTTGTTCAGGGTGGTGGTACCGCCGCGGGCCCAGTGGATGATGTGGTGGGCGTGGGTGCGACCGGCGGGGGCGCCGCATTTGATGCAGCCTTGATCGCGTAGGTACAGGGCGGTGCGCAGGTGTGGGGGGAACAGGCGTTTGTCGCGTCCCATATCCAGCGGGACCTGTTGATCATCGACGATGACGGTGGTGACGGTGGCGTCGCAGGACAGGCGATCGAGGGTGGGGCGGCTGATCGATCCGACATATTCCATGGTGCTCAGGTCGGGGGCCTCGGCGGGCACGGTGATCAGCAGTTGGGTGCGTGGTGCGCTGGCGGCGGTGTTCTCGCCGCGGGCAGCGATATCCAGTACTGCTTCCAGTGCGTCGGCGCGGCGACGTGCGGCGCTGCGGGTGTCGGCCGAACCGTCGGGTTCGGGTCGTGGTGCGGACAGGTCTTCGATCGCGGCGCTGAATTTGGCGCCGACTTCGGCATCTAGATCCGCATGCACCCGCAATCGTCCGTCGGGAGTGCGGGTGTGGTCGACGGTGTTGATGGTGCGGTCTTCGGCTGCGGGTAGCCCGCCTCGGCGTCCGGCGGCCTGGTTGGCCAGTCGGCGGGCCCGATCAGAGATTTGGGCGGGGGTGGCCCCGGAGAAGAACTGTCCGACCAGATCGGTGACGTACCCGTATCGGGTCGTCGCGTCGAGAGGATCGGGTACCCGGGCTTCGATGTGTGCGATGCCCCGGCAGATGGCATCGACATGCTCACCGGGGATCGCCCCATCGGCAGCATGGGCGGCCAGGGTCGGCAGCGTCGGTAGGGCTACCGCGGTGCGGGCCAGCCGTGCCGCCACCGCCGGGGCGCAGCCCACGGTGATGAGCAGTTCGCGCAGGGTCCGGCCTTGGGTGGCGGGCACCCCCAACGTGTCCAGGACACCCGTGACGACTGCGGCCAGGTGATCGACGGTGTTGCGCACCGTCAACAAGACCCGCAACATACCGAGGGCCTCCTCGGCGCACAGATCCTCGGTGATCTGCAGGGCGCGGATCTCGTCGAGGACGGTGGTGGGTTCTGGTGTGGTGGCCATGACCCATTGTATCGAACAAATGTTCGAATATCAAGGGTGTTTTCGAACCGCGTTGACTCATCAAGAATGCGCGCGAACGGTTGCCTGACGAGCGTTGGTCGAGCATGAAGCACAGCGACGTGCGAACCGACAGGTGCGCCCGGTTTCGGAAAACAACTGAGCGGCGGTGATGTCTCAGGACATCGGTGACAATCCTGCATCAAGACATCGGTGACGGTTCCAAGCAATCCGGCATGGCGCGCCAGCGCCACGGGCCACGCCGTCTGGGGTCACAGCACTCACAACCGGGTCAGCGGCTGATCTCCCGGGCAACCAGCACACCGGTCAGCTTCTCCGGGTTGCGCATCGCATAGAAGTGGCTGATCTGCCCGCCGGTGACCTCGATGGTGATGACCCCTTCCAGTGAGTCGCCCAGATAGAGCACCAGCGCCGGCGCGTTGTTGTAGACCGCCAGATCGAAGCGGGCGTCGAACTGATCGGCGCCGCGCATCAGTCCCAGCACCAGGCGCCCGACCCGCTCGGCCCCGAACACCGGACGACGAGCCGCGCTGGCCTTGCCGTCGCTGTCCGCGGTCCAGGTGACGTTCGGTGCCAGCACCGTCATCAGGCCGTCCAGATCACCGGTGGCTGCCGCGGCCAGGAACTTCGTCGTCACCTCTGCTGACCGCCCGGCGTCGGCGTCGAAACGCTTGCGCCGGGCGTGCACGTGCTCGCGGGCTCGGTGCGATATCTGACGCACCGCCGGGACGGATTTGCCTACCGCACCGGCGATTTCGTCGTAGGCGAAGCCGAACACCTCGCGCAGCACGAATACCGCCCGTTCATCCGGGCCAAGGGTTTCCAGCACCACCAGCATGGCCATCGAAACCGATTCGGCCAGAACCACATCCGTTGATGCATCGGGCTCGGTGACCAGCAGCGGTTCGGGCAACCAGGGGCCCACGTAATCCTCGCGTCGGCGGGCGCCGGCTCGTAGTGCGTTGAGCGCCTGGCGGGTCACCAGCTGCGCCAGATACGACTTGGTATCGCGGACTCCGCTCAAGTCCACCTCGGCCCAGCGCAGGTAGCTGTCCTGCAGTACATCATCGGATTCGGTTGCCGAGCCAAGGATTTCGTAGGCGATGGTGAACAGCAGCGGCCGCAGGTTGGTGAACCGTTCGGCGTGCTCGTTCATGCGTCGACCCTCTCCTGTTGCTCGGTCGCCCTGCCGCCCTTGAGCACGATCGCGCTGCCGGGCTTGCGCGCCGCCCGGCGGATCCCGGACACGGTGCCCTTGCAGATCGCCTCTTTGAGTGTGGCAGCGATGCGCCCACCGATGTAGTAGTTGGTCGGTGAATCATCCTTGTGCGCGATCTGGATGGTGGCGCCGCCGCGGCCCAGGCTGATGCACGACCCGACGAAGGCCTGGTCTACCGGCGCCGGCTGGCTGCCGGAGATCCGGCTGACCACGGTCTTGGCGGCGGTCAGCGCCAACGGACCGGCGGCCTGGCAGCTCATCCGCAAAGGTCCGCCCGCCGGGGCAGCGGCATCGCCGGTAGCCACGATCCGCGAATCATCAAGGCTGGTAAGGGTGTTGTCGGTGCGCAGCCGGCCCAGCGCATCGGTCTGCAACCCGCTGGCCGCAGCTAGCTCGGGCACCCCGAATCCGGCGGTCCAGACTGTCACCGCGCTGGGAATCGGTGCGCGGTTGGGCAACTGCACGTGGTCGGCGGTGATGTCAGAGACGCTGCCCTGCACCATGATCACGCCCAGCTTGGCCAGCCGCTTGGCCACCGACTTGCGCCCGCGCTCGCTCAATGACGGCCCGAGCTGATCGCCGATCAGGGTCACGTTGCGTCCGGCTTCGGCGAACTCGGCGGCCGCCTCGATCCCGGTCAGCCCGGCGCCGATCACCACCACCGGCGCCGACAGCGGCACATCGGCGAGCCGCTGCCGCAAACGCTGTGCCTGCTCGAATTCCGATAACGGGTAGGCGAATTCAGCCGCGCCAGGTACCGACGTGGGGACCGTCCCGGTGCTGCCGACGGCGTAGATCAGGTAGTCGTAGTCCAGGGTGTCGCCGGAGGCCAGTTCCACCACCCGCGCGGCCGCGTCGATCCGGGTTGCGGTGTCGACCACCAGCCGGACGTGTGAGCCCAGCAGCGTGTCGTAGTCGATGGCAGCGTCGTAATTGCCGGCCACGTGCTGGTGCAGGCGGATGCGTTCGACGAACTTGGGCCGTGGGTTGACCAGGGTCACCTCGACGTCGTCACGCAACCGAACGTGGTTGGCGGCCAGCGCCCCCGCGTAGCCGCCGCCGATCACGACGATGTGGTGCTTGTTCTGTGTTCCGGTCATCTCTGCTCTCCTTTGAGGGTTGATCTGCCCTCAAGACACCGACCGGACCGAGAATGTGACAGCTGCGCCTGCGCTTGTAGCGCAGATCACATCCGGCTCAGACCAGCCCCAGCGCCGACATGGCGTCGGCCACCCGGATGAACCCGGCGATGTTGGCTCCGGCCACGTAGTTGCCCGGCTGGCCGTATTCCTCGGCGGTACTCAGGCAGCGTCCATGGATACGGCGCATGATCTCGGCCAGCCGTGCCTCGGTCTCGGCGAAGGTCCAGGAGTCGCGGCTGGCGTTCTGCTGCATCTCCAGCGCGCTGGTGGCCACGCCACCGGCGTTGGCGGCCTTGCCCGGAGCGAAGGCCACGCCCGCTTCGGTGAACAGTTTGACCGCCTCGGGCGTGCACGGCATGTTCGCGCCCTCGGCGACGATCCGGCAGCCGGCGCCGATCAACTGCGCGGCGTCATCGCTGTCCAATTCGTTCTGCGTCGCGCACGGCAGCGCGATGTCGCACGGCAGTTCCCAGGCCTTGTGGTCGGCGACATACCGGGCTCCGCCACCGCGCAGGGTGGCGTACTCGCTGATCCGCATCCGGCGAACTTCCTTGACCTCCTTGAGGATTTCCAGGTCGATGCCCTTCTCGTCGACGACGTACCCCGACGAGTCCGAGACGCTGATGACGGTGCCGCCGAGCTGATGCACCTTCTCTACGGCATAGATCGCGACGTTGCCCGAACCGGACACCACGGCCTTCTTGCCGTCGAACGACTGGCCGGAGCTGCGTAGCATCTCGTCGACGAAGAACACCGTGCCGTAGCCGGTGGCTTCGGTGCGGACCTGAGATCCGCCCCAGGTGAAACCCTTTCCGGTGAACACCCCGGATTCGTAGCGGTTGGTGATGCGCTTGTACTGGCCGAACAAATATCCGATCTCGCGGGTGCCCACACCAATGTCACCGGCCGGCACATCGGTGTATTCGCCCAGATGCCGGTACAACTCGGTCATGAAAGACTGACAGAACCGCATGACCTCACCGTCGGAGCGGCCCTTGGGGTCGAAGTCCGATCCACCCTTGCCGCCACCGATCGGCAAACCGGTCAGCGAGTTCTTGAAGATCTGTTCGAAGCCCAGAAATTTCACGATGCCCAGGTAGACCGACGGGTGAAAACGCAAGCCGCCCTTGAACGGACCGAGCGCCGAGTTGAACTCCACCCGGAAGCCGCGGTTGATCTGGACGGTGCCGGAGTCGTCGGTCCACGGCACCCGGAAGATGATCTGGCGCTCCGGCTCACACAGCCGGCGGATCACCGCGGTGTCGGCGAACTCGGGGTGCTTGGCGACCACCGGACCGAGGCTGGTCAGGACCTCGTACACCGCCTGGTGGAACTCGGCTTCGCCGGCGTTGCGCCGAATAACCTCATCGTAGAGATCGGCAACGTTTTCATGTAATCCGTTGGACACCATTATTTTTCATCATTCTGATAGCGGGGGAAAACACCCTGCGGCGTCGGTAGTGTCGTGCCCGGTGTCAGCCGGACACCCACGGAGGTGAAATCACGGTGTTCGGCGTCCTGGCCCAGCAGATCCAGCAGCTTGCCGGCGGAGGTCGGCATCACCGGCTGCACCAGCAGCGCGGCGATTCGCACGGCTTCCAGCGTCACGTACAGCACGGTGCCGAACCGGGCCTGGTCGGCCGGGTCATCGGACTTGCGCAGCACCCACGGCTCCTCGGCCGAGAAGTAGCGGTTGGCCGCGCCCAGCATCAGCCAGATCGCCTCCAGTGCCAGATGCATGGCCGGCACGTCGTAGTGTGCCCGCACAGTGTCCAGTAGTGCGTCTGCCTGTGCCAGCAGTTCCCGATCGGCGGCAGTGAAATCGCCTGGCGCCGGGACGATTCCGTCGAGGTTCTTGTTCACCATGGACAACGATCGCTGCGCCAGATTGCCCAGCTCGTTGGCCAGGTCGGCGTTGATCCGGCCGATGATGGCTTCCTCGCTGTAGCTGCCGTCCTGACCGAAGGACACCTCGCGCAGGAAGAAATAGCGCACCTGATCGAGGCCGAACGCGTCGATCAGGGCGATCGGATCGACCACGTTGCCCACCGACTTGCTCATCTTCTCACCCTTGACGTTGATGAAGCCGTGCGCGAAAACCCTTTCAGGCAAAGCGATTCCGGCCGACATCAGGAATGCGGGCCAGTACACGGCGTGGAATCGGATGATGTCCTTGCCGATCATGTGGAGCTTGGCCGGCCAGTACTTGCCGAAGGACTCCGACGTCACGTCCGGGAATCCCACCCCGGTCAGGTAGTTGGTCAGCGCATCCACCCAGACGTACATCACGTGCTCGGGATGCTCGGGAACCGGCACCCCCCAGTCGAACGTGGTGCGCGAGATGGACAGATCCTTCAGCCCGCCGGAAACGAAGCTGACGATCTCGTTGCGCCGCACGTCCGGACCGATGAATTCCGGGTGGGCCGCATAGTGCGCCAGCAGCCGGTCGGCGTAGGCGGAGAGCCGGAAGAAGTAGGTCTGCTCCTCGGTCCAGGTGACCGGCGTGCCGGTTTCGACGGCGAACCGGCCGTCGCCCTTGACCTCGGTCTCGTCCTCGGCGAAGAACCGCTCGTCGCGCACCGAGTACCAGCCCGAGTAGGTGCCCAGATAGATGTCGCCGGCCTCGTTCATCCGCCGCCAGATCTCCTTGGATGCCGCGTAGTGGTCGGCGTCGGAGGTGCGGATGAACCGGTCGAAGGAGATCCCCAGGGTCTCCTGCAACTGCTGGAACACATCGGAGTTGCGCTTGGCCAGCTCGGCGGCCGTGCTGCCCTCGGCGGCCGCCGCCTCGGCCATCTTCTGGCCGTGCACGTCGGTGCCGGTCAGATAGCGCACGTCGAACCCGTCGAGCCGCTTGAACCGGGCGATCGCATCGGTGGCGATGTACTCGTAGGCATGCCCGATGTGCGGGGCGCCGTTCGGGTACGCGATGGCGGTGGTGATGTAGAAAGGGGCCCCGTCCGGGGTGCGCGTCTTCGCGTCGGGGGAGCTGGCGGGGGTGTGCGGGGAAGTCTGATCGCTCATTTGGGGTCAACTTTAAGGTGTGGCTGTGAGCTCCAAACGCGAGAAGCCGCCCCTGCCGGAGCCGCTGGCCCCCTTGATCGACGCCCACACCCATCTGGATGCCTGTGGCGCCACCGATGCGCAGAGCATCCGGGAGATCCTGGATCGCGCCGACAGTGTCGGGATACGCACGGTTGTCACCATCGCCGACGACCTGGACGCTGCGCAGTGGGCGGTGGGTGCGGCTCATGCCGATCCGCGGGTCTACGCCGCGGTCGCGCTGCATCCGACCAGGGCCAACGCCCTCGATGAGCACGCCAGAGGGACGCTGGAAACCCTGGCGCAGGATCCGAGGGTGGTGGCGGTCGGGGAGACCGGCATGGATATGTACTGGCCGGGCCGGCTGGAGGGCTGCGCCGACGAGGCCACCCAGCGCGAAGCCTTCGCCTGGCATATCGACCTGGCCAAACGCACCGGAAAGCCGTTGATGATCCACAACCGTGACGGTGATGCGGAGGTGCTCGACGTGCTCAAGGCCGAAGGGGCCCCGGAAAAAGTCATCTTCCATTGCTTTTCCTCGGACGCCCAGATGGCCCGTACCTGCGCCGATCACGGCTGGCTGATGAGCCTGTCGGGCACCGTGAGCTTCCGCAACGCCCGCGCCCTGCGGGAGGCGGCGACCGTCATCCCGGCGGAGTTGTTGTTGGTCGAGACCGATGCGCCGTTCCTGACGCCGCACCCGTTCCGCGGGGCGCCGAATGAGTCGTATTGCCTGCCGTACACGGTCCGCGCACTGGCCGATATCCGGGCCCGGCCGGCAGCCGAAATTGCCGCGGTGACCTCGGAAAACGCGTCGAAAGTCTACGGACTGTATCATTAGCCCGGGTTGCCGCCCACTGGGTGCGTTCGTTACCGTTCTGTGATCAACCCGGTCGAGGCGGGCGACGTGGCTGCTTCGGCCAACTTGGAGGCCGGCCAATTGCGGCCCGAATTACACGGGATTGACGACTTGAACGTTTTGAGCAAATTGCATGATGCCCACTCGCCGATGTTGCGCGGGGTGACCGGTGCATTTCTGGTTACCTTGACCGTCGGTGGCGGATTCGCCGTCGCCGCGCACAAGACGGTCAAACTGACCATCGACGGCGCGCCGATGACCGTGCAGACCATGAAGACCAAGGTCGCCGATGTGCTGGCCGAGAACGGTTACCACATCGGTTCGCGCGATGACGTCTACCCGGCCGCCGATCAGCCGGTGCACGACGCGGAGAACATCGTGCTACGCCGCAGCCGGCCGCTGGAGGTCTCCCTGGACGGGCAGAACACCCGGGAGGTCTGGACCACCGCCTCGACGGTGCAGGACGCGCTGGCACAGCTGTCGCTGACCGATACCGCCCCGGCGGCCGCCGACCGCGCCACCCGGGTACCGATCGGCGGCATGGCCCTGCCGGTGGTCAGCGCGCACAACGTGACCATCAACGACGGCGGCACCGTACGTCAGGTGCACCTGGCCGCGGCCAACGTGGCCGGCCTGCTGGCCGCCGCGGGCGCGCCGCTGATCCAGCGCGACACCGTCGTTCCGGCCGCATCCGCCCCGGTCACCGAAGGCATGGAGATCGATGTGACCCGGATCCGGCTGGACAAGATCACCCAGATCGCACCGCTGGCGCCGGCCAACCGAGAAATCCGGGATCCGTCGATGAACATGAGCCGGCGGGTGGTCGAGGACGCCGGTCAGCCCGGCACCCAGGACGTGACCTACGCCGTTGCCAGCGTCAACGGCGTGGAGACCGGGCGGCTGCCGATCGCCAACCAGGTGCTGACCCCGGCCCGGGACGGCGTGGTGCGGGTCGGTGCCAAGCCCGGTACCGAGGTACCGCCGATCAGCAACGGAGGCACCTGGGACGCGCTGTCGCATTGCGAGGCCGGCGGCAACTGGGCGATCAATACCGGCAATGGCTTTTACGGTGGCGTGCAATTTGATCAAAATACGTGGGAACGCAATGGTGGCCTGCGTTATGCTGCAAGGGCTGATTTGGCTACTCGTGAAGAGCAGATCACGATCGCCGAAGTGACGCGGGCGCGTCAAGGCTGGGGCGCCTGGCCGGTTTGTAGCGGGAGAATTGGGGCGCGATGACCATCCGACTTCTCGGGCGCACCGAGATTCGACACCTGGCAAAAGAACTGGACTTCCGTCCGCGCAAGGCCTACGGGC
>Ga0164242_10001460_pt1 | contig 28022 bp, 29 predicted proteins | sample OricomgcompostMG_FD_108783 | JGI IMG/M metagenome (GOLD analysis project Ga0164242, IMG submission 108783) | Miracle-Growth compost microbial communities from Emeryville, California, USA - Original compost - Miracle growth compost (MG) ...
CGATGCTGCCCGCGGTCAGCAGGCTGCGCGCGGAACCGTCCGCGGTCTGCACGTGCACGAACGGGTAGAGGTTCTTGGTGGTGCAGAACTTCGGCTCCCACTGCGCGGTCGCCTCGGTCATCAGCACCGAGCCGTAGATCGCGACGGGCTTGTCCTTCGACACGACCGAGCAGATGCTCGGCGGCGGGGCGAACTGCAGCGGCACGGTGATGCGGTTGCGCCAGTTGGACGCGCTCCACCATAGGGCACCGGACACCGACAGGTCCGGCGCGATGCCCGGGTCGGCGATCTGGCCGGCCTTGTAGGCACCGGTCTCGCGGCAGTCGCTGTCAACCGTGTCGGCGATGCCCGATGGAGTGCGCTGCTTGGCCGGCAGCCGGGTGCCGTAGGCATCGCAGCTGATGCCCTCGATGGGGATCGCGACCAGCGAGCACGGCACCGTGTTCGAGCAGCCGAGCGACGCGTTCTCGTCGGCGGTCCAGACGTCGAACTGCGTGCTGCCGCTGCCGTCGGCCGCCGTGATGCCGTAGGTCGCGTTGCTCGGGATGCCGGCGCCGCCGACGTTCGCCGCCTCGGGCGCCATGCCGCCGCAGCCGACGCTGCCGCCGGGATAGACCGTCCCCTTCACCGACACGAACGGCACCCACCGCTCGGCCAGCGCCGGCGCGAAGCACGCGGCGGGGCGCTTCTTCGGAGCGTCCACGATCGCCGCGCGGTCGGGCGCCGACGCGTACCTGTCGACCCGCCACGAGGGGTAGCCGTTCGTGCTGTCCTTCTCGAAGCGCTCGCTCCAGGTCTGGGTCCAGCACGTCTCGGGCGAGATCCGCTTGGCGGCGGGAACCGACGTCGAGTCGACGCCACGGCACTCGAGCAGGACGAACGGGTACTCCTCGTTGGCCGCGTCGCCGGAGTTCACGTCCGAGATCAGCCCGCCGGTGGGGTGCGCGCCCGACCACGACACGTCGAGCTCCTGCCGGCCGCGCAGGTTGGTGGTCTGCGAGACCGTCAGGTGGACGTGTCGGGTGTCGGTGGTGTGCGATGTCCCCGATCTGTCGAGGTACGAGCGCGTGACGGTGACACTGAAGTGCTTCGCGGTCGCCGCGTCGACGGGCTGCGCCGTCGCGAGCGGCGCGACCAGCGAGGTCGCGGTCACCGCGGCGGCAGTCACGAGGCGCAGCACGCGCGCGAGCGGCCTCATGCCGGCGGCCCGTCGGTCTGGTCGCGCAGGAACCGGCGCCGGACGACTGCGGGGACGATCAGCACGAGCGCGAACAGCACGACCGCGAGCACGGCGAGGATGACGGTGGGCCCCCGGCTGTCGGACGCCGCGAGCGTCGTCGGGACGATCAGCTGCTGGGCGTCCGACCCGCTGCCCTGTTGCTGCGTCGTCGTGCCGCCGCCGGTCGTGCCGAGGCCGAGGTCGCTGTCACCGGCGGCCGCGGACGGCAGCGAGCCGCCAGTGGCTGCCGCCCCTCCCGACGGCAGCCCACCGCCGCCCGTCGCCGTGCCGCCGGACGTGCCGGTGCCGCCGGTTCCCGAGGTGGTCGCGCCGCCGGACGTGCCCCGGTGGCCGGCGCCCGCCGAGCCGTTGTTGCTCGAGGACGTCGGCGCGTCGCCGTTGTAGGTGCCCTGGTCGGCGTCGCACGGGCCCGCCCCGACCTTGTCGCACGACGGCGGTTGCGGCGCGATGACCGCGAGGTGGTTCACGTTCGGCTTGCCCGCGATGAACGTCGGGTTGTGGCAGGTGCTGACGTTGCGGCTCGTCAGGTCGACGCCCGGATCGGCCTTCTTCAACTTGCCGATCTGGGTGAAGCCCGCCTCGACCAGATTGACCGGCAACGACGAGTACCCGATCGGGCCGATCTCCTGCTGCCCCTGGCAGATCGAGTAGTACAGGAAGTCCGCGATCGTCTGCCGCTTGGCCGTCGTCATCCGCGAGTCGTCCGACGCCGTCGGGATGATCGCGTACACGTACGACGACAGCGGGTAGGTGCGCCGGTCGGGATTCGTGTAGACGTTGTCGAGGTTCTGCGTGAGGTAGTTCGGCGAAGACGGGTCGTTGTTGATGACCGCCTTGGTCAGCGCGACCGCCACGTTGTACTGCGTCGGCAGCGTGTAGTAGCCGGCCGAGTTCAGCAGCTTCGCCGACGGGTAGTTCGACAGCAGCGGATAGCTGTACTCCTCGGTGCCGATCGAGCCGTTGGCGTCCGCGCTCTTGATGAAGTTCATGACGCCGTCGGATCCGGACTGCGCCTTCTGCGGCCCCGACGGCTTGCCGCAGTTGAGCGGGAAGTATTCCGTCTCCGCGTCGATGCCGCCGTTGCACGGCGCCCAGATCTTCGGGTACTCCTTCGCGAGATAGCGCGTGAACATCGCCGACACACCGGCGCCCTCGGAGTGCACCACCGGAATGATCGGCAGGCTCGGCAGGGCGTGCCCGTTGTTGTCCTTCGTGATCTCCGGGTCGTCCCAGTTCGTGATCTGGTCGGTGAAGATCTTGGCGAGGGTCTCGCCGGACAGCCGCAGGTTGCGGACGAGCTGGTTGCCGACCTGGATGTGGTACGGGAACGCCGTGCCACCGGCGGCGATCGGCAGGTACGCGAACGACCGGCCCTGGGACGTGTCGGCCTGGCCGGTCGTGGGGTCCTTGCCCTGGAACGGGACGTCCGAGACAGCGAAGTCGTTCGCGCGGTTCGCGTAATCCTTGCGGCCCTGCGCCGCACCGCTCGCCGTGAACACCACCTGCAGGCCCTGGCTCGCCACGTCGGCGATCCACTGGTTGATCGCGTTGGCCGCCCAGCTCGATCCCGAGCCCTGGATCAACGCATGGCTCGCGGCCTCGGCGGGCGAGGCGGCTTGCACCGCGACCATCAGCGTGGCGGCGACGAAGGCGGCGACCGAGGTCAATCGGCTGCGGAGGCGAGGGGACGTCATCGGGAAGCACGCCGTTCCCGCCCGACGATGCGGGCGATCAGGAAGAGGATGGCGACGATCGCGAGCAGAACCGTGGCCGCCGCGTAACCGCGCGCGACGTAGGCCGGCTCACCCGAACGCACCGCGTCGAACACGAACAGCGGCAGCGAGTTCATCGGGTTGGTGAACGGGTCGGAGTTGAAGAACGTGGACGCACCGGTGGTCAGCAGCAGCGGCGACGTCTCACCGACCATCCGGGCGATGCCCAGGATCAGCGCCGTGGCGAGGCCGGGACGCGCGGTCGGCAGGACCACCTTCCACACCGTCTGCCAGCGCCCGGCGCCGAGCGCGTAGGACGCCTCGCGCAGGCCGCCGGGCACGACGCGCAGCACGACGTCCGCGGCCCGGGCGATGATCGGCAGGCCCATGACGCTGAGCGCCATCGCCGCGGCGAAGCCGCTGCTCGGGAAGTGCAGGTCGACGATCAGCACCGTGTAGACGAACAGGCCGGCGACGATGGACGGCAGCGCCGTCATCGCCTCGATGATCGTGCGAACGATTGCCGAGCCGCGCCCGCCGACCTCGGAGAGGTAGACCGCGGTCGACAGCCCGAGCGGCAGGCTGACCGCGACCGCGATGGCGACCTCGATCAGCGTGCCGACGATCGCGTGGAGCACGCCGCCGTGCGACAGCCCGTCCAGGCCGCCGACGCCGGACATGTCGTGCGTGTAGAAGTTCGCGTGCGTCAGCGCGTGGAAGCCGCGGTACACGGTGAAGATCACCATGCTGGCGAGCGCGGCGCCGATGATTGCCGGCGCGCCGATGACGACCACCGAGGCCACCCGATCGGCGACAAGATGACGCGGGGCGATCAGCGCGGTGATGCCGGCGGTGAACGCGATCAACAGGAGGTACCAACACAGGACGAAGCCGACCTTGCCGGAGAACGGCAGGACGTGCTCGTAGAGCACCCAGGTCGTCGCGAACGATCCGGCGAACGCGCCGAGATAGGCGTAGTTGTCGGCGCGGGTGCGCCCGGCCGCGCGCCGACGGCCGGCGAAGCCGTCGGGACGCGCAACGGGGGGCACTGCCTCGGTCGTCTCGTCGTGGTCGAGCGTGGCGGTCACAGTTCGGTCGCTCCCCCGTGCCGGGAGCGTGCGACGACGCGTGCGGCGATCGTGTTGACGAGCAGCGTGACGAGGAACAGCACGAAGCCGGCCGTCAACAGCGCGGACAACTGCGACGGCGTCGCCTCGCGGTAGCCCTCGGCGATCAGCGACGAGATCGTCGCGGTTCCGGACGCCAGGACGTTGATCTTCACCTGGAACGCCTGCGAGATGATCAGGACGACCGAGATCGTCTCGCCGAGCGCACGCCCGAGCGCGAGCATGGTCCCGCCGATGATGCCGCCACGACCGAACGGCAACACGACCGTGCGGACCATCGCCCACCGCGAGGCGCCGAGCGCAAGCGCGGCCTCCTTCTCGCCCTCCGGCGCCTGGCTGAACACCTCGCGCATGACCGCGGTTGCCATCGGGAACACCATCATCGACACCGCGATCGCGGCCATGGCGGCCGAGCCCTCGTACGAGGCGTAGCCCGGACTCTGGTTCCACACCGGGTAGTTCACGTCGGTGTGCACGTGGAACGGCGGGAACCAGCCGAGGTATTTGCTCAGCCAGTGCGCCACGTGCGTCGCGTGCGGCTCGATCAGGTCCAGACCCCAGAGCCCGAAGACGATCGACGGGATGGCGGCCATCAGGTCGACGAGGCGGATCAGCGCTCCGCGGGCTGCGGCAGGTGCCCAGTCGGTGATGAACAGCGCGGTCGCGAGCGCGAGCGGGAACGCGATGACCAGGGCGATGATCGCGACCTCGAGCGTGCCGACCAGGACCGCGGCGATGCCGAGGATGTCGCGGTCGGGCAGCCACCGGTACTCGGTGAAGAAGCGCAGCCCGTAGTGGCGCAGGGTCGGGATCGCCTGCAGCCCGAGGAACAGCCCGATCGCCGAGACGATCGCGAGGACGAGCAGGCCGATGCCGCGTGCGCCGGCGGCGAAGATGCGGTCCTGCAGAGACTCTCGACTGCTGATGCGGCGAGGGACGTCCTCGGGCTCGGTGACCCGAGGTGCCGCGTCGATCGTTGCTGTCATCGCCCCCCGCCGAACTCCCCGCGCGCCGGTCGCTCCACCCCGTCCGCGTCTTGACTTTGTCTATGGGAGCAACAGGATTTATGCAGTTGGTCGAGTCTCCTGTCAAACCTTGAGCCATTCCGCGCAGATGGCCGCAATACGGTGCGAATCCGGACGCATCCGCGCGCGGCGCAGCCGTGTCGACGGCAGGACGAAGCCGCCCGTGCACGGCACGGGCGGTGGGCGGACAGGATCAGCCGCGCAGGCGGTAGCCGAACCCGCGGGCGGTCTCGACGAAGTGCGCGGCCTCGCCCAGCTTGCGGCGCACGCGCCGCACATGGACGTCCACCGTGCGTCCGGTGCGCCAGTCCGGCTCGTCCCACGCCAGGGCGAGCAGTTGCGAGCGCGACAGCACCCGGCCCGGGTTGAGCATCAGCGTCTCGAGCAGCCGGAACTCCTGGTAGGTCAGCCCGAGCGGCCGGCCGTCGACCGAGACGCGCTTGTCGTCGCGCGAGAGCCGGATCGGTCCGCAGACCAGGACGTCCTCGGCGTCGGCGGCACGCACGAGGTGGGGGCGCGTCCGGTCGTCCAGCAACTGCTCGACGACGCCCGCGACGCGCAGGCGCAGTTGCTCCGCATCGCGCGGCGACAGGCCGGGCAGCACAGCGACGAGCACGGTCGCGGACTCGTCCGCCGGGGATGCCGGCACGGCAACGGGCTGCAGAGCTGTGGTCACGCCTCCAGGGTCGTTCCACACGTCCGCTTTGTCAACCAAATTAGTAGACAATGCCGGGTGACGAACGCGACGCGGCCGGAGGCAGGATGGCAGGGTGACGTCCGTGCAACCGCCCCGCAGCGAGCCGACCCCGTCCCGCGCGATCCTCGGCATGATGCGCATCGACGCGCTGGACGACGAGCGGATCCGCACGCTCGTCGCGTCCGCGCGCGACGCGGGGATCACGATGTTCGACCACGCCGACATCTACGGCGGCGACCACGGCTGCGAGCGCCGGTGGGGCGAGGCAGGTGCGGTGCCCGCCGGCGAGCGCGAGCAGGTGATCGTGCAGTCGAAGGTCGGCATCCGCGACGGGCGCTACGACTCGTCCCGCGAGCACATCCTGGCGAGCGTCGACGAGTCGCTCGCCGCGCTGCGCACGGACTACCTGGACGTGCTGCTGATCCACCGGCCGGACGCGCTCGCCGAGCCGGACGAGATCGCGGCCGCGTTCGACACGCTCCACGACGCCGGCAAGGTACGCCGGTTCGGCGTCTCGAACCACACGACCGGCCAGCTCGAACTGCTGCGCGCCTCGGTGCGGCAGCCGCTGATCGCGAACCAGCTGCAGCTGAGCATCGCGCACGCGCCGCTGGTGGCACAGGGGGTCGCGGCGAACATCGCCGGGCTGGACCAGTCGGCCGACCGCGACGGCGCAGTGCTCGACCACTGCCGCCGCACCGGCGTCACCGTGCAGGCGTGGTCACCGCTGCAGAAGCCGGGGTGGACGGGCACGTTCGTCGGCGATCGCGAGAACTACGCCGACCTGAACGACGTGCTGGACCGGCTCGCGGCGGACTACGGCGTCACGCCGGCCGCGATTGCGATCGCCTGGATCGCACGACATCCCGCGCGCATGCAGATCGTCCTCGGCACGACCGATCCCGGCCGCGTGCGCGAGGGCATCGACGGCGCGAACCTTCAGCTGACGCGAGAGCAGTGGTACGAGCTGTTCACAGCGGCAGGGCACGAGCTCCCATGACCGCGATGCACCGGGCCGTCAGGGTCGGCTCGGCGGACTGCGCGCCGCACTCGTAGCAAGCGCGCATGTTGTGGGTCGTCCCACATGCACAGCGACGCTGTACAACAGCGACGGCCGCGGGCATCGCGTGACCGTTGCCACAGAGTCGGCGCTGGGAAGCAGGCCGGCGAAGCAAGGTCGTCCTGAGTCGCATCGAGGCACTCCTTTCGAGCTTCGGGCGCCCGGCCGCGCGAACCGGCGGAGGGGGAGGTCAACGGACCGCGCGGCCAGGCAACGGCTAACGTCCATGTCCACCGGCCGGACGCCCGGTGTGGGGCCTTATCGAAGCACTGTGCCCACTACGTCCGACTTGCTCTAGATCGGCGGGTTCGCCTGATCGTTAAGTCCCTACTCGTCAGTACTTGGGACTTTTTAGGTCACCTGCCGCGGAACGCGTGCTGTGCGGCCAGTTCTGCGTGCCACGGATGCGCCGCAGTGACCACGATCGCAGCGGATCCGGCGGCCACGAGCACCGCGAGGACGAGCACGAGCAGTCGGTGCCGCCCGCCCGCGACCCGTGCCTCGACGCGGGGGACGACGGTGAGCCGCAGCGCCGGGATCACCCGGGCGAGGACGTGCAGCCCGACCACGACGGCGAACAGCAGGAACAGCGCCTGGTGCACGGTCACCCAGTCGACCCGCTGGCCGAGCGCGGACACGATCACGTGATGGCTGGTGGACGGCCCGAGCACGACGAGCAGCAGCCCCGAGCCGATCAGCCCGAACGTGGTGACCACGACCGCCGGGCCGAGGATGCGCAGCAGCATCGGCGGCGGCCCGGCGTTGCGGTAGTGCGGGTCGCGCCGGTAGTAGCGACCGAACCGCCAGCCCGTGCTGGCCGTCTTCACCAGTGTGAACACCAGCAGGATCGTGCCGATCGCGACGTGCCAGCTGAGCAGGCCGGTGAGGTCGAGCAGGGTCACCAGCTGCGCCAGGACGAGCACGAGCATCACCAGGCCCGTCCAGGCCGTCATCCGCGCGTTGCCCGCGGGTCCGCCGGTGCGTGGACGAACCGGGAGGTTCCGGTGCCGCGCGCCGGTCGCCTCGTCGACGATCTCGGCGAGCAGTGGCGGCAGTGCGGGCGGGCGCGTGCTGGTCATGCCATCAGCATCGGCGGCGTTCGTCTCAATAGCCTCTGAATCAGCCTCTGAATCGGGCGACGCGCGGGTGTCCTGCTCCGCGCCCTCTCAGCTTCCTGGGTCTGCTCACAGTGTCGTCAGAGCGACCCGAGAGGTTGACCGCTCATCGTTGTTGCCATGACCGCGACCACCGCGCGCCCCGCAGCGCCGCCCACCGCCCCCGCACCGACGGTGCAGGTGTCGGCGCCGGTCGCGCTGACGACGGCGGTCCTGGGCGCGATCGCCGTCGCGCTGCTCTGGTGGCACGACACGACCGGCCTGCACGGGCTCGGCGACTGGCTGACCAACGCGGGCCGCATCACCGGCCTGTTCGCCGGCTACGCCGTGCTGCTGGTGCTGGTGCTGATGGCCCGGGTGCCCGCGCTCGACCGCGGCATCGGCTCGGACCGTCTCGCGCGCTGGCACGCGATGCTCGGCCGGTACGTCGTCAGCCTGGCCGTCGCGCACACCCTGCTGATCATCTGGGGCTACGCCGTCTCGGCGCACACCGGCGTCGTGTCCCAGACGTCCACGCTGCTGATGTCGTACCCGGACGTCCTGATGGCCACCGTCGCGCTGGGACTGCTGGTGCTGGTCGGGGTGACGTCCGCCCGTGCCGCTCGGCGCAGGATGTCCTACGAGAGCTGGCACTTCGTCCACCTGTACACCTACCTCGCGATCGCGCTGTCGTTCAGCCACCAGTTCGCGACCGGTGCCGACTTCCACGACCGCGGCACCCGCGTGCTGTGGGCCGCGATGTACGTGCTCGTCGCGGCGGCGCTGCTCTGGTACCGCGTCGTCGTGCCGATCGCCTCGGCCGCGCGGCACCGGATGCGGGTCGCCGCGGTCGTCCCCGAGGGCCGCGACGTCGTGTCGGTGTACGTCACCGGCCGGAACCTGCTCCGCCTCGGCGCGCAGCCCGGCCAGTTCTTCAAGTGGCGGTTCCTGACCCGGACGGGCTGGTGGGCGGCGAACCCGTACTCGCTGTCGGCGGCGCCGACCTCCGACACCCTGCGCATCACGGTGAAGTCCGCCGGGCAGCACTCGGCCGACCTGCGGAGGCTGCGGCCGGGCACCCGGGTCTTCGCCGAGGGACCGTACGGCGGGTTCATCGCCGCGCGGCGCCGGCGCCGCAAGGTGTTGCTGATCGGTGCCGGCGTCGGCATCACCCCGGTCCGTGCGCTGTTCGGCTCGGTCCCCGCCCGGCACGGTGACCTCACGCTGCTCTACCGCGCCCGCACCCCGAACGACCTGGTGCTGCGCCGCGAACTCGAGGAGATCGCCGCGCTGCGCGGAGCGTCCCTGCACTACCTGATCGGTGATCGGCGCACCCAGCGGCTCGACGCCGCCCGGCTGCGCCGGCTCGTCCCCGATGTTGCCGAGCACGACGTGTTCCTCTGCGGACCGGACGCGATGACCGCCGAGTTGCGCACCGAACTGCGCCGCGCCGGGGTCCCCCGCTCGCACATCCACGCCGAATCGTTCGCGCTATGAGACTCGACCTGAAGTTCGCCGCTATGACGTTCCCCGGGAAAAACGCCGGGAAGTTCGCCGGGAAATTGGCCCGGATATTCGCCTCTGTGAAGGAGGGCTGCAGATGAAACGTGTCCTCGTCACGCTGGTCGCCACGGTCGGCGGGCTCGTCGCCCTGCTCGGATTCAAGTCGCACAGCCAGACCGCTGTCGGCGCCGGCTCGGCCGGGCTGCCGTCGGCGGGCCTGCCCGGCACCTCCACGGGTAGCTCGGCCGGCAGCTCGTCCGGCACGTCCTCGTCCGGCACGTCCAACTCGTCGTCGTCGTCCTCGTCGTCGTCCTCGTCGTCGTCCGCGTCGTCCACCGCGCCCTCGACGTCCCACTCGACGCAGGCGACCACGAGCCACACCTACCTCGGCTCGGCGGTGCAGACGCAGTACGGCATCGTGCAGGTCAAGGTGACCGTTGCGGGCGGCAAGATCACCAACGTCTCGTTCGCGCAGCTGACCGCGTTCGATCCCCGCTCGCAGCAGATCAACAGCTACGCGGCGCCGATCCTGCTGCGCGAGACGCTGTCGGCGCAGAGCGCGCAGGTCGACTCGGTGAGCGGCGCCAGCTACACCAGCGCCGGCTACGTCCAGTCCCTGCAGAGTGCGCTCGACAAGGCCGGCGTGAAGTGAGCCGTACTGCCCAGCGGCATGTCGAGCACTGCATGGGCACGGTGTTCTCCTTCGACGTGCGCGAGCCGGGCGTCGACCGGGCGGTGGTGGACGACGTGGTGTCCTGGCTGCACCACGTCGACCGCACGTTCTCCACCTACCGCGCCGACTCGCTGATCAACCGGCTGAGCGACGACCCCACGCTCGCGACTCCGGAGGTCGACGAGGTGCTCGCCGCGTGCGCCGACCTGTCCGCCGAGACCGACGGGTTCTTCAGCGCCTACCCGAACGGGACGCTGGACCCGTCCGGGTACGTCAAGGGCTGGGCGATCGAACGCGCCGCCGACCTGCTCAGCGCCGCGGGTTCGCGCAACCACAGCGTGGTCGGCGGCGGCGACGTGCAGTGCGTCGGCTCGGCCGCGCCGGATCAGCCGTGGCGGATCGGCGTCGTCGATCCGTTCCGCGCCGACCAGTTGCTCGCGACCGTCACCGGTTCGGACCGCCTCGCGGTCGCGACGTCCGGAACGGCCGAACGCGGCGCGCACGTCTTCGACCCGCACACCCACCGGCCGGCGACGGCCCTGGCGAGCATCACCGTCGTCGGCACGAGCCTGGCCCGGGTCGACGCGCTCGCCACCGCGGCGTTCGCGATGGGCCCGGACGCGTACGCATGGCTGGCCACGCGCGAGGACGTCCAGGCGTTCGTCGTCGACACGCACGGCGCCATCTGGTCGACCGGCGAACCGGTACCTCGCATGCTGTACGGATGACCGGATCGACCGCGGCCCCTCCGACGAACGACGGCGGGGACGGCACCGCGCTGCGCGCGCTCGTCGTCGACGACGAGGCACAGCTCGCCGACGTCGTTGCGCGCATGCTCGCCCTCGACGGCTGGCAGACCCGGGTCGCGACGACCGGTGCCGCGGCACTGGCCGAGAGCGTCGCGTTCGCCCCTGACGTCGTGGTGCTGGACGTGATGCTGCCCGACATCGACGGCCTGACGGTGCTGCGCCGGATGCGGCAGACGAACGAGCAGCTGTGCGTCCTGTTCCTCACCGCGCGCGATGCCGTCGAGGACCGGATCGCCGGCATCGAGGCCGGCGGCGACGACTACATGACCAAACCGTTCAGCATGGCTGAGCTTTCGGCCCGGTTGCGCGGTCTGGTCCGGCGGGCCGGCATCACCCGGCCGGCCGCGGACCCGACCCTCGTCGTCGGCGATCTGACGATGGACGAGGACGCGTGGGAGGTGCACCGCGGTGGCGAGCTCATCGAGCTGACCACGACCGAGTTCGAGCTGCTGCGGCTGCTGATGCACAACGCGCGCCGGGTGCTGTCGAAGCAGCAGATCCTCGACCGGGTGTGGAGCTACGACTTCGGCGGCGACGCGCACGTCGTCGAGCTGTACATCAGCTACCTGCGCCGCAAGATCGACAAGGGCCGCGAACCGATGATCCACACCGTGCGCGGCGTGGGCTACGTCCTGAAGCCGGCGTCGTGAGCGTGCTGCGCCGCCCCCGGACGCTGCGCGCCAAGGTCGTCGTCGGCACCCTGGCCACCATCGCGGTGGCGTTCGCGCTCGTCGCGGCGGTCACGGTCATCGCGCTGCACCGCTTCCTCGTCGACCGGCTCGATCAACAACTCACCGCCGCCGGCACCCGGTTCACCAACCACCTGGACGGGTCGGACGATCGCGACGCCGACAACGGCCCGCACCGCTTCGACGTCGTGGCCGGGCAGGCGAGCGGCACCCTCGGCGCGAGCGTGCGGGACGGACACGTCGAGGCCGCGACGATCATCGGCGACGACAACCACTCGACCTCGCTCAGCACCGCCGCGCGCGACGTCATCGCCGGCCTGTCCGCGGGCGGGCCGCGCGACGTCGACCTGCCCGGCGTGGGCGAGTACCGCGTGCTGATCGTCCACGACCACGACGGCGACCTCATCGTGACCGGCCTGCCCAAGAAGCCGGTCGACGACACGATCGCGCAGCTCGTCCTGATCGAGTCCATCGTCTTCGGCGTCGCCCTCGTGGCGGTCGGCCTCGCCAACGCCGGACTCGTGCGCCTGACGCTGCGGCCGCTGCGCCGCGTCGCCGACACGGCCAAGGACGTCGCCACCCTGCCGTTGACGTCCGGCGAGGTCGTCCTGCCGGAGCGCGTGCCGGCCGAGACCGGCTCCGGCGGCGACGAGGTGACCCAGGTGTCGGTCGCGTTCAACCACATGCTGGACGAGGTGGAGTCCGCGTTCGCCGCGCGCGAGGCGAGTGAGGACCGGCTGCGGCGGTTCATCGCCGATGCCAGCCACGAGCTGCGCACACCGGTCGCCGTGATCCGCAGCCACGCTGAGTACGCGCAACGCGTGGGCGACGAGGAGATGACGCGGTCGCTGCGCAGGATCGAGGCCGAGGCCGACCGGATGGGCCACCTCGTCGAGGACCTGCTGCTGCTCGCCCGTCTGGACTCCGGACGTCCGCTCGCGCGCGAGGAGGTCGACCTCACCCGCATCGTGCTCGACTCGGTGAGCGACGCCCGCGTCGCGGCGCCGGACCACCACTGGCAGCTGGCCCTGCCGCCCGAGCCGGTGACGGTGATCGGCGACGACCACGCGTTGCGCCAGGTGCTCGCCAACCTGCTCGCCAACGCGCGCACGCACACCCCGGCCGGCACGCACGTCCGGGTCGTCCTGCGCGAGCAGCCCGGCAATGTGCTCGTCGAGGTCACCGACGACGGGCCGGGCGTCCCGCCGGAGCTCGCCGGGCGGATCTTCGAGCGCTTCGTGCACGGGGCGGACGAGCGCGCCGCCGCGACCGGCAGCAGCGGGCTGGGCCTCTCGATCGTCGCCGCGATCGCCCGTGCGCACCACGGCTCGGTCGCGTTCGACCCCGCGCCCGGCGCGACGACGTTCCGCATCGAGCTGCCCACGAGCTGAGCCGGATCCTTTCGCCGCAGGGCGTTTACCGGACGTGACGACAGGGCAGGTAGTACGCGCGGCGCCGAACAGTGCGCGTCCGCCGATCCCGGAGATCACGATGCCCGTTCGATCCCTGACCGTCGGCGCCGCCACCGCGGCGGCGCTCATCGCAATCCCGGTCGTCGCGGCCACCGCGACCAGCCCGTCCGGTCACGCCACGCGGGACGCGTCCGCCACGTCGTCCGTCGCCACCGCCCGGCACAAGCTCCCGGTCGCGAAGATCGAGAAGATCGTCGGGCTGGACGGCAGCGTGAGCAGCGGTGTGCTCGACCTGTCCGTGTCGCGACCCGCGATCCACGACAAGGGCCCGCACGGCGTCCGGTTCGTCACCGGCTTCGGGGTCATGGGCGACATCGATCTGCAGCAGCGCGGCGCCCAGGCGGTACTCAACGCCGACATCCCCGTGCTGCCCAAGCAGATCCAACGCACGATCGACGCCATCCAGGCGCATCACCTGGTGCTGCAGGCCGAGCACCAGCACCTGTACAACATGCACCCGATGGTGTGGTTCCTGCACTTCCGCGGCAAGGGCAACGCGCTCGCCCTCGCGGCCGACGTCCACGCCGTGCTGACGGCCGCACGAGTCGCTCTGCCGCAGTCCGAGCCGAAGCACCCGACCACGCCGCTGCCGGCCAAGACTCTCGCGAAGGTGCTCGGCGGCGAGGCGACCGTCGGCGAGCACGGCGTCGTCACCGTCGACATCCCGCGCACGTCGGGTGTCACTCTCGCCGGCACGAAGGTCAGCCCGGACCTGAACATCGCGTCCAACGTCCAGTTCGAGCCGCTGGCCGGCGGGCGGGCCGCGGTGCTGCCCGACTTCGCCATGACGTCCGGTCAGGTGCAGCGGGTGATCCGGATGATGCGCGCGGACGGCTGGGAGATCGGCTGCCTCTACAACCAGGAGACCGCCGAGCACCCGCAGCTGTACTTCTCGCACACGTTCAAGACCGGCGATCCCGTCGCGCTCGCCGAGCAGGTGCGCCGGGCGTTGAACGAGACCGACGCGTCGAACAAGTAGCTGTCGAAGGTGGCCTGGCGGTTACGCCGCGAGGCGCTGCTTGGCGCGCTGCACGGCGGCGGCGAAGTAGCTGCGCGGGTCACCGGTCGTCGCGGCACCGCCCGGGTACAGGCAGATCACGATGAGCCCGATTCCGGGTGCCGGCTGCGCGGCGGCGAGGTAGCCGTCTATCGGCGCCCCGCCCGGCGCGCCCGCCAGATTCACCGCTGCGGTCGGCACGCCGTCGACGGTGTTGTCGTTGGTCGGCGTGCTCGCCATCGTCAACGCGTGCTTCGCGTCGAGCGGGATGTCGATGTACTGGCAGGTGCCGAGAGCGGCACTGGCGGAGCTGAAGTCGCGCTCCATGTCCGTCGGGCTCTCGGCGATGAGTTCCTCGGTCAGCTCGACCGGACCGTGCTTCGCGCTGCCCGTCGCGAAGATCGAGCGCGAGCCGGACTGCAGGGTCATGTCCAGCTGCACGCAGCCGGTGCTCTGGTTGGTGACGTCGCCGTCGTGGTCGCCGTCGCCGTCGACGGCGGCACCCGGGACGATCAACGACTGCTGCAGCTGCCGGGCCGTCAGCCCGCGCACGCTGGTGAAGCTCGCCGGCACGAGGGCCTGGGCGGGCGCACCACGCATCGCGCGGACGGCGACGACGGAGAGGGCGGCAAGCAGCACGACGACGACGGCGATGGCCATCGGTACGACGTGGACGCGCTTGCTGCCGGTGACCTGGTTGAGCGACACGGCTGACGTCCTTCTTGGTTGACCGGCGCGGCTTAGTCGGCGACGCGGAAGCGCGCGGTGCGTTCGTTGAGCTGGGCGCTCAACGAGAGCAGGTTCACGGCGACCTCGCCGACCTGCTCGATCGACTGCGACGTGGACGCGCTGGCGGCGGAGGCGGCGTGCACGCTGCCCGACACCGTGTCCGCGCCGGCGGACGCGACGGCGACGGTGGTGCCCATCGCCGCGGTCGTCGCGGTCTGCTCCTCGACCGCCGAGGCGATCGTGGTCTGGAAGTCGCTGATCTCGCCGATGACCGAGCCGACCCGGTCGATGGCGCTGACCGCGCCGTCGACCGCGCTCTGCATCGCCGCTACCCGCTGGGTGATGCCGTTCGTGGCGTCCGCGGTCTGCTGGGCGAGTTCCTTGACCTCGCCGGCGACGACGGCGAAGCCCTTGCCGGCCTCACCCGCGCGGGCCGCCTCGATCGTGGCGTTGAGCGCGAGCAGGTTGGTCTGGTTGGCGATGGTCGCGATGAGCTGGACGACGCTGGTGATCTCGGCAGAGGTCGCGCCGAGTTCGGTCATGACCTCGCCCATCTCCTGCGCGGAGCTGACGCCGGCGCGGGCCACCTCGGCGGCCTGCGAGGCGTTGCGGGCGATCTCGTCGATGGCCGAGCGCATCTGCTCGGTGCCGGCCGCGATGCCCTGCAGGTTGGACGACACCTCGGCGCCCTCGCCGGCGGCGGCGGCGCACTCGTCGGCGGCCGTCCGCGACGCCGACAGCAGCTGCAGCGAGGCGTCGCTCAGCGCCCGGGTGGTGGCTTCCAGCTCGGCCGCGGTGCGGGTCATGCTCGCGACGGCCTCGGCGGTGGTCTCGGTGCTGCGGTTCAGCTCGGCGCCGAGCTCGGCGACCTCGTCCGTGCCGACCACGTCGGCACGGGCCGTCAGGTCACCGCTCGTGACGCGGCGCAGCGTCTCGACGCAGCGGCGCACCGGGCCGACGACCGAACGCGTGACGATCACGGCCGCGATCGCCGCGATCAGCACGGAGAGCCCGATGACGACACCGATCAGGACGTCCGCGCTGGACGCGGTCGACTTCTGCGACTTCTGCAGCGACGCGAGCCGTGCGCTGATCGACTTCTGCAGGTGGCCGGTCTGGTCGACGACGGCGCTGTACGCGGTGCTGTTGAACCCGGTGTTCATCGCGTTGTACGCGGCGACCCACGCGGCGTGCGTGCCCTGGCGCCACAGCTGCTCGACCTTGTCCGCACCGGAGAAGTAGTTGTCCCACAGCGTGCGCAGGCCGTCGAAGGTCTGCGCCTCCGTCGGCGTCATCGCCGCACCGTGCCAGTGGTCGAGCAGGGAGTAGATCGCGGTCTTGTCGGCGACGAAGCCCGCCTCGTTGACCTCGGTCGGCGCGAGCGCCTTCGTCGCGCCCTCGGCGATGGCGTCCATCGCGATGAACGCCTGCCAGCCGGTCTCGTCGGCGATGTAGAACTGCATCCGGTCGACGTCGGTCAGCAGCGCCGTCGTCGCCCGGACCTTGCTCGCGGTGGACGCCTCGGAGTGCGCGGCCCACAGCCCGGCGATGCCGGTCAGCAGGGTCAGCGTGGCGAGGAGGACGAACGCGGCGCCGAGACGGCGGCCGATGGACAGACGAGCAAGCACGGGAGAATCTCGATCCGCAGCGATGGGGAGGGCCGACCAACCCCATCGACAGAAGCGTGCACGACTTGACCGTGTCTCGACCGTGTCGTGAATCTCGTCCGTTCTCTGCTGATCATGCGTTGATGTTGATCATGTACCGATCAGGTGGGTTCCACCAACCTCGTCTCGTACGCGAAGATCACCAACTGCACCCGGTCGCGCAGCGCGAGCTTGCTGAGCAGGCGGCTCACGTGCGTCTTGACGGTGGCCTCGGACAGGAAGAACGACGCCGCGATCTCCTGGTTGGTCTGGCCAAGCGCGATCGCCTCGAGCACCTCACGTTCGCGGTCGGTCAGCTGCTCGAGCCGCTCGTCGCGGGTCTGCTCGGAGGCCGTCGGCATGCGCCGGGCGAACGTGTCCAGCAGCCGTCGGGTCGCGCGCGGCGCGACGACCGCGTCCCCCGCGGCCACCGTGCGGATCGCCGCGACCAGCTCGTCCGGCGGGACGTTCTTGAGCAGGAACCCGCTCGCGCCCGCACGCAATCCGTCGAAGACGTACTCGTCCAGGTCGAACGTCGTCAGGATCAGGACGCGGACGCCCGGATGCTCGGTCGTGATCGCCTCGGTGGCGCGGATGCCGTCGAGGTGCGGCATGCGGACGTCCATGACGACGACGTCCGGATGGTGCTGGGCCGCGGCCGCGACCGCGGCCCGTCCGTCGTCGGCCTCGGCGACGACCTCGAAGTCGCCGTGCGCGTCGAGGATCATCCGGAAGCCGACGCGCAGCAGCTGCTCGTCGTCGGCGAGCACGACGCGGATCGTCACGTCGACTTCCCCGCGGCGCGGCCGTCCAGCGGAATCCACGCACTGACCCGCCAGCCGTTCGCGGTCGGCCCGGCGAACAGCCGGCCGTCGTGCAGCGCCACCCGCTCGCGCATCCCGATCAGGCCGTAACCGAACGACGTCGTCGGTGCGACGGTGCCACCGTTGTCGTCGACGACCACGCGCAGGTCCGCCTGGCCGCGCCGGATCGAGACGTGCAGCCGGTCGGCGCGTGGCGCGTGCTTGAGCGTGTTGGTGATGCCTTCCTGCACCAGCCGGAACACCGCGAGTTGCAGGCCGGCCGGCAGCCCGTCCGTGCTGCCGCCGATCGTGTAGGCGACGCGCAACCCGGTGCTGCGGGCGGATTCGAGCAGCGCGTCCAGGTCGGCGAGGCCGGGTTCGGGCTGGCGGGCGGACGTGCTGTCGTCCGGGCCCGAGCGCAGCAGCGCGAGCGTGCTGCGCATCTCGTCCAGCGCTGCCCGTCCGGTCGCCGCGGCCTGGTCGATCGCGGCCCGGGCACGTTCCGGATCGCGGTCGAGCGTCAGCGCGGCGCCGTCGGTGAGCGCGATCATCACCGACAGGTTGTGCGCCACGATGTCGTGCATCTCGCGGGCGATGCGGTTGCGCTCGGCGACGACCGCGGTCTCGGTGCGGTCGTGCTCGGCCTGCTGGTCGCGCGCCGAGGCGCGCCGGAGCCGGGATCCGGCCGACCGGCGCGCCCACGACATGTCCTCAGTGTCGCGCGCAGAGGTCACGCGTCGCGACGCCGGAGCACGACCAGGCCGATACCGAGCGCGACCACCACGTAGATCGCGAAGACGCCGAGCCCCGCCCACGGGCCGAGCTGGTCGCCGTCGGTCGCCGTGTTCATCCCCGCCGTGCCGGCCAGCAGCGGCAGGTACTTCACCACGTGCACCTGCAGCGAACTCGGCAGCGCCTGGGCCAACAGCGGCAGCACGAGGATCAGCCCGAACAGCGCGGCGATGGCACCGCCGGTGTTGCGGATGGCGAACCCGCAGCCGATGCCGAGCAGTCCGACGCCGACCATGTACAGCGCGGCTCCGAAGATCGCGCGCACCGAGCCGGGGTGACCCAGCGAGACGCCGAGCGGGTGGGTCTGGCCGAGGCCGAAACCGGTCGCGCCGAACAGCCCGGACGAGTGGTAGCTGCTGAGGACGGCCTGCCCGGTGAAGAAGGCGATGAACGCGGCGATCAGCGTGACGACGAAGATCGCCGCGGCGAACACGCCGATCTTCGCGAGCCACACCGGTACTCGCTTCGGCACCGCCGACAGCGTCGCCCGGATCATGCCGGTGCTGTACTCACCGGTGATCGACAGGACGCCGAGGACGCCGACGGCGAGCTGCGCGAGGTAGAAGCCGCGCAGGCTCAGCGCGGTCTGGTCGACCTCGAAGCCGCCGTTGTGCTCGATGTCGTGGCCGCGCAGCGCCGAGAAGACGATGCCCAGCCCGATCGAGATCAGCAGGGCGACGCCGATGCTCCACCACGTCGAGCGCAGCGAGCGGAACTTGATCCACTCCGACACCGCGACGCGGCGCTGGGTCACGCCGTAGGACGCGTCGATCGGGGCGAGTGCGGGTGGCACGGTCGTAGTCGCGATGCCGCTCATACCGCAGCAGCTCCTTCCATCGGCGTGCCGAACTCGACGGCATCGCGGGTGAGTTCCATGAACGCCTCCTCGAGCGAGGCCTGCTGCGGCGTCAGCTCGATCAGCGCGATGCGGGCCTCGGCGGCGACCCGTCCGATCTGGGTGCTGGTCAGCCCGACGACCGTCAGCAGGTCGCGCTCGGTGCTGCTGATCTCGACGCCGTCGTCGGCGAGCAGGTCGCGCAGCCGCGGCGCCTCCTCGGTGCGGACCCGGACGACCGAGCGCCCGGACGCCGCGGTCAGCTCCGCGACGCTGGCGTCGGCGATCAGGCGGCCCTGGCCGACGACGATCAGGTGCGTCGCGGTCAGCGACATCTCGCTCATCAGGTGCGAGGACACGAAGACCGTGCGGCCCTCCTCGGCGAGGCGGCGCAGCAGCGTGCGGATCCACAGGATGCCTTCGGGATCGAGGCCGTTCACCGGCTCGTCCAGGATCAGCGTGTGCGGGTCGCCGAGCAGCGCGGACGCGATGCCGAGCCGCTGGCCCATGCCCAGCGAGAAGCCGCCGGCGCGCTTGCCGGCCACGTGTGAGAGACCGACGAGGTCGAGCACGTCGTCGACCCGGCGCCGGCCGATGCCGTGCGTCGCGGCCAGCGCGAGCAGGTGGTTGCGTGCCGAGCGTCCGGTGTGGATCGCCTTCGCCTCGAGCAGCGCGCCGACCTCGCACAGCGGCGCCTTCAACTGGTCGTACGAGCGCCCGTTGATGCGGGCGGTGCCCGCGCTGGGACGGTCGAGCCCGAGCAGCATGCGCATCGTCGTCGACTTGCCGGCCCCGTTCGGGCCGAGGAAGCCGGTGACGACACCGGGTTGCACGGTGAAGGACAGATCCTGCACGGCGATCTTCTCGCCGTAGCGCTTGGTGAGTCCGGTTGCTTCGATCATGCCCCGAACGCTAGGTGGCGGACGGTCGCCGCACATCCGTCCGGAGGATGAACCCGCCCGTCACTCCCGAGCATGACGGTGCCTCCCGGCATGATCGGGTCATGACCGATCGACCACTCGTCCTGATGGCCGTGCACGCGCACCCCGACGACGAGGCGACCAGCACCGGCGGCGTGCTCGCGAAGTACGCCGCCGAAGGCGTACGCACCGTGCTCGTCACGTGCACCGACGGCGGCCAGGGCGACGCGCCCGGCGGGATCAAGCCCGGCACCCCGGGTCACGACCCGCGGGCGATCGCGCTGTCCCGCACGACGGAACTACAGCGAAGCTGTGGGATCCTCGGCGTCTCCGCGCTCGAGCAGCTCGGCTACGCCGACTCCGGGATGATGGGCTGGGACACCAACAACGCGCCGAACGCGTTCTGGAATGTCCCGGTCGCCGACGCGGCCGCCCGCCTCGCCGAGCTGATGCAGACCTATCAGCCGGACGTCGTCGTCACCTACGACGAGTTCGGCTTCTACGGCCATCCGGACCACGTCCAGGCGCACCGCATCACGATGGCCGCGGTCGAGCTGACCGGTATCCCGGAGAAGGTCTACTGGACCACCGTGCCGCACTCGGCGTTCGCGCGGATGCGGGAGTTGTTCGACGAGTTCTCCGACGGCGAGCCCGATCCCGAGACCGAGGAGTTGTTCGAGGGCGACGGCGACGCACCGAAGATCGGCCTGCCGGACGACCAGGTCACCACGTTCGTCGACGTGCGCGCGTACGCCCGCCCGAAGTTCGACGCGCTCGCCGCACACGCCAGCCAGGAGGAGAACATCGTGTTCCTCAAGGCCGGCCTCGAGCGCTTTGCCGAGCTGATGGGCACCGAGACCTTCCTGCGCGTCGCCGACAGCACCGGTGCCCCGACGCCCGAGGACGACCTCTTCGCCGGATTGCGCTGACGCCAGCCTGCGCTGAACACCGCCCTGCGCTGACACCAGCCGGTGTTGACACCCGTCTGCACCGGCACAATGCTCGCCAAGTTATGACAGCTGTCATAGAGTGCGGGCGTGATCGGATTCCTCGGGCTCGGGCTGATGGGCACGCCGATAGCGACCAACCTGGTGCGCGCGGGTCATCCGCTGCTCGTGTGGAACCGCAGCCCCGGGCCTGCCGCGCGGCTGGCGGACGAGGGCGCACTCGTCGCGCCGGACGTCGACGCCGTCTTCGACCGGTGCGACGTCGTGATCGTGATGCTGTCGGACGAGGCGGCGATCGACGACGTGCTGCAGCGTGCGGCCGGGCGCATAGGGCGGCGCGTCGCCGATCGCATGCTCGTCCTGATGAGCACGACGTCACCGCAGTACTCGGCCGGCCTCGCCGCGGACGTGCGCGCGGCGGGCGGCCGATACGCCGAGGCACCGGTGTCCGGATCGCGGCTGCCCGCCGAGCAGGCCCGCCTCGTCGCGCTCGTCGCCGGTGACACCGAGGCCCTCGACAACGTCATCCCGGTGTTGCACGCGACGTGCCGCGACGTCGTGCGCTTTGGTGAGGTGCCGGCCGCGTCGACCGCCAAGCTCGCGGTGAACATCTTCCTCGTCACGCTGGTGGTCGGGCTGGCGGAGTCCGTGCTGTTCGCCCGCACGCACGGCCTCGATCCGGACGCGTTCACGCGCGTGCTCGACGGCGGACCGATGGCGAGCGACGTTTCGCGTGGCAAGCTCGCGAAGATGCTGACCGGTGATCACTCCCCGCAGGCGGCGGCCGCGGACGTGCTGAAGAACTGCCGGTTGATCTGCGACGCCGCGCGGTTCGCCGGTCTCGAGCTCCCGCTCGCCGAGGCGACCCGCGCGCTGTTCGCCGCCACCGTCGACCTCGGCCACGCTGGAGCCGACATGAGCGCGGTGCTCGAAGGGCTGGCTGCACGTTAGACCGACGGTGCCACGATGGTTGACGTGCCGACGTTGTTGCCCGACCGTGCCGCCGGCGGCGATGTTCTCGCGCAGGAGCTTCGCGCCTACGCCGACCGGGACGACGTGATCGTCCTCGGCCTGCCGCGCGGCGGTGTGCCGGTCGCGGCCCGGGTCGCGGCCGCGCTGCACGCGGCGCTCGACGTCGTCGTCGTCCGCAAGGTCGGGCTGCCCGGTCGTCCCGAACTGGCCATGGGGGCCGTCGCCGGGCTCGGCGGCACCATCGAGATCGTCCGCAACGAGGACGTCCTCGAGCGCGCGCACGTCGACGACGCCGGCTTCGTGCGAGCCGTTCGTCGCGAGATCGACGAGCTGCGCCGCCGCGAGCAGCTCCTGCGCGGGTCACGTCCGGCGCCGACGTTGCGCGACCATGTCGTGATCGTCGTGGACGACGGTCTCGCGACCGGGGCGACCATGCGCGCCGCACTGACCGCGGTCACGCGCCAGCACCCCGCGCGAACGATCGCCGCCGTGCCGGTCGGGGCCGCCGAGACGTGCCAGGCGCTCAGGACGCACGCCGCCGAGGTCGTCTGCCCGTGGACGCCGCCCGACTTCAGCGCCGTCGGGCAGTACTACCGCGACTTCTCTGCCACCTCCGAAGACGAGGTGCGCAGCCTGCTGGCGCGACCGTGAGGGGACGATACGCAGCCTGGCTGTGCACCTAGCCGGCGAAGGTGGCGAACGTCCAGTGGTTGCCGTCGGGGTCGGCCACGGTGAACTCGCGTGACGGGTAGTCGGTCTGGTCGACGATCTGGTGCACGACCTCTGCCCCGAGCGCGCGGGCGCGGGTCAGCACGGCGTCCGGATCGGCCGTCACCACGTGCAGCGAACTCGTCCCCGGACGGCACGGCGTGGGACGTTCGCCCGTACTCGACAGCATCACCCGGCCGCCTTCGGGCCAGTCCAGCTGACAGTGGTGGATCGAGCCGTCGCGCTCACCGGGGATCAGCAGGTCCTGCGTGAACCCGAGCGAGAGCAACCAGTCCCGAAGCGCCGGCGCATCGTCGCTGACGATGCTCGCCCACACGCTGTGCTGCCGGACCCCGCTAACCCGCACGGCCATGCCCGCAACGTAACAGAACCCCCCGGCGGTGGCGGGGGTCGCCGGATTAGGAGATGACGGCGCACATGCGGATCGAGACGAGTATCCCGCGGATCTCGGCACCGAGCTTCGCCGCGTAGCGCGCCGGCGGGTCCGCCGGGAACCAGCGGGCGTACTCCTCGTTCATGCCCGCGAAGTCGGCTGGGTTGCTGAGCAGCACGCCGACCTCGACCACGTCGTCCAGGCTCGCGCCGCCCGCCTGCAGGATCGCCGCACAGTTCGCGAGCGCCTGTCGGGTCTGGTCCTGGATGCTGTCGCCGGCCGGCTTGCCGGTGTGCGGGTCGACTCCGGTCGTACCCGAGATCAGCAGCTGCGACCCGATCCTGACCCCTTGGCTGTAGAGGGGCGAACTCGGCGCATCCGGGGTGGTGATGATCTGTCGCGGCATGGACCCCCTCCTCCAACGAGTCATCGCCGTCCGAGGATCCCAGATTCGAAGGTACTTCGCGCTGTCTCAGGCCAGCCGATCCGTCGAGCAACAGGATAGGCACGCGGATGCCGCTGTGGGCCCCGGGATCCGGGGCCCACAGGCGGTGGTGGCGGGTGTTGGGTTCGAACCAACGTAGGCAGAGCCGACGGTTTTACAGACCGTTCCCTTTGGCCACTCGGGCAACCCGCCGTGCACCGGACCGCGATCCGGCACGGCTGCATAGCTTACCGGACGCGCCGAGCCGGCTCGACCGCGCTCCGCTACCGTCGAGTGGTCACTTTCTCCCTCGAGTGGTCACCTATAACTGACCACCGGACGCGAAAGTGACCACTCGACGAGCAGACCACTTCAGGCAGACTTCAGCAGGAGGCGCTCCCCATGGCCGACCCGTCCTTCGACGTCGTCAGCAAGATCGACCGCCAGGAGGTCGACAACGCGCTCAACCAGGCGGCCAAGGAACTGTCGCAGCGCTTCGACTTCCGCGGCACCAACGCCTCGATCGAGTGGTCCGGCGAGCTGGGCATCACGATCAAGGCCGACACCGAGGAGCGCGCCGGCGCGGCGCTCGAGGTGTTCAAGGAGAAGCTGATCAAGCGCCAGATCTCGCTGAAGGCCTTTGAGGGCGGCGAGCCCAAGTCGTCCGGCAAGCAGTACGTCATCAACGGGACGATGAAGCAGGGCATCGGTCAGGACGACGCGAAGAAGATCTCGAAGCTGATCCGCGACGAGGGCCCCAAGGGCGTGCAGGCGCAGATCCAGGGCGACCAGCTGCGGGTGTCGGGCAAGAAGAAGGACGACCTGCAGGCCGTCATCAGCCTGCTCAAGGACGCCGACCTCGGCGTCGCCCTGCAGTTCACCAACTACCGGTAGCCGGCCCGCGAACCGTCAGGCGCGGTAGTAGCGCGGGTCCGAGCGGGCCATCTGCTCCAGCCGCGCGATGCGCTGCGCCATCGGCGGGTGCGTCGAGAACAGGTTGCTCAGCCCGCCGCTGTTCTTGAACGGGTTCGCGATCATCAGGTGGCTGGTCGTCGCGAGCGTCGGCGTCGAGATGAGCGGACGCGCCGCCACCCCGGCCTCCAGCTTGCGCAGGGCCGAGGCGAGCGCGAGCGGGTCGTTGGACAGCTCGGCGCCGGACTCGTCCGCCTGGTACTCGCGCGACCGGCTGATCGCGAGCTGGATCAGGCCGGCCGCCAGCGGGCCCAGGAAGATCATCAGCAGCTCGGCGAACGGGTTGCGTTCGCGGTCGTTGCTGCCGCCGCCGAAGAACAGCGCGAACTGGGCGATGTAGGTCAGCGACGTGATGCCGGCGGCGATCGCACCGGCCACGGACGAGATCAGGATGTCGCGGTTGTACACGTGGCTGAGCTCGTGGCCGAGGACGGCGCGCAGCTCGCGCTCGTTGAGCATCTGCAGGATGCCCTCGGTCGCGCATACCGCCGCGTGCCGCGGGTTGCGCCCGGTCGCGAACGCGTTGGGCTGCGACGTCGGCGAGACGTACAGCCGCGGCATCGGCTGCCGCGCGCTGGTCGCGAGCTCCCGGACGATCCGGTACATCGCGGGCTGCTCGATCTCGGTGACCGGACGGGCCCGCATCGACCGCAGCGCGATCTTGTCGGAGTTGAAGTAGGAGAAGGCGTTGATCGCCAGACCGATGACGAGCCCGATCACCGCGCCCTGCGTCCCGCCGATCGTCGCGCCGACCGCGACGAGCAGGGCGCTGAGCAGCGCGAAGAGGACCGCGGTCTTCACACCGTTCACTGCACCGTGCATGTCGGGAAAACGTCCGGGACGGTCAGGACGTTCCCCGCGCAACTTTCTTGCTCACACGCGGTTACACGGGCCGCTGCGCGTGGTAGTGAATCGGCCATGACCGCGATCGACGCATTCGATGCCGCAAACCGGGCCTACATCGAGACCTTCCCGGGCCCGCGCCCGCTGCCGCCGGCTTCGCGGCTGGCCGTCGTCGCGTGCATGGACTCTCGTCTGGACCTGTTCGCGGCCCTCGGTCTGGAGATCGGCGACGCCCACCTGATCCGCAACGCCGGCGGCCTGATCACCGACGACGTGCTGCGGTCGCTGGCCATCAGCCAACGCGCGCTGAAGACCCGCGAGATCGCGATCCTGCACCACACCCAGTGCGGCATGCTCGACTTCGACGACAACGCCTTCCGGGCCGAGCTCGAGCAGGAGTCCGGCCTGGCGCCGACGTGGGACGTCCCGGGCTTCGGCGACATCGAGGAGCAGGTGGCCCGATCGATCGCGGTCGTGCGGGCCTGCCCGTGGCTGCCGCACCGCGAGGTCGTGCGCGGCTTCGTCTTCGACGTCGACAGCGGCCGGGTGCGCGAGGTTGTCGACGCCGCGGCCGTCCCCGCCGGCTGAGCGACCGCCTTAACTGACCGCCGGCGGCCCGCAGAGTCCTGGCGGCGGGCCGCCGGAGAGTGGCGGTCGGGGTGTCAATCAGGTCTGAGGTCGCCGAACACTACGACCCGGGCACTACGACCCGGGCACTACGACCCGGGCACTACGACGCGGTGTGCAGCACCGCCGAGTCGTCGCCGTTCGCGTCGAACGGGCGCGCGGCCAGTAGGGCGCGCAGCTGCTCGGAGGTCGGGGTCGGCACCGGCCGGCCACGGTAGGTCGGCACGCGGGCCGGAACGGGAGCAAGCGCAGGACGCGGCGAGTTCGCGGGGGACGCGTCGGCGGCACCCTCGACGAGATCCGCGTGCCGGACGGCCCGTCCCACGACGAGGCCGAGCGGCAGGCTCAGGGCGAACCACGCGCCGATCGCCACGGCGATCCACATCCCCATGTCGTTAGATTCGCGTCAAGTGACCGCAACTTGAGGCGACACGACGAGTTTCTCGGAAATTGCCGGAACAGAACCGGACGAACCGGTGCGAACGCGGCCGGAATCCGCCGGCGAGCAGGGGCTCAGGGCGCGATACGCGCGCGGATCACGCGGCGGCGGCCCAGCGGAACGAGCGCATCAGCGACTCGATCCGATCCTTGACCTCGACGTCCGGGCCGTCCGGCATCCGGAACTCGGCCAGCAGCGCCAGCCGGCTGCGCGGCGCGGGCAGCACGAAGCGCAAACTCTCGTCGTCCTCGTCGTCGACCAGCTCGGCGGCGACCTGCGCGTCATCGACGGGACGCGCGGGCGGGACGTCCTCGTCCAGCAGGCCGACGGTCAGCACGCCGCTCGCCGGCCGGAACGAGTCGTCACCCAGGACGACCGTGCTCAGCACCGCGAGCAGCGGCGCGCCGGCGACCTCGTCGGGCAGACCGGCCTGGGCCGGCGTCACCACCAGCCAGTCGCGGCAATCCATCTCGAACGCCGGCAACACCAGGTCGCGCATGTGGTCCTCCTCTGCTCGTCGCGGTTGCCGCCGGCTGTTCGGCGCGGATGGTGCGGATCGTGCGTGGTGTCGTGGTACCCACCGGCGCGACGTCGATCACCGGCCCGATCACCGGCCCGGTCACCCGTCCGATCACCGGTCCGATCACGCGCACCCTCCGGCCTTCCTATCGGCCGACCACCCGACGCTAACCAGCGGATGCGGCCGATTCGAAAGCCGGAAAGTGGCAGGTTCTGCGAGGCAGCAAACGGCCAGGTCCGATTCGCACCGGTACGCGGGCGTACGCACGGGTGCACCCGCGCCGAGCCGCAACCAGAACTGGAACAGGTTTCACTGCGGTGGGCTCGGCCACTCCGGGCCGGTCGGGCCCGCCGCAGTACGTAAGATGTTCAGGTTGCAAGCGCGGGAACGCGCGGCCTCACATGCGCCGGGAGGCGACCCACCGAAATGTCGAAGAACGTCGAGCAGCTCGACCGCGTTGTCATCCGTATCGCGGGAGACTCCGGCGACGGCATGCAGCTCACCGGTGACCGCTTCACCCAGGAAACCGCGATGTTCGGCAACGACCTCGCGACGTTCCCGAACTTCCCCGCCGAGATCCGCGCGCCACAGGGCACGCTGGCCGGCGTCTCGTCCTTCCAGCTGCACTTCGCCGATCACGACATCCTCACGCCGGGTGACCGGCCGGACGTCCTGGTCGCGATGAACCCGGCCGCGCTGAAGGCGAACCTCGGCGACCTGCCCAAGGGCGCGACGCTGATCATCGACACGCACGACTTCACCGACCGGGCGCTCGCGCGCATCGGCTGGACGTCCAACCCGCTCGAGGACGGCACGCTGGACGAGTTCAACGTCCACTCCCTCGACCTCACCCAGCTGACCTTGGACGCGCTCGAGGGTGCGACCGTCGAGGGCTCGGACGAGCCGGGCCTGAGCCGCAAGGACGCCGGCCGGTCGAAGAACATGTTCGCGCTGGGCCTGCTGTCGTGGATGTACTCGCGCCCGACCGAGGCGACGCTCGCGTTCATCGAGTCGAAGTTCGCGAACAAGCCGGCGATCGCCGCCGCGAACACGATCGCGTTCAAGGCCGGTTACAACTTCGGCGAGACCACCGAGGCGTTCGCGGTCTCCTACGAGGTGAAGCCGGCCCGGCTGAAGTCCGGCACCTATCGCAACATCACCGGCAACCTGGCGCTGGCCTACGGCCTGGTCGCCGCGTCGCGCCGGTCGAAGCTGCCGCTGTTCCTCGGCGCGTACCCGATCACGCCGGCGTCGGACATCCTGCACGAGCTGAGCAAGCACAAGCGCTTCGGCGTGCGGACGTTCCAGGCCGAGGACGAGATCGCCGGCATCGGCGCCGCGCTGGGCGCGGCG
>Ga0164242_10001461_pt1 | contig 28003 bp, 24 predicted proteins | sample OricomgcompostMG_FD_108783 | JGI IMG/M metagenome (GOLD analysis project Ga0164242, IMG submission 108783) | Miracle-Growth compost microbial communities from Emeryville, California, USA - Original compost - Miracle growth compost (MG) ...
CCGCTTTTTATAGCGGCTATTCTTTGTATTTTTCTGATTAAACCCTGCAATTATCTGGAGCGCAAAGGCATGCATCATGCCATTGCGGCCATCCTTTGTATGCTGGCGGCCATTATCCTGATGGCAGGTATTATTTACTTCATATCAGAGCAGCTCATTGATTTTAAAGAAGATTTGCCCATACTGGAACAGCATTTCACAACAGCAGTAGGGAATCTGCAGGTCTATTTGCAAAATCATTTCCATATCAGTTCTATTAACTTACAACAGTCCGTCGAAAATCTCAGAACCAAAGTGCTGAACAGTGCGCCTGCACTGGTCGGTTCTACCGTATCCACGGTATCCACTGTCGTGGAATATACGGTACTGGTGCCTATCTATACTTTCCTGTTTCTCTTGTACCGTAACCTGATTGTACGTTTTTTAATTGCCTGTTTTAAAGAAACGCATAGCGAGGCGGTTGCGGCTGTCTTAGCTAAAACCAAATACGTTATCCGCAATTATATCTTTGGCCTACTCATAGAAATGCTCATTGTGGCCATCATGTTATTTATCGGCTTTATGATTGTCGGCGCTAAATATGCGCTGCTCATGTCTTTTGTAGTCGCACTTCTGAATCTGATTCCCTATCTGGGCATTTTCACGGCTGCCATTCTTTGTCTGATTATCACAGCGACTTCAGGCAAGCTGGTCACCATTGTGGGCGTACTGATTGTTGTCTCCATTGTACATTTGATTGACAGCAATATTCTTCTACCTAAGGTGGTAGGCTCTAAAGTAAAAATAAATGCGCTGGTAACCATTGTGGGTGTTATTATCGGCAACCAGATCTGGGGTATTCCGGGCATGTTCCTGGCGGTCCCCATGATGGCCTTTTTAAAGGTATTTTTTGATGGAGTTGAGGATTTAAAACCCTGGGGTATATTACTGGGAGAAGACACCAGCAGACCCCATAAGCCACGAAGTCTGAAACTTAAAATCAAAAAGAAAATGCAGCAGAGCAGGCGGCAGGATGAGCAGCATCCATAATTTAATCCGTTCACTAACCGCTATATCTGCCCACTTTATTATTACTTTTTATTCAGATTTTAAAAATTATGACCGGTCAAGTTTATTTGATTCCCACCGTATTACAAGATGATCAAAAAGCCTTTGATGTACTGCCTGCCTATATTTTAACGGCCATAAAAAGCTGTGACGTATTTTTTGCAGAAAACATTAAAACAACCAGGCGCTATTTTAAAAAATGGTGGAAAGAAATGGTGATTGACGATTATCAGTGGTTTGCCATACATAAGCTGGAAGAACAGGTTCTTACCGACTTTAAAAACGCTTTACTAGCCGGAAAGAATATCGGCATTATCAGCGAAGCCGGCTGCCCGGGTGTAGCCGACCCTGGTCAATACCTGGTGGAGGAAGCGCAAAAATTGGAAGCCAGGGTACATCCGCTGGTCGGCCCTAATTCCATTTTACTGGCGCTGATGGCCAGTGGCATGAACGGGCAACTATTCCAGTTTAACGGTTATCTGCCTATTGATAAAATGGAAAGAAAAAAAGCGATTCAGCACCTGGAAGCAGACGCTAAAAAAAGAGGCTGTACACAGATATTCATAGAAACCCCTTACCGTAACATGCAGTTGGTGGAAGACATTATAAGTTCCTGCCATCCGGACACCAGGCTATGTGTGGCCGTGGATATCACCTCTGCGCAGGAGTCCATTATAAGCAGGAAGACCTCCTGGTGGAAAGCGCATTTCAAGGATCTGACACTCCACAAGCGCCCCGCCATCTTTTTGATACAGGCCGGGTAAATATTTGATGCGGCCGCACCAACATGCAATTAAAGACTGAATAAACAATGGAATTATATCCTTCTGTAACGGCACTGGATTTACCTTTTAAAAAGAAACTGCAGGAATCTTTAAAAATATGGGGATACTGCTTCCTGGGCTTTATCGTTTCAGCCATCATTATAAGCTTCACGGATCTTTTGATAAAAATGGCTTTTCATATCGACATAGCAAAGACGAATCAGATAACAACGGTATTCAGTTCCCCTATCCAAAAATTCCTTTTATTTCCGTTTCTTGTTCCATTTTTAGAAGAATGCATATTCAGACTTTGGCAGGACTATAAAGTAAGTCACCTAATCATGGCAGCTGGCCTCATTTTAACGCTGATTCTTTTCAGAATCACGGGCATCCATCTTTCTGCGTTTAAGTATATTTATGAAGGGATATTGGCGCTGTTGGCCCTTATCTTCATGGTTTCCACCAGAAAATCAACAACCCCTGCCTTGTCGGTCAGTTTAAAAAAAAAGGAAGATTTTTTACTATCTGGCAGCCATTATTTTTGGACTGGGGCACATTTTCAATTTCGCCCCCATCCATTATAACCTGATCTATTTTTATCCTGTTTTTGTTTTACCTCAGCTGATTATGGGTTTTGGATTTGGTTATGTCCGGATCAAATACGGCTTTTTCTTTGGTTTGTTATTGCATTGCATTACCAACACCCTGCCTTTACTATTCCATTTATTAATAGGCTCCATCTGAGCTGCGGTTTTATTTTCTTACCGGAAGCGCTCAGTGCTTTTGACCACCATTTTGACGGCAAACTGGTTGTAGCCATTGAAGGGCTAAAGACAAACAGGGCAGCCTCCAATATCCGGATAAAGCTGCCCCGTTTTACTCCATGGCGACGTTTCTAAAAGACCGCTACGCTGGATTACTTAGTTAAAGAAAGTGAGAAGGGTCTGTCTGCAGGCGCTATCCCTCTTTGCTCATTAGGCTGACTGCCCATTTTTACCTGTATCTGAGCACCGTTTAGCAGGTCCTGATGACTGATATAATTTTTTGTATACGGCTTGCCGTTCACCGTCATGCTTTCAATATACCGGTTGTCTCTACTATTTTGCGGCGCATTGATGGAAAAAGACTTCCCGTTTTCCAGTTGTACGGTCATCTTTTTAAACAAAGGGGCACCCAGGATATACTCAGCAGATGCCGGGCAGACCGGATAAAATCCCATGGCGGAAAATACATACCAGGCAGAGGTCTGGCCGTTATCCTCATCTCCGCAATATCCATCCGGGGTCGCCTTATATAGTCTATTGATGGCTTCTCTTACCCAATACTGCGCCTTCCACGGTGCGCCGGCATAACTATATAGGTAAATCATATGCTGGATGGGCTGATTCCCATGCGCATACTGCCCCATATTCATCACCTGCATTTCCCGCATTTCATGAATCATACCTCTGGCCTTATGGCCGGGTGCTGCAAAGAGCGGCGGAGCTGAGAAAACAGAATCCAGCTTTTGGATAAAATATTTTTTCCCGCCCATCAGATCCATCAATCCCTGTATATCCTGAAATACGGACCAGGTATAATGCCAGCTATTGCCCTCAATAAAATCCCGGCTCCAGCTATAGGGATCAAAATCCGCGACAAAAGAACCGTCTGCATTCTTCCCACGCATAAAATTGGTGGAAGGATCAAAAACATTTTTATAATTCAGGGCTCTTTTACGGTAAAGATCTGTCTCAGACTTTGGTTTTCCCAGCGCCTTGCCTAAGGCATATATCGCATAGTCATCGTAGGCATATTCAAGCGTGCGGGCAACGCTGTTACCTGTTTTGCTATCACTCGGGATATAACCGTATTGATCATAATCCTCAAAGCCGCTGCGTCCTGAAGCCTCTGGTCCCTTACTATGTGCACCGTGAACAATCGCCTCATATAATGTATTGATATCATATCCGCGAATACCTTTCAGGTAAGCACCGGCTACAACAGAAGCTGAATTCTGCCCAAGCATAATATTGGAATAACCAGGGCTGGACCATTCAGGTAACCATCCTCCATCTTTATAATCATTGATCAAGCCTTGTTGCATTTCCTTATTAATGTCTGGGAATACCAGGCTTAAAAACGGATATAAAGCTCTGAAAGTATCCCAGAATCCGGTGCCTGCAAACATATATCCCGGCTTCACTTCTCCGTTATAAGGGCTCCAGTGAACGGGTTTACCCTGGGCATCTATTTCATAGAGTTTACACGGGAAAAACATCATCCGGTACAGGCAGGAATAAAATGTCCGGGTCTGATCCACAGAACCGCCTTCTGCTTTGATACGGCCTAATTTTTCATTCCAGATCTTCCGGCCTTCAGCGGCCAATTGATCAAAACTTTTGGTTCCTTGTTCTCTTTTCAGATTGAGCTCGGCCTGCGCCTCACTTATAAATGAGGAGGCGACTCTCGCATGTACCTTCTCTCCTTGTTTAGTACTAAAGCCTATGACAGCCAGAACATGGTTTGCCTGCAGCTCCTTTTTATCTGTCAAAGTGGTATCGTCATAAATCTGACTGTAACTAAAGGGCTTGTCCAGGTATATAACAAAATAATTTTTAAAGTTTTTAAGTTTACCCCTGGAATACCTGGAAGTATAACCGACAATTTTTTGTTGTTCGGGCAGCACTTTTATATAGGAGCCGCGATCAAACGCGTCGATGACAAGGGCAGCACTATCCTCATTTGGATAAGTAATCTGAAACTGCGCCGACCTTTCTGTCGGCGTCAATTCAGTCGTAACATTGGCATCCGCTAAAAAGACCTTATAATAATAGGGTTTTACGATCTCTGCTTTATGAGAGAACCAGCTGGCCCGTTTATTCTGATCTACTTTAATCCCCCCTGTGGTTGGCATAATGGAAAACTGTCCATAATCATTCATCCAGGGAGATGGCTGGTGCGTTTGTTTAAAGCCTCTTATTTTATCTGCCCCGTACGTATATTGCCATCCACTGCCCATTTCACCGGTTTGGGGTGTCCACATATTCATTCCCCAGGGCAAACCGATGGAAGGATAAGTATTCCCATTAGATAATTCAAATTTAGAGTCGGTTCCCATCAGTGGATTCACATAATCCACCGGATCCTGCAGATGCGTTACAAACTGTCCATTCACCGTGGTATGGATAAATCCGGCTGCTACCACGAGGGCGCCCATCCAGCGCCTTGTTTTCAAAAGTCTTGTTTTCATGCATTTGATTTTGATAATAAACACCTGGCATGGGCATCATTGAAAATGCACCAGGCTGCTGCCATGCCCCTAAAACCCGGCTAAGCAGTGCTGTGAATGTAGCTATTTTTGTTTTTTAGTCTGAAAATTGGAACACTAAATAACAATTCAGATAAAATTGGATAACAATTAAATAGTAGAGGAACGACTCCGCAATAGTTAGGCTTCCGTGAAAAAATAACGGGCAATTCTATAAAAGACAGGGATTAGTCGTTTTGCTTCAACATATTGGGATCCAATAACCTGTATCCTTCTTTGGGAATAATGAATGCCGCAGCAGGAACGGGTCCAAAATCAATTTTAGTGGCCGTAAAAGTGATTTTATACTTATGCATGACCTGGGCTTCATATTCTAAGATAAGGCCTGGAATCTGCTTAAACTCATATGGATTATCACCGACAGTTGTCTTAAGTTCCGGTGTATAATACATATTGATTTGTGTACCGTCTTTAAGGCTGGCAACCGCCTTAATACACCTATAGCCCAAGATCGTCTTGGTATCCTTGGCATTAAGCTGCACCTTCATATCCTTATACTTACGATATTGATTCTCCCACTGAGTCTGAGAGAGTACAGACATATAATCCTGATCGTTTAAATGATAGAGCACATAGGCCTTTTCGCCATTTTGATTATAGATGATGGACTGAGAAAAACCATTAAAAACCATGGTTGATTTTGACATGCCTCCCCTGATCAATAAGGTTTTAGAGGCAGAAGTAATTATATTAGAATCAAGGTGCTGATTATTTCCGGCGGCCAGCTCATAATTTAAGGTCAAATCGCCGACTGTTTTTTGCGCCACTGCAGCCTCGTGCCCCCCTACTATCAGGAGTGCTGCCACCAGTATGCGCAAGGTTTTCATTATGGGTCTGAATGCTGACATAGTTTTCACCAAAATATTGCAGGAAAAAAATTATTTATTAATCCCATTGCTGCTATTTCTGCCAGTGAAAATAAAACTTTATCTGCTTAATTGCAACAATTTTATTCCTTTGGAATGTTGTATATTGCTTAAAAATTGAGAAAACCCATGCCCACTCCTTCTAAAACAAAATATGAACAGCGTTATTTTGTGGACAGCAGTAAACCCGTCTGGAATTATTCTTTATTTACGGATGAAGATATCACCATGTTCCAGCAGGGCATACATTGTGGCATGCATGAATTACTGGGCAATCACCAAATCGAGGTCATGGGCTCCAGAGGTAGTTATTTTGCGGTCTGGGCGCCTAATGCCGCCAGCGTAGCCGTTGTTGGCGATTTTAACGCTTGGGACACCGACAGTCACCCACTGATTGTAAGACAGGATAGTTCAGGCATTTGGGAAGGTTTTATTCCGGGTGTCGGCATGGGTGAGCTTTATAAATACAGGATTATCACGCCTGAATCTGAAGTTTTGGATAAGGGGGATCCTTACGCCTGTTATTGGGAAAAACGTCCCCTGACAGCCACGATTACCTATCAGCCTGAATACCCCTGGACAGATAAAGAATGGATGCGTAAAAGAAAAAAAGTCAACCAGCTCAATGCACCGTTCTCCGTTTATGAAGTACATCTGGGGAGCTGGATGCGTCCCGATCCTCAAAATGAAGATAGCTATAACAGTTATCTGAATATGATTGATTTACTCGTGCCTTATGTCAAGGAAATGGGCTTTACCCATGTAGAACTGATGCCCGTTATGGAATTTCCTTATGACGGAAGCTGGGGCTATCAGGGGGTGGGGTATTTTGCCCCCACCAGCCGCTTTGGCACACCAGAGGACTTTATGAAATTAATAGATGCGTTCCATAATGAACAAATCGGCGTGATACTGGACTGGGTGCCCTCTCATTTTCCAAGAGATGCTCATGGCCTTTACCGCTTTGACGGATCGCATGTCTATGAATATGCAGATACCAGAAAAGGCTATCACCCCGACTGGAACTCCTATATTTTTAATTATTCAAGAGGTGAAGTCAGAAGCTTTTTACTGTCCAGCGCCCACTACTGGTGCGGCATCTATCATGCGGATGGTATCCGGGTGGACGCGGTAAGTTCCATCCTGCGTTTAGATTACAGTAGAGAGGAAGGACAGTGGGAGCCCAACGAATTTGGCGGAAACGGCAATACGGAAGCCATCTCATTTATCAAATTACTGAACGAGACCCTTTACCGAGACTTCCCTTCCATTCAGGTTATTGCCGAGGAGTCCACCGACTGGCCCGGCATCAGCCGGCCAACCTACCAGGGCGGCATGGGATTCGGCATGAAATGGATGATGGGCTGGATGCATGATACGATTAAATATTTTCAAAGGGAACCGGTGCATCGTCCTTATCATCAAAATGAATTCACCTTCTCCATGGCCTATTACTATAATGAGAACTTTATGTTACCATTAAGCCATGACGAAGTAGTGCATGGCAAAAGCCCGATGATCTATAAGATGCCGGGAGACGATTGGCAAAAATTTGCCAATCTGCGTTTATTATATACTTACATGTTCTGTCATCCGGGGGCTAAATTATTGTTTATGGGCAACGAAATAGCTTCCACCAAAGAATGGGATTATAAAAGCGAACTGCCCTGGTCATTACTGATGTGGCCCAGCCATCAGGGCATGAAAAAATGCATTGCTGATTTAAATATGCTGTACCGCATGGAGGCTGCATTATTTGAGAAGCAATTTGAACCGGCAGGATTTGAGTGGGTCAATCTGCATCATGAAGACCAAGCTGTTATCGTATTTAAAAGAAAAGGACTAAAATCCAAGGACGACCTGGTCATTATTTTAAATATGCGCCCCCAGGTACATTGGAATTGGGAACTGGAGTTATACGGGAAAACGAAATGGTCAGAAATTTTCAATTCCAATAAAGAGGCTTACTGGGGTACGGGAGATGTATTCAATACCGATATTATGATGGAGCCACTGGATAAAAAATCCAAGCATTACCGTTTAAAAGTACATCTGCCCGCGCTGGCGGCTATCGTATTAAAATAGCCTGAAGGCCGCTTTCGCTCCCGCTGCTCCCCTGATTTACTGTTCTGCTGGCTGTTGATGCACAAAATCAAAAACGGTACGGATAAATTCAGCGTTATTATCATAATACAACAAATGGCCGCCGTCAATTTTTTTCAGAGTCATTTGCGGGAACCTGAAAGACCGGTAGTGATTTTCGCCAATGGAATGATCTTTATTGCCGGTAATCACCAGCACCGGCACCCGGATTTTTTCTGATAAAGGAATATAGTTTTTCCAGTAGACAGGCATGTTAAATACAACTTTCGCAAACCCATAACTGCTGGGATTGCTTTGGTCAATTTTGTCCACCTCCTCTACATGCGCTTTGTTATCTGAAAGCATTTTATAATTCAATCCTTTTTCTCCAAGGGCCTGTTTGGCCCTTAGAAAAGTAGAGAAAAGCGCGCTGTCTGAATTATTCTCCGGTTTAAATGTCGTCCCCAGCAACCCGTTAATATAGGTCAATTGATTTTGTAGAGAATAAGAAAGATGTAAAGTCACATTAGCCAGGATTATGCCTGCCAGATGCTCCGGATACCGGGCTGCATAATTAACGGCCAGTATTCCCCCGAAGGAATGAGCCATCAGATATATTTTATCCACGCCGTAGTGCGTGCGGATCTGTTCAATATCACTGATCATTTTTTCCAGGCTATAATCATCCGCGGCGGCGTTTTGAGAACGTCCGCACCCTCTTTGATCATAGTAAACCATGGACAGCTCCTTTTCAAGCAGGGAACCTTTTAAATTTTCAAAAGACTTACTCCACGCGCCCGGACCTCCGTGGACAAATATACAGAGCGGGCCGTTGCCCGACTGCTTGACAAAAAGACCGGTACCGTCCTGCATCTTCAATAAAGACTGATCACTGCTTTGCGCTTTAAGCGATTGACAAACAATGACCACTAGTATTAATGCCAGCAATTTTTTCATATAGTTATTTTTTCACTGAATTTGTTGTCCAAAGTTAAAAGAATACCGCATAAAAGTTAAATTATTTCCGGGCATTGACAGAACCCCCAAAAAGAGGTAGCCGCCATTTTATAGAAAAAAGCGGGTAATTCCATAACAATTACCAAAAACAGCTAAATTTGTGATTAACAGTATACATCGGTATTATGCATGCAAAAAAAACGACCCCGGCCCTGCTCTTTATTTGTATTTTTTCCGCCCTGTTAATGAGCTGCGGCCACAAATATGCACATCCACATGTATTAATAGAAACCAAATTCGGGGATATTGAAGTAGAAATATACCCGGATCGTGCGCCACAAACCTGTAAAGCCTTCCTCTCCTATATCAAACAAGGACTGTATAATAATGCAAGTTTCTACCGGGTGCTCAATGCCGACAATCAGGCCTCAGATGCCCCCAAAGCGGAACTCATTCAAGGTGGTATCTGGCAGACGAACCCCGATAAATTACAAACCCTGAAGGGTATCGCCCATGAATCCACCAAAAGAACAGGCATTTTGCATAAAACAGGGACCATTTCCTTAGCCAGAGAAGAACCCGGCACCGCAAATGCTGAATTTTTTATTGTTATCGGCGATCAGCCCGGCTATGATTCAGGTGGTGTGAACAATCCGGACCATTTAGGTTACGCAGCCTTTGGCAGGGTTGTCCGGGGGATGGATGTCGTCATGCTATTATATAATAAACCTGAACGCGGTCAGTCCTTTGATCCTCCGATTCCCATTTATGACATTAAAGAACTCTAAGCGACCATTCATATATATCAAAAGCCTCCTTTGAAATCAATTCAAAGGAGGCTTTTGATATATAATCTAATCAGGTTGTTTTATTATTGCTGATTGGGAGATAATGCCAGGCCCAGTTCATCCAGCTGTTTCTGGTCTACACTGGCAGGCGCATCGATCATCACGTCACGCCCACTGTTGTTTTTAGGGAAGGCAATAAAATCTCGAATACTTTCACTACCACCCAGTAGCGCGCACAATCTGTCAAAACCAAAGGCCAGACCACCGTGTGGCGGCGCTCCATACTGGAAAGCACCCAGTAAAAATCCAAATTTCTCCTGCTGTTCCTTTTCATCCATTCCCAGAGCGGCAAACATTTTCTCCTGCAGCTCTCTTTGGAAGATTCTAATGGAACCTCCTCCTATTTCATTACCATTCAACACCATATCATAGGCGTTGGCCTTAATATTTGCATAAGGATGTTCCAGATATCTTTCCGGATCACTGATCGTCGGATCATTGGAAATCATATGTTCAATATCACTGGGTTTGGGTGAAGTGAACGGATGATGCCTGGCCACCCACCTATTTTCTTCCGATGCATATTCAAACAGCGGAAAGTCCAGGACCCAGAGTAATTTATATTCGTCTGATTTACGAAGCCCAAGGCGCTTACCCATTTCCAGTCGCAATTCGCTGATAGCTTTCCTTGTCCTTTCTTCCTTTCCGGCCAGTATTAATATCAAATCCCCTGGTTTCGCCCCGGTGGCTTCGGCAATTTTCTGGAGTCTGGTTGCATCATAAAATTTATCTACACTGCTTTTAAAGCTGCCATCTTCCTGACATTTGACGTATACCAGTCCCATCATGCCGATTTGAGGTCTTTTCACCCAGGCAGTCAATTCATCTATTTCCTTACGTGTATAGCTGTTGGCGCCCGGCACGGCCATGGCCACTACGGTTTCCGCTTCATTAAATACCTTAAAATCCACGTCTTCAAAAATACCGGTAACCGGCTCTTTTTCGGGGAAGGTATGTGCGGGGAATTTTAAATTGGCCAGTTCCATGCCAAAGCGGATATCTGGCTTATCGTTTCCGAAACGCCACATGGCCTCTTCCCAGCTGATACGGATGATCTCCTCCGTATACTCTTTACTCAAAACATCCTTAAACACCCTGCGAATCAGTCCTTCAAACATCTTTAGGACATCTTCCTGCTCCACAAAGGACATTTCACAGTCAATTTGTGTAAACTCGGGTTGCCGGTCGGCTCTTAAATCTTCATCTCTGAAACATTTGACAATCTGATAATAACGGTCATAACCGCTGATCATTAGTAATTGTTTAAATGTCTGGGGAGATTGGGGCAACGCATAAAACTCCCCTTCATTCATTCTGGAAGGCACGATAAAGTCCCTGGCACCCTCTGGCGTAGATTTAATCAAAAACGGCGTTTCAATATCCATAAAGGACTGTTCATGCAGATAATTTCTAACGGAACGACCTACCTGATACCGCAGTTGCAGATTTTTCTTGACGGCATTTCTTCTTAAATCCAGATACCGGTATTTCATGCGCAAGTCCTCTCCTCCATCCGTATCATCCTGGATGGTAAACGGAGGTACGGCAGATTTATTGAGAATCGTAAAGCTTTCGACCAGTATTTCAATTTCCCCGGTTGGCAGTTGGGGGTTTTTATTTGAACGCTCAGCCACCTTCCCTTTTACCTGTAATACAAATTCACGGCCCAATGGCTGTTGATCCAGCTGACCGTTTAAATTTTCTCCAAAAAGCAACTGAGTCAGCCCATAACGATCTCTTAAATCCACAAAAGTGATAGATCCGAATTTACGTATGGTTTGAACCCATCCAGACAGGGTAACTTCTTGTTGTACATTAGACAGTGTTAATTCACCGCAGGTATGTGAGCGATACATATAAAAAATGATTTCGTTTTTTGGATTGCGAAGATAAGGGTTATTGATGATTTTGGGTAAGAATTACCCCAGCTAAGGATGGCTGGCTACCGCTTTTCCAAGCAATTTCTGGAGTCCTGCGGCGGAAATATTTTTGGCGGCAATATGCCCGTCAGGACCCACCAGGATATTCTGGGGAATACGGTGAATCGCATAATCACGCACCACCGGACTATTCCAGGCCTTAGCGTCAAATACATTGAACCAGGTCGTTCCGTCTTGCTTTTTGGCATGGAGCCAGGCATTTTTATCCGTATCCACACTTACCGCCACAACTTCCAGGGGGCCCGGGGTAAACTGCTGATACACAGATATAAAAGAAGGCATCTCTGCTCTACAGGGGCCGCACCAGCTGGCCCAGAACAGTACCAAGAGGTATTTGCCTCTGTAGTTACTGCTGGAAATATTCACCCCTTTATCATCTGGCAGGCTAAAATCAATAAAAGGTTTGCCGACCTCATTATTCGCCCGCCCCTTCAGTTCCTGACTTAGATAGGTGGAATAAGCATTATCCGCTCCCGGTCCTTCCAGCAGCCCCGCCAGCGCGTTCAAGGTATCCTGATTGATTTCTATTTCTCTAAAACAGCTAATAAGCAACGCTTTGGCTGCCGTATCCTCCTTTCGGTGTGCCACGACAAATTGCCGCATCGCCGCCCTGTATGCCCCTAGTTCTTTCTGATAAGCAGCCAGGTTGGCGCTGCGCTCCATGGGGATCTGAGGTTTTTTGATGGCTTCCTGATAATGAGTAACGCTGTCTTCCAGACCGGCAAAATGCTGATTATACCAGGCAATCTCATCGGGCTCACTAAGTGCTGTCATCATATTTTGCGCCTGGGCTACTCCGCACAGCATGACAAAAAGGATAGCAAGGCCCCATTTTCTATCTAAGCGTAGACAAGTAAACCTGGTGAATAAAAGTTGCTGCATAACGTTGTAATTGAACGGAAAGAACAAGGCCATAAAAAAACTGTATTGTGGCAAATCAGGGCCACAGCCTCCAATTTTCCAAATACAGTTAATTCCGTTTTTTTAAATTTAAAGGCACACTATTTCGCTGCCTGGTCATGACGGTGACGAAGGACTTTCAATACATCTTCGAGACGGTAACCTTTTGCATTGAGTAAAATCAGATAATGGAAAAGTAAATCAGCACTTTCATTTAAGAATAGCTGCTCATCGTTATCTTTTGCCTCAATAACGACCTCCACTGCTTCCTCCCCTACTTTTTGTGCGATTTTATTAATCCCCTTTTTAAAAAGGCTGTTGACATAGGACTGCTCACCACCGGATGTTTTACGCTGTTCAATTATATTTTCAAGTTGCACCAAAAAGCTGCCACACTCATTTTTCTCATCCCAACAGGTATCAGCCCCGGTATGACATACCGGCCCCAAAGGTTCGGCTTTAATCAGTAAAGTATCATTATCACAATCTACTTTCATATCCTTTAACAGCAGATAGTTTTCACTTTGTTCTCCTTTTGTCCAAAGCCTGTTTTTGGTCCGGCTGAAAAAAGTCACTTTGCCCAGTTCCTTGGTCCTAGCCACCGCCTCCGCGTTCATAAACCCCAGCATAAGCACCTTACTGGTTTTGACATCCTGCACGATGGCAGGCACTAAACCGTCGGGATATTTTGCATAATTAATTTCCATGCTTTTAAAATTTTCTTTTTCGTACCTATTATTTTGTTTCATCTGAATGGAGCTGCAAGCGCCTTGCCCTCCGATCTGATTACCTTCTTACATCAATACCAGCTGCCGCCAGCTCAGCTTTTAATGCGCCAATTTCTATTTCCCTGAAATGAAAAATACTGGCCGCCAGCGCCGCGTCTGCATGTGCATTTTTAAATACATCAATAAAATGCGCTACCGTACCGCCACCGCCGCTTGCGATAATCGGCACAGGAAGTGTCGTGGCTAATCTATTGGTTATATCCAGTGCAAATCCCTGCTTCGTTCCATCATTATTCATGGAGGTCAGCAGAATTTCTCCTGCCCCCAGTTCAACGCCCTTTCTGGCCCAGTCTTCACATAAAATATCGGTTTTCAACCGTCCGCCATTCAGATACACATACCAGTTGCCGTCGGCTTCCTTTTTAGTATCTATGGCCAGAACAACGCACTGACTGCCGAAAGCTTCTGCCAGTTCACTGATTAATTCCGGGCGTTTAAACGCAGCAGAATTAACCGAGGTCTTATCGGCTCCGTTATCGAGTAAAGCCTTACCGTCCTGTACAGAACTGATACCACCGCCAACCGTAAATGGAATATTGATATGCCGGGCTATTTTACTCACCAGTTCCCTTAATGTCTTTCTTTTTTCGACCGTGGCCGTAATATCTAAAAACACCAGTTCATCCGCTCCCTGATCCGCATAAAACTTACCCAGTTCAACAGGATCTCCTGCATCTCTCAGGCTCTCAAAATTAACCCCCTTTACGGTCCTGCCGTCCTTTATGTCCAGGCAGGGAATGATTCTTTTTGTTAACATAATTAATAGGAGCTCAAAATTACTGGCAATCTATGGGAAAGACAAAAAAAGAGCCATTTATAGCCTAAAAAACTACTTAAATCCTTACCGGCACAAACTACCGGTCGTTAACTAGGCCGTCAGCAAATAAGCTATTGCATTAAGCAGGTCCGGGTCTGTGGACATGCCTGGCATTCATTACCTCCCGCTATGACTGAGCTGTTTATATCTGAAAATAGCTGCGAACCTGTAATACGAACTGCGCCAGTACATTAAAATGAGAGAATAACTGACAAATCACGATTAAAAAGGCAATTCCATATAAGCCGCCGTACAGATGCGCCGAATGATTTATTCTGGAGCTGCCTCTTCTGTCCAGCCATGCGGTAATGGCCAGATAAATCACGCCGAAAATAAAAGAAGGAAGGGTAAAAAACGGAATAAATATAAGCCCGATCTCTGCGGTAGGCATCAGCAGGATACTGACAAAAACGATGGCAGATACCGCCCCTGATGCGCCCAGACTCTGATAGGCGTAATTATCTTTATTTTTTACATAAGTAGGTAACAAACAGACGAGTAAGGCAGTCACATATAATAACGCATAAAAAAATCGCCCCAGGCCATCCCCGAAAATGGACCTGAAAGCATCTTCCACCACAATGCCAAAAGTATAAAACGCATACATATTAAAGGCCAGATGCCCAAAATCAGCATGAATCAGCCCGCAACTAAAAAAACGGTACCACTGCCCGTTCTCGCTAATGGCAGGCGGATAAAAGATCAGTTTGCTCATTAAGGCCTCATTAGAAAAGGCCCTAAATGATACAATACAGGTGATAACTATAATGATAAGCGTTACACTCAGGTTTTCCATAAAATCGTCTTATTTCAATGTCACAGTTAATAATTTGAGATCCCCCGCTACATATGATGATATTTTTCTCCACGGATTATACTGCATGCCCGGTACACCTGTTCGGCTAAAATCAACCTGACCAGCATATGCGGAAAAACAAGCTTTGACAGACTCCAGACGGTATCCGCCCTTTGCCTGACCGTATCATCCACGCCAAAAGCGCCGCCAATTAAAAATACAATTCTTTTGGAACTGGCCGTAGCCTGATCTTCTATAAAGCCAGCCAGATCCGGTGAACTGAACATTTTACCCTTTTCATCCAGTAATACCAAATGATCCTGGGCTTGCAGTTGTCCTAAAATCAGCTGCCCTTCCTGCTTTTTTAAAGTAGACATATCCAGGGATGCCGCATTTTTCGGAGGAGCAATAATATGCCACGCTGCAGGGTAATATTTTTGAATCCGGTTGGTAAATTCTTCGATGGCTGCATGCAACTGCCTGTCATGTGATTTACCGACCGACCATAATGCTATTTTCATAAGCCTTTCGTTTTATGCGTATTGGACGCTTGTGCAACCGGACTTACGGCCTCCCCTTGAACAGCTGGCAGGATACTGGCAATAGTGTTCTTACCACCCTTGGTCGAAGCATCCAAAGCAGGCATTTTAAAAAATCGGGTAAATAGAAAATACATTCCCCAGCCGATCAAGGAACCCAGCAGCGCACCTGCGACGATATCTGTCGGATAATGCACACCCACATATAACTGCCCGTAACAAATCGTAGCCGCCCAGAAAAAAAACAGCCAGGTCCATTTTCCAAAATATTGCCTTAAGGTCAGAAAAAAGAAAACAGCCAGCGCAAAATGATTACTGGCATGGGAGGACGGGAAACTACCACTCTGGGGCCGGTGCCTGACTAAAAGGCGTTCCTTTAATCGCATGACCACATCATTGCAGGGTCTGACCCTGTCAAAAAACTCCTTTAAAAAATGACTGCTGATCTGATCCATCAGTGCTGCCGTGGCCAGTACAAATAAAAACCAGGGCAGCGCCTTTTTCCCAAAATTTATAAAAGCAAACAGCGCCAGAAATATATACAAAGGAATCCAGGTATTTTTATCCCGCCACCATGGCAAAACCGCGTCCAAAAATGGACTTGTCCAGACCGTATTTATTTTTAGAAATAGATATTTATCAAAATTTTCAAAGTAGGAAAATATCATTTAATAGCGTAGGTTTAAAAATTTACTACTTTTGGAGCCAAAAATCAGCTCATGAAGCGCATAAAAATACCAAGTTCTATCCAATGGTTATTGATAATTAGCATATTTTTTATAGTTCTAATGTCCGCTTTGCGCATCATTGAGATGAACGTGTTCCCCAAACCGGCATTGGATATTGACCATCCAATGGGCAGAGCTTTCTTCCTGGGTCTTCGTTATGACCTGAGGATTGTGTCGGTGGCGGCTTTGGTGGGCTTTTTACTTTCCTTGATCCCCGGACTGCATCCTTTTAAAACAAAGGCAGGAAAAAAGACGGCCTTTATATTCTGGGGCATTTTCTCTTTTCTTTTTGTCTTTTTCTATATAGCCGGTTTCGGTTATTTTGCTTATCTGGGCGCCAGTTTGAATGCAAGTGTCTTAGAATACCTGCAGGAAGACGCTTCCTTTGGGATGGTCATGGAAACTTATCCTGTTTTCTGGATTCTGCTCACGCTGATTGCAGGCACATATCTATTACATCTGTTCATACGCCGGAGCTACAGAGCTATAAAAAAAAGATGGGAAGCAAGTGGTAATCAAACCTTTAGCGTTGCAAAGAAGCCCAGGATTTCCGTTGGCATTGCTTATTTTTTACTCCTGGCATTTTTTATATTTGGCCGGCTGGGCCAGTATCCGCTCAGATGGAGTGATGCTTTTACCCTGGGCAGTGATTATGCCTCCAATATGGCGCTCAACCCCTTTCAGAGTTTTTTTAGCACCCTACAGCATTCCAATGTCTCTTATAATAAAGAGGCCGTTAAAAAAGCGTATCCGCAGCTAGTGGATTTTCTGGATATTAAGAACCCGGACGCAGAAAAATTAAATTACGAAAGAATCATAACACCGGACACCCCCAGTGTCCAGCCGCCCAATGTCGTAGTGGTGATCTGTGAATCATTCAGTTATGTCAAAAGTTCCATGTCCGGCAATACACTGAATCCGACCCCTTATTTTGATTCCCTGTCCAAGCAAGGATTGTTTTTCACCCATTGTTTCTCCCCTTCCGTCGGAACGGCCAGGGGCGTCTGGGCGGTGGTAACCGGACTACCGGACGTGGAACGCAATTCTACCTCCAGTCGTAATCCCGGGGCAGTCAACCAGCATACGATGATCAACGCCTTTAAAAACTACGACAAAAGCTATTATATCGGCGGCAGTTTAAGCTGGGCTAATATCCGGGGACTGCTTGAAAACAATATCCCAGGGTTAAAGACGATCGAACAACCCGATTATGATGCGCCCAAAATCAATGTCTGGGGTGTTTCAGACAAACATATCTTTGAAAGAGCCAATCAGGATTTTGCGCAAAAGAAAGGACCTTTCTTTGCTATCATCCAAACAGCTGATAATCATCGTCCTTACACCATACCAGAGGATGACAAAGACAGTTTCAAACTGGTGAATATCCCTGAAAAGGAAGTATTAGCCAATGGTTATACCAGCCTGGCCGAGCTGAATGCCTTCCGTTATACCGATTACTGTTACCGGCATTTTATAGAAGCCGCCAAAAAAGAGGCCTATTTTAAAAACACCATTTTTGTCTTTGTGGGTGATCACGGAACGAAAGGAGATGCCAGTAAGTACTATCCGGACGCCTGGAATAACGGTTCTTTAGTGAATATGCATATTCCGTTACTATTTTATGCGCCCGGTCTGATTCAACCCGAACAGATCAACAGCTATGCATCTCAGGTGGATTTACTACCCACCGTATTGGGTCTGGCAAAATTACCCTATAAAAACACGACGATGGGAAGAGATCTGATGAGTCCGCATATGCGGGAAAACCCGGATCATAACGGCGTATTTATCTATGATCCCAGCAATATTACCATCGGTTTAATTCAGGATTCCTTATATTATTTTTACGATGTGGACCGCCAGCAAAAGCCCAAGGTATTTAATATGTTTAACAACAACCCGGTTAAACTGACTGATTCCATCAAAAATCATTATGAATCCCTCATTAATGCCTTGTATCAGACAGATAAATACATGATTTTAAATAACAAAGTACATTAACCCGGCAGCGCTCACTTTTAGAGTACAGCCAACAATAAAGCCCCTGCATATAGGGGCTTTATTGTTGTGGAAATATCCATCGCAATGACTCAAAAAGGGTTGTTCACCCGAACCACGGCTATTTTTTTCTAAAGAAAATTCTAACCGGCACCCCTTTAAAGTTAAAATGGCTGCGTAATTGATTTTCCAGATAATTTTTATAAGGCGTCTTGATATCATCCGGGAAATTAGCAAAGAAAGCAAAGGACGGAACATGCGTGGGCAACTGCATGACATATTTAATCTTAATGGAATTGCCCCTCACTACAGGTGCATGGTAGGCCTCAATAGCCTTTAGCATCACTTCATTCAGCTTGCTGGTAGCGATTCTTTGTTTTTTATTCTCACAGACCTCCAGTGCGATTTCAATTGCCTTAAAGATTCTGGTTTTTTCCTTCGCGGAGATAAATATAATGGGGATATCATTAAAAGGCGCTATTCTTTTCTTGAGTTCATGCTCATAATCTCTGGCGGTATTGGTAGCTTTATCTTCAATCAAATCCCATTTATTGACCAGTAACACAATCCCTTTGCCTTTTCTGGCTGCCAGTGAAAAGATATTAATATCCTGGGCCGTAATTCCTTTTTCGGCGTCCAATACCAAAAGACAGGTATCTGCCTCATCCATGGCCTTGATGGCCCGGATTACGGAATAGAATTCCAAATCATCTTTTTCTTTATTCTTCTTTCTGATGCCTGCCGTATCAATCAGCATGAATTCTTTTTGAAAAAGATTATAATGGGTATGGATGGTATCACGGGTCGTACCGGCAATATCACTGACTATCGTACGCTCCTGCCCGGTTAATGCATTTAATAAAGAAGACTTACCTACATTGGGCTGGCCAATAATGGCAATTTTGGGTAAATCTGTTTTTTCAACAGCGATCTCTGCCTCAGCAGGCATCAGAGCTGTTACAGCATCCAGCAGTTCCCCTGTTCCGCTTCCGCTCATGGAGCTGATAAAAAACACCTGTTCAAAACCAAGAATATAAAATTCAGTCGCCTCTAAATACCGGTTATTATTGTCTACTTTATTTACAGCCACTAAAACAGGTTTGGTGGCCCTGCGCAGGATATTGGCCAGAGAGTCATCCAAATCGGTAATACCGGTGGCCGCATCGGTCATAAAAATAATTACATCCGCCTCATCAATGGCTGTTTTAACCTGTTTACAGATCTCTATTTCAAAGACATCCTCCGAGCCGTGGACAAACCCACCAGTATCAATCACATTAAAGGAACGGCCATTCCATTCAGTGACGCCGTATTGACGATCCCTGGTTACGCCGCTGACATCATCCACGATGGCCTTTCTTTCTTCCAACAGGCGATTAAAAAAGGTGCTCTTCCCCACATTTGGTCGCCCGACTATAGCTACTGTATAACTCATAAAATATTTTTTGGATGGATGGATCAGGGCGGCATTGAACTTGCTGGCCTCGCCATATCCTAAGATTTTAATAATCTGCCTATATGTACCTTACCCTAAAAAAACCTTGTTTACTTTGTGCGTATCTAACTGATCTATTATTATTTCATTTACTACTGACGATGGATAGGGATGACTGGATATTAATTGTATCCGTATTCCTTTAATTGTGCATCGTTTTCCCGCCATTTAGGTCGAACTTTTACAAAAAGTTCCAGGAATACTTTCTGTTCCAGGAATTTTTCGATGTCTTCTCTGGCAAGCGTTCCTATCTTTTTTATCATATTACCCTTTTCGCCGATCAGGATCATTTTCTGCGTTTCCCTTTGCACAATGATATCCGCCTGAATCTTAATCAGGGTCGATTTTTCTTTAAAAGTATTGACCATTACTGCTGTATGATAAGGAATCTCATCCTGGAAAAGCTGATAAATTTTTTCACGTATCAGCTCTCCTACAAAAAACTTTGTCGGCAGATCGGTCAGTTCATCTTCATCGTAAAAGGCCATTCCTTCCGGGAGCAGATCTACGACTGCATGAATCAGTTTTTCAAAAATTGTCTGATTGATCGCACTCAGTGTCACCACCTTTTTACAGTAGGGTAAGCTTCCAAAAAAGGCCTTGGCCTCTTTAACCTTAGCCGGATCCGCCTTGTCAATTTTGTTGATGGCAACGATACAGGGTACTTTTAATCTGAGGGCATTAAAGAGTTCCACACACGCCTGCCAGTCATCTAAAATATCCACCAGCAAAACAGCTACATCTGCATCCTCCAGGGCGCTTTTTACATTTCCCATCATTTTTTGATGGAGTTTGTATTTAGGCTCAATGATTCCGGGCGTATCTGAGAGGATAATCTGGTACTCGTCTTTTTTATTTAAAAAACCTTTAATCCGATGCCTGGTCGTCTGTACCTTACTGGAAACAATAGCCAGCTTTTCTCCTAAAAGTGCATTTAGCAGTGTGCTTTTGCCAGCATTTGGTTTTCCAAAGATATTGACGAACCCAGATTTCATGTAAAGGTGTTAAACAAATAAATAGGAACCGTTACCAGAGACAAAGGTAGAATTTTAATACCGAACGAAAAAAACCCTCCAACTAAATCTTTCTGATGCGATTACGCTTGTGAGGCAGGTAATTTTGCATGATCATTACTGAAAAATCAGATAGTAAAAAAGCCCCACAATTGTGGAGCTTTTTTGTTGTTGCGAGGGGCGGGATCGAACCACCGACCTTCGGGTTATGAGCCCGACGAGCTACCGCTGCTCTACCTCGCGATATAATCTTTATCATTAATGGGGCCAGGCCCCTTGAATTCGTTTATCGCTTTGTACTGTTTTTTTAATCCCTTCTATCCCTTTTGAAAACCGCCGGCTCATCTACCTGAGCTGCTTTCTGTATTCCTTGTTTCCCAAACGGGTTGCAAAGATAAGGAGAAAATAATTAGCAGCCAAACTTCTACCAAACTCTTTTTATAATTCTTAAAAAATGTGTGCGCTTCCGACTGATTTTTTGCTTGATTCCCTGAGAATCGATCATATCAATTCTGACCTGCCCTGAAGCGTGAATAATTTTATTCGGACCCAGTAAAATCCCGACATGCGTTATTCTGCCTTCAGCATTATCAAAAAAAGCCAGATCGCCAGGTTGTGATTCTTCCAGAAAACCAACCACTTCTCCTACTTCAGCCTGTTGATAGGCATCTCTGGGTAAATTTATTCCGAATAGTTTATATACCTGCTGTACCAGTCCACTGCAGTCGGTGCCCGCCGTTGTTTTACCACCCCATAAATAAGATGTATTCATATAGGCCATCACCGCCTGCTGCAACCCTGCCTTAGATTTCCTTTTGGTTCTTATAGAAGGCAGTTTTCCATAATCCAATTTTAAACCGGCTATCGTGTCGCTTTTCCAAACGGGCGACCCCGGATAAATGCACATAGGTTGTCCGCCCACCTTTATGGTTAAAGGTCTGTCAAGATATCCGATGACAGTCGTTTTCTCCCTCCAGCTTTCCAGCACCTCCCCTACCTGACTCGCCTGTACCCAACCTACATATTGATCAAAGACAGTTCTTACCTGCAGGAAATCTCCATCCCGGTTTAATAGTTCAGCCACTTCTCCAAATAATAACTGGCTGACCATCTCAGCGCGGTGGGACGGCTCCTGCCGGATCGGAGCAATGGGTGTAATACCTATAACGTGAAACATATATTCTCACTAAATTTAATTATCTTAGGCTGCTTTTAGCCCGAGAACAGCTTTCTTTTAAGGCATTTTATGGAATTTTCGTTTAAAATGCATCTTTTAAAAAAAACGATTCCCTTTTGAGTCACCACCATCAAAAATACAATGATGACCTTTTACTCAGCAAATATATGCAGAGTCAGGATAATTATTGGCTTGGAATCTTACTTCAGCGTTATACGGTTTTAGTTTTGGGGGTTACCATGAAGTATTTAGGCGATAGTGAACAGGCTAAAGATGCTACGCAACAGATATTTTTTCATGTTTTACAAACCGTTAGCCGACATAAAATCACTAATTTTAAGAACTGGCTCTATACAGTGGCGAAAAATCACTGTTTAATGCATTTAAGAGGCCAGAAGCATAGCAGGGTTGAACAGTTAAAGGAGGAACTCGTGGAAATACACGCAGATAACCAGTTAGAACAGTTGGAAAATCGGGAGTTATTACTGGATCAGATGCAATCGGCCCTTGAGATGCTGGGCCACGAACAGAAAACCTGTATCTCACTGTATTATCTGGAAAACCACTCCTACCAGCAAATTGCCCTTATTACCGGTTATAATGGTGATCAGGTTAAAAGTTATATCCAGAATGGTAAAAGAAACCTTAAGAACTATCTATTAAAAAATCTTCCGCCTAATGGCTGATCCCAAAAAAATATCACCCTCTGCCAGCAATAAAGAGCTGGAAAAATGGCTCCAGGAGCAATTGGACGCTGCTATGGATAGCGGACAGGGCGCTCAAGGGGATCAGGAAACCCGGGCAGAGGATCCGTTTTTCAAGGATGCGATCGAGGGGCTGAATAAATTTCAGGGGGCCAGGGAAGTCTACAGGCAGACCCACCGGATCAACAAAGCGCTTACATCTAAAACCGGGAGCAGACGACACAAAAAATCATTGGAAACCAATCACTTATTTTGGTTTATTGTAGCCATAATTATCATTATTTCAGTCATTATCATGGCTTTTGTAGTGCTCAGGATGAGAATGGGACAAATTTAGCGGATCTGTTATACATTAATTGCCACTTATAGGGTAAATTGCAGCTTTAAAGAGATTCTATTTTAAAGGTAATTAATGTAAATATATATGCAGAAAAAATTAGTTATTATAGGTGCCGGCTTTGCCGGTCTCAAGTTAGCCCGAAAACTGCATAATTCGGATTACCAGATCACCATTATTGATATTCATAATTTTCATCAGTTCCAGCCCCTTTTCTATCAGGTCGCTTCCGCCCGCCTGGAGGCAACCGCCATTTCTTTCCCTTTAAGACGTATTTTTCAGGGCAAACGCAATGTGAATGTCAGAGTGGGCATGATTCGCCAGATTGACACAAAGGCCAAAAAAGTCTTTACCAGAAACAATATCTATGATTATGATTATCTGGTGATTGCCACCGGCTGTACGAACAATTATTTTGGCAATAAAAATATTGAACAAAATGCCTTCCCGATGAAGTCCACCAATCAGGCGATTGCACTGCGCAATAAGATCCTGTTGAACTTCGAGGCTTCCTTATCTGCCCGAACCGCTGAAGATAAAGAAGCTTATAATAATATCACCATTGTCGGAGGGGGTCCCACAGGAGTTGAACTTGCCGGCGCGCTGGCCGAAATGAAATCTAAAGTGCTGCCTAAAGATTATCCGCTTATAGATTTTAGCAATCTGAAAATCAATCTGATAGAAGGCAGCTCCAGCACGCTTTCGTCCATGAGTGAGCAGTCCCAGAAAAACTCCAGGCGTTATCTGGAACAGATGGGTATTCATATTCAGACAGATATACATGTTACGGATTACGACGGTGATATTGTCTATCTGGAAAATGGTACCCAGATTCGCAGCAAAACCCTCATCTGGGCCGCCGGCGTTATTGGCAATGTGCCTGCCGGCATTCCCAAAGAATGCATCACAAGAGGTAACAGACTCATCGTCAATGAATTTCATCAGGTCAAGGACTTACCGGACGTGTACGCCGTGGGAGACATTTCCTATATGGAGACCACCCGGTGGCCAAAAGGCCATGCGCAGCTCGCACATGTGGCTAATAAGCAGGCTGAAAATCTGGCTCGCAACTTTAAGGCCCTGTCCAGAGGCAAACAACCGGCTGCCTTTACCTATAAAAGCCCGGGCACGATGGCCACCATCGGAAAACGAAAAGCCGTTGTTGATTTCCCTAAATTACACTTTCACGGAAGATTAGCCTGGCTGATATGGATGTTTTTGCATCTGATGTTAATTTTGGGCGTTCGCAATAAATTGCTGGTATTTTTCAACTGGATGATCAGTTATTTTACCAATGATTCCACCTTAAGAATAATCCTATTGCCCTCCAAAAAACAAACCTGGCTGGGACAAGAGTATGATGAACTATCTGTCTAAGGAAAAGTCATGGAGTAATAACATTGAAAAGCTGAATATAAAAGCCCGCAGTCTCACAAAAGATTTGAACACTGATTCATGCAGAAAAACATACAAAGGATTTTCTTAACTTATTTTTCCACCCGAAAACTATTGGTTAAAAAAAGGTGGACAGGATGTGTACTGGCCATTATTTTGCTGACCCTTATGGGGCAGACCCGGGTGCTGGCCCAGGTTACGGACGATTCGCAGACACAGACCTATCAGACCGATAACCAGGGACGCCCCATCGCGCCCAATCAGACTGGCAGCGACTCTCTTAAAATGAGGGACAAGTTTGAAGATTCCATTACGATCAGCTACCGGTATTTTGATTCTACCCTGGACCATCATATGGATAGCTCGATCAGTGATTTCAAAAGCAGATTGCAGCTGCCCTATAGCGCCAACGACCTTGGCAATATCGGTTCTCCGGCGCAGTCCTTACTGTTCAGTCCTTATATGCAACCCGGTTGGGACGAAGGGATACACAGCATGGATTATGCAAAGTTCACGCTAAAGAACACCCGGTATTTTACCTCTACCCGTCCTTATTCCGAACTGGGGTATATGCTGGGGGGCAAAGGGGAACAATACATTGACCTGTTGCATACTCAAAACAGAAACCGGAATGTCAATTTCACCTTTGAATACCGGCTGCTGAATGCCCCGGGTGCCTTTAAAAACCAGAACAATGCCAATAGTAATTTAAGAGCGAACGTTTCTGTCAAAAGCACCAATAAAAGATATTCTGCCAACCTGATATTTATCCGTAATAACCTGAAGGCGGCTACCAACGGCGGCCTGGTCGACCCCGAACAACTCAAGGACCTCTCCCTGGGTGATCCTTTTCAGGCCGGCGTCAAACTCGGTAACAGTAATACCTCCACCAGTAATCCGTTCAATGCAACCGTTGTCACCGGTAATACTTTTACAGACATTTCCTTATACCTGCGACAGTCATTTGATTTTGGGCAGAAGGATTCCGTGGTACAGGATACGGTGACGTATTATCAGTTTTATCCCAGACTGCGGCTGGAACACTCCGTATCCTACTCCACCCATGGATATAACTATCACGATTATAACCCGACCTCTGATGATTATCTGAATTATTATAATTTTATTGTCCCCACAGATACGATACTATTTGAAGACAAATGGAAAGACTTAACCAACCAGTTTGCCATTTATACCTACCCGGACAAAAAGAATAAAAATCAATTTTTAAAACTCCATGGTGATTTTCAGATATTAAACGGAAGGCTGGGAGAAAATTACAAAATCAATTATAATAATATTTTTGTCGGTACGGAATATCGCAACCGTTCTAAAAATGACAAATGGGATATTCAGTTAGCGGGCAATCTATACCTTGCCGGCAACTACGCCGGAGATTATAATGTACAGGGAAGCCTCAGAAGAGATTTCGGGGACAAACTCGGTGGTTTGGAACTGGGATTTATGAACGTAAACCGGACGCCTTCTTTTATTTATAATATCGGCAGCGAAGGCTCCTTTACCACCGATACGGCTAAAGTCAGCTATCATGCGCACTCAGATTTTCCGGTAATCGGCGTCAGCGACCTCAATAAAGAAAATATTTCCAGGGCCTACGCCAGGTATTACCTCCCCTCTTTTGGGCTGAGCCTGACGGGGAACTATTATTTTGTTTCCAATTACACCTATTTCAAAGACGTGTTCACGGCAGCGCAATTCAGTGGACTGTTCAATGTTTTACAGGTAGGCGCTCAAAAACATACCCGACTCGGGAAATTCTTCCACTGGTATTTAGATGCGGATGTACAGCAAAGACTCGGAGAAGCACCGGTGAATCTGCCACTGATGATCTTAAGAAACCGCATCGCATTTGAAGGTCATTTTTATAACAATCTGTATCTGGCAACAGGTATTGACGTACGTTATGTATCGCCATACAAGGCCGATAGCTATTCTCCGTTTACAGGACAATTTTACTATCAGGATGAAAACCGGATTAACAACAGGCCTGACATTTCCTTTTACGTTAATTTCCGGATTAAGCGCTTCAGATTCTTTGGCGAACTATCTAACCTGAATACCTTCAATTACAGCGGCGGCTCCTTTGGATTCAACCATTATAATTATGTCAGTTCCAATATGCCTGGTCAGGCCCTATGGCTGAGAATGGGTGTGTGGTGGTATTTTATTAATTAATTCAAAGCACAAAAGATGCTTCTATATTAGATTCCTCATTTATGCAAATACAGGAAAATTATAATATCAAGTCCCTGAATACATTTGGGATTAGTGTGGACGCCCCGAAATTTGCTGCATTTGATCGGATTGAGCAGTTGAGCGCCCTTTTGAAAGACAACCAAGGGTTGCCTAAATATATATTAGGAGGGGGCAGTAATATTTTATTCACCCAGGCTTTCCAGGGTCTGCTTTTAAAAAATAACCTGAAAGGGATTCATCTGTTAAAACAGGATGCTGATTATTATTATGTTCAGGTGGCAGCCGGCGAACCCTGGCATCCATTTGTCTTGTACTGTGTGGAACACGGATATGCCGGGCTTGAAAACCTCAGCCTGATTCCTGGTCTTGCAGGAGCTTCCCCTATGCAAAATATTGGTGCTTACGGCGTTGAAATCAAAGATTATTTCTTTGAACTGGAGGCTATGCGGATGGAGGACCAGACCATCCAAACCTTTACGAAAGCTGATTGTAAGTTTGGTTATCGGGAAAGTATCTTCAAAACCGCTTTGAAAGGACAGTATATTATCTTAAGCGTAACTTTCCGGTTATTAAAAGAGCCGGTGCTGCACCTGGAATATGGTGCCATTAAAGAAGAGTTAGCGCATGCAGGCATCAACCCTGCCACCAGTATGCCCTCCATCCGGGATGTCTCAAACGCCGTTATCCGCATACGACAAAGTAAGTTACCGGATCCTACAGTGATTGGCAATGCGGGAAGTTTCTTTAAAAACCCAACCATTGATGTCAGTCATTTTGAGCACCTGAAATTGAACCATCCTAATTTACCCGGATATCCGCTTTCTCAGGAAGCGCCCAAAACTTCGCCGTCCATTAAAGTAGCTGCCGGCTTTTTAATTGAAGCCTGTGGATGGAAAGGATACCGCGATGGTGACGCCGGCGTGCACCATAAACAAGCACTGGTGCTTGTAAATTACGGCCATGCTTCCGGCAAAGACATTCTGGCCTTATCCGAAAAGATCATCCGCAGTGTAAAAGAAAAGTTTGGAATTACCCTGGAAAGGGAAGTCAATATTATATAACAATCATTCAGAAACCATATCCGTATTCTCATGTCTTTTTTCTCTATTCAACAGATCTGTCAGGTGGCCACCAGCCAGCCGCAGCCACGTTCCATTGTGCCACTGATTATATTTTTCGGCGTGATTCCTTTGGCCTTTATGGCTTACTGCCTGAAAGATATTTTGCCTAAAACCTATAGTGGCAACCTGAAAAAAGTATGGATTATTCTAATTATTATCCTGCC
>Ga0164242_10001462_pt1 | contig 28000 bp, 34 predicted proteins | sample OricomgcompostMG_FD_108783 | JGI IMG/M metagenome (GOLD analysis project Ga0164242, IMG submission 108783) | Miracle-Growth compost microbial communities from Emeryville, California, USA - Original compost - Miracle growth compost (MG) ...
CTGGAAATTTACGGCTCAGGAGTGGACTGATAGGGAAATTAAAAACTATCAGCAGATTCCTAAGTATGTGATCTACCACAATCAGAATTTCCCTGAGTACAAGATTACTCATGCTGCTGTAGTTAATCTGTTCACTCGCGCAACTAGCCGTGACAATCGACTTTTTGTCTTCAAGTGGCTTGATCTGAGTGCGAAGAAACTCGAGTCTGTCGAGGAAGAAAATAAACTGCTTGTGGGCAAGACCGCATTGATGAAGGAAGTTTTCGAGTTAGGACTTCCAGGTGTGCGACCCGTGAGGACCGCGGATCACTTCCAATGCAAGATGTGCATCTTTGGTGACGATGTTTGTCCACGACTTGCTGAAGGTAAATCAATCGAAAATTACATTAAGCTTAATTACGAAAAGAATACTTATTTCGACGAAACTTACGGAGACGAGGAAAAAAATGGATCAGAAACTTCTTAAGGCTCTTGAGACAGAAGGAAAACCTAAGCCTCTTGCTTCTACGAAACGTTATTACAAAGGCTTTCTCTACGGAGAGTATGGAGTTGGAAAAACAAAGCTTTGCGGTGACTTGGTACAGAAGAAAGGTTTGTGCATTGCGACTGACACTGGCCCGGAGACTTTCTTCAACCACCCAGAACTTCTAGACAAGATTGACATTGTCGAGTACCAGGGTTTAAGCCACATTACTGCTATCGCTAGTGCAATTGCAGAAGGGGCTACAGTAGGTGAGACCGATTACAGTGAATATGACTTAGTTTGGGTTGACACTGTTAGTCAGGTACAAGAAGAATATCTCGACTTCCTTAACGATAACTTCACCTACACTGGTAACTATCGTGAGAAGGCTATGCCGCGTGATCCTAGGTCTGGTCTTACTGTTCAGGAAGTCATTGGACAGCCAGATTACCATTTGACTCGTAACCACATGAGACACCCTATCAAATCCTTGATTAAGGCGCCGGTTGATGTTATATTCACTGCACACCTTCGGGAGCCCTCGCCGATTGAACAAGGAAAAGGTAAGATTACTAAACGACCTACTCTTACTGAGACAGTCTTTAAATTAATCGCCCGCGAGGCTACCTGGATGGGGTTGATGGAAAGGGAAGGAACTAAACGAACAATTCAATTTGAAACTACAAAGAAATCAGTAGCAAAAAGTAGAATCGCAGAACTAGACAACAAAGTAATTAATGCAGACGCTCTACCGAACATTCTGCATGAATGGAAACGAAAGAATTCAGGAGAATAAAAATGGGACTTTTTGGTGAGCAGGACGCTTCACAGGTTAACGCCGATCCGTTCTTCATCCCGGAGGACATTTACCGTAGTGTCCTTACGGATATGACTCTTCGACAGACTCAGGCCGGTGGCTACGGTCTTTCGATGAACTGGACTGTGGACGATGAAGATTCGGAATACTACCAGACTGGTATTTCGGATTGGATTAACATCTACTTCCATGACGAGGATGCTAAGGATTCTGCTACGCTTCGTCGTGCGCGGGCTACTCTTAAGCAGCGTCTGACGGAGATCGGTCTTTCTGAGGCTCAGATGAATGAACTTGTTGACGATTCTGGTGACGAGCCGGTTCTCAACGATGACATTGTTGACGAGTTTATCGGAACGGTTCGCCTTGTTCAGGTTGTCAACTCGCGCGACAAGAATGACCCGGAGAAGGTCTACACGAACATTCGTAAGATTAGTGCTCTTAGCGAGGACTGATTAAAAGTGGTGCCTACGCGGAAGTAGGACAAATGTCGTGAATGCGAAACAGCCACTAAAATAACTAAATACAAGGCTACAGAGCGAGCCACCCATCTATTTTATTCATTCATTGCTTGACTCGTACTGATTGAATTCACTTTCGTTCTGTAGCCGAAGCCCCATAGTGTAACTGGCAGCACGCGATACTTTGGTTTTCGTAGTTGAGGTTCGAATCCTTGTGGGGCTGCTTGATCCGGCGCCTTTAGATTCTATATGAATCCCGGATCAGAGTAAAGTGGCTACAGGAGCGCAACTAATAGGAATAACGAAATCACAGGCTTTCGCCTATTAGTCCTGTAGCCTACCTCTAGCCCTAGTACTCCAATGGCAGAGAGAAGCGACTTAAAATCGTTCCAGTGTGGGTTCGAGTCCCACTTAGGGCACTTTCTAGGAGGTAAGGTAAATGGAAGAAGCAATTAAGAAATTAGATAATTGGCTTAATTCAGGTCGTTGGGAAGGCGAGCCGAACGAAGTAAGAGTTCTGCTTAGTTCTTCTAAAATAGAAGATGATGTTACCTTAGGCGATTTGAAAAGTATTGTTAGCGACTTCCATGCGATGCGAGAGCATATCTCCAATTTGTGAGTACGGCACAGAGAGAGTAATTGGGTACGTACAGTGTCAGAAAAACCAGCACTTGGATTATCACGCAGCAGAGATTTTAATTCAGCCAGAAGAGCATCACAGAGATTACAGTCTACCAAGAGTAACAATCTGGAAAACATGGAGGTAAAGGAAATGGCACAAGACTATGGTAATGAAGTTATGAAGGCAAGTGAAAGCCCCATCAATCCTTTTGACGGATTAGCAAGACTTGAGCTTACAATTGATTCTATGTACGACACTCTTGCTCCTGTTTTAAAGGCTCCTGACACTGACTCCCCTCATGCTCCGTTTATGAAGAAGGAAGATCGAAGCGAAATTAATAATAACTATAGGGAGCTTAACTTCCGAATTCATGAAGCAACCAATCGTCTGAAAGAACTTACTGAACGAATCGACATTTACTAGTAATTAAATTGAAAGGCTATCTGTAAATTGGATGGTCTTTCTACGGAACGTTAGCTCAGTTGGTAGAGCAGCGGACTTTTAATCCGCGGGTCCAGGGTTCAAGCCCCTGACGTTCCACTTTCTTTCTAGGGATGGATAGATGGGACCGTACGTTGCAGACTGCGGAGTTTCTGCATGAACTATTTGACGGCCTAGAAGGCTATGTCTACGCACCTACCAAGGAAGGTGAAGGCGAAGACGCGGAGTGGCTACAGAACTTTTTTAAATGGCCCGCGCAGGAGGAAAAACTCCTAGGTTTCATTGCAGAGAATGCCGAAACAAAAGACTGTTACGTAGCACCTGCAATCTTCAAGGCTCCATCTTCTAAGAAGAACTCTTTCAAAGAGACTAACTTTGTATGGATTGAGTTTGACGGAAACGCGCCGTCAATTCTCCCGTCGGGAATTCCTGACCCAACTATTAAGATTCAATCTTCTGTAGCCAAGCACGAGCATTGGTATTGGCGGCTACAGGAGTCCTCTGTTAACAAGAATGTAGTTGAGGGGCTTACTCAGAAGCTAGCCTACACTCTTGATGCAGATAAAAGTGATTGGGACGTTAATCAGGTTCTGCGAATTCCTGGAACTCGTCATCAAGAGTCTGGTCGCCGCGTAAAGGTACTTAGGTCTACAGGCCAAAAACACGCTATTGGTGATTTTCGCGGCCTTGTTACTAATATTCCTGCACCTGTAGCCGCGGGAGTCTATAAGGAAATTCCTGACCTTAAGGCTACTGTAGCCAAGTATACGTGGCCCGAAGAAGCTATTGATTTATTTTACAAAGAGTCGCAGCCGATAGGTTCTCGGTCTAGTGCAATGACTGCGCTCAGTTTTCATTGTGTAGAAATGGGTATGAGCGATGCTGAATGTTACGCAGTCCTTTTTGATGCAGACCAACGTTGGGGAAAATATCGAAGTCGCAGTCCAGAGGATCGGGCGAAACGACTTATTAGTATCATTAGCCATTGTCGATCGAAGAAGGAGTTGGAAGCAAACCTCGTTCTTACAGAACGTGATAGTTTCCTCAAGCTTGCCGATTTCCGAGCACTTGACCTCCGCGTTGACTGGCTGTATCAAGACTTTATCACAACACAAGGACTTGGAATCATTTCCGCTGCACCCGGCACTGGAAAGAGCACGCTCTCGCTTAGACTCGGATTTAACCTCATCTGTGGCAAACCATTCCTTAAATGGGATTTTGGAAATGTGCCTGCACAACGCGTTGGATTCCTTTCGCTAGAAATGGCAAGCAATGAGTTGAAGAAATTCATTGTAGATGACATGTGGCCGAGTCTTCCGTCAATCGAAGCCGCGCTAATTGATCAGAATTTTTTTCTGCTTCCTCTTGGTTACCAGATGCCATTGTGGACTAAGGAATCCCAGAAGTTCGTAACAGAAGAGATTCAGCGAAATGGAATTACATTCTTGATTATCGACTCACTCAAAGCAGCCACAAATCTTGATGAAAAGAACATGGACAAGTTTTTTGAGTGGATCAATAAGACTCTGCGTAGCGAACTTGGAATTACCGTTTGGTTGATTCACCACAATCGTAAGCCACAGAGTGATGGTAATGGTTCTAGGGCCCCTAAAGGACTTGAAGACTTCTACGGAGACACTTTTATCACCGCGCATCCGAGTACGGCTGTAGGTTTGCACCGTGTTAGCAAAGCAACACTTAAGTTTTATCCGTTCAAAGTAAGGCTTGCGGAAGAACTTGATCCGTTCTATATTGCTAGAGATAGAACCCTTGATTTCAAAGTAGTTACTGGTGAAGTAAAGGAAGAAGAGAATGCCGCTACAGGAACTGACTCCACTACAAGCACTAAGTTTTGACGAGCAACTTGATCTTTTTGCTTCTTGCAATTACGCGGCCATTGATACAGAGGGCTACAGCAGAAATGTTTATGGAATTTCTGTAGCAGCAAAGGGCTTGTTTAGTGGGTTGTACTTTCCTTTAGACCACATTGGTGAAAATCTTTCTGTAGCCCAAACTAAAAAGTTGTATTCAATTATTGAACGGCTCGATACCGCTGTTTTTCATAATGCGGCGCACGACCTCGAAGTTCTTGAGTCGATTGATTTGGAGTACAAAGGTTGGTTTCATGATACAATGCTTATGGCGCATTGGGTTAATGAAGAAGAGTTTTCTTATGATCTAGATAATCTGACTCGCGTGTATAAGGTGTCTCGTAAGCAGATGCCGAAGTCTATGAAGATGATTATTGATTCAGATGGTTGGCGAGCAGTTCCTCTTCGTTTAATGACTGCCTACTCGGGTCAAGACGCTTTCTCTACTCTTGAATTAGATGAGAAAATTACTGAGAAGTTTTGGACTCAATTCGATCGTGAACTTTGGGCTACAGAACAAAAGTTTATTCGTGAGAATATGATGCCTATGATGCGTCGTGGAATACGTATTGATACGGACTATGCTCTCACTGAGTACATGCGCGGCGATCAGATTATGAAGCAGTTGAAGGAAGAATTAGGTATTAATCCTTCTTCTTCTAAAGACTTGCAGAAGTTGTTTATTGAGGACCTTGGACTTCCTGTAGTCAAGCACACAAAAGCTTGTGAAAAGTGTTTCCCTAAGCAGAAGTTTATACGTAAGCAAGGCGTACATACTCATGATGCTAAGCCTTCTTTTGATAAAGAGGCTATGGAAAAGTACGATGTTTTGCTGGCTAACAATGAAGATCCGCGTGCTAAGCAAATTCTAACTTTCAAGGGTTGGCAGAAGACCTGCTCTAGTAACTACCTTCCTTACATGAAGTTAGTGGATGAGAATCATTATTTGCATCCTGGTTATAAACTTCATGGAACGCGTACAGGTCGTCTCTCATGTGCAGAGCCAAACCTTCAGCAGATTCCTAAGCATTCTGATAAGGATTGGAACGGCGGGTTGAAGCAAGTTTTCATTCCTACTGAAGGTTTCGACAATTGGACTGTAGACTACAGTCAGCTTCAATTCAGAATGACTGTTGCTTACGCAGTTGCTTTTGCTCGTGAGAATGGTTTTGAATGTTTTGCGGAAGAAGATCTTCTCGCAGCCTTCAATGATTTTGAGCGAGACGTCTTTACGGAAATGACAGGTTCATTGGCAATGAAACGTGACGATGTAAAGACTATGGTTTACTTGATTCTTTTCGGTGGTGGAGGACAGAGGGCTGCGGATGCATTCCGAATTTCTTTGGAAATGGGACAAAGTCGAGTTAATGATTTCTACGAGCAATTCCCAAACATCAAGCGTGTAAGTAAGAGTGCGGAGTCTAACGCTCGTAGGAATGGTCATGTACGCTACTGGACGGGCCGCAGACGGCATTTCGGCCACGGAGCGCCCTTCTACCGCGCCTTCAACGCCGTTATTCAAGGTGGAGAGGCAGAAATTATGAAGAGGGCTATGATCTATGCTACAGAAGAAATGGATGAATCAGAGGCTCGTTTCGTTCTTCAGATTCACGATGAACTTGTTCCCGAAATCAAAAAAGGAATGGAAGATAAGTACCTGCCCATTGTGCAAAACGCAATGGCAAGAGCAGGACAAGACTTCTCCGACTTTATTGGAGTAGACATTAAATTCAAAACCGATGTGAAACCTTGGGGTAAGAAATGACCGAAGAGCAAGAATTAAGGTTAGCAGCATTAGACCGTGCACTTACTTTTGTACGAGATAAGAAGTTTGCAGATATGCCTCCTAGTGGTGTAACCTTTAGTGGCTCACGTACTACGCATACTGAAGACGACGTTGTCAAAATTGCTAAGAAATTTGAAGGGTACCTTACCAAATGAGTATCGCTATTCCAGGAGCCTTAGAGCTTCAGTTCGTCGCTTCTGTTAATCAGACAGCCAGAATTTGTCACGAAATTTCTTTATCAAAAGGTTTTGGGGACGATCGTAGTTTTGGAGATATTATCTCCTTAATTCATTCGGAACTTAGTGAAGCCTTAGAAGAGTTTCGTAACGGGCACGAACCTACTGAGATTTATTTCAATGGGCAAAAGCCTGAGGGAATTCCAATCGAGTTGGCCGATGCGGTGATTCGTATTTTCCAGTATTGTGATACTGCTGGAATTGATCTCGGTACCGCAATTATCACTAAAATGGAATTCAATAAAACTCGTCCTTCTAAGCACGGCGGAAAGGTAATTTAATGGAGCCTCAGGGACCTACTGAAGAGCAGCGTGAAAAAATTCTTGAGTTGGTACACTCTATGCAAACAGGTGTACAGTTTGAAATTGCTCATGAAGAAGGAACAGTTGAAATCGATTTTGGGCCGAGTTCTTCTGCTTCTAATCGTAAGCATTTACGTGTAGGTGTAAACAATGCTCTGGTTGAGATTGGTGCTTTACGAAACACTCTCATTAAGTGTGGTGTTTTTGAAGAGCATATTTTCTGGAGTACTTATATCGAGGCTTTAGAAGAAGAAGTCAAGGGCTACGAAAAGAAACTGTCTGAGTTTATGGGCTCAGTGGTTCACCTACACTAATGACTATTAATCTTCTTGGAACTCAGCCCATTCACTATCTGGCAATTGACCCAGGTAGTTCTAGAACGGGTTGGGCTGCCGCAGGAGAAGATGGCACTGTTCTCGGGAACGGTGTCATTGTTGGAGAAGACGAATTCTTAGACTGGCTTGAAGAACAAGAGTTTAAAGTAGCTATTGTTGAAACTTATAGAAACCGTGGTAACCGTCACGATTCTTGGTCAAAAATGCCAGTCTCTCAGCACGTTGGTGCTATCAAAAGAATTCTTCGTAAGGCAAAAGCAGAAATCGTAGAGCAAGAGCCCAGCCCGGCTTTGGCTACAGGGCTAAGGTTTCTAGGCCGCGCAAACGAGTTTAAAGGTAAGCACGTACCTGACGAGATTTCGGCTACAGCCCATTTAGTTTTCTATCTTCGATTACACAGAATTGGAATTCACGGAGTAGGAGTAGCACGTGCCTCAAAAGACAGTCAAGGTGGGTAAGCGGCACATTAATAAGTTCGCTGCCTTGATGGAGCAGTTCGCTGCTCTGAATGGACAGGACGCCGTCGAGAATCTAGAAGCCGTTAAGTTACAGGAACTTTATTCGACTGAGGGGTTGATGCTTGAAGCCCACGCTGTTTATAATTTCTTCGAAGCGCGGGTTCAACCTTTTATTGAAAAGGACGAGAAGCCTTCAGATTTCGATCGTCGCTACAGGGAATGGCGTTTTAAGCGTTGTAAGGGATGCGGAGAAGTTTTTGCCTACGCCTGGGATTATGATTCTATTTCCTTCTGTAGCCTAGATTGTCTTGAGGCCGATTTAGAAAAAGTTGGAATTGTTTTCTCTCGTCACAAAGATCTTAAGCGACGCTGGGGGAAGAAGTACCCTGCAATTGTGCCTTCATCCGCTCTGCAAACACTACAAGAGCTTCATCCGAATTTAGAGGTAATTCCGCAGGAATTCGTTTCCGACCAGCCCAACGTTGCTTCTGACGCTGACGATCAGTTGGTGACTCCCCACCCCAGAAACCAAAGTTGATGGAAGGAAACTCCATACCCGCGAGTTTGCATTGTTGGATTACAGGGCAGTCAGAACAGTAAGCACGAATCTTTCTAGCAGTAGCAAGATTGGCCCCGTTCTTCACATGAGGAAAAAATGGGTCCTGGGCTTCGTCTCTGCGGCGTAGTAATAACAAAATATCTGGATCGTTACCGCATTTAGCGTCTCGATACCACATGGGTAGAGTCACGAGAGAGCCCCTTACTTCTAGTTATGCGACTAGAGTAAGGGGCTCTCTTCGTTAAGTCAATGGTTAGTTTGACTTTTTTGCTGGTGGTTTCTTAGCAGTTTTCTTAGCAGCAGTCTTTTTGGCTGGCGCTTTTTTAGCTACAGAAGTTGAGATTTCTGCTTTAGTCTTAGAGACTAACTTAGCCTTCTGGGCTTTTTCAATCGTCTCTCGTTGTTTGATTAACCAAGGACGAAGCACCTTATGAATTTGGACAATTCGCTTAGGTCCAGGGCAGGACTTAGGAGTAATTAACCACTGAGTGAATTGACTGTGGTATCCAACACCTTCACCATTCCAGGCACGGGCTAAATGAAGAGGAATACCGGCCTCACGGTGAAGCCAAAGAATTAAATTCTTAAGAGATGCAAGTTGCTTCTTGGACCATTTTCCGTTACCAAGGCCCTCGGTTTCAATGGAGACCGCGAAATCGTTAGCAGCAACATTAGCGTCCGCTTGGACATAAATAGAACGGTACTGCTCAATGGCTCCATTCTTTTTTACAAGAAAGTGCGCCTCGACGTGAGTCGTGTCTTGTAAACTTAAGAACCAGTTGAATAGACCGTTAGGAGTTTTTGATCCTGCAACGTGGAGAATTACCATCCGCGGTTTGATAGGCGGATCACTAGACTCGATTGGTAGTAATTCTACCTTGGCTGCTTTGGGATAAATTCCGTGTTTAACTGTAGTCATTTAGCTAACTTCTCCATCGGAATCAGAGTCAGAACTATTAGCGCTTTTGGACGGTACAAGGAGGCCGACCATCGCCGTCAGGCCGCCCACGGCCACCGTTGGCAGCGTCTCGGGCACGCCACGGTCGAAGGCTGAGAGCCCAATAATTCCTGCCAGCGCAAGTAAAACCATCGCACCGACTAAGAGTAAAACAATCTTTAAGTGTCCCATCTTTTCCCTACTTACTGATTATCGTTACTGCGGATAAAACAACCATACACACAGGACTGGCTACAGCAGCGAAGATAGCGATTTTGAACTGATTACCGTAGTCTTCTTTTCGTGTTTTATACTTCTCAAATTCACGCTCCATTTCCGCGTGTCGTTCTTTTAAATTATTCATCTCGTCTAAGACTGGTTGTAAGACAAGATTAAGAGTCTCTTTGGTAGGGTAATTGAGGATGATGGTATCTAGCTTAGTTAGTACACTCTGGATAGATTGTTCTAATTGCGTAAGACGCCAGTCAGCCAATGGTGTGGGGCGGATAGACTCATCAACCATTACTAAGTGCTTCCTGTAGCCGTTTCCATTGATTCTGTAAAGCCTTGTTGTACCGTGAGGTCTGATTATTGATACTTTGCTGGTAGGTATCCGCCCCTTGCTGTTGTAAATTAGCTAATTGAGATAATACGTCGTTAGCTTGGGAAGCATAATCATACTCAGGAAGAACATTAGGAAGCCCCGTAGAACTAGTAGAGTTTTGAATCTCCTGTAGCCAACGTTGCATTGCTTGTTGGGAAAGTGTCTTTCCGGTAACGTCAGGAAGACTTCCCTGCATAATCATAGAATCCGCAGCCATTACTCCAACACTCCCCAACCAGACAAATCAATCGGAACACTAAAGTGCATATAATCTTTTTTGGTGTGCCAGTCCCCGCCCCACACCAAACCATACTTGTTAGCTAAATCGCCTACCGATGAAGGAAGTGTATGTCCAACATTTCCACTTGTATCGTGAGTATAGGGATTTTTGCTAGCGTCAATATCAATAGCAAGACCGAAACTGTGGAGGCTTGGCGCGCTACTTTCAATCATTGAACGATCAGAGTAACTTCCAATAGAACTAGGAGTGTAACCTGCCTTCTTAAGCGCAGTAAGGAAGCCCAAAACGTTTGGGGCTACAGAAGCGTTAAGAGTTAGACTGAATCCGTTCCATTTGTAGGTCTGTAACCCCGCGTTGAAGTTGAAGTTCTTATCCGCGGCAAGATTGTTACCTAAACCTGAGGCTAGGGTAGCCGTGTAATTACCAGGGCTGCTGTCACCCGAACCTTGGCCGTTAACCGCAGGAATAATCGGATTGTAGGTACTCTGAGCCTTGTCAATTTGGTTAATTTTCTTCGTAGTTTGGTTACGAAGTTGCCTAATGCTTTGATTAACTGCTTGGCTATTTTGTGTGATAACGTTTTGCTGCTTTTGGTTGGCGGCCTGCTGCTGAGCAAGCTGCTTTTGTGCGTTTTGTAACGCTTGCTGGCTAAGAGTATTTTGAATGCCAACAGCCTGATTCGCGGCCGCGTTAGCATCAAAGTTTTGTACGTTCTGTCGAGTTTGTTCCCACTGGTCAGCAGCGTTTGTCTCGTACTGCTGGGGATTGGTACTAAGTACAGAAGGCGTGAAGTTAGAAGCGTCGGGGTTTTGTAACTGTTGGCGTTGCAGTACCTTTTGTAAATTTTGAGTAGAAGCCTGCGTTCCTTGGTGAACTTTATCAAGTAACGCTTGAAGAACTTCGGGTGACATTGCAGTCATTAGTTCTTCCTCTTCTCTTCAAATTCAGCAGACTTGGTGTAGCGACCAGTACCTGTAATTCCAGCACCAAGAATTGCATTGAGAATTGCTTCGGTACGTGAATTCTCTGTGCCTTCTTGAGTGTGCTTGGTAGCACCAGTAAGCTTTGGAACGTTGGAAAGGTAGGGAGTATTAGTAAGGAGGTAGTTAGCAAAACTAAGAGGTTGTCCACCTTCTTGGTTATAAATACCTTGACCAGTCGGTTTATATCCTGTAGCCAATTCGGCAGGAATCGTGAAGAAAGGAGTTAAGTCGTTGTAGAGTCCTTCACGAATTTGACCAGGTGAGGCATTTTTGCCTAATAGGTCAGAAATAAGACCGATCGGGAAGGCACCCTGAGAGGGATCAATAATTGTGTAACCCTGTTCTTGTCCACCCATTCCAATACTGTTTTGTCCTAATTTACCGAACCAACGAGCAAAAGGATTATCCGATTGGGCTTCGCCAACAGGGCCAATTCCTGTAGCTTCCATCCAATCAGGAAATAATTGATCTTGCGGGAATTGATCAGTAGGTCCAGGTGATTGAATTCCTACCGCTTGCTGGACAGCGTAAGTAGCCTTAGGGTAGGCAGTAATCTTAGCAGGCTTAAGAACCATTGACTCAAGTACAAGAGGAATAGCCTTACGCGACCAAGAATAGAATGGCATGATGTTGCGCATGTACTGCTGTTCGAACTTGGTTAAGTCTGTACCATCAGGGTGGAACTTACGAATTTCTTCGGTTCCACCAGAGAAAGCCTGCTTAAGTAGTTCAGCCCTGGCTACAGGATCAGTTTCTTTAGCAAGTTTTTTCAGAGCAACAACGTTTCCGCGCTTCTCAAGATATCCAATAGCATGAGCCATTCGAACGTAGTGTTCGCGATACTCAGAAACTTTGGCAAAAGTATCGTGAACCTTACCGCCAAACGGATTGAAAAGTCGAGATTTACGACCTACCGAGTCACCTGCGTCAAGAAGGTCTTCAACTTGGAAAGCACGAATTAGAAGGCCGTTGTCATGAAGAAGTTCGTACATTTCTGCAGAAGTAATTCCTGCACCATACTTGTTCACAATTTTGCGGAACGGCTTAGTGGCTACAGAAGCTTTGTCTTCGGTGCCAAGAATCGCATGAAGTTCACGACTCATTGTGTCGCCGATTACATCTTCGTAGTAACGACCCGCGTCTTGAAGAACTCGACCCGCGCGATTGAAGATAGAAACATCGTTGTACCCAGCCGCCCACGTATTCCAAGTGTCCCCAATTAAGTTACGAATGTGGTGAGAAGGGTAGTAAATAGTAACGGCAGTTTTCCACTTGCGAAGCGCGGTGGTAAGAAAAGCCGTCATGGGACTGCCGGGACGCCACCCTCCACGGTGAAAATCGTAGAGAAGACGTTGGAATTGTTTGGCAGCCTCGGGATGGAAACGAACGTCAGGATGCACGCGAAAATTAACAAACCGTGAAGTGTGAACGTTAGGATCAAAGCCCGCTTCGCCAACTTTGCGACCTGCGTAACCGACAAAAGAGTCGATTAAGTTGTACTCAGAAAGAGTACGTTGAATTGCAAGGTCTAAGTTGTACAGGAATGAAACAGGGTCTTTGTCAATCGAAGCCAAATCAACGTTTCGCCAAGAATCTTGCCAGTTTTCACCAGTCTTAAATTGCCACTTAGAGCCAATTTCTTTTAAGTGAGTGTTGATGTTCTGAGGGGTAATAATCGAACGCGCGGCTACAGAACGGGCGATGTCTTCCTGTAGCTTAGAGTTGCTACCAAGCATTTCTTCCATGTACTGTTCGAAGAAACGACCAAGTTTAACTTCTCGATCAGAAAGGTTAGTCTCTTGAGTAGCCGCGATTTCAAGAACAGTCCGCTTATCTCCCATTTTAGAAAATGGTTGAACAGCAAGACGCCAGGCTGAAACAATTTCGTCGTTAGTGTATTCTTTGAGAATACGAGAAAGTTGAGCAGAACGAGCAGCGGCCCACTGACGATTAAGCGTAACTTCTGTGCGCTCCATAGATTTCATGAAGCCGCGTCCCCACCAAGTTGTGAGATTAAGACCCCACCACTGCTCTACGGTGTTAGCAATTTTAGCAGCATTAAGGAGTTTATCCCCAGTAAGTCCAAAAGTCTTATTGAGGGACTTAGCAACTTTCCACCTGAGCAGCGCAGCCTCAAGAGCTTCCTTAGAGTAGCCCTTACCGGATACTTCTAAACTGCGAAGACCTGTAGCCAGATGCTTGGCAATTAAACCGCCCAGAGCGTCTACTAGTTCCTGGGGTTCAATATCTTCTGTAGCCGGATAGTACTCAGCAATAATTTCTTTAAGACTGTTTTGCTCTTTCTTAGTAAGGGTGCCAACTAAGCCTGCTTCAAGTTTAACCTGCTCAGCCTTTTGAGAAAGCCACTGGCCTAATTGATAAGGAGTGAGTAGATTCTCCATTTCGGGATATTTACTAAGGATCTGTTGAAACATACGTCCACCAAGAATTCCGTACTGCGCTTGATTCTTGGCTACAGTAGTATCTACTGCATCCGTTAAAGCCTTAATAGTAGCAGTCTGCTCTTCTGGCTTCACCTTATCCGCAAATTTGATATTTTTAATCGCCAGGTGGCCGTCAGTAGTACTAAAAGACTTAAGTAAGGATTGGATAGTAGTCTTGCCAGAGTAGACAGCAGGGTCTAAATGCTCAATGACGTCAGCAAGATTAAGAGAATTCCCATTCCAATCCGCAAAACGAAAGCCTTCCGCTTCCAACTCGCGCTGTGCAGTACGGAAAGCACTGAGTCCGTCGTCAGGACTAAGATGAGCAACTTTGTCAAAAAGTTTAGCCTGATCTTTGGGAGAAAGAATCTTTTCTTTACTTAGACCTTTTTTGACTTGAAGAGTTGCTTTACGAATTTCTCCTGTAGCGTCCTCAATAGGAGAAGAAGTCTTGAAGCGTGGGGTTAGATCTTCAACAGAACGCCCTGAGGTAGTACCTTCTTTTAAGTACCAATCAGAAAGTTTATTGACTAACGCAGGATCAAAACCTTCGTAAAACGGAAGAGAACCATCACGAAGAGCACGACTATAAGTAAGCGCGTCAAGTTGTGTCTGCCACTCTTCATCACTGAGAAGACCACTTTCGTGATCTGACATAGCCTTACGTACTTGAGTATCAAAATCTTTTTTAGTCGTACGCGTAAGGTTGTACAGATCACGACCTTGCATAAAGTCGTTTTTGAAGATAGGAAGTCCAGCAGTGTCTTCGATTAACTGTCTGGCTACAGAAGCGTTGTGAGGGTCTAAGGTAGCCGCGATTTGATCAAAGGCGTCTAAGTCTTCCTTGAGTTCTTTATTAGCCTGAGTAGGAGTAACGCCTTGACTATAAAGAGTTGCTTTCTTTTGACCAATGTCTCGCGCTTGGCTGAGTAAATTAACCGCAGCAGTTTTTTCCTCTTTAGAGCCACGCAATGCGTAGTTGGCAGCTTCTACCATTTCAGGAGTCTTGGCAAATACTTTCTCAAGCGCGCCAACCCCGGTATAGGTTAGAGGATCGGTAGCAATGTCGATTGCAAAACCTAAGACACCTTTAGCAATTTTCTTGCTGATAGTGTTGTCAGGAAAGTCAAGGTCCTTAAGAATCTTGGCGCCAGAAATTTCTTCTCCACCATTGTTTTTAGTTTTAAAGTTGTAGGTAAAGTGGGAGACTTCCTTTTCCCAAGGAGTTTTAATCGGACCTAAGTCAATGACAGGTTGAGCGTATCCAACAACACCAGCACTCAAGTCCCTAAGAACTTTGCCAGTAACTTTTAACGGAGCGTCGGACTTCTTAACTCCATTAATAATGTCGTCAATGGAGTTCTCAACAGCCTGTCCTCCCGACCAAAGCCAGTCAAAAGCCTTGGAAATTACACCGCGATTGTCCTCATTAGAGTTAGCAGGAGTGATCGAAGTAGGGAGGGTAATTAATTGAGTGCTGTTTAAACTAGGTGCCTTGTACGAGAGCGCGGCTACAGGAGCGGCTACAGAAGTCGACTGTGAGGGTAACTTTGTAACTGCTTGAGTAAATGCACTTAAATCGAACTTAGGTGCTGCTGCCTTTTTAGGAGTAGCCATTACTGACCTAAAACTTGACCTGCTTGGGCGTTGAGAAGTTGTTGAAGTTGGGCAAGGTAAGGAGACGTGTCACCCTTGTTAGCCGCGATAACCTTAATTAAGTCAACGAGGTTGCCAATGTTGTTGTTCAGAATTCCACTAGTAAGTTGGGCTTGGCTAGTAGCACTCTGGTTTTGGTCATTTTGAATCTGCTCGTTAAGTTGTGCCTGTTGAAGTGCTTGAGCAGAAGCGTCTTGCTGCCAACCAATAGCATTAGCCAGAGCGTCCAGGTAGTTCTTACTGTTATTTGTTTGAGACTTAGTAAAGGCGTTAAGAATAGACTGGTTGGCACCAGACTTGGCTTGAGCGCGCTCGCCCTTAAGGTTAGCCACTTGTTGTTGGTTACCAAGAAGGTAGTTCTGAAGGGTGTTAGTTAAATCTGCTTGCTGATTTGTAGAAGATGCGCCAGCAGAAGCAGCAAGGCTGTCTAATAATTGCTCAGCAGAAGCTTGTTGGTTAACTCCTGTAGCCGCAGCAGAATTAAGGAAATTTAGAGCAGAACTTCCATTTTGCGCAGCACTTTCGGCTACAGGGGCATTGCTTTGTTGAATTGCTGCGGCCGCGTCTTCGGGTGCAAGAATTTGTGAAAGAGACGAGTTAGTCGCTCCATTAATTGAGTTAGCTAGACCACTAATTTGACTGCTAGCGTTGTTAGCAATTCCGTTAAGTAAGTCAGTAACGTCTGTAGCGCGGGCTTGCTGTTGTGCCTGAAGACCTTGCATTTGGCTGAGGTAATTTTGGTAGGCGCTAGCGACTCGTGCCTGTGCTTCAGAAGTTTGCTTTTTGGCTAACTTGTTTTGACCACGAACAGAAGAAATTGCCGCAGTGTAAGGAGCAAGAAGACCTTTAAGATTAAAGTTCTTCCTGTAGTCAGAAAAAGTACCATTACTCCCTAACAGACCTTGCGCCTGCATAAGGTATTGACTAATTGCAGAAGAAAGGGGATCAACTTGATTTGCTTCTTCTCCTACGCCAGGACCCGGAGGGTTGCCAACAAAAGGATTTCCTGTAGTGTCCATGTTGACACTGTTTTTGTTGGCAGCCTTAAGCTGCTCACTTGTTTTAAATTTTCCAGGATTTACAAGATAAGGAACTTTAATGTCAGTACCAGGGACAGTAGTAAAACCTACAGTAGGTTCGGGCGACTTCTTCTTGGTAGAATTAAAGCCACCAGTGACAGAAACTACGCCAGATTGCTTGGGCGAAGGAGACTTTTTAGTCATTTCAGGACCTACTTGTAGGAGTAAGAAGTAGAAGGAAGTGAAACGTTAGTACCATATTGTGTGTTGTAGCGAGCCAGTGCGTTACCTAAAGCAGAAGCATAGGCTTGGTCACGCTGGTTGGCTAAGGCAGTTTGTTGAAGAACTTGGTTAGCATCAAAACGTGATTGATCAGACACAAGATCGTTGTTCTGATTAGTATAATCAGTGTTTAAGTTGTCTTGTGCTTTTTGGAAAATTCCACTTCCATACAGACCGCGGCCCGCAAAGTCTTCTACCTGATTGTGTTGTGCTAAACCTTGAGAACGAGCAAGTCGCTGCAAAGCAGTAGCGTAGTCTTGGTCACCTGCTTGAGTAGCAAGATTTAATTGGTTAAGACTATTGTTGTAAGTGTTATTTAAATTACCGTAGTCGTTGAGCCAAATAGGATCAAGAGACTGGTTAAAACTCGGAGGGTTGCTAGTAGTAATAGGCGTGTCCGTAGCAGCACCTGAGTCAGGATTGTTTGCGGCTACAGAAGCCTTACTCGCGTCGATGTTTAATTGGAAAGGAGTAATCTGAACAGGGTTGCCATAAGAGTTAGGATCAACACCTAAGGCATTAAAGTAAGCAATGGCGCGATTACGAGTGTTGGGATTAGTAATAGCCTGAAGCATCGCAGTAGGTGTAGCGCCATTTTGTACACCCGTTGATAAAAGAGTTTCAAGATTACTATTTGCGTACCTAGCCATTAGACTTTCCTAAATTCTTTAAACGACGTACCAGGGCCTCACGTCGTGCAGCAGCCTGTCGATCCCGCTGCCTGTAGCCTAGCATGTCTACCGGGCCCATAGTGGGATTGGATCGGCCACTACCATAAACTTTATTGCCCGCAGAGTAGGCATTAAAGGTACCTTTAGTTGACCTTTGCGGGAACAAGTTCCTTCACTCCTAAAGTAGTATTGAGATTGAATAAACGGAAGGAAGTGAGTGCTTTAAGTGAATCGTACGTGGGGGCCTGCATTTTAACCGTAAAGACAACATTTCTAAATCGGAATGAGGTTGGGAATTTGACAAAAGAACGATCATTTGTGTCTCCAACCTTAGTGGTTGTGTCATTAATTAGTGCCTCTCCATCGGCAGCTAAATAGGCTTGTCCCACAACCTGACCTAAGAAATTTATATCCGCGCCCCACCAAGTAAGGCGCTTGTAGTTAGCAGCATTATTGAAGTTATACTCTTTTGTAGAAATAGAACAAACAATCGCTGCATAGTAAGTATCTAATAAGGCGTCTGCGTTGCTGTATTTAGCAAAGGAGTCATACGGAACAGCAGCATCAATATCAATAGTAGCAACTACGCCGTAGTCTTCAATTCCCGGAGTGGAGACTACATAGATGCTGTCTGAAAGATGAACCGCTTGGCCATAGGGAAGTCCATTGTTGATTAAGCCTGAGTTAATATCCTCGGGTAACCAGGCTGTCCAAGTACCTGTTTCCAAATTTAAAACTAGTGCAACAAAACCATGTACAGCGTCACTACAAATTAAAAAGTGGTCGATTAAACATAAGCAGTAACTAGCCAGATCAATACTACCTTTAAGGATACTGATCTGGTCGCCAATAGGGCTAAACGTGAAGTTAGAAAAAGAATAGAAAGATTTGCGATGAACCAGGAAAAGAGAGTTTTCATATGCAACTACGCGATTAAGGTCCCCAACTCCAATAGCAGAGTTGATTAATTTAAGAATTCCATCTTCTAGGGCGGAATCGAAAGCAAAGTAATAAGTAGAATCCGTCTTAAGAAGCAGTAAGTTGTCATTGTAGACAACGATATCAATTAATTGTTGACCATCACCTTGACCAACGGGTAAAAAGTTTTCCGCATTCCATAATCCTCCTCCTGATAAATCGGTAGTACCTACAGGGATAGGATCAGTAAACCATAATTGATAGCGAGTAGGATCAGTAGTAAAATGATCTGGAACAACCCAAAGACGAGTTTTATGAACTACTGCATTTCCACCACGACGTTGCTCTGATTGAGTAGTCCAATCAGTTCCGTCCCAATAGCCACCGTCTGTACCTGAATCAGAAGTTGCAAAAACATAGACAACACTCTGGTATTGAATAGCACAGGTAGACTTAACACCTGAAACAATCTCAGTAACTACTTTAGTAGAAATGTTAAGTGCATAAACAGCCCAAGTATCTAATGCGTCATTAGAAGCGCACAGAATTGCGTAGTTGTCTGTGGAGGTAGAATACTTACCAATTACTTTTACACGAGGTAAAGTAATTTTCTGTAAACCAAGCAAATTGATGCCAGGACGTTGAGTGTAACTTCCATCAGTTTCCATGAAGAAGTTGTTGCACTGACTTAGTTCTTGATCTGCAATGGAACTAGCGTCAGCAGCATTGTTAAGACCCCCTGTAAAGGGACCTAGGGTTACTGACTGCGGGCGTCCCATTAGTATTCGCTTTCCTGAATTACTGGGTACGAAGAGCGATCGAACCAAGCTTCGTTTTGGATATAACGCTCAATCTGTTGATTGATTTGACTGAACTTCATTTGATACATTTCAAGATTCTCATCCATCTCATAAGCCTTCATGAGACAGAAGTCGAGAACCGTATTGTGGTAATATTGAGGAATCTCTAAGTCGTCAGCAAGAGAGGTAATAGTTTGGGGATAACGAGTGTAGATTAGTTTAAAGTAGTCATTGACTGAGGCTACAGGAGCCGGAAATACTTCAACGTATCCACTGTTCTCTCCACGAGAAAACACAATCGGGTAGTCCGAATAATTAGGGTGTGCTTTAAAACGTTTTTCAAAGTCTCGTGGACTAACATTTGAAAGAACTTTGTATTCCCCAAATAAGTCGAACGAAAGAACTACCAGGTTGAGAAAATTTGTAGGTAATTTATAGGAAGACTGCCCGGCTACAGAAGCAAACGTCGTAGTGGTACGGAGAAGATCATCGTGCTGTGTAGCGATTTCTCGTTGCGCGTCATTAATCCAAGAAATAATGTCATTCTGGCCTAACTGCACACCAGCGAGGTCACCAAAGATCTTCTTGGTACGGTTGAAAACGTCGTTTGCGTTCACTTTTTTACCTAACGGACTGGACGGCTAACGGACTGGCCGAAGTTGGTCGTCCACTTTTCGATTTTTACCTAGTTGCAGGTAGCTCTTGTTATTTGCTGCTACAAAGGCAACAAAGTCTTTCTTTTCCTCTGCTAAGTCCATCTGACGCTTCATTTCAAGTGCACGAACGGCCGCGTTGTGAGCGTCTAAACGTTTTAAGACGTCTCCGTGCTTACTGTCTCCGTCAAAAAGACGAGCAAGAATAGATTCAGGACTATCTAATTCACCAGCAAAAAGAACTGCGGAATTAGTAAAGGTGTCCCAAACAACATAAGGTTTTTGCGTTTCAGAAGTTCGTTGGTCGTAAGGAATCCAACGAAGTTCGAACTGCGGATCGTAGTCTTGAATTACGCGGGCAAGTCGTTCGAAGCGCTCTGAAACGAATCTACCATCATCGGCTGGAATTAATGGATCAATTGTATTGAACACTACTCTGCTGCTTCCTCAGTAGGCTCAGGTGCAGTGTACTCGCCTGAGTCAAAGTCATAAGTATAACCAATAGCTACAGGAGAGCCCATAGGAAGAACTTTTACAGTCCTAGAAGAATCAGGATAAACAAAAGTAGTGTTCATTTCGGCATCAGCGTCAACGACAATTACGTTTTCCACTAAGCCCTCCGAGTTGATAACAGCAGCACTTGCAGCAGTCATTTTTATTCCTTAATTGTAGTAAAAGGTAAATTTAGCTACACCAGGAGTTCCGGCACCAGAAGTAGCACTAAAACTAATAGATTTAGTGCCTGCTGCCCCTCCACCAGAACCAAATCCACTACCCTGAGAAGCAACTACAGAAGCAGTTGAAGAAGCAGCACCTAATCCACCTGTACCCCAGAATCCTGTCTTAACTCCACTTCTTTGAGAGGCATCTGTGAAAATACCTTCTCCAGGTGCTCCTTGAAAACCTACAGATCTTGGATTAGTGGCAGAATTAGCTAATGATCCGTAAGGGCTACGTGTTGAAGAACTTGCGTACAAATTAGAGGTAGAACCTCCACCATCTGGATCAGTTTCAAAAGGATATCTGTATCCTACTCCGGCTCCGTCTGCTCCTACGGTAACACCAAATAAAGTAGTAGCACCACTAGCTATTCCTACAGAACAAGAGCCCCAAGAAGTAGTTCCGCCAGCGTTTCCAGTGAGCGTGGCACTTTGAGCTGGACCAACTGCTGCGCCTCCTGCTCCAATTACAACTGCTTGTTGACTATACAATTCGATTGGAAGTTCAATGCAAGCATAGGGTCCGCTAGTACCACCTGAAACACTAAGGGAGCTGTTAGTGGAATTAGCATTACCAGAACCTCCACCTGCTACTAATTCAATTTTAACTCGCTTTGCGCCAGCAGTGGCAGCAGGAGAAGTTCCTGAAATTGTCATTGTAGTAACATCAGGAGTTTTGGTGGAAACAGAGGCAGCCGCGTCAAGGACGTCTGTCTTAGTCGCTAAACTAGACAGGTCTACAGGAACAGGAGGATATTTTACGAGTCCCATTAGGTGATCTTCTTACCGTTGATGTGAACTGCTAAACAGTTAGCGTTAGAACCTTGAACGTTAACTTTCTTTCCTGTAGCTAGAACTTCATAGCCAGTCCAAGAAAGAACGTCGCCAGGAGACATTGCTGTCCCCGCAATTAGTTCAATTCCATCCAACTTGATAGTAATAGTTGAAGCAGTAGTTTTACAGGTAACCGTGATAGACGAGATAACCGCTGTAGTGTTTGCCTCTACAGTGTATTCGTCAGCAGCTACTGTAGGAGCATAGCCTCTAAAAAAATTAGCCTCTGTAAACGTAGGCATTTTAGAATCCCATCGACATTAACATTTCGATTTGTAAGTTGTTCATCAAACTACCTACAAGTGTGCTTACAGAGTTAGCAGCGTTCGTGGCCGCGTCTGTGGCAGTAGTCGCGCTATTAGCGGCATTGGTTGCACTATTGGTGGCGCTAGTTGCTGCGTTAGAAGCAGTAGTAGCGTCCGCAGAAATTTGATCAATAGTTGTATTTGCTGCATTTGAAATTGCTTGAATGTTTTTCAATAGCGTAATGTAATCTACGCCTGCTAGGACGGCTACAGTAGGTTCTCCGTCAGGAACTAGATTAAGGTCGAGTTCGTCTGTTCCCACGAAAACTTGGAAGTACTTAACAACAGTGATAGTTCGGTCTCCCCCGAAATCTACAATTGCTTTAAATACTCCACTGAATGCAGTTACTGTAGCACCAGAAGAATCTACAAATCCTTCTTGGTCACAGTGAGGAAAATCGAAAGTAACAGTACCTTCGTTGTCTGTAAGGTTGCTATCAATTAAGTAAAGTTCATCACCTGTAGCGGTCCAAACTAAATTTCGATCAAGAGAAACTGTAGCAGTAATTGACGCAACCGTTCCAAGAACGTCAAGACTACCGCCAAAGGAAACTTCAGCGGTTGTAATTCCTTCAGGTAGCGCCATTACTTTGCTCCGTTCTTGAACGCTAACCTTAAGAAAGGGCTACAGGGGCCAGAAGCCTAGATTCCCCTGTAGCCCAATCTTAAAATTAACCTTCGATGAGGTCCTTTAAGCGAGCGTGAGCGTTACGTCGGTGTGTACCAAGTTCCATGTAACGGAACATAGTTGCCGAGTAAGCGTCATACTTACCAGTCGAGTCAGAAACTCGCTCCCACCGCGAACCGTCACGATCCATGAAGGCCCAGTCGTCCTCTGCGTAAATCTTGATTTCCTTCTCGTTGAGGAAAACAATCTCATTACTGGGAGAGTCAACGTCGTCAACCATCGGAATTTCCGTACCATTGTACGTAAACCCAAGAGCCTTAAAACCACCCTCAAAATCAAGAGTATTAGTAATACGACGTTGCTGTGAAAGAAGATTGAAGTAAGCACGACGAACACCAAGACCCATAAAGGCCGCTGTCGGCGTGCCACCACCCTTCTTACGAAGTTGGTCACAGATATCAATTGCAAGACCCTCAGTAAACGCACGAAGCGTTCCACCGTTGTCGTCAACAATTGATTTCCAGACCGGAACAGTACTCGGATCAACTCCGTAAAGTTCGCCCTCGTCCTGAACAATGGCTCCTAAACCAGTAATTTCGTTATTGAGGTTACCAGTACGAACTAAGTAGTCACCAGAAGCGGACGAAGTACCCGCCGCAGTAGTGAACGTAACCGTAGTAGTAGTACCATCCGACGAAAGACCAGTAATAGTTTTACCAGAAGCCCGAAGAGTATCAGTGTTATCATAAATATCGATAACCATATCCTCTTCAAGATACGTAGCCTGAGCGTCACTACACTTAAAAGTAGTAGTAGAACCGGCAGCGTTAGCAACCGCAAGAGTACCCGAACCGTCACCATAAACTTGGCGAGCAAGGTCCTTGCGAAGGTACTCTTTCAGACCAGTAACTTCTTGGTCAAGAGCAGAAGCAAAAGCCTGGAAGTTTTTCTCAGCAAGAGCAAAAGTCTGACCAGTAAGTTGGATAGAACCATAAAGGTTCATAAGAGGAATGTAAGCAGACTCGTAACTTTGCTTGCCCGGAACAGGAAGAGCCTGTCCTTCAGCACGCGCACCAAGACCTTGGTTGCGCTTAGTACGAATTGGGAATCGAACGTAACTACCGCCAACTTCAGAAGTAACACCTTCCGAAGAAGTTTCGATTCGCTTAAGACCAGTAACTTCAGTTTGAAGTTGATCGTGGACCGTGCCTTCATAAATCTCTTTAAGGAGATTAGAGACAGTGGTCATAGTAGCGCCAGCCACTTTGAACTCCTAAAATCTAAAAGGTTTTTATAAGTTAACTTTGCTGAGCCGTAGCCTGTAATTGCGCTGCAATTGCGGCACGACGCTCCGCAGGAGTAGCAGTCTTGGGATCAAACTGGCTACTCGGAGCAATTCCGCCTCCACCTAAAACTTGTGGAGCAGCGACTCGTTGTTGCTGGGTCTTAACTTCATTAACAAAGTTAAAGTACTGCTCAACATAAGGCTTAAGCGACGTGACATTCTTTCCAGCATTAACATCTTGAAGAGCCTTGGTAATTACCCAACCCTCATCAAATTGACCTTGGGCCTTGAATTCCTCTTTGAGGCTGGTAATTTCATCAACTACTTTTTGATCTTCGGCCTGCTGTGCCTTTTGCTGCTGTTCAGAAAGAAGTGCCTGAGCCATTGTGTTAACAATGGTTTCAATTTCCTTAAATTTAGGATGATTAAGGAAATCACTCGGAATCTCTGCGCTACCATCCCCAGGTTCCTGCCCCGACGGTTCTTCGGCTACAGGAGGTAATAAACCATTGTCAGTCACGTACTGCTGTAAACTCTGGAAAACTTTAACAGGGTCTTGCTCTAAAGCTTGCTGTAAAGTAATTGCCTGTTGAATTTGTTCAGGTTGCAGTCCCGCGTCCTTGAAAGGCTTAAACGGTTCCCACTGAGTTTGGACCTCTTGGATTTTACGAGAAAAATTAGAATCCCAATTTTTAAAATGCGGTGTAACTTGACTGTGAAGTTGCTGCGGGATGATTTGCATAACTTCATCCCAAGCACTCGACAAAGCTTTATCTGCCCCACTATCTCCATCAGCAGGAGAACCAATTGGATTTTCCTGTGCAATTGGAGTTTCGGCTACAGAAGTTGTAGGTGCTTCGGGCTCGGGTGCAGTGCCACTTGGAACAGACATTTTACTACTTTCTTACTATTGGCTTCTTATATTTTTACCTTCCGGCAACCTTATTTAAAGGAGTCCGGCTGGGTAAGAGTGCGGGCCGCAAAAACCTTATCGTTAAGAGTCATTTTGTTGACGTCGTAACCGTTCGCGGTAAGGAAGGTGTCTAAATTACCAATGGAGTCGTAAGGACGACTAGCAACTAACACTGCTTTGTCCCCTGCGGCAGTTGAAGCTTTTGCGGCCGGACTAAACGTGAGAGTTGCCGAACCAGAGGTTTGGGCAAAAGAAACTGCTTGGAAAACAGTGTCTTCTTTAAAAGCGCTGGCAGAAGTTTGCAAAGCAAACGACTCACCTGAGCGTAGGACGTTAGTTCCGTCCGTTAGATCAGGTGCGCCACCAACGATAGTAGTAGTTGAACCTGCGCCCGTTGCGACAAAAACAGTAGGACCAAGAGGCTCAACACTACCAGACTGGGCATCGTCTTTAACTCGATGCTTATCTAAGAAATTTAACTCCGGCGGAGTAAGTTGATTTCCCATTACTTATTAACCATTAACTTTCAATTGACGGCATACCGCTAAATTGATTAGGTTGCGTTCCTCCGCTATCCTGCGCCCCGCCAGGCGGCGGGCTCCCAGGGCCAGAGCCGTTACCAGCCATGCTAGCGGATTGCATGGCAGCCTGTTGCATTTGTTCTTGCTGCATTGCTTGTTGATGTGCATTAACGTGATCATCAAAAAGTTTTTTGGCTACAGGAGATAATGCATCAAAGGCTTGAGACTTGCGATAACGATTGTGACGCTCAATGTGCATAGCATTATTGTCCCAATTATTTACAGGAACAATAAGAGGTGGTTGAAGAACAACTCCGTTGGCAACAATATTGCCTTGTTGGTCAATTTGAATTTCACCAGTTTGCAACGCTTGAGCAAAACCAGGCTGTTGGGCAAGTTGTTGCTTTTGAGCAAGATTCCATTGCTGAATTTGTTCATCAGTAACTTGAGCCATGCGCAAGTTTTCACGTTGTGCTTGACGAACGTCAATTTGAATTTGATCGTAAAGTTTTTCTGCCCCACCAATCTCAAGAAGTTCAAGGCCGCGCTGCGGATCAATAAACCCAAATTTCATTAAGTCCATAATGAATGCTTGCTTGGCGGCCTTAGAAACAGGCATTGCCGAGCCGGCCTCAGTACGAACGTCAGTGTTATCCCTAAGGTCTGCACCTTGGAACATCTGAACGTCAAAGGTACCGTCTACACCAGTAATTTTAATCTGGTGGTCTACGTCCCAATACTGCTTAACGTAGAACAGAGTCTGACGAGCAATTTTAGCAGTTGCTTCCTCGATAGAAGTGAAGGTATAAGTTAACTTACCCTCGTCTTGCTCCTGAAGAAAACTAATTGCTGTAGCCGCAGTAACTCCCGGCGGAGTTTGTCCCTTGGTAACTTCATGCTGGCCGGAAATATCGTTCATATCACTTTCGATACGATCGAGTTCTTGCAGCACGTAAGAAGGAATTCCTTGAAGAGGAATAGGAGTAGGTGCCTTGAAACCAGGACGATAGAAAATAATCTGTCCAGGTTCAGAAGTTACCTTCGTATGATCGATAGAACCTAATTCCGCAGCAAGTTGCGGCTTAGACATTTTGTTCTTGGATTCAATAATTTGACCACGAGTACGGTTGAATTCTCGTTGTAAAGGAATTAAGTCAGTAATTACTGAATCCGCATAGAACTTACCAGTCTCAATATGACGAATGTGAGCAAAAGGGAATTCTCCGTGCTCGTAAGGTAATTGAGGCCAGAAATTAATTAGTTGATCGCCAACAATGGTAACTAATCCACCACCAGGTAGCATTGAATTTACGCCAGGCTTAACCCAAGCTTCAACAACAAGAGTCTGGTTCTTTTTGGACTGAACCGTATCCATCACAGAATTATAGGCTTCATCAATCTCGCCTAGTTTATCCGTGGTTTTGCGAATAGATTCAGCAGTTTGTTGCTGTGCTTGTTGGTACAAAGAAGCGATTTGTTCCTTATTTCTCATCGAGGCGTGGAGAACAAAAGGCTGACACTCAAGTTCAACTTCAGTTAAGTCAGGAACAAAAATGTGGAAAGGAGGAACTGTCTGATAATCAATGTCACCTTGGAGTTGATTTAATTGATCGACTTTCGCATCGTTCCAGAACGACTTGATAAAACCATTGCCAGTAGTTGAAGTCCAAAAGATTGCTCGACGAAAGATTGCATCTAACTTGTGAGAATCTTGGATAGAACTCCAAATTTGTTCAGCCGCCTGCGCAGCGAACAAGTCATCGTCATTAGATGAAGAAGGAACCACGTAAGTGTCTGGTCGTTGGCTAGAAAGTTTAGCCATTTCAGTTCGCATCAAGGGACGAACTTTATTGATAACCGGACGTGAGCGATAGTAAGGAGCAGGAGGCGTGACTAACTTGAAATGACTAGCAGCGCCTTTAGTTTCAATTGCTTGAACGTTTTGCTTGCCAAAGTAGAAAGCAAGATTAAGGTACCACTGTTTTTCTGATTGCCAACGATCGCTCTTAGCTTTAGTGAAACTATTCTTCACCCAGTCAGTTAGACGTTGCTTATCCTTATCAGAAAGACTATCAGCCTGATTATTCGTAGCAACATTACTTACTGGAATCGGTAAGTTCAGTCCATCCTTCGACACCGAGTTCAGCAAATGTGTCAGCGAGCTCTTGATCGGCTGCTGTTCCATATTCATGCTGCTCATAATCTGGTTCACCAGTTCCACTTAATCTGGATAATTCAGCCACGTCGTTACGTGGTAAATTTTCAGGAAATTCTAAATCTAAGTTGGCTAAACTTGCGTACGTTTTAAAATCAGAACTTTGAAGACGGTTCAGAAGGTCCTTCGACTTTTCCTGTTCCGCTTCCAGTAAGGTCAAGAGTTGATTGTAATTCTGTGTCATTAGGCTTTTCATCTGTCGATTCCACAGTAAGAACAGAAGACAGATCGTCAGTAACAACAGGAGTACGGTGCTTAATAAGAAAATCGCTAAGTTGACGGATAGCATTTTCTTCTTCCTCAGTTAGTAAAAATGAATTTGCTTGAGACTCAAGTTCCTCGGCTACAGGAGTTTCGGCTACAGAAGGTTCCTCGATTAGTCCAACCGCGCGACCAACTGCTTTTGCACATTCGAAGCAAAGATATAGAGCACCTTCAAAATCTAAGGAAACTCCTAAATCAAGAGCAAGTTCCTTACCAGTAAAAGGGAATCCACAAGTGATACATTTATGAGGAAGAACAGTATTCTGCACTAACACAAATAAGGCTACAGCCTGATTAGTGTTCTTGCGATTATTTTTTAGGGTGGCTTCTTTTGGCATGACTAGTTACTTGGCTTTCTTGACCTTCGTTGCAGTCTCAGCCTTGGCAGACGACGAAGCTTTCTTGGCTACAGAAACGTTCTTATTGGACTGAGTCTTATTTGACTTACTGGTCGACGTGCTAGTTTTAGCTGCTCCGCGCTTGTGAGGTTTAATTCCAGCGGCCTCTTCACGTGCAGCATGGAAGCCTGCAATTTGTGCAGCCTGAACGTCGTCTAAATTCGGAATGTGAGCGTTAGGATTCTCAACCTTTTTACGCATTAGTATTCTCCAATGAACTCATCGAATGCCACGTTCTTCGATCGCGGCCTGCTTAAATTAGTGTCAAATTTTGTACTAATTGGTGCGGCAGACACTACTCGGGCACCGAGTTGAGCGTCGGCTTGCGCCTGCAATGACAGGATAGCCTGCTTCATTCGGGC
>Ga0164242_10001463_pt1 | contig 27993 bp, 24 predicted proteins | sample OricomgcompostMG_FD_108783 | JGI IMG/M metagenome (GOLD analysis project Ga0164242, IMG submission 108783) | Miracle-Growth compost microbial communities from Emeryville, California, USA - Original compost - Miracle growth compost (MG) ...
ACGTTTGTTTTATCAAAAACTTGGTCAGACGTATAATCCCACGCGTTATGCTGGTTTTGCACAATTCGGTTTGTGGCTATTGCGTCCGCGCGTGCTGCGCGAATATCGAGGCTGGCCTGAAAGCGCCACCGATATGGAACCCTGGTTTTTGGCGCTGGCCAATGATGTGGATCATATATATCAAAATGACACGCTAAAGTACTTTTGGCGCAAAGGCGAACTAGTCCCCAACCATGCGCACGAACATCCTTATCAAGTTGCTATTCCCGATGAATATAAAAATGTCGATCGTTGGTTTTTGCTGGATACCAATCTCGATCCGCCGCGGCCGTGGAAATTAGATACAGAAATTCCCGTCTTTTCGCTGGCGTTGGTGACTGGCGAAAAAGGAAATCGCCGCTGGCTCGTATATGCAGAATCGCCGTTGCAGGAACGGCAAAATGTGGAAATTACAATTCCTGATTACGGCAAAATCACCGTGAATGTTCCGGTGGCCGGCGCGTTTTATACTGTGGATGAAAAGACAAAAAAGGTACAAACGGTTTCGTGAGAGAAAAGTACTTTTAAAGGAAAGTGTAGATGAAAATAGGTATATTAGGCGCGGGTGGAATGGGAGAATCCGTCATCACGCATTTGCAAAAATGTCCGGAAGTGAATAGCATTATCGCGATGGACAAACGCGAAGAACGCGTGAAGGAATTACGTGAACGTTTTAATATCGAAGCGACAACCGAATTAAAAGAAATATTGTGCGATCCCGAAGTGCGCTGTGTTTTTGTCACTTCCTCCAATGACGCGCACGCGGAATTAACAATTCAATCTCTGAAAGCGGGCAAAGCCGTGCTATGCGAAAAGCCGATGGCCACTTCGATGGAAGACGCGCTCGCCATGGTGGAATGCGCGGAATCCACCGGCGGCTTTTTGCAAATCGGTTTTGAATTGCGCTATTCCTATTTGTATACGAAAGTCAAAGAATGGATCGACGCGGGTTTGTTGGGCGAAGTGGTGAATACGCAATGCACTTACATCGCCAGCGCATGGCCCAAAAATACCTGGCGCGCGCGAGGCGAAGGCGGGCCGATGTTCGGCGAAAAGCTCAGTCATTACGTGGATTTGCCGCGCTGGTGGATTGGTTCAAATGTCACGGAAATTTATGCGGCGTGCGCGCCAAACGCCATTCCCTATTATCAACTGCACGATAATTATCAGGGCACGTATCGTTTTGCGAACGGCGCGGTCAGTCACATCACTTTCATGATGGCGCCCGCCGCGACCTTTGATGGCGATCCGTTGCAAAACGTCATCGATCAACAAACCGGCGACGGCCACGCGCTGCGATTTTTGATTCAGGGCACACGGGGCGCGGCGGAAACCGATGTCTTTGGGCGCACGCTCAAACGCTGGGAATTCGGCGATTCGCCCGATAAATTCATCAGCAAATGGGCGGAAACCATTACATGGAATGAGGACGAAGATCATTTATGGTTTCATAATACACTTGATCAAACCAGAGATGTGATACGCCGCGTGGCGCAAGGTTTGCCGCCCGCCACGCCGGCGCGCGATGCGTATGAAACGATGCGTTTATGTTTCGCTGCGGAGGAATCGGCGCGAAGCGGGCATATAGTTTCGCTAATTGAAAAATAATTTTACATCGATAGACAGGATGAACAAGATATAAAAAGTACTTTTGATAGCGTATGTCTTTCTAAATTTTATCCTGTCTATCCTGTTCATCGATGTAAAAATAATTATTTATACCACTTTCCATGCTTGCCGCAAAAGTACTTTTACCACTTTCATTATTATCGCCGGGCGTCGGCGGCGATGCGGATTTGCATCAGACAAAATCCGGCGATATCGTGTGGCGTTTGCCGGAGGGAATAGAGGAAGCGACGGTGAGTTTCGATCTCGATGCGATGCAAATTCGTCCACGCGATTATGACGAAATTCATTTGCGCTTCAAACCGCGAGGCGGAGAAATCTTATGGCAACCGGAACTCACGGCTTATCCGGTGAAAGGTTTGCGCCGCCACTGGTATAGCAAATTTCCGCTACAACAAAATGAATGGCAGACTGCGCGGTTTGATTTGAATCGCGATGACGACGGCTGGTGGGTCGGCGGAAAATCGGATCTCGAACATCACGCGCTGAATGTGGAACTCACCAAACAATGGCAACGCGTGCCCGGCGAGGAAAATTGGCGCGAAGTGGAAATAGGTTCGATCGCTTTCGTGCGCCGCGTCGTGGGCGTGGATTTCGACGAAATGGCGGCGCGGCCAATAGATTCCAAAACGGAAATTGGCTGGACATATAATTTAATTGTCACTAACAACGACACCGAGCCGCGCACCGCGAAACTGCGATTGGATACATCGCGACAAAAGTACTTTTCCGCGGATTGGAAAAATAAAACGGTGACGCTAAAACCGCGCGAACGCCGCATTATTCCTGTGCAACTTTCCCTGTCCAAAACGGCAGCGAAAAAATTGCCGCCGTTATATAGCGAGCCGGTGCAGGCGTTTATTGCGTTGGACGAAAAAGATGCCGTGGAATTTACGCCGTTGCGCGGTTATCGCCCGCGCTATTTATGGGCGACGCTGCCGCCCGCGAAATATGAATTTCCGTCCGTGACGGATTCCACAGAAATTGTGGCGCAGGCCGCAAAAGTACTTTTGGAAGATTGGGGCGTTCCCACTTACGGCCCCGCCACGCATCCGCAGGGATATTACAATCCGGCGACTTCCAAAACGCCGATTCCGCTTTCGTGGTTTCGCCATCAGGATCCGCAAACCGGCGAGATTTTCACGGATGATAAATATGTGTTGTCGTATGTTTTGACAATCCACAAAAACAATTTTAATCGTGCTGAGATATTAGCGGATGCATATCGCGCGACCGGCGATTTGCGTTTTGCTTCCGCCGCCGCAAAAGTACTTTTGGAATACGCGCGGCAATATCCCTTCATGCGTCCCAGCGCGCCGGACGCCACTTCGGGGCGCTCGCGTTTGGGATTGAATACGTTGATGAGTTCGTATATCTTTCCGCAAATTTGCGACGTTTACGCCAAAATAAAAAATAGCACGGCGCTCAGTGATGGCGATCGCGCGGCTATTGAAACTCATTTTTTAATGCCCGAAACGTTGGCGATTTACGATCATGACATCGGCTATTCCAACATGCAGGCCGAGCATTATCTGGCGTATATGCACGCCGCGTTTGCGCTGGAATATTGGCCGCTGGCGGGCGAGGCGATTTATGGCGATCATGGTTTTTTACGCGATGGTGGAACACGCTTTCAGCGAAGATGGCATCAGCCACGAAGCCGGCGCATATCATTGGTCAACGCTTGCGGCGATGTTGAATTTTGCGAAATTTCTCGATGCGCGCGGCGTGAACGTGATGAACGCGCGTTTCAAACGCGTCTTCGACGGCATGGTGAATAATTCGCCGCAGGGCATTTACGAACAAGCGGGAACATGGAGCGCTTTTGATTTTGCCTATCGCATTTATCGCGAGCCGAAATATATTCCCACGCTCAAAGCCGCGAAATTGTGGCCGCCGTCATATTTATCTGCGGCGGAAATTCGCGCGGCGGAAAGTAAAATCGGCGAACGTTTAACCGAAAGTTCAGTATTGCCAAACGTCGGTTATTTGTGGCTGCGCGAACAATCGCCGCGCGGTTTTCGCGCGCTTAGCATTAACTATATTTCGCAGTGGGATCGATTAGAACATGATCGATTACATTTCAGTTTGTTCGACGAACATGGCCGCTTGGCCAGCGAGATTGGACGTATTATTTACAGCGCTCCCGAAGCCGTCACAATGCAAAGTACTTTTGCGCATAATACCGTTGTGGTGGATGGAAAAAATCAGGAGTTTCAGCCATCGACGCTGGCGGCGTTTTTAGATAGTTCTTCGTTGCCGGCGGCGTTAATCACAGAAAATCCGCATTCGCCGTTGTATTCGGGAATTGAATTTTCCAGGGTAGTAGCGATTTTGGACGGTGTATTTTTCATCGGAGATTTATATAATGGCAAAGGCGAACACACATTCGATTGGCCTTTCTACGCGCCGTGGCAGCCGGGAGATAAAAACGAAATTGCTGTACCGCGAACTACATTGAAATTGCAGGACGTAAAAAGTACGGGCTTCGACTCCGCTCAGCCTAACAAAAGTACTTTTAGCGAATATCCCTGGATCAGCAAAGCGCAAAGTGCGAAAACGGATGAATCTATTTCCGTCGCATTACGCGTGGAAGAAGCGGAAAGTCAGAATCCACGCGATTTGCAGATAACGTTTGCGCCGATGCAAAATGCGCTTTTTGTCGATGCACAGATTCCGCGTGGTTATCGCCCCAAACCAGGACCGATGTTTTTTGTGCGGCGGGAAAAATGTTCCACCGCGCAATTTGGCGCGGCGTTTGATATTACCACGCTGGATGAAAAAAGTTGTATACAAAAAGTAGAAAATATTTCCATTACCGAAAAAACCGCCGCGTGGCGCGTGCAAACGGTGAATGGAAAATACCTGATTATCATCAACCGCGGCGGCGGCGCGGTGCGGGCGGATGGTTTTGAAACGAAAGAGATGTTGTATGTGGCGCGGATGCAATAAGACCTGCCGCTAAAAGTACTTTTTCCATTGCAACGCCTGAAAGTACTTTTATACTCACTTCATAAGGCTGCCGAAGGGGAAGTGTTTTTCGGATGAAAAAATTATCCAGGAATAAGGCGAAGCGATTGTTTGCGTGGCTCGGCGGCGGCGTGACTGTTTTGTGTTTGGCGGCTGGTGGATTTTGGTATTGGATTAATATCCCGCCGCAAATAAAAATTCCCACGCCGGTGATGCCAAATCCGAACGGCTATGATTTTTTCCTGCGCGCTGGCGCGGCTTATGTGGAAGATATCAAAGGCGTGGATGCATTGACTGACCGCCATGATCCCATACCGGGAAAAACAAAACAGTATCCTATCGCTACTAAAGAAGCGTGGTTAAATCAAAACGCAAAGGCTTTTCGTCTTTTGCGCGAAGGCTTGAAATGTCCGGCGTTTCATCCTCTGGTGCGGTCAGAAAAGTTTTATTTAAAGTATGAGCAATTTCGTGATTTAGCACGTGCGCTGGTGGTGGAAAGCCATGTCCGCGCCGCGCGCGGCGACTGGAACGGCGCGGCGAATAGCACGCTGGATGATCTCGAATTCGGCTACGATATTTCTCGAGGTGGCCCGTTGATCACAGGATTGGTGAGTAATGCTGTGCAGGCAATCAGCCTGCGGGAAATGTATCGCATTACGCCGCATCTCGATGCCCGCGAAGCAAAGCTGGCGGCGAAGCGCATGGAAGATCTTTATGCCGGAAGATTCCCCTATTTCAAAACCTTGCAGGAAGAAAAATGGGCACAGCAAAGCGAGCTATTGGAAATGATGAGCGAACACTCCTGGCGATGGAAACAGGTATACGAAATAAGTGAGGTACCTTATGTGGTAGAAGGATTAATGCAGATGATGAATTTACCCTCCTCACCGCCGTCGCGTTTGGAAATCGCCAGGGAATTTTTGAAAAATTCATCACTCTTCTTCATCAGTAAACGGAGACTTTTGAACAATTACACGAAAGGGATAGATGCCTATATCGCTAATGGCCGTTTGCCTTACACGAAAATGAAAACTATTTCCGTTTCCGGCGATAAATTTACATCCACTTTACTCTCCGTGTATGAAAACACACGCTGGAATTGGGCGCGTATGGATGCATATAGCGTGTTGGATATGACGATGCTGGCGTTGCGTGCGTACCGGCTTGAGAAAGGTCATTACCCGGCGAGCCTGAACGAACTCGCGCCGGGATATTTAAAAACGATTCCGGTTGATCCCTTTAGTGACGCACCATTGCATTACCAATTGCAGGGAAATAAATATCTCTTGTGGAGTGTTGGCCCGGATGGCGTTAATAACCATGCCGCGCCAATTATTAACACTGACAAATATGCCGCAAGCGCTCGCTACCATTTACTCGATCCCGACAGCAAAGGCGATGTTGTCGCCGGCGTTAATATGCCATAATGAAGTGTGCCTAAAAGTACTTTTGAGGTGGATCCGAAAAGGTGATGCAAGATGAAACGATTATTATTTTTGCTCGGCGGTGGCGTGATTGTTTTGTGTTTGGCAGTAGGTGGATTTTGTTATTGGATTAATATTCCTCCGCAGATAAAAATCCCTACGCCAGTGATGCCGGAGCCCAATGGTTATGATTATTTTGTGCGTGCAAGTGCCGCTTATGTGAGGGACAGTAAGGGTGTGGATAAAACTACTGACCTGCATTTTATGCCGGGAAAGCGCTATCCCATTGCTGCAAAAGAAACTTGGCTAAAGCAAAATGCGAAGGCATTACATTTTTTGCGCAAAGGCTTGAGATATCCGGCGTTGCATCCGCCGACACAACCACCTTATGATCCCACTCCTAGTGAAATTCAGTTTCCAGAATTAGCGCGAACGTTGGTGGTTGAAAGTCATGTCCGCGCAGCGCACGATGACTGGCGCGGTGCTGTGGACAGTACCCTGGATGGCCTCAAATTTGGCTATGACATTCAACGCGGTGCCGCTTTTACTACAAGCAATATTATCGGCAATGGTGTGCAGGAAATCAGTCTCGGCGTGTTATCCCAACTCTTACCGAACCTTGACGCCACATTGTCGCGCCAAACGGCTGTTCGCATGGAGCGACTCTACAAGGGAAGATTTCCTTATTTCAAAACGATGGAAGTAGAAAAACATAAGGAGCAGGCTGACCTTCTGGTATTAATGAATAAAGATGAATTGCCGCAGATTTTAGAAGGAGTTTTAAATGTTCTCGATCCTCATATTTCGCGATGGCAGAAGGCTAAATTATTCCTTACCAGTAAACGCACATTGCTAAACGATTATACGAAAAAAATGGATGCCTATATCGCTGAAGGTCGTTTGCCATATATAAAAATGCAACCCGTGTCCGCTTCGCGAAATGTATTCACAAGGGTTTGGACTTCTTTTGATAAGAATCCACGTTGGAACTGGGCACGAGTGCAAACAAACAGTTCGCTTATTATGACGATGTTGGCGTTACGTGCATTCCGATTAGAGAAAGGACATTATCCAGCGAGATTGAAGAAATTAATGCCGGAGTATTTGCGTGAAATTCCCATTGATCCATTCGATGGCATCGCGCCGTTACATTATCAATTGCAAGGAAATAAATATCTCTTGTGGAGTATCGGGCCCGATGGCGTTGATAATCACGGCACGCCAATTACTAATCTCAACGAGAGAGGAAGAGCGCGTCATTTGTTTTTATCTCCCGATAGCAAAGGCGATGTTGTCGCCGGGATCAATATGCCGTAAAAGTACTTTTACCTATGATTAACCCAAACGAAACCGAACTCATCAGCGAACCGGCGCGTCAGTTGAAAGTCACGGGGAAATATGACGTGATTGTGGCGGGCGGCGGATTGGCCGGCGTGGCGGCTGCGGTGGCGGCGGCGCGAAGCGGCGTTTCCGTTTGTCTCATTGAAAAGGCTTTTGCGCTGGGCGGACTGGCGACGCTGGGGCAAGTGACAGTCTGGCTTCCCTTGTGCGACGGATATGGACGCCAAGTTACCGCCGGATTATCCGAGGAAATGTTGAAACTTTCCGTGGTGGATTTGGATAGCAATAATAGCACGGCGCGCTTCATCGGCATTCCGCCGGCGTGGCTGCCGGGCGGCGATTTGGAAGAGCGGAAAAAGGCGCGTTATCGCGTACAATTTAATCCCACCAGTTATATGCTGGCGTTGGAGAAATGGCTTTTGGACGCGGGCGTGAAATTGCTTTACGACACGCGCCTGTGCGCCTTGCATCACAGCGATGACAAAATCACCCACATCATCATCGAAAACAAAGGCGGCAGAATGGCGTTGCAATGCGGCACATTGATCGACGCCACCGGCGATGCGGATGTATGTTTTCTGGCGGGCGAACCCACGGAATCGCTGGATGGGAATGTGCGGGCGGGTTGGTTTTATTCGCTGCATGAGGATGGTTTGAAACTGAATGCCATGACAAAACCCTATAGCAAAGACGGCGGCCAAAACGACAAAGGCGGGCCGTTTTTTCGCGGCGATGATCCCGATCAAATCACCGCGCAGTTGGTGGGTTCACGGCAGATGGCGTTGGATAAAATTGATTCGCTGCGCGCCAATCGGCTGGATGAGGAAGTGCAGATTTTCAATGTGCCGCAATTGCCCTGTTTGCGCATGACGCGGCGTTTGGCCGCGCCGTTTGCGATGGCGGATAGCCATCGGCATCAATGGTTTGAAGACACTGTTGGAATCATCAGCGACTGGCGCAAAGCCGGGCCGATTTTCCCGGTGCCGATGCGTTCTATCGTGGCTCCCAAACACCGCAATTTGCTGGCGGCGGGACGCTGCATGTCGGCGGATACTTCGGTGTGGGATGTGACGCGCTGTTTCCCCGGATGCTGTGTCACCGGCGAGTCGGCGGGAATCGCAGCGGCGCTGGCCGTGCGCGAAACACGCGGCGATGTGCATGATCTGCCGGTGGGAAAAGTGCAAGCGCGCGTGCGCGAAACGGGCGGTTTGTTGGATCCGCAATTGATGGAGCCGGCGGAAGAATATCAGGCAGTTGTATAAAAGTACTTTTGTCCTCCGGCGAGACGCCGGAGCCACCCAAATTGAAAACAATTACTCAACGCTCTGCAAAGAATATTCAAGAAACGCTATATTCAGCCTATTCCCCGCGCTGGAAGGCTACACTATAAAAGTACTTTTATAGGTCATCATGCACGAAATACTAATTATCGACGACGATGTTGAACTTTGCGAATTGGTGAGTGAATATCTCAAGCGCGAAGGCTTATCCGCCAATTATGTGCACAGCGGCGAGGAAGGCGTGGAAGCGGCGCTTGGAGGTTCTTACAAAGCCATCGTGCTGGATGTGATGTTGCCGAGCATCGGCGGTTTTGAAGTGTTACGCCGATTGCGCGCCAGCGCGCCGCCCGCTTCTGAAACGCCGGTTATCATGTTGACGGCGCGCGGCGACGAAGTGGATCGCGTGTTGGGATTGGAATTGGGTGCGGACGATTATTTGCCAAAACCGTTTTCCTCGCGCGAATTAGTGGCCAGAATCCGTGCCGTGTTACGCCGCTCGCAGGCTTCGCCCGCGGACGCTGAACGCAATAAATTATCAGTGGGTGGCGTGGAATTGGATAGCGCTGCGCACACCGTAATTTGCCAGAATGTTCCCGTGGAATTGACGTCGGTGGAATTTAAATTAGTGGAATTATTGATGCGTTCCGCAGGCGAAGTGGTGGCGCGTGAAGAAATTGCGCAGAAAGTTCTGGGACGCACTTTGCTTCCTTTTGACCGCAGCATTGATACTCACGTCAGCAACTTGCGCCGTAAATTGGATACGACGGGTGAGGGCGATCCGATTAAAACGATTCGCGGGACGGGGTATATTTTTACGCGGCCCAGTGAGTGAAAAGATATGCGGAGTCTTTTCCTCAAAATTTTTCTCTGGTTCTGGTTGGTGCAGATCATTATCGGTGTAGTGCTTTTCGCGGTTAGCAATGTGTTGCGTCCGCAGCCGGGCAGCGATCAATGGCATTCCACTTTGGGATATGCTCTTCAACGCAATGCCGATGTTGCGTTAGCTGCGTATCAAAAAGGTGGCGTTCCTGCTTTGAATGTTGTGTTGATGCGCGCCGGAAGACAGGCGCATGTCAGCGCTTATTTTTTTGATGCCACAGGCAAATCTTTAGGCGCGAAACTTCCCTCTCGTGACGTGAGCGATTTCGCAAAACAAGCAGCTGCACAAAAAGAAAATGGCTCTTTGGAGATCAATGACTTAACTTCAAAAACAATCCAAGCTGCCGATGGCACCACATATGTGATGGTATGGCAAATGCCGCAAAGAAGGCGCGGTCCGTTTGCGGTTTTTATGGTTCGCAACACGCGTGACGCGGTGCGGCTGCTGGCATTATTATTAATTTCCGGAATTGTTTGTTATGGTTTGGCGATGTATTTAACGTCGCCCACCATCAAATTGCGCCGCGCCACCCGCCAGCTCGCCAGCGGCGATTTGTCAGCGCGCGTGGCGGCGAAAATGGGACGGCGGCGCGATGAACTTGCTGATTTGGGACGTGATTTTGATCAAATGGCCGAACGCATCGAATCGCTGATGCTTTCCGAACGCCGTTTGTTGGGCGATATTTCGCATGAATTGCGGTCGCCGCTGGCGCGCATGAATGTGGCGCTGGATTTGATGGAAGAAAATGTGGATGAAGACGGCAGCGAATATCTGCAACGAATCCGGCGTGAAGCAGAACGGCTCAACGAAATGATCGGCCAGTTGCTGGCGCTTTCGCGATTGGAAAGCGGCACCACCAAAGTGCAGGATACCGTCATTGACTTACCAAAATTGCTGGAAGGAATTGTGGCGGATGCCGAATTTGAAGCGCGCAGCCAGGATCGCCATGTGCGTCTTGTTCGCGCTGATGATTGCCGCACTTCCGGCGCCCCGGAATTGCTGCGCAGCGCCATCGAAAATGTGATGAGAAATGCCGTGCGCTACACGGCGAAAGGAACGACTGTTGAAATTGAGTTAAAAAAACTTCCGTTCGACAACGCAGCTTCCCATCAGTGCCAAATCACAGTGCGCGATTTTGGCGCAGGCGTGCCGCCGGAATCTCTGCCGCATCTTTTTCATCCTTTCTATCGCGTCACTGACGCCAGAGATCGCCAAAGCGGCGGCACCGGTTTGGGACTTGCAATATCTGAACGCGCCATCCGTTTTCACGGCGGCAACATCAAAGCATCCAATGCGCCGCAAGGCGGATTGCTGGTGGAAATTAACTTACCGTTGTTGGAAAGTTGAATTGCCGATTCGTGGCTCCGGCGTCCTTGCCGGAGGATAAAAGTACTTTTCCAATGACACACATGGGCAAAAGTACTTGGGACTTAAAGGTAGGGCGCTCTCGCCGAGAGCGCCGTGCGGCTGGCTCGGCGAGCCAGCCCTACCTGACGCCGCCAATCTTACTTCTTCTCAAACGTCAACGCATTGGTGTCCATGCAATAGCGCAAACCCGTGGGTTGCGGCCCATCGTTGAAAACGTGTCCCAAATGGCCGCTGCAACGGGAACAAAGTACTTCTGTGCGCGACATTCCCAATGAGTTATCCGCCTTTTCTACAACGGCTCCTTTGATCGGTTGCCAGAAACTGGGCCAGCCCGTGCCGGAGTGAAATTTGGTTTCGGACGTGAACAATGGCTGGCCGCATCCTGCACAGCGATAGATTCCGTGCTGGTGATTATTGAGCAAGTTGCCGGTGAATGGGGGATCGGTTCCGGCCTCGCGCAGAATATGATATTGAGCAGGCGTCAACATTTTCTTCCATTGTGCATCGGTGATTTTGTCGCAATCGGCTTTTGTGTTAGTGGGCGGCCGCTTGAAGGCGGCGCTTTTGCCACCTTTTTTTGTTGCGGCATATTGGACGCGCGCGTTAGAAATACCGGAATTTTCCGTTCTGCTGAATCCGCTTCGCGCGAGAAATAAGAGAGCGCCACAAACCACCACGGCAGCAACTGATTTTAGAAACAAAGTGAGTGGAGTATGTTTCATGATTTTTCCTCTTAATGGCGATTCTTTTATGACGTATTCAAGAAAGGCGAGTGCCAAATTGTTCTTATCGATAGGCAAAAGTACTTTTACTTTCGCTTTGGCAAAAACCACGATTTGATTCCCTGGCGAACTGCGGTGTAAATCAGGATTACCAACAGATAATCGACGACTTTGGAAGTTTGAAAATGAGCTTGATTTAAAAGCAGCCGGATTGCCAGCCATAAGATCAGCGTGATGACGCAACTGATCGCCACGATGGCAGTTTGCCGGAATGCTTCTTTCATGAATTTTATTATAACTGGTGGAATTCAAGAAAGAATTAACCGGCTTTTCCCAACACTAAAGAAAGAATCAATAATGATAAAACGCCAGCGGTAATAAGAACGAAGGCGCGATCTTTTTCCAGCCAGAAGGTGATGACGGAAAGTGCCACGCGCATTACCGGCGTGGCGATAAGAATCACTAATCCGAGAGCGACAAAGCCTTGGCCGTGACCGTTTTTCATCATTTCCCAAATTCCCAGGATATGGTTGGGAACAACGCCTTCGGCGGGATTTTTTAACGTGTGAGTAGAAATTGCTGTAGTGAGATAACTGGGATGGTGGATAAAAGTGATGATGGTCCCGATCACCAGAAATGCCAAACTCAGCAAAACACCGCCGCGCAACAGCCAGGAAATCCAGCGATCCATATCGTGCGGTGTGGGCACATATGGCGCGGATGGCGCGTGTTTTACGTGGTGATTTTTGGTCATGGAATTGATCATCCCAAGCGAACTCCTTTTAGCAGCATTTCTCCGGAAACCCATAGCAACACCAAGACGAAAGCGATGCGGACTGTTTGGTTGTGTAATTTGGGCAATAACTTGGAAGCCGCCGTCGCGCCCAGCAAAACTCCCGCTGCCACCGGCGCGGCGACGAAGGGATCAATGTCGCCGCGCGCAAAATAAACGCCTGCGCTAGCGGCCGCGGTGACGCCGATCATAAAATTGCTGGTGGCGGAGGAAACTTTCATGGGAAGCCGCATCGCCAAATCCATGGCGGGCACTTTGAGCGCGCCGGAACCGATGCCCAGCAAACCGCTGACGATGCCGGCAATCCACATCAATCCCAAGCCGATGGGCGTGCGCGTGACTTTATATTTCACCAGTTGATGTTCGGCCTCATCAAAATATTCGCCGTGCAAATTTAATTTGTCTGCCCAAAGATCAGGTGGAACTGTTTGAGCATTTTGATGCCGATTGCGCAACATGACAATTGCGGAATAGCCCATCACCAACCCGAAAACGATAAAAAGCCAGCGGCCGCCAATAACGCCAGCCAGATAAGCGCCGGTAATGGCGCCGACGGTGGTGCCCAATTCCAGGAACATCGCCGCGCGCATATTGGTCATGTGATCACGCACATAGGCCGCCGCAGCGCCGCTGGAAGTGGCAATCACCGAGATAATGGAAGCGCCGATGGCGAAACGAATGTCCAATCCAAAGAGCAACGTCAACGCGGGAACCACGATAATGCCGCCGCCCAATCCCAGCAACGCGCCCAGCGCGCCAGCCAGAATGGAGATTCCGAAAATTCCTCCACAAAATTCAAGCGGTGACATTTAGCTCCTGATATTAGCTTTCTTAAAAGTACTTTTGGTGAGTCACAAAAATTATCGTACTTATGAGCTTAAACGCTATTGAGTTATAATACAAATACATCTTTTTCATTTATACTTAACTGATAGTTATGGCGCTGAATTTAAACCTGTTACGATCATTTCATGCAGTCGCGGAAGCGGGCAGTGTTTCGCGTGCGGCGAAGCTGGGTTACATTTCGCAACCGGCGCTTTCCAAGGCGGTTCGCGAACTGGAAAAAAGCGTGGGGATTCCGCTGGTGGAGCGCTCCGCCCGCGGCGTGCATTTGACCGAAGCGGGCAAAACGCTTTACGAACATGCCAAAACGCTTTTTGCCCTGGAGCGTGAAGCCGAAGAAGCGATTGGATCTCATCGCGATATGGAAATCGGTACGTTAAGAATTGGAGGTAGCACGACATTGACCAGTTATGTACTGCCGCCGCTGCTGGCACAATTTCGGAAGTTGCAACCGCATCTGCGGTTTAAAACATTGCGCGGAAATACGCGTGACATCGAATCGTTGTTGGGCGCGTATGAACTGGATGTGGCGCTGGTGGAAGGGCCGTCGCATCATCCGCGTGTGCAGGCGCGGCCGTGGAGCGAGGATGAATTAGTTTGCGTTTGTGCGCCCGACCATCCGCTGGCGCAACAGGAAAATGTGTGGCCAAAACAGCTGTGCGATTATGAATGGGTAATGCGTGAGGAAGGTTCCGGCACGCGCGAAGTGATTGAAAATGTTTTTCGTCCCTACGATTTGCCGCCCAAAGATGCGCTGGAAGTGGGCGGCGCGGAAGCAATAAAACAAGCCATCGCCGCCGGGCTGGGTATTGGAATTGTGTCGCGCGTGGCGGCAGCGGATCAAATCGCGCTGGGGAAGCTTGTTGTCGTTCCACTGGCCGAGATGGAATTGCGGCGGCCATTTTATCTGCTGCGATTGAAAGGCAGACCGCTATCGCCCGCAGCGGCGGCGTTTGAAAATTTCCTCAAAGAGCACAGGGGGAAAAGTACTTTTACTGGCAATAAAAAGAAAGTACAAAGCGTAAAAGACAAATGAGCCCAGTTTGTATTTTGTTATTTTCGTACGGGCACAAATAATGCACACGTCAAATTATGCCTACAATCACTGTCACTATCGCCGAGTTTTTTCCCAGTCAGAGAGCGCAAATGAACTTTTATAAATCGCTTTTGGAATCAGATGGAATTCAATGTCTTTTGTCGGGCGAGTTGGATGAGCCGAGTATTGGAAATGTGCAATTGCAGGTGGCTTCGCGTGATGAACAACGCGCGCGTGAGTTATTGGCGCAAGAGCCGTCGGATGAAACTGTGTAGGTAAAAGTACTGTGGCTTAAATTCAGAATCACTGCAAATTGTCAGGCTGAGCGAAGTCGAAGCCTTATCAAAAGTACTTTTGGTATGCTAACATTTGCCACACTTCGACTTCGCTCAGTGTGACAAATATGATGCTTGAAAAAATATGGAGCATCAGCCAAGTATTTTTATTGCGAATTTACAATTTTCGACCGAAATGAAACTCTGCCTTTTACGCCTGGCCGCACTCTAAAAAGCGCGCCGTCCAACGTGTCGCTGCCGTCTTCGCCGCCGGCGGAAGTTATATATAATTCATCTAATTCCGCGCCGCCAAACATCACTGATGTCACATTAGCCGCGGGAGTTTTAATAGTTTTCATCACTTCGCCTTCTGGTGAAAATCGGCGCACTGCGCCGCCGCCATGAAAGGCCACCCACAGGCATCCTTCGCTATCGATTTTTAATCCGTCATTGATTCCCCAGTCATTGGGAACGTCGAAAAGTACTTTTCGGTTAGCGATTTCGCCGCTGCTTTGATCGTAATCGAAACGATATATTTTTTTCGCGGTTGATTCCGACCAGTAATAAGTTTTTAAATCCAACGAAAAATCCTGGCCGTTGGAACAATTCGTTTGTCCTTGCACCTTTTGGAAAGATAAATCCGGCTGCACCAAATAAACGCCGCCTTTCAAATTCTGCCCCATCGTTCCCGCGAAAACGCGCCCCGCCGGATCGGCCACCACGTCATTAAATCGCCCGGCTTGCGCATCGAAGCCGCTCAAAAGTACTTTTACATTGCTGGCGTCGTCGCGCAGCGCGATGTCATGATCGCGGAACAAAAGCAAACTACCATCTTCCTGCAAGGTAAATCCGCCCACCACTTCGCCGTCGTAAACGCGTTGCCATTCGCCGCTGGTGGCGTCCAGACGGAATAAACGTCCATTGGGAATGTCCGTCCAATAGAGATATTGATTGATTTCATCCCACAAAGGATTTTCGCCGCATCCGCAATGTTCATTAGCAATAGTTTCCACTTCGTGATTCATGGTATATTCCTTTTACACACTTCAATTTTACAGCAATATGATACCAGCATTACACACAGGCACAGCGGGCGGAAGTTTGTCGCTTGCAGATTATATTTCACTTGCATCGCGCAACCATTTTTCCGGTGCGGATATTTCGATTCAAGCTGTGGCGGATGTCGTGGCAAAAGAGGGTTTTGATGTTGTTGCAAGAATCTTTGAACAACACAAAGTGCTGCCTACTGCCTTTGGCTTGCCTGTGCAATGGCGCAAGGATGAAGAGACATATCAACGCGAACTGGAACAATTGCCACGCTTGGCCAAATTGGCGCAGGATTTGGATTGCACACGTTGCGGCACCTGGATTTTGCCTGACAATGGCGAACCGTTGGAGGAATACGCGGCACGCAGCAAAAAGCGTCTTGCAGAAATTGCTCAAATTTTGACAGAGCAAGGAATCCGTCTGGGACTGGAATTTTTAGGGCCAAAACATTTTCGCCCCGATCCTGCAAATGTATGGTTTTATAATTTACATGGCGTGATGCAAGTGATTGAGGAATTGGAGGACGCATATTCCTTGGAAAATCTGGGCATTCTTCTTGATAGTTTTCATTGGTATACCAGTGGCGGAAGCATGATGGATTTGGCGGCGATCCCGCTGGAAAAAATTGTGCATGTGCATATCAATGACGCGCCCAAAGTCCCCGTTGAGGAGCAGCAAGATGGTGTGCGGATGCTGCCTGGCGAAAGTGGCGTTATCGATTTGGTAGGCTTTCTCAAGACATTGAGCGCTTTGGGATACGATGGGCCTGTGGCGGTGGAAACTTTTTCCGAAACTTTGCGCGCCATGGAACCCGAAGAAGCAGCGCGATGTGCCGGAGAAGCGATGGCGAAAATTTTTGCCGCTGCCGGAATTACGCCGATGCGATTGATGTAATGTGTTCAGTATTTGTGCAAATTGTCAGGCTGAGCGAAGTCGAAGCCTTTACCAAAAGTACTTTTAGCGACGATAGCATTTGCCACACTTCGACTTCGCTCAGTGTGACAAATGTAAGAATACGACATTTGTACAAATGCTGAACTTGAGCCAAAAGTACTTTCAGCAAACTATCCTTGCTGACTTTGATAATCCCCTGGGGCATAGCGCGCCATATTCCTACATTACATGTTAAAAAGAGTGATCATCTTGGGATGATCACTCTTTTTGGATTCTGCTGTTTTCTGCACTTTATTTCGCCGGTTTCACGGGTTTGACAGGTTCCACCCATGTGATCGGTTTGGCGTTTTTGAGTTTAACTTTTTCCGGGTAAGCTGGTCCCACAGGAACAGGGAGGTTTAAAGGCGCAGGTGGCGCCACGAAACGGCTGGCGATTTGTCCTGCGGCATTATCGATGGCCAACAAAATGCGGTCATTGGGCCAAAATCCCATTTCATTTTTGGGCTTCATATCTGATGTTATTACCACGGATTTGATTGGAGTGGTATTATTCAAATCATAAAGTTTGCCTGTCACTTGAGCTTGTACAATAGGCGCTTGTGGCTTTTTGCCTTTTGGCGGCAAGCTGTAAGTCGTAATTTTGCCCAGTGAAAAAATAGCGATCAACGGTGGCGTGTCAAACTGCATGGCCGATAAAACCGTGTTGGCATTGTCCAGTGTGGGGGATTTTACCAAGGTATCTAATTGATCTTGTGTAACTTTTTCATCCAATACAGCGCGCATCAATGCGGGGCTGTGGTCATTTACTTGAAACACGGAAAATTTCCCCGTTTGCATAATTTCAGACTGAATTGCCTGTTCTGCATAAGGGAGCAAAGTTTGGAATTGCTTTTGGTCAACGTTGAAATCAGCACCATACTGCAGCGGTAATAATAGCAAGGGGCGTTTCCCATACCAAGGTTCTGGTGCGTGAAATCCGGAAATTGGCGCGGAACGAATCGTCAGTTCTTGAGCAGCTTGAGCGGTTCCCAGGGCGATTGGAGCAATGAGTGCCGTAACGGCAAGTGGCGCGACCACCTTTGCGAGGATACGCTTAGCAAAAGTACTTTTATGTTTAATCATGGCGAATTCTCCTAAGATATCAACTTACCGATTTTGTTGTGCTTGTTTTTGATACTTGCGGATTCTCTCTTCCGCTTTGCGTAAATCTGCTTCCCGCTGTTCCGCTTCCAATTGACGGCGCCGGGAATCTTGCACGGCAGAAAGAGCTTCCACTTGATCCGGTGTCAGATACTTTTTATCGGTGCGATACAGATCTGGATTTTTCCCGGGGGAAATAGCGGGGATATAGATCAAATGCACCTTATCGCCCGTTTTCACGCCTGCGCCGCCACCGGAAATAATGGTTGCGATCGCTTGATCCATCTCGGCACTGGTAATAATTACTTCTGCGACGCGTGTGCTTCTCACAACATCCGAGGATTCGGAATTACGTCCCAAATAAAGCGGACGGATGACGGCGTAATGCTGACCTTTCAACACGCCATTGCGAGTGCCAATGTTGAGGAACATTTCTCCCACTGTCACATTTTGCACTGTGCCGAGCGGTAAGGGTTTGCTCTTAATATCCATCAAAGCTGCATACACCGCTTTGTTGATGGCTTGATCGATCAACAAATCATTGTCCATGGATTCGTCGACACTCACTGCTTCTTGCGAAACGACAGAGCCGTTAATATAAGTTGAGGTGGGAACATCCAGTAAACGCAACTCCAATGTCACTCGTGCAAGGCGATGATCGCTGACCAAAACACTCATAATGCGACCCGAATAAACCCGGCTGGCGCCAGCGATTTGTCCCAGACGTGTTTGAACGACCTGAGTGTAGGGCGCGATTAGTCCGGCGTTATCATCGATAATCTGCCCCAAACGCTGGCGGGGAACAATTTCAACTTTTCGGCTGGTGACCGTTTCATACTGGTTTTCCCGCTGCAATTCTACAGCTAAAGCGTCAGCGGCTTTGCGTCCCAAAATAGGATCGTAGCCCGGTGTCACCTCAAAATCAAGCACAATAGCGGTCTGTGTGTCAAGTTGAGCCAGGGCAGGATGATTCATCCCTATCAGTCCACTGAAAGCAAACAGGGCAATCATACTTCCCAGCAAATGTCGTTTGGCAAAATTACGGATAAAGGTCATATTGTTTTCTCGTAAGCGCATCGAATATTACTCCTTACTCTTAAGGCGCATCATCTGTCTGGCAGATGATAGGACTGTGAGGCTATTGTACAGGATTAAATATAAAGGTGTCAAGCCAGTATGTCTATTAAAGGGTACTACAAAAGTACTTTTAAGCACGTTTTTAGCTTTTGCCCAATTAAGTATTCCACAAATCATCCTGATTCGAAAAGATTCTCATCAATACATTTTATAAAAACGTGTAGGAGAGAGCATGAATTATATCAATAATAACGTTGGCTGCAAGTTGTTCAAGCCATTGACAATATAAAATAGCATTATAGTATTTCCAGACTTCCGGTAAATCCTTTGCGTATGGCGCAAAATCAGTTAGAATTTGTCCTGCTTAAAAATCGTTGGAGGAATGCGCACACATGGCTCGTCCGTTTAGCACCATAGCCCCTGACTGGTGGGATTACACTACTTTAGATAAAGAAATATTAAACGACGCCGCTAAGCTGACGCCGGAAGATTTGTTGCAACTCCAAAGGCCGGGTTTTAAGGTAACGTTCTACGATACGTTGGAAGAACTTTTTCTGGCCGAAGCGTTGGAATATATTCATGCCTGGCGCGCTTCCACTGCCGATAATCCCGTTGGCATCTGCGGCCCCATCGGCCCCACTGAGCAGTTGCCGTTGGTGGCGTTGCTGGTAAATGAACTGGAACTTAATTTGAAGGATGCCCATTTTTGGGGTATGGATGAATGGCTCTTGAATGGCAAAGTAGCGCCGCCGGAACATCCGCTTTCTTTTGAGCGTGCCGATCGCGAGTTATGTTTTAATCACATTCGCCCTGAATTGCAAATACCGGAATCCAACCTGCATTTTCCCCGCGCGGATGGTGATGTGTATCAAAAAAGTTGGGATTCCGTTCGTTGTGCCGTGATGCAAGGCGGCCAGGGCGAAGTGAAACATTGGGCCTTCAACGATCCGGTGCGGCGTCAAGGCGATTATGCGGATGCGCCGCCATCGCCGGAGGAATATCGCCAATTTGGTGTGCGCGGAGTGGAATTGCATCCTTTGACCTTGATACAAAATGCTCGTACGTCGGGCGGCGGTAACATTCCGTTAGTGCCGACACATGCATTGACAGTGGGGCCGGAGCAGACATGGAAAGCGGATAACGTTTCCATTTGGCATCCGGGACACCATGATAATGCCTTCGGAATTCGTCTCACCGCATTGATGATTTCCAAAAAGATTCCTGATTCCAGTGTTCCCATGTCGCTCCTGGCTGATCATCCCAATGTACACTTCAGCTATTATCGTGGCGGCATTGGTACGTGTGAATCGGAAATGCATTGAAAACAAGGTTTTTAGGTAATTAGGTAAAAGTACTTTTCCCAAACACCTAAAAACCTAAAAACCTAATTACCTAAAAACCTAATTTGTTAAGGATAGATTGTGGCTCTTGATCAAACTGAAGTGACAGCAACTCCGGCTGATACAGACAATTCACCGAACACTCCATCCGTGCCTTCCAAAGGCATAGTCACCTTTCGTGGCTTTATAGTGGGGTTGCTGCTTTGCGCCTTCGTAGCGGCGCTCAACTGTTGGATGGAAACGGTTTACAATGTGCACATGATCGGCGGCATTCAGATGCCGTTCGTTGCATTATTTGTGTTGTTAATCCTGATCGTTGGGGTTAATGTGGCGTTGCGAGTGTTGAAAAATGTGCCGGGTTTCAAGCCTTTTTCCGTCACTGAGTTGATGACTACATACGCCATGATGGTTTTTGGCGCGCTGCTTTCGACGCCGGGTTGCGATAACGTTTTTCTCACCACCGGCCCAACGCTTTTTTATTACCAAACTCCCGAAAATAAATGGGCAAGTCTCTTTTATCACTTTATCCCGTCCTGGTTTGCTCCCGGTTGGGATGGGGTGCGCTTTCAGCACGAGGTTATTGATCCACTTTATCTGGGCGGCTTGCACTTCAGTCAAATTCCCTGGCACGCTTGGACGGCTATGCTCATTGCCTGGAGCATTTTTATGGGATTTTGCTACGCGCTGATGTTTTTCACGGCGTTGCTTTTCCGCAAACAATGGATCGAGCGCGAAGCATTGGCCTTTCCGCTGGTGGAAGTTCCGTTGCAGATGGTGGAAATTGAAAAAGAGGGGCAGAATCCTCCCACGGCAGCTTTCTGGGGAAACCGTCTGATGTGGCTGGGATTTGGTTTGGCTCTTTTCTTCCATTTTTTCAAGGGCATGAATTCCATCTGGCCCGACTGGCCCATTTTTCCGGTCAACAGCTTTGGTAATGTTTCCATCTCTTTCCCAGACCAACCTTGGAACGCCATTCCCACCGTGACGGCTTCGGTTTACTTGGGCGGTATCGGTATCGCTTACTTGCTGACTCGGGAAATATCATTTTCCTTCTGGTTTTTCTTCATCGTTTATTTGCTGGAATACGCAGTTGCCGGAATGCTCGGTTTTCCCATTGCTGGAATGCACAAGTCGGGCGTTGGTTCTCATCCGGATTTCCTGATTTACCAAAGTGTTGGTGGCTGGCTGATGATGGGATTGCTTTTGTTCTGGACTGCCAGAGAATATCTTTTCCGCGTTGGGAAAGCTGCTTTCACCAATAATCGCACAGATGCCGACGAACCGTTTTCGGCACGCTTTATGGTCTTTGGCTTTATTATTTCCTTTGCTGGGCTAATTGGCTGGAGCTGGTTTGCTGGCATTAACGTCTTCATTGCCTTGATCTTCTTTGGAATCTATTTACTCACATCGTTGGTGCTCACCCGCACTGTCATCGAAGGCGGATTTATGTTCCCGCAGCCGCCCTTCCTAGCGTTGGAAACAATGATGGGAAGCGGCCTTGGCTACAATGCTGTTGGTGCGGCCAACCTGACCAAACTGTCGTTTATCCAACCCAGCATTATGGTGGACATGCGCACTAACATTCTGCCGGCGTTTCTTCATGTGATGAAAATCTCCAAGGAAGTTGGGCTGGATAAACGCAATTTGCGACGCATGTTATGGTGTTGCGTTGCTGCTGTGGTGGTGGCTTTTGCTGTTACGATTGTCGCATCCATTTACGCTCTTTATTCAACTGGTGGATTGCAGGCTTATAGCTGGTTTAGCAATGGTGCGGCACAGAACAGCCTAAAGAGCACTGCCAGCGCTATTACAACCGGTTATCCTGTTGATCCGGGAAATATCCTGTGGATCGTCATCGGTGCAGCGCTGGTGTTGTTGATGATGGCAGCACGCAGTCGCTTCCTGTGGTTTCCCTTTAACCCGTTGGGTTATCTAGTGGCAGCTGCCTTTCCCATCACCAATTTGTGGTTTAGCTTCTTCCTGGGTTGGGCCATCAAATCGCTCATCATGAAATATGGTGGCAGTGACACGTACGCCAGAGTGCGTCCCTTTATGATTGGGTTGATTTTGGGTAATGCCATGGCAATGATGTTGTGGATGTTTATTGGATTATACACCGGAGCGCCGATCAAATATTGGCCGGCATAAAAGATAAACAGATAAACTAAAAGGCCCCGCATTTTTTAGTGCGGGGCCTTTTATATTCGATCTGTAAAAGTACTTTTACTCAAGTTCAGAATCTGTGCCCATTGTCAGGCTGAGCGAAGTCGAAGCCCTATCAAAAGTACTTTTACTCGCTCATGATTCGTGCAATCGCACCGCGATAGGCCCATTCCAATTCATTAAGGTTGGCGTGAATGACCGGAGGTAACACCCCTGCCAATGTGCGTTGGGCGATGCTCAATTGTTCGCCGCCAACTGTTCCCAAGCGGAAGAGTGGCACTTTGACCTGCCGCGCCATATTGACCAAAGCGTCCAAATCCCCTTTCTTCACGGTCAATAAAATGCGCGACTGCGCTTCGCCGAATAAGATGGAATCGAGCCTGGCGCCGCCGGGGGCGATTTCTGTAGGCAACACAATTGTCGCGCCTTTTTTGCCAGCGACACACATTTCAGCAAGCGCCACCGCTAATCCGCCATCACTGAGATCGTGTGCGGATTTAATAATCCCGCGACGAATCGCGGCCAAGGTCAAACGCTGCACGTTGAGTTCGAGCTGCATATTGAGTTGCGGCGGCAATCCCATTTCTTTGCCGTGCCACATCGCCAGGTATTCGCTGCCGCCCAACTCGTTGTCGCAACGGCCAATCATGATGATCACATCATCGTCATCCTGCAACGCCATTCCGGTGTGATTTTCCACGTCATCCAAAACGCCCACCATTCCAATCAACGGCGACGGGTGAATCACTGTTTCGGCAGTTTCGTTGTAGAAGGAGACGTTGCCCGAAACCACCGGCAAACGAAATGCCGTGCAAGCTGTGACGATACCTTCGATAGCTTTACGGAATTGCCAGAAACGATCGGGCTTATCGGGATTTCCAAAACACAAACAGTCGGTGACGCCAGCTGGTTCCGCGCCCACGCAGATCAAATTGCGCGCGCTTTCGGCAATGGCGATCTGCGCGCCCATGAATGGATCAAGATAGCAATAACGCGTATTGCAATCCGCCGTCACGGCGATGCCTTTGCCTTGTTTGGATTCGCGCACTCGCAAAACAGCCGCGTCGCCTGCGCCTGGACGCACCACAGTGTTGATGCCCACTAAATGGTCATATTGTGAATAGACCCATTCTTTACTGGCGATATTGGGTGCTTGCAGAAGACGCATCAACACTTCGCCATAATTGGCGGGTTCGCGCAATTGAGCGGGATTGAATTTGCGCACTTGTTCAATGTAATCAGGAGTTTTGGAGGGCAATTTGTAAAGCGGCGCATCGACCAGACTTTTGGCGCTCATTTGCGCCACCACTTTGCCCTTGCTGCGAATCGTCAGAATTCCATCATCGGTAACGGTTCCCAGTGTCGCGGCATGCGCGCCCCATTTTTCGAAGATGGCGGACACTTCGGCTTCGCGGCCTTTTTCGATGACGGCCAACATGCGCTCTTGAGATTCACTCATCATGATCTCAAACGGTTCCATATCGGCTTCGCGCAACGGCACCTGATCAAGATCGACTTCCATTCCCAAGCCACCGGATTCAGCCATTTCCGACGTGGTGCAAGTCAATCCCGCCGCGCCCATGTCTTTCAAACCGACAATCGCGCCGGTTTTGATGGCTTCGAGACAGGCTTCGATCAAACATTTTTCCGCAAATGGATCGCCCACTTGAACCGTGGGCCGCGCCGCCAAATCCGTCATTTCGGCGGATGCCAAAATAGAACAACCGCCGATGCCGTCGCGGCCAGTCGCGTTGCCGAAATACATCACGCTGTTGCCAACGCCGGCAGCGGCGCTGTTGACCAAATCTTCCTGCCGCACCACGCCGACCGACATTGCGCCAACAAGGCAATTGCCGCGATAGCTGGCGTTGAAACCCACTTCGCCGGCGACATTGGGAATGCCCAGACAATTGCCATACCAGCTAATTCCATCCACCACGCCATGAAATAAATAGCGTGCCTGCGGGCTTTCCAATGTGCCGAATCGCAGTGAATTCAAACAGGCGATGGGCCGCGCGCCGCAGGTGAAAATGTCGCGCACAATGCCGCCGATTCCCGTGGCCGCGCCCTGGCGCGGTTCCACTTGTGACGGATGATTGTGCGATTCCATTTTGAAAACCACATAAAGCCCCGGCTCAATTTCAATGCCGCCGGTGTCGGCGCCGCTGACGGAAGCGTAATGTCCTTGCTTTGGCAGATATTTTAAGAGATTCCGCGAGCGCGGATAGCCGCAATGCTCGCTCCATTCCACTGAATACATTGCGAGTTCGGTGGTGCTGGGTTCGCGGTCGAGGATTTGTACAACTTTCTGATATTCCGCCTCGGTCATGCCAAGGGCTAAGGCTTTGTCTAACATGAGGATTTAGGTTTTTAGGTGTTTGGGTATTTAGGTGCTTAGGTAAAAGTACTTTTATGTTGTACAATAGTTCCCCCTTGTAAAAGGGGGTTAGGGGGATTTTAAAACCTATCGCATTAAAAGTACTTTTGCGGAAAGCGTTACGCTCGAAATCCCCCTGTGTCCCCCTTTAAAAAGGGGGAATTCGTCTTTACATTTTTTTCTTTTCCAACTCCAAAAGTACTTTCCATTGCTCTTCGCTCACTGGCACCACGGATAGTCGTCCAAGCCGGATTAAGTCCCAGCCTTCAAATCGCGGTTCGGCTTTGCATTCGGCCAAAGTGATTGGACGCTTCAACTTGCGTTTTGCTTTGACATCACAAACCGCCAGTTTCGGATCATCGAAATTGGGATTGACATAATAACCGCGGCTTACATCGGCAATTCCGATGGCCGCGCGTTCGTTGCCGGTATGATAAATGATGGCAATGTCGCCTTTTTTGATGGTGCGAATATGCATCAGCGCCGTATTGTTGGTAACGCCATCCCAGATGGTTTCGCCGTCGCGTTCCAGATCGGCATATGAATAAACGGTCGGTTCTGTTTTTAATAACCAAATGGCCATGATGGTTTGATCTCCACAAAAGTACTTTTACACTAGCAGCGGCGTTATTAACCCGCGAAATATCACCAAGCCATCCTCGCAGCCCAAAATCGATTCCGTGACCGCTTCGGGATGCGGCATCAATCCGAAGACATTTCCATCTTCGTTCATCACGCCGGCAATGTTATTCGAGCTGCCATTGGGGTTGGTGTCCGGCGCCACAATTCCGCTGGCATCGGCATAACGCAACAAAATCTGACCGCTCTTTTCCAGTTTTGCCAGCGTTTGGTTATCGGCATAATAGCTGCCTTCGCCATGGCGAATCGGCATTCGTAACACATCGCCCACATTTGCCTGATGCAGGAATTGATTTTCATTATGCTCTACCCGCAGATAACTGGTTTGGCAGATGAAATGGCAGCCGTTATTGCGAACTAACGCGCCGGGCAATAATCCCGCTTCGCAGAGAATCTGAAAGCCGTTGCAAATTCCCATCACCGGTTTTCCAGCGCGGGCAAATTCTGCGACAGCATCCATCACCGGCGAAAACCGCGCGATGGCGCCGGTGCGCAAATAATCGCCATGGGCGAAACCGCCGGGTAAAATCAAGGCGTCGTAGGGAGAAAGGTCATTATTTTCATGCCACACGCAGGTGGCCTGATGCCCCAAAACCTGCGTTATCACGTGATGGCAATCACGATCGCAATTGGTGCCGGGAAAAACCAAAATTCCAAAATGCATAATGTATATTTAGGTGATTAGGTATTTAGGTGATTAGGTTTTTAGGTAAAAGTACTTTTCCACAGCACCTAAATACCTAAAAACCTAATCACCTAAATACCTATTCTGTTAATGCGATGGCCGCGTAAAAACCCACGGCACCAAATTATTCGCTGTGCCCAATTCCTTCAGGCGGTCTTCGTTGGGATAGCTTTCAAATGACGCGCCGCTGTCCACCACTTCGCCGCCTACCACCAAAATCCAATCGGCATTACGTTCATCTAATTGCGCCGTAATCCACGCGCCGTGTTTCAGCAAAGCCTGGCTGCGCAATGCCAATTGCTCTTCCGATGGCAAAGCGCAATACATGGCATAATCAAATGAAAAGGGTTCACGCACAGGAGCTTCATGCGGAGTTGCCGCAATGGGCGTGACTGCGGATGTGGATTGTATTGGCGCTCTGGACGGTGTTACCGCGCCGTTTTCCAGGCGAATCTCATATTCTTCAATCACCGGATTTGCAAGCAATTGTTGACACATCTGATCAATGCGGCTTTCCAGTTCCAGAGCAGAATGCGAGTCATCCAAATCCACCGTGATGAATTTTCCGATGCTTATGCCTTGCACAAAATCGTGCCCCAGATGTTGCAGGCCCTTTTGCACGGCAGCGCCCTGCGCGTCAAACAAACCGTTTTTTAAAGTGACTGTGATGAATGCTTTTGGCATAGATAGTTATTCCATTAAATTCCGGCGCGCTCATAAATGCGCGACACGTGGCGTGTATGATAGGTGGGATCAAAACAAGCATCCAATTCAGCCGCAGACAATTTATCACTCACCTGCGGATCGGCTTCCAACAATGCGCGGAAAGGAATGCGTTCTGTCCAAGCCTTCATGGCATGGCTTTGCACAATTTTATAAGCATCCTCGCGCAGCATCCCTTTGTCGATCAATTGCAGCATCACTTGCTGGCTGTGAATGACGCCGAAAGTTGCCTGCATATTGCGTGTCATATTGTCCGCATAAACGCCCAAATTCTGCACCACGACGGTGAACTTGCGCAGCATGTAGTCTACAAGAATCGATGAATCAGCCAGCACCACGCGCTCCGGTGCGGAATTAGCCAAATCGCGCTCGTGCCAGGTCAACACATTTTCCAATCCTACGACGGCGTTGGCGCGAACCACGCGCGCCAGGCCGGAAATGCGCTCGCAAGTAATAGGATTGCGCTTGTGCGGCATGGCCGAAGATCCGCGCTGGCCCTTGGCGAAGCTTTCTTCCACTTCCAATAATTCCGTGCGCTGCAAATTGCGGATTTCCGTGGCGAATTTTTCTAATGAAGCTGCGAGAACCGCCAGTGCGCAGAGATATTCCGCATGGCGATCACGTTGCAAAATCTGTGTGGATGCAACCGACGCTTCTAATCCCAAATTCTCGCAAACCAGATCTTCCACTTTCGGATCGATATTGGCGTAAGTGCCCACCGCTCCGCTGATTTTTCCTGCCAGCACAGTTTTGCGCGCCGCTTCCATACGCGTCCGCGAACGGCGCAATTCTTCAATCCACACTGCCAATTTGGTGGCAAAAGTAATCGGCTCCGCATGAACGCCGTGCGTGCGGCCCATCATCAACGTACTTTTATGCTGCCGCGCCAATTCCACCAGCGCCGTTTCCAGATTTTTAATATCGTCCAGAATCAAATCACAAGCCTTGCCCAAAACCAGTGCCTGGCCCGTATCTTCGATGTCATAACTAGTCACGCCCAGGTGCACATATTTGGCGTCGTCGCCCATCGGCTCGGTCAATGTTTTGAGAAACGCGATTAAATCATGTTGCGTCTCCGCTTCAATCTCGGCCACGCGATTTACAAATGTATCACCAATAGTTTCCGGAGCCGCGGCGCGAATCCGCTTTGCCGCATCCGCAGGAATTTGATCCAATTCCGCCAGGGCGTCACAAACCGCCAATTCCACTTCCATCCAGTGCTGATAACGCGAAGGCAATTCAAAAAGCCCCGCCATTTCGGGGTAACAATAGCGACTAATCATAAGAGAAAAGTACTTTTGTCCTTGTAAA
>Ga0164242_10001464_pt1 | contig 27984 bp, 24 predicted proteins | sample OricomgcompostMG_FD_108783 | JGI IMG/M metagenome (GOLD analysis project Ga0164242, IMG submission 108783) | Miracle-Growth compost microbial communities from Emeryville, California, USA - Original compost - Miracle growth compost (MG) ...
CGGTGACGTCTTCACCCCCGACCTCATCGAGACGTGGGTGGACTTCAAGCGCACCAACGAGATCCTTCCCGTGCAGCAGCGGCCGCATCCGCACGAGTTCGAGCTCTACTACGACATCTGATTCGCAGGTCTCGCTGACCTGCGGCTAGGTGCCTGAAACGGCGCCTGACCTGCGAAAACGTCTTTCAACGTCTTCCAGCGTCAGGCGCCGTTTCTCATCCTTGTGCGTACCCAGTGCACCCCACGCCCGGGCCCGGTGCCGCTAGTACTTCTGGCGCTCCGGGATGACCCCTCGAACGCCTCCCGCCGGCTCCGGCGTGTCATTGTCCCTGCGCGGGATCAGGTGCCCGTGCGCGTGCTCGACTGTCTGACCTGCGCTCGTCCCGCAATTCCAGCCAATGTTGAAGCCCGTCACTGACGGGTCCTCGGCCAGGAGCCTCATTCGGGACTCGATGAGTGCGCGAGCGGCGTCCGCGCGTTCGACGTCGGTCATCGCGAAGTAGTCATCGCAGTGTCGAACAGGAACTACCAGTCGATGGCCGGGGGTCACCGGGAAACTGTCCGGCACGACCACGACAGTGCCGAATCTGTCGGCAAGATTGACGGTGTCCACCAAGCTGCAGAACCGACAAGTCCTCATCAGTTCTTCAACTCCTTCTTGAGCTTCGCCAATGTCGCCGCATAGTCACGTTTGACGTCGACCTCGAAGGCCTTGGGGAAGTACTTCGGTGCGACGTTCGGAGCGATCGCGCCCGCCTCGACGCCTTGGGCAACAAGATCCGCATGCGTGATGAACTCTGAGTAGCTGTCGGGCAACTCATCGTGGAGGCCAAGCCCGCTCTTCTCAGTGAGGATGTTCTTGATCGCGTTGTTGACCTCGACGATGCGCTTCGCCAGCTTGGTGAGTTCGGCATTCGACAGAACGGTGGAGAGGTCATCCAGAAGGTGCCACTCCGTCCCCGGAACTGCTGCCGCCTCCCGAAGCGTCTTCGCCAAGCTCAGGTCTTGAGCCAGTAGCAAGCTGATAGGCGCGTAGAGCTCATTGATCTGCCGCAGGCGAAACTCGATGAGCTGCTTACGACGCTCACGGTGCCCTGTGACAAAGATCTGAACCAGCGACACCAGTCCGGCGACCACCGCCGCGGTCACGCCCGACCCGATCAGGAGAGACCAGTCGAAGCTGTTGTCCTGGGTGGTTGGAGCCGCCGCCATCACGATGAACATGACGCTGACTCTAGAGACGACGACCGACAGAAGCTGACCGCCGATCGTCCACAGGTGTCGGTTCGGCGCCGCTTTCCACAGGCTCGCCAGCTCGGGGAGCGCCGGTCCTGGCGACGCGCAAAGCATGGAGCATGTCCAATAGTCAGTCACACAAGCGCGCGCTCTGGATTCGCGAACCTGGGCGCCCCGGTCGTTACATCTCCGCTGACGGGCGGTTCACGGCAGAACTGAGACCGCCCGGGTTCTACGCGGATCTGAATAGCAAGCTCCGGCGGCACTACGCCATCCGAGCCCTCGGCAGCGTCCAGATCATCGGAACCGCGACCACACTCGCGGACGCAGCGTGGCGCTACGGGGTGCGCAGGGGGTCGAGATGAGCTTTCACCGCCCTGATCTCGAGATGCAGTGTCTTCGCCGCGGCCACTGGATGATCGAGGGCTACCACGTCGAACGCGTCCAGCGCGCCCGCTGGGAGGTAACCTCTCGATTCCTCGGCGAACCGGTCAGGACCCTGGGCGTCGAACCGACACTGACCGACGCGTGCAGCCTCGTCTGGGAGCTTCTGTGCACGCGAGACGGGCGCGCGTGAGAGGGGCCACGAGCATCTGCTCGTGGCCCCTCAATGCCGGACTCTTCTACCTCACTGTTTCGATGAGGTCGCCTACTCCTCGGCCTTGATCAGCTCCTTCATGTACGCCTGGGTGTGCTGACCCCAGTAGGTACGGAGCGTGTCGAAGATGTCCGGGTCCGAGTGGAGGTTCTCGGCCTTGGCGTACGCCATGAAGAGCACCTCCAGCCCATTCCAGGCCTTGCGGATCAGGGTGTGCATCTCCATCGGGTCGAGGTCCTCCGGCATCGTGTTCGACGCCTTGCGGAGGCTCTCGTAGACCTCGGCCATGAACGGGTGCCGGCTGTTGATCTTGACGACCGCCTTGCCGTTCAGGTGCGTGATGTCCATCAGCTCCTTGCCGGGCCATCCCGAGTCGACCATGGAGATCGGGAACTCAGCGATCTTCTCCTTGACCTCTGCGGCCGCCTCGGGCTCCTCACCCGCATCGATCCCCATGTCCTCGATGATCTGGTCGACCTCGGCCGACTCCTCTTCGGGAGACATACCCAGACCAGCTTGACCCTTGGGAGCAGTCTCCTCGGCACGGTTGACCGCGTCGGTGACCTCCGGGCTGCGCTGTGAGCCGGTCTTGGTGTGCTCGGTGATGTCGACCTCCTTCCAGTGAAGGCGAATCTCCTTCCGGGCCTGGAGCACCGGACGCTTGAGCCACTCGCGCAGCTCCTCACGGAGCTTGCTGACCGGCTCGGCGCCACGCTTCACGTTGCGGACCTGGAAGTAGGAGTCGAGCTCCGCCGGGAACGACACCTCGATGCCGATGTAGCGGTCGATCTTGTCGACGCCGGAGGGCAGGATCCGCGGCACGATGTCGTAGTAGATCTCGCGACCGTTGCGCATGATGCTGATGCGACCGGCATTGTCGCGGTTGATCTGGAACTCGCGGATCTTTCGGCCGTCAACGTCGACCTCACCGCCGTCACCCGACTTGTGACGGAAGATCGCCGGCGCGATCGCCACGCTGACGTGGACGGGGTGACCCTCAATGAGCAGCTCCCCCTCCTCGACGATGCGCCCCTTGATCTGGTCCACTGGGCGACCGGTGTACCGCTTGATGATCCGGGGGTCGTCGAGCTGGAACAGCGGGTCGTGCAACACCACCGGCTTGCCGTCCAGCTCGATGACGAGGCCCTGGTCCAGGAACCGGCGGTACACCCTGGCGATGAACTTGCGGAGATCGTCGATCTTGCTGTCGAGCGAGGTCATGTAGGAACCGCCGCCCGTCAGCCGGTCGACCTTCTTCCACAGCACCAGCGTGCCGTGCAGAAACGGCTTGTCCTCCGCGTCGGTCATCAGGTCCTCATACCCCGCCGGCCACCCGTCCACCTCGACGGCCTCGATGAGCTTCTGACTGCCCTTCGAGATCAGGTCGAGATCGATGAAGACGCTGTAGAACTTGTCGCTCCCGGCGGGCTTCGTAATGACCTCGATGCGCCGGCCCAGGCTGAGCCCGGCCAGCTTCAGCCCGACTCCGAAGCGGCCGAGCCCCTTGCGCTGGTTGTACCGGGTGGAGAAGCCCATCTTGAGCACCTGCGGCAGGACCGCCAGGTCGATGCCCCGTCCGTTGTCGGCGAACGCGACCTCGGTGATCTGCTTGCGGTCCTTCGAGTACATCGGCTGGATCCGGATGGTCGTGGCGTTGGCCTCGACGGAGTTGTCGATCGGCTCACCGACGGCTGCCTGGAAGTCGAAGCCGGCGTCGCGCATGCTCTCGAGTGCCTTGTCGACCTCGATGAGCGGCGAGGTATTCGGCCCGGCCGTCATCGTCGGGGCCTGGAAGGTGGGGTTGGTTGTCATGCCTTCACTCCTTTCATGTCTGCCTGAGGCGCCGGGTGCGTCTCGGGCGGGTTCGTGATCCCGAGGGCGGCAAGGCGCCGCCGCTCGAGCAGTGGGAGCAGCGTGTCAGGGCAGATGTCGCATCCGGTCTGGTCGACGCTGACGCGCTGCGGGTGATCGATGTTGGTGGTGTGGTCGCCCAGGGCGTGGAACAGGCAGCACTCCATCCGGTAGGCGTCCTCCGGTGAGAACGCCACGTCGTACGTGAAGAAGATGTCCGGCCACACCCGGGAGTGCTCCAGCAAGCGGCGGCGAAGGCTAGTGTCGCTGCGACCGACGTACACCGGCGCGGTCGGCGACCACAGCACGTAGACGCCGATCACGGTGGGCGGGATCAGCGCCCGCACGATCCACGGGCTGATGCGGTAGCGACGTCCCGTCACGCCGACCTCACCTCCCGCTCGTACGCCGCCACGGCAGTGCGCCGCGCCCGGGCGATGCGTTCGCGCACCCTGGCGACGGGCACGTCCAGGATCTCCGCGAGCACCTCGGCGTCGGCTCCGCCAGCCAGCGCCCGGAGCAGCCACCGCTCGCGGGTCGTCAGGGCGGGCGTTGTTTCGAGCCACTGGAGGAGGTCGACCACGTCGTACCCGACCTCCGCGCGGCCCATGGCGCGCTCGCGGACCGACTCGTACAGCCGCGGGTCGTCGGTGGAGCCCAGCGGCAGGAGCTCCTTCCGGTGGGCGAGCACCTTGCCGGCGTTGCGCATAGTGCTGCGGACCTGGCGACGGTCGTCGGTAGTCTTGAGAGGGTTGCGGTTCAACTCGTCGAGGGCGCGGTCGATGCGCTCGAGTTCGAACACGTCGTGGGCCGTCTTGGCCCGCTGCTGGAGCGTCGTCACAGCAGCCTGAACTTCCAGGCTGATCACTTAGGTATTTCCTTCAGTCGTCTGGAGGCGGCCCGGCGAGCAGGACGCGTCCGTGAGGGAATGGATTCAGTTGTGGTCACCATCGTACAACTGCTGGCATCTGGTGGCTGGTTGCAGGCACCACATGCCCTGCACCTTTATAGGGGGTGTGAGGCGGGCGGTTATTGCGCCGCCCGCCTCACGTGCCCCGCTACACCGCGCTGTCCGGGACGTCGCCGGCGGGGATCGGCGTCCGGCCGCCGTAGACGGCGGTGATCATCGGACCGATGTCGTTGGCGATGTGGGCGACCGCCTGGCCGGCGTGCGACAGCGAGCCGCGGTCGACCGCCTCCGCAAAGAGCGCCTGCTCGACGAGCACGACGCCGTTCTGCCAGTAAACGTGCGCCATCCGGCACCGGGCGTTGACGTCGTTGATCTCCTCGAGCAACTTAGCCGTCTTCTTCACCTCGACCGCCGCGCAGGCGACGGCCTTGACCACCATCGGCTCGGAGGCCTCGAGCCCGATGTAGCAGGCCGCCGTGCCCATGGCGTAGCAGTAGTCACCGTCGGCGTCCGGAGTCACCTGCTCGGCACCCCACACGTCCTGCAGACAGCGCTCGACGTGCGAGCGAGCCAGATCAATCGCAGCCATTTGCTGCTCCTTCATTTCTCTAGGTGCGGCCCCCATGCGGTAGGTCGCGTCCGATGACGGGGCGGGTGCCCCGCCGTAAGTCAAGGGGGTGCCAACCAGCGGAAAGTTGCATGCGCCCCCGCGCTCGACGAGCGGTGCAAGAAGGACGCCGCCCAGACCCCCTACCCGGGTGCGGTCGGGGAGGTACCTGACACCAGGTGATTGACCGGAAGCGCTGCAGCCGACCGGCCCATCAAGCAAGATGAACTGTCGGGGCCTGGCCCTATAAAGAGAGCCCGACCCCGGAGGGAGTGAATCCACCGCATGACCGATGACTTCTCGTTCGATGAGCTGCGCCCGCGCACCTGGCTCGACGCGTTCCCGTGGCTGACGGGTGCCGTCGAGTCGGTCGCCACCCCCTGGTGGCACGAAGCGATCGATGACGCCGACCCCGTGGTACGTCGGCAGCGTCTCGCGCAGGTCTCAGAGCTCGCCATGGAGCGCCTGACGCGCTGGACGATCGGCCAGATCTTCCCGGGGCTCGCCCCCGACCTCGAGCTGGGACAGTTCCACTTGCCTGCCCGGGCGGTCAACGCGCTCGGGCGGCACAAGATTGTGTGTGCGGGTGACCTCAGCGCCATGACGCTGGAGTCGATTCTGGAGTGGCGCCAGGTGGGGATCGGGACGGTCGATGCGATCCTGCAGGCGCTGGCCGACGCGTCGACGTCCCTGCCGACTCCGAGCGTCACGACAACGCCGAACGCGGCCTCGATGCCTACGGGCCTCCCGTTTGACTCTGTGCGACTGCCCGACTGGATGGCGGCTCTTGTCGACGACCTGACGACGATCGCCACGTGGTACGCGACCGTGGGCCTCCCTGGACAGCCACTGCTTGGGGACGGCCTGGCACCCGGAACTCCGGACGAGGTGGTCAAGGCAAGGCGGCGGATCGAGGAGTTGCGCACCGACGACGTCCTGGATGAAGCCGAACTTGAGATGGACATCGCGGGGCTCTTCGACGATGCGCTCGGGACGTTGGAACCCCGCGCCCGGCGCATCCTCTCCGACCGCATCTTTGGCGACGAGATCGTCACTCTTGACGAGATTGGTCAGGCCTTCGGCGTGACCCGCGAGCGCATCCGCCAGATCGAAGGCAAGGCCCGTGGCGCGATGCTCGGCTGCATCTCGGACGGTAGTCCGCTGGAGATGGTCGCACACACCGCCCGCACGCTCATCGGCACTATTCGGCCGCTTGAAGACCTGCTCGCCGTTATGCCGGCACTCGGCAAGACGGTCGAGTCGGTCGGCCAGCCCGCTTGGCGCGTCCTCGACCGGCTCGACGACGCGTACGAGATCGAGGACGGATGGTGCGTCGTCCCGACAATGACCGCCGCGCGAACCGTGACACAGACCCAGCTGCAGGAGCACGCAGATCCCTATGGGGTGGTGCGGCTCGAGGACCTCCAGTTGGTCGAGACGAGCCAGCCGGAGCGCCGGTCAGAACTCACGGCGGCGTGGCTCACGCATTGCGGCTACCTCATCGACGGCGACTACGTGCTCACCCGCACCCAGTCCGTCGGCGACTACGGCGCGGCCATCCTCTCGATCCATGGCTCGCCGCTCAGCGTGCAGGAGATCCTGGACCGGTTCGTGGTCGAGCGGAGCGCGGGCTCGCTGCGCAACGCAATGTCGATCGACGACCGCTTCGAGCGAGTCGACCGGGACCAGTGGGCGCTCAAGGAATGGGGCTTGGAGGCATACGCGGGTATCCGAAGCGTCATCCGCGAACAGGTCGCCCGACACGGCGGGCGCGCGAAGCTCGACGAGCTGGTCGAGTACATCACCGGGCGCTACTCCGTGACCGCCAGCAGTGTGGCGGCCTACGCCAGCACGCCGCCCTTCACCTGTAAGGAGGGCGTGGTTCGGCTGGCCGCCGGTGATCGCGAGATCCGCAAGACTCCCGAGCAGACCCGCCGGATGTTCCGTCGGCCCGGCGCCTGGGCGTACCGCGTCCGGATCACGACCGACCACCTTCGGGGCAGCGGCTCCGTAGCCCCCGTGGCGGTGGCCAGCATCCTCGACTTGCAGTTCGGGGAGACACGCCAGCTCGACTCGGCGCTCGGCCCCCAGTCCGTGGCGTGGACGGGAATTCAGCCTCAGTTCGGCACCATCCGCCGGTTCCTCATGGCCCAAGACATCGCTGCAGGCACCGAGGCCTTCCTGGTCATCCACGATGACGGCACTTTCTCCTTCGAGGTCGGCCGTGAGCTGACCGGGAACGCGCTGCTCGACGCACTCAGCCTCATCGGTGCGCCGGCGACACCCAGCATCGACGAAGCGCGGGCCGCCCTTACGGCGGCTGTCGGCCTGCCGGAGGCGTCTCCGGTAAGCAGCGTGATCGGCGCCTTCCGTGAGCGTGGCGACGGCGACATCGCCGACCTGCTGACCAGCGTCAGGGAGACGCTTGAGACCGGCCATGCGCCGACGAGACCGACGCAGCGCGCAGACGTCGACGAGATCCTGGACCTGCTGTGACAGCGACTCCTCTCGGGCTGCGTTCCCTCTCCCTCAGCGACCGATACCGCAGCGACCAGGAAGATGTGGTCGCGAACTTCTTCGTCCCCGCCTTCACCGTGGCGAGCAGCTACAGCCGTGCCGTTGGCTACTTCACGAGCACGAGCCTGGCGCTCTACGCCCGCGGCATCGAGACGTTCGCCGAGCGGGGCGGCACCATGCGCCTGATCGCCTCGCCGCACCTCAACGAGGACGACGTGATCGACATCGAGCGTGGCTACGACGCTCGTGAGGTCATCGAGCGGGCCACACTCCGAGAGCTCGAGCTGGAGTCGCCCGACACGGTGCTCGATGGCCTCGGCATGCTCGGTCGACTCATCGCCGAGGGGCGCCTCGACATCAAGCTCGCTTTCGTTGAACAGGAGGGTCGGATCGGCATCTACCACGAGAAGATCGGCATCTTCCGCGACGATCTCGGCGACCTGGTCGGCTTCACGGGTAGCAGCAATGAGACTTACGGCGGCCTGATGGCCAACTTCGAATCGGTCGAGGTCTACCGGGGCTGGGTAGCTGGCGACGGCACACGGGCCCTGCGCCTGGAGAGCGACTTCCAGGCTCTGTGGTCCAACCAGACCCCACACCTCACGGTCGAGCGCTTCCCGGATGTGGCCCGTGAGCGCCTCATCAAGCTCGGTGGCGAGCGACCGATCCGGCCGCTGCCCGGCCGCGACGACGCCCTGACTCCCCCACCACTGACTGTTTCAGAGCCACGCCGGCTGAGCCTTCCGAACTGGCTCAATGTGCGCGACTACCAGAAGGACGCGGTCAGGGCGTGGCTCGCGAACCAGGGCCGCGGGATTCTCAAGATGGCGACCGGCACCGGCAAGACCAAGACCGCCATGATCGCTGCCACCCAGGTGGGCAATGTCCTCCAGCAGCGTGAACAACCCCTGGTCGTTCTGATCCTCGCGCCGCTCCAGCACCTCGTCGACCAGTGGATCTCGGAGGTTGAGGACTTCGGTGTACGGCCGGTTGCCGTCTACGAGTCCAGTCAGAAGTGGCTGCCGGTAGTCGAGGAGCAGCTGGCAGAGGCCCGGATGGGACAGCGACCCATCGTCGCGATGGTCGCCACCAACGCGTCGTTCGCCGGTGAGAAGTTCCAATCAGTGCTCTCGCGGATTACACAGCCACTGCTCGTCATCGCCGACGAGGCACACAACCTCGGTTCATCCGCCTACCGGTCGTGCCTGCCGCCGAACGCCACGTATCGGCTGGCGCTGTCGGCGACTCCGGAACGCTGGTTCGACGACGAAGGGACGGGCGCGCTCGTCGACTATTTCGGACGGGTCGTATTCGAACTGGGGCTGGCCAATGCCATCAAGATGGGCGCCCTCACGCGCTATCTGTACCGACCGCGCCTCGTCGAACTCAACGACGCTGAGACGAACCTGTATGTCGACCTCACTGCGCAGATTGCCACCCGCATCGCCTCCGGCGAGGAATTGGGCAAGGCAGACCCGAACTCGCCACTCGGCTTCCTCCTGCGTCAGCGTGCCGGCATCCTCGGCCACGCCGAGGGCAAGTTGGCCGCGCTTCGCGAGGACCTCAGTACTCGAGCAAACTCATGGTTCCAACTCGTCTACTGCGCCGAGGGTCGCCGCCCGACAGAGGCAGGCGAGCCGCCGGGGCCCAACCAGCTCCACGAGGTCATGAATCTCGTCGGCAACCAGCTCCACTTGGCAGCCCACTCCTATGTCTCCGATACACCCCGGAAGGCGCGCAAGCTCCTGATGCGGAGGTTCGGCACTGGTGATGACCTGCGGGTGCTGGTGGCGATGCGATGCCTGGACGAAGGTGTCGATATCCCGGACGCCCGGACTGGCTACCTGCTCGCGAGCAGCAGCAACCCACGGCAGTTCATCCAGCGGCGCGGCCGGCTACTGCGACGGGCCGAGGGCAAGGACGTGGCCGAGATCTTCGACTATCTGGCGGTGCCGCCGAGCGGGACGCCGATCAACTTCACCGTTGAGCGGGCGCTTCTCACGCGAGAACTCCAAAGAGCCAACGAGTTCGGCAAGTTGTCGGAAAACTACGAGACGACGCTTGAGGTGCTGCGCCCGCTCAAGGAGCGCTTCCAGCTCATGGATATGTAGATGCAGCACGAAGAAGATGACAAGGTTGAGGGAGGACGGCACGTGACCGAGGGTCGCACCGAGAAGCAAGTGCTCGAGCAACTGAGCAACGAGGAACGCGCGCTGCTCAAGCGCGTGCTCGAGATTGAGCGAGCGAAGTTGCATCTCAGCGCCTACGACGCCACCGATGACTTGCTCGACGCCGTGAGGGAGATCCTTCCGTGAAGTTGCACTCGATCACGCTGACCAACTTCCGCCAGTTCAAGGGTGTCCAGACCTTCGACTTGAGCTCCGACACGATCAAGCCGGTCTCGCTGCTGTTCGGTGCCAACGGCGCCGGCAAGACGACCTTCCTGAACGCCTTCACCTGGGCGTTGTACGGGTCAATGTCCGAGGACGTCGAGCAGCAGGACCGAATGGTTACCGACAGCGTCTGGCGGGAGCTGCCGATGGGCGACTCTGCCGAGGTGGCGGTCGAACTGCGGTTCGACCACGAGGGTCGCGACTACCGCCTGCTCCGCACCGCAACCGTGCGGAAGGAGTCGGATCAGCAGGGGACGCCGTCACCCGAAGTGCACCTCTGGGTTACGAAGTCCGACGGCTCGTCCGAGATCGTCGGTGCCCCGCAGGAAACCATCTACAGCATCCTGCCGCGTGGTGTGAGCCGCTTCTTCTTCTTCAACGGTGAGCGCATCGAGAACCTAGTCAAGAAGGGCGCGTACGCCGAGGTCCAGAAGGACATCAAGGTGCTTCTGGACCTGGAGCAGGTGGAGCGGGCCATCGCCCACCTTCCGAAGGTCGACCGCAAGCTGACCGCCGAACTCAAGAAGCACGGCGGCGACAAGGCGAGCGAGATCCAAGACGCCATCGACACGCTCACCGAGCGGCAGACCACCGGCCGGGAGGAGCTGAAGCTGCTGGAGGGCGACCTGGCGACGCTGGTCAAGGAGCGCGACAGCGTCACCGACCTGCTGCGGCAGCACGCGGAGGCAGCGCCGATCCAGGCTGAGCGCGACGCGGTAACCAAAGAACTAGAGGAGGCTCGGGCTGCGCGCGATGCGGCGATTGCTGAGCGAGCGCATCTCGTTGCGACGCGCGGCTTCCTCGCCTTCACCGACAGGCTCGGCGAGGCCACCCAGGCGATGGCCGACAGCCTGTACCAGAAGGGGGCGCTGCCGGCTCCTCTCAAGCGTGAATTTGTCGACCAGCTGCTCGAGGACGGCAAGTGCATCTGCGGCACCGAGCTGGCTGAGCACAGCGAACCCTGGGAACACGTCAAGGACTGGCGGCAACGTGCAGGCCTGCAGGCCGTCGAGACCGCTTGGCAGCAGCTAAGCGGGCAGATCGCTCCCCTCTCGGGTGCTCGCGACGAACTGCGCGATCAGCTTGCAGCGCTGATGAAGCGCATCGGTGCGGAGCGTGATCGGGTGGCCCGCTTGGAGGAGCGGAAGTCCGAGCTGGACGGCAAGCTCAAAAACAGCCCGATGGAGGTCGTGGCAGACCTCGAGACCAAGCGCATGGATCTGGACAACCGCATCGGCATCAAGAACCAGAAGAAGGGCGCGGTCGAGTCCGAGCTGGGAACGATCGCCAAGGACATCGAGGCGAAGACCAAGGAGCGGTCGCGGGCTGAGGTCACGGACGAACTGGCGGCGAAGGCTCGGTCGCGCTCCGACCTTGTTCAGTCCGTCAAGCGGGCGCTCGAGGCGATCCTGGCCATCCGCGAGGAAGACATGCGCAAGCGCCTCGATGCAGAGCTCAAGGCTGTCTTTGGCAGCATCACCCACCAGAATCACGTGCCGACGCTCAGCGAGGGCTTCGAGTTGACGCTGCACAAGAACGTCGGCGGGGTGGAGCTGCCGGTGCCGAAGTCGACGGGCGAGAACCAGATCCTCAGCCTGAGCTTCGTAGCCGCGGTCTCTAAGCTGGCGCGGGAAATCCGCAAGGAGCGCCGCGCCGAGGGTGACGGCGCGGTCGATGCCGGCACCTACCCGATCGTGATGGACGCCGCCTTCGGCTCGCTCGACCAGGACTACCAGGAGGCGGTCTCTCGGGCTCTGGCCAAGATGGCGCCGCAGCTGGTCGTCCTGGTGAGCAAGAGCCAGGGCCTCGGCAAGGTCGTCACCGAGCTAATGCCCTACGTCAGCCACCTCGGTGTGATCGAAACGCACACCACCGCTCCGGGCAGCGTGGCAGACGACATCGAGCTCGAAGGCCTGGCCTATCCGTACATCCGCTCGGCTGACTCAGACCACTCCGAACTGAAGGTGATCAAGTGACGACCGCATTCGTCGACGTCCGCATCCGGCGCCCTCAGCCGCATGAGGCACTGATGCAGGAACTCCAGAACGACGCCAAGTTCCCGACCTACCGCGACATCCTGCTGTTCGCAGCCGCCGTGGGCTTCCGGCACGATCGCCGCGTGCCGTTCAGCACTGCGGCCGGCGACCCCATCCGCTACGAGACCCTGACGACGCCGACCTTCAGCGAAGCGCTCGTCAACATGATCGCGGCCAACGTCGTGACGGATGACCCGGAGATCATGGACGGGACGCGGATCGAAGAGCGAATCCGCATCTTCGAGGAGTACGCCAACGGTGGCCTGGAGTACATCCAGGAGCAGGTCAACGTGCGCCACCAGCCGGCGGCGTTGGTAGTGATCGACCTCGTCACCGAGGCCTTCACGGATGACGGCGGCGCCAAGCCGGTGTCGGTTGACGAGCTGCTCGGCGGGATTAGCTGGGGCTGAAGAGAGTCCGTTTCAGGTTCGAGGCACACGGACAGACGGCTGCGGCCGCTCCATTTCTGAGCAGACGAGCCGTCACATGCGGACGAGCCGATGGCCGTGCAGCCGGACCCCCGCCGCGGTAAGGGCGTCCTGCCAGCCACGGAGAGTCCCGATGCGCTCTGGATGCTCGTATAGCCCGGCGCGCATCTCTGCTCGGGTCAGGCGTTCGTAGAGCGGTCGCTTCTTGTCATCGGCGCCGAGGAACTCCTCCTTGCGATGGAGTAGCGGCGGATTCTCTGACCTGCTGTAGTCGCGCCAGTCGACGCTGAGCTTGCGCAGGTTGACCGTCACCGCAGAGCGCAGCGTCGGGTGTGGATCCCGATCGAACGTTGGGTAGCTGAGATACGAGACCTGCGGTTCGGTGACCGACAACTTGATCATGTTTGCGCTGTCGACAGTGCCGGCCAGCACTCGTGCGCACCCCTCGTAGACCTGTAGCACCGGCGGAATCTCCGCCATCGCGGACCTATGGACGTAGAGCGCGCTGGGCGTCTGCTTGCCGATCTTCGAGCTGCGGGCGTTCACGTACAGGAGCGCCTGATCGCCGCATGCGAGGAGCAGTCGATCGGCCTGAAGGCAGGCCTCCTGGTACGTACCGAACAGCACCCGCAGGTCGGTGGCGAGCGTGCGATCGAGTTGCGTGAATTTCGGGCGCCGCCCGAACCGGGACAGCGCCACGTAGATCAGCAGTTCGGCTCGGCGCTGGGCGGCCACCGCGGTCCAGTAGTCGTCCTCCGTGACTTGCCGGATGAGCCGTTGCGCCTTCCCCATGCTGCCTAGGGCCTTATCGATCTCAGCGGCGGCCGCCTCGGGCAGCTCCCCGGGCTTCGGCGGTCGGGCATGGTCACGCATGAAGGCCATCAGCGGGGCCAGAATCTCGGCGTTGGCTTCGTAGTGGGCTTGCGGATCGATTCGGACGCGCGGGCGGTAGGTGTAGACGCGCGAAGCGACAAAGCGCTGCGCGGCAGCCTCGTCACGGAACAGATAGAAGATGCCCGGCGCGGCGGCATGTGGCTGGACGCCGACGGTCTCCTCGATCCAAGCGGCCAGCTCCGGCTGCTCGTAGAACTTCTGAAACGTGCCGCTGCGAGTGATCAGGCCATCACCCATCGGCCGGCCAACGAGGTCCCGCGCATCCCAGGACATCCGGGCCGACACCACGAGCAGTTCGCGGCTCAGGCTCCAGGCCGCGCGGAGCGTGTCGGCCCGCTCGGTGGGTCGTTCGATGACGTTGAGGACGTACCCCAGATTGACCACGTCGGCCGGGCGTCGCTTTGCCTCGGGCCGGTGTGTCGGATCCCAGCCGTCAGCTGCGAAGCCGAGTGTTCGCAGGTGACGAACGTCGTCACCGCGCCCGCACCCGTAGTCGAAGATCGTGCGGTCGGGATGCAGCAGTCCGTCAGCCGCCGCCGTCGCCATGGGACGAGACAACGCCGAGCGTGTCATCGCCGTCTTATGCCGCGCGACGGACTCCAGCGTCATGCCGCTGGCGGCTCGCTGAGCCCGACGCTGGCAAGCCCGGCTACATCGCTGACACGAGGATCGCCGACGAGATAGCCGATGCCCCTGTGTAGGTGGAGTCGGAATTGCTGGGCCAGCGTCTCCTCGTCGAGAGGCAGACCGTCGTTGTGGCAACGCAGCCTGAGGAGCGCCCATAGGACGTCACCGAGATCGCCACCAAAGGTGCGCCAGTTCATCTCGACGTTGCTGTCGAACGTGAGCTTGATCGACGGCGGCGGGGCCGGCTCGGCCAGTGATCGACAAAACGCCCAGCGGCAGAGGACATTCCAGTGCGCGATGCCCGTGCGGCGCTTCAGGGTGATCAGCTGGTCACGCGCCGTCTGCGAGAGCCGAATGTGTTCGAGGGCCATCATCACTCCCAGAAGTAGCCGTCTTCGATGTACGTCGCGTTCGTCGCCGGGTCGAACTTGAGGTTGTAGGCGCGGCCAACGTGCGGCGCGATGCGCTCGTACGCCTCCTCGTCGATCTCCGTGTCGGTCGACAACAGCACGACCTGGTGGCTGGCCTGCGGGAAGTAGCGCTCCAGCAGGTGCTGACGGTGCGAACCATCGAGCCGACCAAGCGGCGTGTCGATCACGACGGGCAGCGGTTGGCCGGCAGCCCGCGCTAGACCCCACAGCAGCGCGACGGCGAGCAGTTGGCGCTCCCCCGCCGACAGGTTGTTCGCCGGCAAGGCACGCCCGTCAACGCCTGTCAGCGCGACCGTGTGGGTCTCCGGATCGATCCGCACGTCGGTGATCAGTTGCTCCTTGCGAAGGAGCGCACCCAGGGCCTCGAGGATGAGCTCGGAGATGCGGTCCAGGTGACGCTTCGTCGCCGCGATGCGCAGGCGTTCTAGCGTTTCCCGCACCTTCTCGACGTGCTCGACCAAGCGACGGTCGTCATCGGCCGCAAGGTTGGCCTGAGCGGCCTTGTCGAGCGCCGTTTCGTAGGCAGCGTGGGCCCTCGCCCGGTCCGCTCGTGCCGTCTGCAGCATGTCGGACGCCACCGCCAGTGCAGCCTCCGCGTGCAACAGCGCGTCACGCGCGTCCTCCCGAGCCTGGCGTAGCGGCGCCAGCGCTTCGGGATCGGGGATAGCTGCCAGCATGCGCTCGGCCTGATCCAGCTCAGTCTTGAATCTGGCTCGCCGCTCAAGTGCAGACTCCAGCCGCTTCCTGGCCTCGGGCACCGTTGTCGCCAGAAGACCCTCAAGGGATGGCAGGTCGGTGAGGCCCGTGATGTCCTCGGTGCTGGCGGCGGAACTGCGGCGCTGCTCACGGTCCGTGGTCAGGAACTGTTCGATCGACTGGATAGCGCTGACCTTCACCTTGGCATCCCGAAGTTGCTGCAGCAGGAGCTCATCCCGGGAGTTGAAGGCATCAACGACGAGGGCATCACGGCGCGCTGCGTCCTCCGCACGCGCCTGATCAGCGAGTTGCGACAGCAAGCCCTCTACCTGGAGCAGTGGCGTGCTCTCCCCCAACTCGTGCCGGACCTCGTCCTCACACCGCGCCAAGCCGGCACGGACCATCGTGGCTGTCGATTCGGCCGCCTCGTGCTGCTCGAGCAGGTCTCCCCCGGCAGCCCGGTAGGCCTCAGTCGCTTCGTGCAGGAGCTTCTCGCAGCGCTCAACCTCCGTCCGACGAGCGGCTTCAGCCTCGGTCGCAGCCTCCTCGGCCTGCCGGTGAGCGGTGACGAGCTGCTTCTTCTCCTCGATGGCGTGGCGCAGTTCTTCCGGCACCTGCTCGCCGCGGTGCCGGCGTCGCAGCACCGAAAGGTCGGTCGTGAGTCGGTCGACGAGGTCGAGGCCAAGCAGCGCGGCCAACGCCGACCCGAGCACCTGTCGGGAACGCTCCATGTCGGCCAGGGCCTCGATCTGCTCCCCATCGAAGAAGAACAATCCAGCGATACCCCGCGGCAGGAACGTCTCGACGTGTTCGTTCCAGGTCGCGGTCAGGCTCTGGTTATGCCGTCCATCGACAGAGACGAGCAAAATCTCGCGGATACTCGTCCCAGTGCTCTTCCAGCTCCGGCGGATCCAGTAGGTGTGCTCGACGCCCTCTTGGTGTGCGGTGAACGTCAGTTCTATAGCGGCACCCTCGCTGAGGGGCACTCCGCGGTGGACGAGGCCGCGCAGGTAGTTCTCATAGCTGCCGGTTCGTCGCCCCGAGGCATGGATGAGCGACCCATACAACGCCAGCTGGATGGACTCCAGGATCGTGGTCTTGCCGGCGCCATTGAGGCCTCCGACCAGGACCACCGGCTGAGTTTCCGACGGGGGCGTCAGATCAAGGACATGGCGGCCGGCGAACGTGCCGACGTTGTGCAGCACGAGCTGGTTGAGGATCACGAGATGGGCTCCGTCGCCACCGTCGGGCGGGCGTAGCCATCTGCCAGATCGAGCGGGTCTGGTGATCGATCGGGCTCCACCGGGACGCGTTCCATGGCTGCCTTCCGCTTCTGGGCGCGCATGGTGGCATCAGCCTCGTCGTCGTAGAACCCCTTGCGCAGCGCCTTCTCGAGTGACTCGAACAGTCCCGCCCGGCGCACCTGGGCACGATGGCGCTGCTCAATGTCGAGCAGCTCGCGAACCAGCTCGAAGTGCAGCCGGTCCTCGCCAACGACTTCATGGAGGGAGGCGATCATGTCGGCGCCGAGCGGGAGGTGCTCGTCAAGCGGCTTGCCGGGGTACGGCTCCCCCATGGCAGCCTCGTAGATCCCCGGCAGGTGGTCCTCGAACTCGTGCTTGTCGACGACCCAGATGCGGCGGATCTCCTCGAGCTCGGCGATAGTGATCAGGTCCAGAGCGCGCACATAGTCAGGGCCGTTCTCACGGATCCAGGCCTGCGCCTCGAGGAGACGGCGCAGCCAGTCCTCGCGAGCGGACTGCTTGTAGGGCCCCGGGATGGTCTTGTCGTGGAACAGCTGCACCGAGCCGTTCATCCGACGGAAGTCGCGCAGGTGCCGATCATCGGCGACGTCGAGGGCATTTCGCAGCTCGAGGAGCGGCAGCATCCACTCCTTCTCCTCGTCGTTCTGGATCATCGCTGACATCGACTTGTCCTTCTCGACCAGCGTGCAAGTCCAGCAGCCGAAGCGGCTGTCGCCGCAGCTCGGGGTGCTGGCATCAACCACCAGCGGGCACTCGCCATCAGGCGATGCGCCCTGGTACATGGTGAGCAGTTCCTTGTTGGAGTAGCCCCAGGGGTTGGGCGCCTGCATCAGGAAGGTCCAGACGTCGTCGTTCGACCAGTTCTCCACCGGCGAATACACGAGACAGTTCGGCAACGAGTCGTTCGGGCTCAGCAGGTCGCGGACACGACGAGACTCCAGCGCTGCCATTCGGGCGTGGCGACCAGAGCTCTCCGCCTTGCGGGTACCGAGAACCAGGATCGCTTCACCGTGAGATCGCACCATGTCGCGGATGAAGGCGTTGGATGGCTTGATCTTGAGGCGCTCCGTGCACCAGCGGAACTTCGGCCGCGGCGCCGGGTAGCCGCGGCCGATTAGGTTGACCCAGAACGTGTCGGTAACCGTCGGCGTCAGGCGGTGCGGCGTCAGCGGCAGTCCCTGAGCCGTCGCTTCCTCGGCCATGACCTCGAGCGAGTGCGTCACCCAAGCAGCCACTACGGGGTTCTCGACCAGTGTGTCCGTGCTGATGACGTGCACCGGCTTGGTGCGCTGCTCCGGCTCGAGGCCTTGCAGCGCCTGCCAGACGATCTGGAGTACGGCCGTGGAGTCCTTGCCACCGGAGTAACCGATGACCCAGGGAACACCATCGGCTCTGTAGAGCTCCTGCGTCTGGGCAACCAGCGCGTCGATCGTGCCTGCGAAGCCGAGGTCGTCGAACGCCGAGCGCGGTCGAATCGGCAAGCTGGTGGTCATTTCTCTCCTCGCTTGAAGGCGTCTTCGGCGCGCTGCTCTTCGGGCGGCAGCGGTAGGCCCAGGACATCGCGGATCAGCGCCGTTGTGAGAAGGACGTTCGAGGCACCCTTGGTGACCTTGCCGCCCACCGTGGCGCGGCCCTCCCACACGGCCGAGTTGTTGCGGTGCCAGTCGATGCCCCTCAGCTTCGAGAGCTTTTTGTCCCACGCCGATGGGCTCAGGCTCTGGCGAAGCAGGGTATTGCCAACCTTGCCCAGCGCGTGCAACACGATGCCGTGGCTGTGTATGAAGTCCCTTCGGACCTCGCCCGCGCTGACATCGCCACGGTGGACCTGATCCCAGGTCGGGAACTGCTTGGCGACGACGCGCCAGTACTCCGCGGCCAGCTCGATGCGCCGTTCGACCGAATCCTCCTCGATGCCCTCGAGGAGTGCACGGTTCGCCGTGTAAAACGCCGACAACGTGAACAACTTGCGCGAGCGCGCAGCCAGGTTGCTGGTCTCCATCTCGGTGAGGTCGCCGAAGAACGGCGATCGCAACACGGCCTCCTTGGCCACGGTCGACAGCGGGTCGCGGTGGTCGTAGAGGACCCCGATCGACTTCGCGGGTCGGATGGCGTGGCGGTTGAGGTCGGCGAACATCTGCTGGCAGCGGTTCAGCCCGACGTCGATGAACATCACGATGGCGATGGTCTCGTCGCTGAGGTCGGGGTTCTCCTCGAGCGCCCGTGCGATCGCCGCCCGGCGGTGCTGCCCGTCGTTGATCACGAACCGGGCGTCCATCGGGATGGCAAGCGTGCCCACTCGATCGGCGACCCCGCCGTCGTTCACCAGCGGCGTGAACCGGACGTCCGCATTCACCGAGGCGGTCAGCGCCGAGAAGATGTAGCTGTCTGGGTTGTCCACGATGTAGCGCGCCATCTCCGGCACGCGAGCCTTGTTGAGCGTCCGCTGAGCGCGCATCTCCGGGGGCAGTTCCTCCTCGTCGAAGAGGAAGAGCTTGGGGATGAGGCGCAGCGGCCACATCGTCACGTAGTACTCGCGGCCTGCCTGGACTCCGCGGATCGCAGGGAAGACGTACTCGAATTCGCCCGGGCGCGGGCCAACAGAGTGGCTGCTGCGGGACTCCGAGATTGTCGACACCTTCGCCACGACCTAACACTTACCATCGGTACGGACCCAATGTCCGAACAACCCGCCAAATGATCCGAACAACGGTCCGTACGGACGGCTAAGGTTGCGAACATGACAGTAGCGACGCCCTCCGACACCGCCCTCGCCGGGGCATCCGGCGACCGTCGTCCGGTGTACCTGGACCACGCAGCGACGGCGCCCGTTGACCCCCGGGTCGCCGAAGAGGTCCTCACCTACATGTCGTACGAGTTCGGCAACGCGGGCAGCCGCACCCACGGCTACGGCCAGATGGCCAAGGAGCGCGTGAACCGGGCACGCCAGGAGGTCGCCGCGGTGGTTTCGGCGAGCCCCGACGAGGTGATCTTCACCAGCGGCGCAACTGAGAGCAACAACCTGGCGATCCTTGGCCTGGCGGCGCACGGCGAAGCGACCGGCAAGCGGCACATCATATCGACGCAGATCGAGCACAAGGCGGTCTTGGAACCGCTGGAGGTGCTTCGAGGTCGAGGCTTCGAGGTCGAGCTGCTGGCGCCCACCGAAGGCGGCTGGGTGGCCCCTGAAGCCGTGGCGGCCGCGCTTCGACCGGACACGCTGTTGGTGTCCGTGATGGCGGTCAACAACGAGACCGGCGTCGTGCAGCCCATCGAGGAAATCGCGAGCCTTTTGGAGGGCCACGACGCGTTCTTACACGTCGACGCCGCGCAGGCCTTCGGAAAGCTGATCGCGCCGTTCCAGACCAAGCGCATCGATCTGCTGTCCGTCTCCGGGCACAAGATCGGGGCTCCCAAGGGAATCGGCGCGCTGATTACTCGCCGACGCGGGTTCAAGCGGCCGCCGCTTCAGCCGCTCATGTACGGGGGCGGACAGGAACGCGGCCTGCGCCCCGGCACCTTGCCGGTACCACTGATCGCAGCGCTTGGGACGGCCTCGACATTGGCTCTGAGGGAGGCGAACCAGCGGGCCGCCTCAGCCGAGGCGATCAAGCAGGGGCTCATCAAGGCACTCCTCCCTCTCGGCGCCATCATTAACGGCGATCCGGAACGGACGGTGCCGACCACCCTCAACGTTTCGATCCCAGGCGTCGACTCGGAAGCCGCCATCGTCGCGCTGAAGGACGTGGTCGCCGTCTCGAATGGGTCGGCCTGCACCTCACAGAGTTACGAACCTAGCCATGTCCTGCTAGCTGCGAGACTGCCCCGCGAGCGCATCGAAGGTGCGCTCCGGTTCTCTTGGGGACCTGCGACAACGGAGGTCCCGGTGCAACTGATCGCCGAGCGGCTGAAGGGGCTTGTGCGAGGTTGAAGTTCTCGTGCGAGTTACATGGCCGCACTGTCCTGACAAGGAGGAGGTAGCGGTGGCTCGACGCACGATCGTCACGTACTACTCGGATCTGAGTGGCGTGGAGGTCGGTCAGGAAGGCGCGGGCGTGCAGTTCGGCCTCGACGGTGACTCGTTCGAGATCGATCTCTCGGCAGACGAGCACGCAGCACTGCAAGAGGCGCTGGCGCCGTTCGTCGCCGTTGCGCGAGTGTCGCGCCCGGCGCCAGCTAAGAGCGGAAGCACCTCCAGCCAGGAGCGCGTCGCGACTGAGCCCGACTCGCGCACCCTCAGGCTGTGGGCACACGAGAATGGGTTCGACGTGCCTGCGCGCGGCCGGGTATCCGAGCTCGTGCGCGAGGCATACAAGGCGGCCAACGCGCATCGGGAAGTAACGGCAATCGGCCGGCTTCTCACTCCGCCGTCGCAGTCACGTTGACTGCCCTGCCCCACACGCTGTTCGGCCAAAAGGTGTGCACAGCTCGGATATCCGAACCATCGTCCACAGCCGCATTGGCTTGATGAGCGCACAGCCGCCCGCCGTCGTTCGCTCGCTCCATGGATCGACTGGCCTTTCTCTCACCGACCGAGGTCGCAGCACTGTCCCGTCACGAGCGGGAGGAACGCGTCCGGCTCCTCGTCCAGCAATCACACAACATCCTGACGCGCGCCATCGAACGACATGCGAATGCAGACGGACGCACCCTTGTAGGGACTGTCGTGCTTTTCAGCGGTGGAAACGACTCGACCGTGCTCGCGCACTTGATGCGCGACCGCGCCAGCCACGCCGCGCACGCGAACACGACAATTGGCCTCGAAGCAACCCGCGAGTTCGTGCGGCAGACGTGCCGTGCGTGGGATCTCCCGCTGCTGGAGTTCGCCCCGCCAAGGGAGTGCGATCACTACGAGAACCTCGTCCTGGATCACGGATTCCCAGGCCCAGGACACCACTTCAAGATGTACCAGCGGCTCAAGGAGCGGTCCCTTGAACAGGTGAGACGCCAGTTCGTGCAGAACCCCTACCGCGAACGCGTGGTCTTCCTTGCCGGTCGCCGGCGCACCGAGTCCGCCCGCCGCGCCTCCATCCCGGCGGTTGAGCGCCGGGGCTCGACGGTATGGGTCTCGCCCCTGGTGAACTGGACGAAGTTTGACCTGTCCACCTACCGCCTTCTGAACGGTGACGTGCCGGTCAACGAGGTGACGGAACTGATCCACATGTCCGGCGAGTGTCTCTGCGGGTCGTTCGCCAAGCCAGGCGAGCGAGAGGAACTCGCGTTCTGGTTCCCGGCATTTGAGGCGCAGATCCAGGAACTCGAGACGCGCGTTGCCGAAGTTGCGGAGATCCCCGATCACCGACGGCGATGGGGTTGGGGCGCGACCATCCGCGAGCACGACCGTCGCCGGGGAGCCTCTGGTCCGCTGTGCAGCTCCTGCGACGCTCGCTTCGCGTCCGGCGGCGCCGGCTAGGGAGTAGCGCGCCCCGGTTCGGCGACTCGTAACCGAACTCGCCGCGCACCGGTCCAGGTCGCTCGAACGAAGGTCGCGAGAGCCGCGGCGCCGAGTTTGATCGCGTCCCAGGCAAGAATCACGACCACCAGGTTCAGCCAGCCGGACGCGCCGCCCGCGACTGCCGCCGCGACGGCGTGCATCGCGGTAAGCAGGACTCCAGCGATGCCTGCCAAGGCGAAGGCGCTACGCCACTGAAGCCGCTGAGAGTGCACCCGACGGATCAAGACGTTTGATGGCGCATAGAGCTGGAGGTATCGGTGCGCCGCAGCGACGGCGAGGACTACTGGTATCGCGAGCAGGATCAGCATGAGTTTCCTCCAACTAGGCGGGGCTTCCTCGATACGCCGGACGGTCGGCGAGCCCGCTCGGTATCGCTCCCGCTGTGGAGAACAAGTCGACCGGGTCACCTATGGAGCAGGAATGGCTGGGAGGTCTACCGCCGCCGGCGTCGCCGGACGCTGCGCAGGGCTCTCCGAACGCGCCGCGCGCAGGGACGAGAGGGCACGCTGACGGTCTGCACGCTGAGCATCGTTCTTGGCGCTGCCGCCGACCGGCAGGTCTGAGGTGATCTTGTAGCGGTCGCGGTACGCCGCGACCGTCGCCACCGCGTCGAGCCAGGCTTCCCCAACGCCCGAGTCAGAATGCCGCAGCACGAGTCGCCGGGTCCACGGCTTGCCGCTGGCGATCGCGTCCTCGGCAAGGGCGCGAGCGCGCGACTCGATCAGTTCCTTCCGTTGGTCGATCGCCTGACGGTCTTCCGCTGACATCGGGCCGAGCGGCTCGGGGATCAGGCCAGCGATGAGCCGCGGACGGAGCCGACACCCGCGTGGCGGAGTCGCTGGGAGCTTGTCGACCCGGTAGCGGAGGACCGCTGCGATGTCGTCGGCGTCGTCGAGCCCGTGTCGCCCGACAACTTGAGGCACCAGGCCTTCGAGGTCGTGGTGGTATGCCTCGGCGCGACGGAGTGCCGCCGCGAGCGGGCCGAAGGCCGTCGACTCGACGACCGCGGCATGCTGCTCGGCGGTCAGCCCGGAACGGCTGAGCAGGTCGACGAAGCGGTCGTGCTGGGCTTCGGCGGCGATCGTCTCGAGTTCGGCCGCGAGGCGGTCGATGCCGCCGTAGAGTTCGTACTCGGCCTCGATCGTCTGCGTGGCGGAAAGGTCGGCGCCGCTGTGCTGGAGGACCCCGTACAGAACCGTCCGGGCCGTCACGTCATCGGCCTCCGGCGTGGAGTGGCTGTCGTCGGGCTGGTCGAGGGCGACGTACGCGACGTTCGACTCGCGGCCGCGGGTCATCGAGACGTAGAGGTTCTCCCGGGTCGTGGATGCAGTGACGACGACATGCGCCGTGTCGACGGTGACGCCCTGAGCGCGATGCGCGGTGACCGCGTAGCCGAGGTCGACGTGCTCAGCGACGTACTCCGGCGGCAGGACCGTTCGCCCACCGCGGTCGTCGAGGCGCTTGACAAGGACTGAGCCGTCACGCCGGACGTCTGTGACCAGCCAGCGATCGCCGTTCTTCACCCACCCGCCGCGCATCGTCCGGATCCGGCGATCGTTCTGGCGCGTGATCACAACGTCGCCCACCGAGGCTCGGCAGCCGTCGACCAGGTCGACCTCTCGGTGGTCGACCGCGCGGTCCAGGAGCAGCCGCTCGGCCCGGGCGCGTTCGTTGAGCGCGCGGACGTCCCGCGCCGACTCGGTCACGAGGATGCTCGCGCGCCCAGCCGCGCAGTCGGCGCGCCAGGCGACGTACGCCGCGTCGACCATCTCCTCGGTGAGACCCTCCCGGATCCGCTTGTGGCGACCGTAGGTCGAGATGACTTGGACGTCACCGCGGCTGAGCGCCAGCGAGGCCTCCTTCTCCCACTCGTTGGCGAACCGGTGGATCTCATTCAGCGCCGGTGCGTCCGCACGCCGGCCGACGAGGAGCGCGAAGGCTCCGCCTGCGTCGACGGACTGGAGTTGGTGCGGGTCGCCGACCAGCAGGACCTTGGCGCCCGCACCGGCGGCGATCCCCGTGAGCCGATCGAGTGTCACCGTGTCGGCCAGCGTCGCCTCATCGACGATCACGAGTTGACCGCGCCGCAGCTCAGTGTGGCCGCGGTCGTACTCATGCAGCCACTTCGAAGTGTTCTCGCAGGCGACACCGAGGTCGTCGGCCAGCGCCTGTGCGGCCGCGGCGGACGGCGCGAGCCCGACGACACTCCCCCGCCCCTGCTCGCTCATCCAGGCCGCGCGAAGCGCTCTCATAGTCGTGGTCTTGCCGGCCCCAGCCGGGCCGACCAGGAGGTCGACTTGGCGCCCTGAGCGACAGATGATCTCTACCGCGCGCCGCTGCTGATCGGTCAGCGTGACCGTGCCACGGCCGCCCACTCGCCCAGCGACGCCGACGGACACCGTTGGCGCGGTCGCCTTCTCGGCGCGTGCCAACAGCCGTCCCTCGGCCTCGAGTACTGCGATGGAGGAGTACTTCTCACCGTGCCGTGGGCGGAACCGGCTCGTGCCGTCCTCGCGTTGGAACCTGGCCGGGCTGAGGGCGAACTCCGGCGGCGTCAGGACCACGGAGCGTGCCTGCGCCGCGTCCACGACGAGGCCGAGGACGGCCTCGCGGTCTTCGGTCGTCGCGAACCTCAGATCCATCGTCTGCTTCGCCGCCTCGGCCATCAGGTTCCAGTGCGTCCACACAGCCCGCTTCACGGAGACCGCCGCGACCACCTCGGCGCCGATCGTCTCGATGGCAGCCAGCGGCACGTCCTCCGCTGTCAGCAGTTCGCCGTCTCGGCCGATTACCGACTGCGACCAGCCTGTGGGCTCGGTGCCCAACCGGTTGGCGGCCCGTTGCCGCCAGCCCGCGGTGAGGTCGGCGAGCGACCGGACCTCCTTCGGCGGGCGCGTGGCGAGCGTGGCTTGGGCCCGGAGTTCGACGATCGTCCTCGCCGATGGCATCCGCCCATGGCGAGCGACGTACTCCGCCATGAGCTCGTCCTTCTTGAGCTCGATCTCGCGGGTGCGGCTGGAGAACTCGGTGATCAGGTCGTCAGTGACGCCGGCGATCTCCCAACGGGGATTCCGGTCGGGTCCGCGCTGCCGCAGCTCCCACTCGACGCCGAGGTCGCGCGACAGCCGGTCCGCCAGGAGTGCGTCGTAGTGTGCAGACAGGCCGGTGCGCGAGGCGAAGACCGGGCGCCCGTCGAGGCTGCGCCAGCGGCCGTCCATGACGGTGAGGACCTTGTTGGCGACGACGACGTGCGTGTGGAGCTGCGGGTCCCCGGCGCGGGAGTCGAAATGGTCGTAGGCGACGGCCGCGACGCCCGCCACGTCTACCTGGGCGACGGCGCCGTCAGCGTCGGAGATGCCCGCACGGGTAGCGGCGACCTCGCGTTCGAACAGCGCAACGACGTCTGCGACCGCCGCATGATGGGCCGCGACGATCCGCTCCTGGGTGACGGCGTCGGCGACACCCCAGAGCACGGAGACCGACTTCGGGACGCTGAAGGTGAGGTCGAACCCTGCCACCGCTCGCCGCATCCCGGCCGCGGTCTCCTCAGCCTCGATCCGCGTCGTCTCGGCGGCGCAGTCGTCCTGAGTCATCTCCGGATCGAGAGCGGCGACGCGCTCGTCAATTCGGTCCGAGAGCTTCTTGTACGACGGATACGCCCGGCCGAGTTGCTCTCCTGTAATCGGGTCCCGGCCCATGCCGACAAGCAGGGCGAGCTGCTCCTCGCTCACCTGCATGCCCGGGCGGAGCTGGCCGGCGCCGAATGCGCCGACACCGGAACCAAGCCAGCGGCCGGGCGGCGTACCGACCTCGGAGTAGTAGCGGGTCAGCGGCGTCGACAGGACGCGGTTGCCGTCGCCGGCCGCGACGCTGCGCAGCAGGTACTGGTAGCCGCTGCCCGCGGACATCCGGCGCATCGAGACCGTCACGGCCGTTTCCGTCCCACAGCGCTCAGGTGCGCGTCCTTCTCCACAGCCCCCTCGATCTGCACACCGTGTGAAGGCGAGGAGCGGTAGTCGAGGAGAGGCGGAGGCAGACGGGGTGAGGGCGCAGGAGGCGATGGCGAACTGTGAGGACGAGGTGAGCGAGAGGGGCTGAAAGGTGCGGGGTGAAGGGAGGAGTCGGAGGGCTGAGGTGGTGGGACGAAGAGCCTGGGCAGAGACGAGCACCTGACCCCTGAGCGACCCGGGTAAAGACGCCGGGTCCCGATCCGTGAATCAGGCTTACGATGAGGCACAGACGATGCACGCACCGCCCGCGTGACCTCGTCCGCGCCTCGCGCCGAACGGCGAGAGGAAGCAGGAACACTCACATGAAGATTCGACTCGGGTTGATCACGTGGGCGACCGGCACCGTTCTGTTGGCCGCAGTGTCAGCCTGTGGCTCGAACGGAGATGCCGAGCCACCGCCGACCTCGCAGTCCACGTCCTCATCACCGACGACGTCGACGTCGAGCGCATCGCCAGCGTCACCGTCTGACGTGGCCACTGCCGACGCCACCTCGGCGCTGCGGAACTACTTCCGGGTCGTCGACGACCTCCGAAGCGACCCCGGAGTCGACCTCACGCAGCTGAAGTCGGTGGCGACGAGTGCGCAACTCAAGGCTGTGGCGACGCTCGTCCGCCGTCAGCGCAGCGCCGGCCAGCACCAGACGGGCACCACGGTCATCAGCGAGCTGAAGGTCCAGTCGGTCACCCTCGACAACTCCGACCCGGACGCCGGCAAGGTGCCCACGGTCGTCATCGACGCCTGCTGGGACGTCAGCAAGGTCGACGTGCTCGACAAGAGCGGCAAGTCGATCGTCTCCCCCAACCGCCCGGACACCGGGTGGACGCGCTACACCGTCGCGAACTACGAGTACGCCGCCAATCCCGCTGGCGGCTGGCGCGTCGCGACGGGCCAAGACCTCAAGCAGACGCCATGCGCGGCATCCTGACTCGCCTCCTGCTGACTGCCCTCGCCACCGCCAGCCTGACCGCACTCGTCCAGCGACCGTCGTACGCCGACACGGTATGCGGACAGACTGACCCGGCGACAGGTCAGTGCCTGATCTGGATCGAGGTGCCGGGTCACGCCGGAACGCAGGGAAACCCGCACGACGACGGTCCTCAGGACACCGGCAGCGGCGCGGCGTGCTACTGGGACGGCACGAGTCAAGGGATCACGAAGCCTCCACCCGGGCCGGTGCCGTGCTCGTCGCCCGACGGCTACTGGTCCAACGCCTATCACTGCTACATCAGCGTGGTTCAGCCTCAGCCGCCCGCAGGCGACCCGACCTGGCAGGGCCACGAGCCGGGCGACGGTGCCGTCTACAACTGCTACCAGCCGCAGACAGGACTCCTGATCACGATCTGGACACAGGACCCGCCACCCAACTCAGGCACTGGACCAACCCCACGAGAGGTCGCGCAGATCGCGATCGAGCGGATGCGCCTCTCGGCGATCAATATCGGGATCGCTCCCGAGCCGGGCCCGGACAGCATCGGCCTTGTCGGCATGCCCGTGTGGATGTGGGCGAAGACTCCCAACGCCCACACATTCGGCCCGCTCACCGAGAGCGCGTCAGCGGGCGGGATCACGATCACCGCGACGGCGAAGGTCCTGCACGTCACCTGGGACATGGGTGACGGAACCGATGTCGTCTGCGACACGGCGGGCACGCCGTACAAGCCGGAGTTCGGGCGGAAGGACTCCCCCGACTGCGGCCACACCTACAAGAAGTCGAGCGCGGGGCAGACGGACGATGCGTACACCGTCACCGCGACCTCGAGCTGGGTCATCACCTGGTCGGGCGCTGGCCAGACCGGGACGATCCGCCTCGATGGCCTCAACCGCTCGACCCAGATCCGGATCGGCGAAGCGCAGGTGCTCGTGAACTGACGAGCTCTGCGCGGGGAGGGACGAAGTGACCACGACTACCCGAGAGGACCGGAAGCCCGGCCCCCACCGCAGCGCACCCGACGCCGGCCCGCCGGTCACTCCCCCACCCAAGCTTCGCAGGCGACCCGGACTCGTCGTCGCTGCTGTCGTCGTCACCGCCCTC
>Ga0164242_10001465_pt1 | contig 27983 bp, 30 predicted proteins | sample OricomgcompostMG_FD_108783 | JGI IMG/M metagenome (GOLD analysis project Ga0164242, IMG submission 108783) | Miracle-Growth compost microbial communities from Emeryville, California, USA - Original compost - Miracle growth compost (MG) ...
ATATCCGGTATGGACGTCAGGAAATTTGAGAGGATCTGCCCCTAGTACGAGAGGACCGGGGTGGACGAACCTCTGGTGTATCGATTGTGGCCACCTGCTGCATTGTCGAGTAGCTATGTTCGGACTAGATAAGCGCTGAAAGCATATTAAGCGCGAAACTAACCTCAAGATTAGATTTCCCTATGAGGACACAGAAAGATGATCTGTTTGATAGGTGCAAGGTGGAAGTGCAGCAATGCATGGAGCTGAAGCATACTAATAGTCCCATTGCCTTTTTATGTCCTTGTCACTACATGTGACTGCTACGCAGTCGCAGAGGTGATGAGGTAGACTTAACTAGTAATTGGTGCTTGTCAGCACCGTCAATCTTTGATAACCTAACCGTGTGCACTTTGAAATATGAATATATCTCAAAGATGGACATCGATAAAAGGCTTTTCCCAGGCTGCCAGTTGGAGCCTCAGAGGAGCAAAGCCTTTTATCGGTGCCCATGGCGCTAGGGAAACACCTGTTCCCATTCCGAACACAGAAGTTAAGCCTAGCTGCGGCGATTATACTGCCACAAGTGGGAAACTAGCACGGTGCCGAATTATAAGAATAACCTCCGAATAGGAGGTTTTTCTTTTGGTAAAAACAATCACTCTCGCAGTTGTGGTTGTTTTATCCGAGTTTGAGAACCAAACTGCCATCATTTTATAGCACAGGATGCATATATGCAATACTGTCTATAAAATTTAAAATGCTCATTGTAAATATTGACAAAATTAACATGCTATGCTAATATGAGTATATACCACATAGCATATGTGAGGTAACCGGAGGGCCCGACTACTGTTGTAGCGGGTCTTTCATAAGTAAAGGAGATGCATAATGGCAGGAACCAAAGCTGGCGGCATGAAAGCTGCTGCAACCAACAAGGCAAAACACGGCTCTGACTTCTACGCGAAGATTGGTGCCAAGGGTGGTCGCTCCGGTCACACGGGCGGTTTCGCCGCTAATCCTGAGCTGGCTCGCATCGCTGGCCGCAAGGGGGGTACGATTAGCCGCCGTACAAAGAAAACGGCTGCTAAGGCTGCCTAATTTCTTCCAAAACAAAATAAGCCCCATATGGGGCTTATTTTGTTTGCAGGGAGTAGCGCCGCAGGGCGCATATCCGTGCTTCGTTGACCCGCCATGTATGGTCACAGGCGACACAGCGGTATAATTGGTCCTTTGTCTGTATACCTATGGCTTCGCACTCCGGACAGGTGCTGCGTGCATGTAGCCAGCGACGATAGGTGTCTAGATTGTCTTGAATGATCATATCAGCGATAGGCGTCGTATAGCGCGGTGCCAAGATGGTCTTTGCGTACTCCCAAGCGTCTCGCTCCAGTTTCAAAAGCTCGATATCTCTCTCGTATCCCTTATGACCTAAAAGTGCGTGACTGAGCTCATGCAGCGTAAAAGCATGTCCTAGCTTCGCTTTGGGGTCGATGTGAATGGTGTTAGTGGTGGCAGACCACAGAAACTCCTCTGCGGGTTGAAAATAAAACTGCGGAAAATCAGCCTGCAGCTGTTTAACTATCGAGAGAGTCGATGGCATAGTAGTAGCATCCGTAAATTACTGCTTCTTCGGGGTGTTTGGCTGCTTCTATGACGGGGCATGGTATATGTTCCGGCAGGCTTTTTTGAAGAATCGTCTTTAACTCCTTGGCATAATGATCAAAATAAGTACCGATGCTACCACCGACAATGATAGTATCGGTCTGCAGCAGAGGAATCGCAACCAAGAGTCCACGGCTTATTCGATCGGCGACCTCATTCCATATGCGCTGGCTCTTGATATCACGTGCGTATTGTCCGTATGTTTCGTAAATAGCGTGGCCACTGGCGAATGATTCCCATTCGCGGATGTCACCTTGGAACTCCACGATCATTCGACCACCCTCGCTTAACCGAAGGCCGGGATCGATCTTACCCCCTGTAGTGATACCGGTGCCGATGCCCGTGCTAACGGTGATATAGAGTGATGAGAGTGGCATGGGCGATCGGGACCGTGTCTCTGCCAGACCGGCAAGGTTGGCATCGTTTTCGATGAATATCGGTGTTGAGCCAAGTATGCCCTTGAGGCCGTCGATAACATCGAAATTCTTCCACTTGAGGTTGTTACACCAGACGACGATATTGTCTTTGACGATTCCTGGCATACCGATAGCGATGGCGTCGATACGCTGACCCCCGTAGTTGTCCTGTAGTGTTTTGCGGAGCGCCTCAAGGTAGTCGGCTTTTGTTTTTGGCGTGGGGAATCGAATCATCTTACCTGCCACACCATCCTTTGAGAATAGCGTGACAAGTGTCTTTGTCCCTCCGGTGTCGACCGCGACTATCATGCTCTCTAGTTTAGCACGATAATCCATCGGTAGACAGGAGTTGCTCGTATTCCAGAACAGCGGTATAATATAGTGAAACAGAGGGAGAGCAACTATGGTAAGCAAGGCAGCACTAAGGCAGCGTGGGTCGTCGGTCTCATTTTTATTGGTAGGAATAGTTCTGGTTGTTTTAGTGGCTGGTGGCATCTACGCTCTCAAGGGACATAACGGCGGTAGTACCGAGCCCGCAAAACCGGAAGGGATCAGCAAAGGCCCTGCAGAATCCTCTTCTGCTCCGGTAACGACAAAGACACCTCATGAGTCGAAATCATCCTCTCCGTCAAAAGAGAAGACCCCTACCTCCCGGTCTACGGAGAAGAACTCTTCCAAGCGGGGTTCACTACCAGCTACCGGTCCGAGTGATATTGTCGCTGAAACAGCTATTCTCGCTATCCTTGCCGGTGTCGCTGTTTCTTACATACAGTCGCGGCGCGCTGTGACCGAAACATTTCGCAGGTAGACGAAATTCACCACTAGTGTTACAATAGGAGTAATCTAGCGATACTCCTCTTCATGAGTGTCCAAGAAATATTATTTAAGGAAGGAGTTTATGAGACTCTACGGAGGCTCATATAAAGACTTATGGCTAATGCCACAATAACTATGGATGACTTGCTCGCTCAGGCGGATGCAAGCGTCAAACAATTAACGGCTGGTGAGATCATTACCGGCAAGGTACTATCACTAAAGAAACACGAGGTGCTTATCGACCTCGGTGCCCAGGGTGTGGGATTTGTCCCCCGCCGAGAGGTAGGCTTTTCGCGCGCACTCACTGTCGGTGATGAAGTAACGGCAAGCGTCGTTGACCCGGAACTTGACAACGGCTATTCGCTGCTAAGCCTGCGTAAGGCAGCAAAGGATCGCGGTTGGGAAGAAGTAGCGGTTAAGCAAGAAGCGGGCGACATCATCGAAGTGGTTCCTTATGATGCAAACCGCGGCGGTATGCTTGTCGAATACGAAGGTGTTCGCGGTTTCCTACCGGTTTCACAGCTGTCTGCGGAGCATTACCCGCGTGTCGGCAGTAGTGATAAGGATGAGATTCTCCAGCGCCTCAACGGTCTTATTGGCAAGACCCTGAAGGTTCGGATACTTGATAGCGACCGCAAGGCAAACAAACTGATCTTCAGCGAGAAAGAAGCTGTAAAGGACGGCCTAGCAAAGCGGTTCCAGAGCCTGAAGATCGGTGATACGGTTACAGGTGTTGTTACAGGTGTTGTTGACTACGGCGCCTTTGTCAACGTTGACGGTATCGAAGGTCTGATCCACATCAGTGAGATCAGCTGGGAGCGTGTAAACAGCCCTGCCGATTACGTCAAGGTCGGTGAAACTGTCGAGGCAAAGATTATCTCTATCGACAAAGACCGCTTGAGTCTGTCTATCAAACAATTGACACAAGACCCATGGCTTGATGAGGTAGAGAAATTCAAGGCCGGAGAGACTGTCGAAGGTACCGTTACCCGGATTACCCCATTCGGTGCGTTCGTCCAGATCAGCCCGGCCGTAGAGGCCCTTGTGCACGTCAGTGAGCTTGGCGGTGGCGACAATGCCGATCCTGAAAAGGTATTTATGTTAAACGAGCGGAAGAAGTTTGTCATACTTGATATCGAGAAGGAGAACCGCAAGATATCACTCAGTTTGAGTAAGAAAAAATAACAAAGTTTCCGATGTTAAGTTAACATCATTTGATGACTTAATAACAACGGATAACAGATATGGAAAGGAGCGTCAGATATGGCGGAAAAGATAGTCGAAATCGCCGAATCGATCACTGTCAGCGAACTTGCCGAGACGCTCAATATTCCGGTTACTACACTTATCGGCGAGTTGTTCAAAAACGGTATTGTCGCGACGATCAATCAGCGGATTGATTTTGAAACGGCACAGATTATCGTTGAAGAACTCGGTGTCGATGTCGAAATAAAAAAGAAAGAAGCCGCCGCCGTTACGAGCCGGAAGCCACATGAGCTTTCTGATAAAGCAGTCGACCGACCGCCGATTGTAGCGGTCATGGGGCATGTTGACCACGGTAAAACGACTCTGCTCGACGCTATTCTTGGTACGAAGACCACTGAAGGTGAAGCGGGTGGGATTACGCAGCATATCAGTGCCTACCAGACGGTCCGTAACGAGCGATCGATTACGCTGCTTGATACACCGGGCCATGAGGCCTTCGCGGCGTTACGTCAGCATGGTGCCACACTGACCGATGTGGTCATAATCGTGGTTGCTGCAGACGATGGTGTGAAACCGCAGACAGTTGAGGCGATCCGCTTTGCGCGTGATGCTAACGCTAAGATTATCGTCGCTATCAACAAGATCGACAAAGACACAGCTAATCCGCAGATGGTCAAGACACAGTTGGCTACCGAGCATAATCTCAACCCTGAAGAATGGGGCGGCGATGTCGTCATGGTTGAGGTAAGCGCGAAGACCGGCCAGAATCTGGATAAGCTCTTGGATATGGTGCTTCTCGTCGCCGACCTGGAAGAACTCAAAGCCGATGTCGATGTACCCGCCGAAGGTCTTGTGATTGAGTCCCATATGGAGCAAGGCCGCGGTTCGGTCGTCGGGCTTTTGGTTGAACAAGGGCGGTTGAAACCCGGTCATTTTCTCGTGGCCGGAACGGCATATGGCAAGGTGAGAACACTGCTTGATTTCAAGAGTAAACCGCTGAGTGAGGCGGGTCCTTCGACACCTGTTACGGTGACCGGTTTTAAGGAATTACCGCAATTCGGTGATGAGTTTACGATCGTGAAAACCGAGAAAGAGGCGCGTCGTCTTACTGAAAAGGCCCGTATTGAACGGGAGCGGATAGCTGCAAGTACAAATGTGACGGGCGCTGATCTGCTGAAGATGATGACGCAGAAGCGAGAGTCGCAGGAACTGAAAGTTATTGTCAGGGCGGACGTGCAGGGATCGTTGACTTCTGTGGTGGACAGTCTTCGACTATTGGACGCCGGTGGCGAAGTTACCGTTCATGTCATCGGTAGCGGTGTTGGTAATATATCTGAGAATGATATTCGTCTGGCTGCTGATGGCGAGACGATCGTTTATGGATTTAACGTCGACCTCCCACCTGCCGTGAAACGCTTGGCGGCTCGCGATAAGGTCCAGGTCCGACTGTTCAAAGTTATTTATGAGCTCCTAGACGATGCACGCAATACGATGGAACAGATGCTCGCGCCCGAGGTAGTGGAGACGGAAATCGGTACGCTAGCAATCAAGGGGGTCTTCCGCACCCTGAAAGACGCCGTTATTACCGGTGGCGAAGTAACGAGCGGTAAGGTGGTACCAGGAGTTCTGGCGCGCGTAAAACGCGGTGATGAGCAGCTTGCGGAGGTAGAGGTGACAGGCGTCCAGCGCGAAAAACAAGAAGCGAAAGAAGTGTTCGAGGGTGAAATGTGCGGCTTGAACCTGAAGACTGACAAAAAATTACTGTTGGAAGTAGGTGATAAACTGGAGCTTTTCACGCGAGAACTCGTCAAGCGTACATTATCATGAGCAAATTCATAAACGTGTTGTATACTGAGTATAAGGAGATAGCATGTTTCAATTAGACGACAAATTTCTGGCGGACATTGGACTCAATGACATGCCGGACGATCAAAAAAGGGCATTTTTGCAGCATATCTATGAAGAGCTGGAACTACGTGTTGGTACACGATTGTCAGAGGGACTTAGCGACCAGCAACTCGAAGAGTTTGAGAAGATTATCGACAAAGATCAAGCGGTTATCGATAATTGGCTAGCTGTTCATGTCCAAGATTATACGAATGATGAGATTTTCAAGCGTATGCAACAGGCACTGAGGCTTGACCCTGCGGATCCAAACCTCAAGTCAGAGTATGTTGCTACCAAGTGGTTGGAAGTTAATCGGCCTGATTATAGGGATGTCGTAAAGAGCGTTCTTGAGGAGCTGAAGGGTGAAATCATCGCTAACCGTAGCGCGATCCTCGGTGCTGATAGTGATGGTGATCAGACGGGCCAGCCGCCAGCAGCCGTTTAACTGCCAAGATGGTTATGATAACCAGAGAGAAATGCCCCGACGGGCATTTCTTTTTTGCCCAAAGGTTTAAGCGTAAGAATACGCAAGCTATCTTGGCCAGTACCGACTATCAGTGAACCATTTTCGACCGTTAGGCTTCCAGGGATACTGTCACGGCTATCGATTACTTCCGCCGCGGTGATTATAACGTCTATGTCACCTAGGGTTGTCCGGCTCTGGGGCCAGATGTGGTATGCACGGATGCGTGCCTCGATGGTCGCAGCTGCCGTGTTCCAGTTTATAGTTCCGTCATCCTTGCTCAGGAGCTTGCAATAAGTAGCGTCGTCAGCCTGGTTGGAAGGCTGCAGGGAACCGTCGAGTATGGGCGGTAATGTCTCAACAAGGAGCTCTGATCCTTGTCTGCCGAGTTCAACATAAAGCTCCTCGGCGGTTTCTTTGCCGTGCAGTGGTATGCGAATCTGCCTGTAGATCGGTCCGGCATCCATAGCAGCGATCAGTTTTATGATGCTGATACCGGTTTCTTTGTCACCTGCAGCGATAGCCGTCTCGACCGGCGACGGACCACGATATTTTGGCAACAAAGAAGGATGAAGATTGATGATTCCGGGTGTAAAGAGATCAAGAGTCGCCTGAGGGATGATCTTGCCATAACTGACCAAGACGCCAGCCGGATGATCGAGCTTTTCGATTTCATCAGTGATATCAGCGAGTTTCTGGGGTTGCCAGACGGTAATACCATGCGTTTCGGCATAGGTTTTGACTGCTGGTGGGATGATGGCGTGGCCGCGGCCTTTGGGAGAGTCGGGTTTGGTAACGACCGCGACGACGGGAAAATCCGCCTCGACGAGAGTGCGCAGTGCGGTAAGGCTGAAATCTTCAGTGCCGAAGAATACGATACTATTCATCGCCGAAGAGGTCGCTGCCGGCGATAGACGTGTCATAATCGAGCGGCTGAAGCTCGCCTTCCTCATCGAGCTCGTAAAACGCGTCTTTGTCGTCGCGTATATGATCGACGAAAACGATACCATTCGTATGGTCGACTTCATGCTGGATGACTCTGGCCAGGAAACCGTCTGCCTTGAAGCGGACCGGTACCCCTTTCTCGTTCAGAGCTTTGACGCGGATTTTCGAATGACGACGAACCTTTCCGTAAATATCTTTCACACTGAGGCAGCCTTCGTAGTCTGCGATGATTTCCCCTTCATATTTCACTATCTCCGGGTTGATGAGAATGGTAAATTCCTGATCTTCTTTGTGCTCGAAATCACTCCGTACGACGATAACTCGCTCTAGTCGATCTATCTGCACCGCAGCGAGTGCGGCACTGATTTCGTGCGGGCGGGAATTTTCCCAATCAACAGCAGCAGAAATCATTTCTTTTGCCAAATCGCGTGTTTCATCAGTGACAACAGTGACTTTACGCGACTTTTGTCGCAAGTGCAGATTGGGGAGGGTAATGATGTCTTCTTTTTTCATAGAGTTGCTACCAGTATACCAAATTCTACTTAGAGAAGGTTGGTAGGATCAAGCTCAGACTGCCAATGGCTGGGAGGTAGATAGCTCAGTGCGTCGACAAGTAAGGAGCGTTTGGTCGATTTGAGCACTAATTGCCAGCGGTAAGTATCTCGCTGTCGTTCGTAAAAAGCAGGCGTGGGTCCGAGTATTTCTACCTCTGGTGGCAGTTTTGTTCGAAGAGTTTGGGCGAGACTTTTAGTATTTCGTATGGCGGCAGCCTCTGTTTTGTAGACACAGGTGAGTTTGAGGAGAAATGTAAAAGGGGGAAAATGCGCGCGCCGACGTTCCGACAGAGTCCTCTCATAAAAGGCCGTGTAATTTTGCGAGAGGCCGTTGACGATCGTCGGATCATCCGGGCGATAGCTTTGGATGATGACCGACGTATGGTGGTCGCTGCGCCCAACCCTGCCGACGACCTGCGCGAGCAGTTGAAAAGTCCGTTCGGAAGCCGCAAAATCGGGAAGACTGAGTCCCGCGTCTGCCTGGACGACACCTACCGTACGGAGGTGTGGGAGATCGAGACCCTTGGCGACGACTTGCGTACCTATAATCAAATTGATTGAGCCGCTGTGGAGCTCCTTGTAACGGACATCAAGCGTTTGATTCGTCTCGCTGTCACCGTCGAAGCGGCCGATTATCGCATGTGGAAAGAGTTTGGCGAGCTCCGTCTCGACGAGTTTCGTCCCGATACCCTTGTGTAGTATGTTCGGTGTCTGGCAGACAGGGCAGCTTGTCGGTACATGCTCGGTATGGCTGCAGATATGACAGCGCAATTCGTGTGCATCGGCATGAAGAATGAGGGGTACGAAACAGCGGCCACAAAGTGCCTGCCAGCCGCAATGTTCACAGAGGGTGGTGTTGGCGCTGCCGCGGCGGTTGTGAAAGACAAGTGCCTGCTTACCGCTTGCGAGCGTCTCCTCCAACTGTCTGAGCAGTTTGTCGGACAAGAAACGGTGACGATGGAATTGCTTCCTGTCTGTCATATTGACGACTGAAATGGCCGGCTGTTTCGATGGCCTTGCTGTCGTCTTCATTTCGATGATAGGCCGGTGAGTTTGCCGGGCAACGAAGTAATCGCTGACCGAGGGGGTGGCGCTACCAAGGATGACTTTTGCCTGGTGGCCCGTTGCCAGAATACTTGCTGCGCGCAAGGCTGAATAGCGAGGAGACTTCTCCTGTTTGAAACTCGGTTCGTGTGCCTCATCGATGACGATCAGGCCGATGCTGCGAAGTGGTACGAAGAGGGCGGAGCGTGGTCCGATAACGATACGCGGCCGATCACTCGTCAGGGCGTCGTGCCAGGTCAGGTGCCGTTCGGCCTCGGTTTGCTGCGAGTGTGTCAGGAGAACATCGGAGAATCTGCTGGAAAATTCGTTTACCAGCTGGGTGGTGAGCGCTATTTCCGGGACGAGAATGATGACCGATTTACCCGCCGCCAAGCTTCGTCTCGCTGCCTCGATATACACTGCTGTCTTGCCCGATCCGGTAATGCCATGGAGGATGATCGTACCGGTTGAAGAGGCTTCTATCTCCGCGAGGGCGGCGGCCTGACCTCTATTGAGTATAAAATTTGTTCGGCCTTCAGGGGCTGTCCGGAAGGTTGTATTGCGTGGTCGCCGTGTCTTTCGTATGCCGGTGGGAAGTATTGTCTGCAGGACGGCACCCAGATGTGTTCCATAGTAGCTACTCATCCATTCGACGAGTTTCAATAAGGGGGCCGGGATGGGCGTCGCTTCTATCACAGATATGATCGCCTTGGTCGCAAAAGACGGTTGCGTTACTTCGCGTATGACGATACCGGGTATTTGCTGGCGACCCACCTCGATAAGGACGAGATGGCCGCTCTTCAGAGATTCCGGATAGGCGTAAGTGAAAACAGAACTATCGGGACGGATAATTCGTGCAGGAGCCACCTCATAGTAGTGCATATGGTACATTATAGAGTATATGATGTATTTCCATAGCCGAGCTGAAGCCGGCGAGCAGTTGGCCCGCCAGTTGTTTGATGTGTATCGGTATGAAAACGTGGCAATCGTAGCGCTGGGTGACGGTGCCGTTGCCGTCGGTGAGCCGATTGCGGAACGACTGCACTGCGTTCTGACACTCCTCGTTTCTGAAAATGTCGATGTTCCCGGGGAAGGCTTGAATTTTGGCGCCGTATCACAGACGGGACAGTTTACAATCAATAGCGACTTGGCAGCAAGTGAGGTAGGCGAGTACGCAACGGAATACCATGGCTATTTCGAGGAGCAGAAACTTGAGGCACTTCATCGTATCAACCGGTTGATCGGCGATGGAGGTGTTATCGATCAGACGCTTCTCCAAGACCATACGGTAATCCTGATTAGCGACGGCCTGAACGACGTGACCGTACTTGATGTGGCGCTAGATTTCCTAAAGCCCGTTCGCATCCAGCGGCTCGTTATTGCGGCGCCTATAGCCAGCGTTGAGATGGTCGACAAGGTCCACATGATTGCCGATGAGCTTCATATTTTGGACGTCAAAGCGAACTATCTTGATACGAACCATTATTATGACCAGAACGACCTACCAACTCATGAAGAGACGATTGCTAAGATCAATCAAATTGTCCTGAATTGGCGCTAAAAATCAAAAAACCACTTGTGCGGTGTTGTAAGAAAGTGTAAGATAGAAAGTACCACAAGAGGCCGATGGCTGAGTAAGACAAAGGGAGAGTATGCTAGACGTTTTCATTACTTCAAGGGTGCGACGCAAAATCGTTGTAGTTTATGCAAAGTACCCTGATTTCCGTACACACGTCCGCGGTCTGGCAAAGCTTATCAAGGAAGATCCAGGTAACATCCAGCGGGAGTTGAAGCGGCTGGAAAAAGTAGGCTTCCTCACGAGCGAGAAACAGGGTAACACAAAGATTTACTCCACCAACAAACAGTTCGCTATATTCAAAGAACTCCAGAGTATCGTTATAAAATCGCAACAGCAGTCGGCACGTCCAAAACGTGCATCCGCTGACTTGTAGATGGATATTTTTGACACGATTCTCGCGTCGCGCGGTCTGACGGGCCAGAAGCGCGACGTGTTTTTGAGGCCCGACTATACCGCAAAACATGATCCGTTTTTGTTGCCCGACATGGATAAAGCGGTGAAGCGACTCGTGCAGGCCCGAAAAAAACAGCAACGGATTACTATTTATGGCGATTATGATATTGATGGTCTGACGGCTACGGCGCTGCTGCTAGATTCGTTGAGACGATTCGGTTTTTTGCATGTTGATACCTTTATTCCGAATCGCTTCGTTGAGGGTTACGGCCTGACTGTTGACGCGGTTGAGCGCATCGCGAAAGCCGGAGCGGAGCTGGTGATTACCGTTGACTGCGGCAGCTTGAGCGAGAAAGAGATACTCAGAGCAAATGAGCTTGGGGTTGACGTAATCGTGACCGATCACCATAACGTTGCACCTGTCCAGCCGCCTGCAGTTGCTGTCATCAACCCGAAACGACAACTCGCTGAATATCCTGACGAGTACATAGACTATGTGTTGAATGAGGACTCAAAATTACAAGGAAAACTGTACCCGTTTTTAGACCTTCCCGGCGTCGGTGTGGCGTTCAAACTTGTTCAGGCGCTACAGCAAAAACTTGACGGGATAGCCGATGGCCAAGAGAAGTGGCTGCTGGATCTAGTGGCTCTCGGGACGGTTTGTGACGTTGTAAATCTTACAAATGAAAATCGTGCAAATGTGTACTGGGGTTTGAAAGTACTCGCAAAAACGCGCAGACCAGGTCTGAAAGCGCTTATGGCAGTGTCCAATGTGACCCCTGAAAACATAACCGCAAAGAGCCTCGGATTCGCTCTGGGGCCTCGAATGAATGCTGCGGGTAGACTGGAGACAGCACAGTATTCACTTGAATTACTTATGACGAACAATAGGATGAGAGCACTAGAGTTAGCACAAAAACTCGATGTATTTAATACATCGAGAAAAACTGAACAAAATAGAATTTTTGCCGAAGCGATAGTCCAGGCACAACGATATAGAGACGATAACGTACTTGTTGTAAGTAGCGAAAATTGGAGCCATGGGATTATTGGAATCGTTGCTGCAAAGCTTCTGGAAAAATACAAAAAGCCGACGTTCGTGTTGGAAGAAATGGGTGATGAGGCTAAAGGATCAGCTCGGAGCTATGGTGACTTCAGCGCAGCTGATGCGATCCGCGCGGCGGACGATGTTATCACGAAAGGCGGCGGCCACAAGTTTGCGGCGGGCGTCACCCTCCCTACTAAGAACATTCCGGCCTTCCGGAAGAAGGTTAATGAGTTTTACCGAACAAAAAAATTATTCAATCAAGAAAGTTACCTCTTGCCCGCAGAAGATGCGGTCGCATCTTTGGAGCATGTCACGGAGGAGCTTATCTATGATATTGCAATGCTGGAGCCTTTTGGCAGTGGTAATCCCGAGCCTGTCCTTAGCACGCAAAACTTGAGAGTTTTTTATAGAAAACGGCTGGGTGCAGAGCAGCAACATGTGAAGCTTGGGCTCAAAGATATCGATGGCAGGACGTTTTATGTTATTGCGTTTGGCGCACCGGAGCATTTTTTCGTCGAGACAGGTGAACGGGTGACAGTATGGTATCGTCCCATGATTAACGAGTGGCAGGGTAGGAGAAACGTAGAGGGACAACTACTGAGACTTGAGAGAGCTTGAGAAATGACTCGTATCTATTGCAGTTAGCGCTCCTATCTGTTACAATTCAGTCATATGGTACAAGTTACACGCAAAGATTCAAACGAAGCGAACGAAAACATCATTCGTCGTTTCAACCGCAAAGTTTTTCAGAGCGGTGTATTAGCTGAAGCCAAGGCATCTATGCGCTTCAACAAAGACATCAGCAAGACTGAGCGCCGCCAGAAAGCGATCGTTCGCAAAGAGCGCAAAGCCGAAAAGCTGGCAAAGGCACGGTTGGGGCTGCGTTAGCCCATGGCGCTCAAGGACACGATCCAAAACGATATGAAAGCCGCTCTTTTGGGCGGCGATCGTTTGGTAGGTGATACACTGCGTAATCTCAAAGCAGCGATTTTAGATGAGGAAGTGAAACAGAACAAACGCGATGAAGGTCTCGCTGACGATGAGATCGAGAAAATCATCGCTCGTGAAGTAAAAAAACGCAACGAGAGTATAACGGTGTATGAGCAAAATGGCCGGCCGGAACTCGCTGAAGATGAGCGTAAAGAAGCCGAAGTCCTTTCTCGCTATCTCCCGGAACAGTTAAGCGAAGATAAATTGCGCGAAATCATAGCGGCGAAAATCGCCGAACTTGAGGTCGGCGGACCGCAAGCGATGGGCCAGGTTATCGGCGCTGTGAAGCAGCAGGTCGGTAATACTGCCGATGGTGCGGCTATCGCACGGATTGTAAAAGAAAAACTAAACTAGGAGGACAAATGATCGTATTTTTCGGACCGGCCGGAGCAGGAAAAAGCGTCCAGGGCCAGATTTTGGCGGCGCGTAATGGTTGGCGTTGGTTGAGTGCAGGGCAATTGCTCCGCGACACGAAAGACATTGAGCTTATCAGAAAAATGCAGACGGGTAAGCTTGTCGATCCGCAAACAGTAAACGAACTCATGACTGATGCGATCAAGCGCGCGCACAAGGTAGATAACATCATCCTCGACGGCTATCCACGCGAAATGAGCCAGGCCAAGTGGCTGATCGAGAAGCGAACGCACCATGGCCGCGATATCAAGCTGGTCGTAGTGCTGGAAGTACCGAAGAGCGAGTTGATGAAACGCCTGGAAGTACGCGGACGGGTGGACGATACTCCTGAAGCGATTGATGAGCGGCTCAGAATTTATCGCACGGAAATGTATCCGATCCTGACCTACCTTACAGAGCAAAACGTCAATATCGTTCATATTGATGGTGTGGGAACGGTCGGCCAGGTGCATGATCGTATCATGGAAGAACTAGCGGCGCACGGGTTGGCGTAATGGCCCAGAAACCAAAGACTACCGATCAGATCCAGGCCATGCGTGATGGTGGCAAGATCCTCGCGACGATTCTTCACGATTTGAAACAATATGTCCAACCCGGTATGACGGGTTGGGACGTCGATGCATGGGTGGCCGGCGAGATTACACGGCATGGGGCTACGGCAACCTACAAAGAACCGGTGCCGAATTTCCCCGGTGTGATATGCATCAGCGTCAATGACGCGATTGTCCATGGCGTGCCTACGGACTATGTGTTTGAAAAAGGCGATGTCGTTGGGTTTGATCTTGTGATTACCTATAGGGGTATGAAGACCGACAGCGCATTTACTATGGTGGTCGGTGAGCAGCCGAGCGGTGCCGTAAAGCATTTGTTGAGCCTTACGGAGCGTAGTTTGTACGCAGGTATTAATGCAATCAAGGGCGCCGGAACCACGACAGGCGATATTGGCGCAGCGGTAGAAAAGGTTTTGGCTGATGGCAAGCTAGGGATTATCCGAGAACTTGTCGGTCACGGTGTAGGTCAGGAGATGCATATGGGACCGGATGTGCCGAATTACGGTCAAAAGGGTAGCGGTACAGTGCTTCAGGCAGGTAATACGATCGCTATCGAGCCGATGGCAACGCTGGGCGGCGAGGGTATTCGCACGGACCAGGATGATGGGTGGACGATTTCAACGCGCGACGGCAGCCTGGCAGCGCACTTTGAACATACGGTTCTTATCACCGAATCGGGCGTCGAAATTCTCACGCAACCGTAACCGCAATCGATATCCAAAGTTCTTACGCTATTCCAAATAGAGCAAAGTCGTTATATAATACTATCCATGCAAGATAGTCCTCGATATGCAGTTGGTATTGATATCGGTACGACAACCGTTCGTTGTGTCGTGGGACATCTCGATGCTACGACCGGTGCACCGACGATCGTCGGTGTCGGTGAGGTGAAAAACACTGGTATGCGCAAGGGCTCGGTCGTCAACCTTAACGGCCCGGCACAAGCGATTGATGAGGCGCTCGGCGAAGCGGAGCGTATGAGCGGCTACGAAGTAAACGTTGCGGCTGTCAGCATCAATGGCTCGCACATATTAAGTACCACTGCTGATGGTATGATCGCTGTTGGTGCAATAGACCACATCGTCGGCACAGAAGACATTGCCCGGCTTGAAGAGGTCGCGACGGTGGGCAAGGTACCGGCAAATAGAGAGATTTTGGAAGTTATTCCGCATAGCTACCGCTTGGATGGCCAGGACAATATCAAAGATCCTGCCGGTATGACCGGTACGCGACTTGAGATTAACGCCAATGTAATCTCTGCTATGGCGCCACAGATGACAGGGCTGCGTAGTGCACTTGATATGGCCAAGGTCTCCCCTAGTGTCATCACGCCAAGTGTTGTCGCCGCGGCCAGGGCCGTACTCACCGAACAGCAGCTTGAAAACGGTGTAGCTGTCATCGATATGGGCGGCGCGACGACGAGTATCGCGATATTCGAAGAGGGTGACCTGCAATTTGCAGGTGTTATTCCAATCGGGAGCAACAATATTACTAACGATTTGGCTATCGGCCTGAAGACGGATCCGGAAGTCGCAGAGCTCGTCAAGTTGACACATGGGTCGGCGACACGCCAGACCGGAAGCGACACGGTGACAGTCAAGCAAGACAAAGATTCGTTGGAATTTTCGCGCGCTGACGTCGACGAGATTATTGAAGCACGACTCGAGGAATTGTTCGAGGCTATCGTAAAAGAGCTCAAAAAGGCCGGCCGCCATGCCAAATTGCCGAGCGGTATCGTTCTGACCGGTGGCGGCGCGAAACTCAAAAACATCGTGGACTACACAAAAGAATCGTTGGGCCTGGCGGCGCGGGTCGGTAGCGCGGGCGGTTTCAGCGGGGTAGCTGAACACCTGGACGAACCTCAATTCGCGGCTGCTGTCGGGCTGATGTTGATCGATGCCGAGGGTACGGGCAGGCAGGGTGACCTCCAGGCAGGCACAAAGACAAAGCGGGCTGTTCACCAGGCTGGCGGTGCCATGAAGCGATTATTCGGTCGTTTTCGGCCGTAGAACACTCGATTTCTAGACATCGGTGGTATACTAGAGAGGAATAAAGACGTAGGAGTAGCTATGCCGGAAGTAACACCCAGCGAGATTCAGACCTTTGCGAGTATCAAAGTTGTAGGCGTAGGCGGTGCCGGAGGCAGCGCCGTCAACCGTATGAAGGACGCCGGCCTAACCGGTGTGCAGTTCATCGCGATGAACACGGATGCACAGGCGCTGCACAACAGTAAGGCCGATGTGAAGTTGCATCTTGGCCGCACGACGACAGGAGGGCTTGGTGCCGGAGCTGATCCGAAGGTAGGTGAAGCGGCCGCCAATGAATCACGCGACGATATCAAAGAGGCGCTTGAGGGTGCAGATATGGTATTTGTCACGATTGGCGCCGGTGGCGGTACGGGTAGTGGTGCCGGTTACATTGTGGCCGAGGTTGCCCGCGAGCTTGGTATCCTGGTCGTCGGTGTCGCAACGAAACCATTTAGTTTCGAGGGCGAAAAGCGCCGCGTCAACGCCGACTGGGCGATTAACCAGCTTGGCCGCCAGGTAGACACACTTATCACAATTCCGAACGATAGGCTGTTGCAGACAATTGATCGCCGCACACCATTGCTTGAAACATTCAAGATTGCCGACGATGTGCTGCGTCAGGGTGTCCAGGGTATCTCCGAGCTTATTACCGAGCATGGTCTGATCAACCTCGACTTTGCTGATGTGAAGGCTATCATGAGCAATGCCGGCAGTGCGCTGATGGGTATCGGACGCGCCAGCGGCGACGACCGTGCAGCACAGGCCGCCCAGCAGGCTATCGAATCACCGCTGATCGAAGTTTCTATCGACGGAGCCAAAGGTGTGCTGTTTAACGTTACCGGTGGTTATGATATGTCGATGTCGGAAATCCAAGAGGCGGCCGAGATCATCACGAGTGCTGTTTCTCCTGACGCGAATATCATCTTTGGTGCAACGCTCAAGCCTGAGCTGGAAGACGAGCTCATCATCACGGTTATCGCTACAGGGTTTGACAGCGAGTTCTTCCACCAGCAGGAGGTGTCGCTTGATGTTGATGCCGAAAATGTGCACGAAGTTGAGGCCCGCGGTGTCAGTGATGCAGCCGTCGAAGGAGTCAATCTAGATCTCGATGCTACAGACCCGCAGGCGAGCTTTGCCGAGGAGCCGACACGCAACATCTGGGATACACCACCAGAAGAGGATGACGAGTCCGACACGCCGGCGTTTCTACGCCGCCGCAAAAAGCACAAAAAGTCTGACGACGAAGCGTAGGGGACTGTCATGGGTGCGCCAATCAACATCGGAGACAGCCGCGTTATCGAATCAAGAGAAGTGGGGGATGGTATCGCTATACGCCGCCGCCGTGAAACACCAGACGGACATCGCTTTACGACATATGAGCGTATAGAAAAGCCAAATATCGCCGTCATCAAAAAGGACGGTACACGAGAGCTTTTCGACAGGGAGAAGCTGACGACGGCAATAAGCCGATCGGTCGGTAAGTTCTTTGCCAGTGAGGTTGAGATATTACAGATCGTCAGCGATGTTGAGGATAGCCTCTACGCACTCGGCGAGATAGAGCTGCCATCAAAGACAATCGGCGAATTTGTCTTGGACGAGCTTGCCAAGAGAAACGAGGTAGCCTACGTCCGGTTTGCGAGTGTGTATTACGAGTTCAAGACGCTTGATGAGTTCGAGGCGATCTTGACGTCTCGTCGCAAGGGAAAAAAGAAAGCGTGAGTGTCATGGTCATCTATAAATCTGCCAGCGAACATGGTCGCGATGTAAGTGAGTTTTTGCATGATTTTGAGAGGCGTACCGCGCGCAAGCTTGAAGAAATAGATCCTGATAGTCCGCGCGGTGCGGAGATCTGTCATTTGTACGATGTAGTTGAGTATCCGACAATTCTCGCTACCGCCGAAGATGGCCAATTACGCCAGGCATGGCGCGGCATACCATTACCATTAATAGATGAGGTGAGCTATTATGTTGTCTAAGCTTTTTTCGAAGAAGTCTGCCAAAGAAGAATTGTCAAACAAATGGATTTTCGGTACCATGCTGGTATTTGCCTGTACGGGACTGACCGCGGCATTCGCGCTGTCGGTCGATGAGATAGTCGTTTTACAGAACCCGGACGCCGTGCTCAGCTGTACGTTTAATCTGGTGTTGAACTGTGCGACGGTCATGAAAACATGGCAGGCGCACGCGTTTGGCTTCCCAAATATGTTCATCGGTCTGATGGGCTTCCCGATTGTCGTGACGATCGCTCTTCTGGGACTTTCCAAGGTAAAGTTTCCCCGCTGGTTCTTGATTGGTGCGGAAATCGGTTATGCACTCTGTTTCCTGTTTGCTCAGTGGCTGTTTTTCAACAGCGTCTATGTTATACAAGTGCTTTGTCCATGGTGTTTGGTCGTAACGTTCAGCTCGACGATCTTGTTTGCCACGATTACGCGCTATAACTTACAGGATGATACGTTTCATCTATCTAAAAAGTACGCTAAGATTGCCAAAAGATACCTTGAAGGCGATTTTGACAAGCTCTTCGTTGCTGCGTATATCGTGTTGCTTGTCGCGCTCGTGTTTGCCAAATTCGGTGATGCCTTGTTTGCGTAGTTAAGTTTGCTATAATAGCTAACAGAGGCGTTCGCCAGCTGGCGAAGAGCGGCCATCACCCGCAAGCCCCCGGAAGAAATCGAAAGAGACTAGAACCGGGCGTGAACGCTACGTCAAAGCGATCAACCAAGAGCCAAAGAATCACTTCTTTTGGAAGTCAGATGGTACCACCCGTAAGGGTTCTGACAGACAAAAGAAGTGATTTTTATTAATTTTAAGGAGTCAGAATGAAATTCAAATCAGGAACCAGGCGACGGGCGATTGAGTACGAAAGAGCACTCGTAGAGTATTGGAAAGAGAACAAAACGTTTGAAAAGTCGGTCGAGCAGCGGCCGGCGGATAATTCGTATGTGTTTTATGATGGGCCGCCGTTTATCACCGGCGTGCCGCATCACGGTACGCTGCTATCGAGCATCGTGAAGGATGCCGTGCCCCGCTATTGGACCATGAAAGGCAAGCGCGTCGAGCGTGTGTGGGGCTGGGATTGTCACGGTCTGCCGGCGGAAAATTTCGTCGAGAAGCAACTGAATATTACCGATCGTCGACAGATCGTAACGAACAGCGATGATAAACCGCCGCTTGATAAAGACGGCAATGAACTGCCGACTATCACGTTGGAACAATATATCACCAAGGCTCGGGAGTCGATGGTGGCAAACTCGGCGACGTGGGAAGATGTGATCGACCGCATCGGTCGCTGGGTAGACTTCAGAGGTGCATACCGCACGATGGACAAGGATTTCATGGAAAGCGTGTGGTGGGCGTTTAAGACGCTGTATGACGCGGGTAAAATCTACGAAGACAGGAAAGTGCTGATGTACGATACGAAGTTCGCGTCTCCGGTTTCAAAAGCAGAAGTAACGATGGATAATGATGCGTACCAGACAGTCACCGACCCTTCCGCGTATGTAAAGTTCAAAGTAAAAGACGGCGACCTGCAACAGAAGTATCCTGCTACATATGGCGATTTAGAGGGTGATGTGTATTTGCTCGCATGGACGACGACGCCATGGACACTGCCGGGCAATATGGCTCTCGCCGTCAGTCCTGACATGACGTACTGCTTCGTAAAGGTCGGCGGAGAGACATTGGTTGTCGCTCAAAGCTGCCTGGAGAAGGTGCTGCGAGATGAGAAGAATAATCCTATCGAAGGATATGAGGTCATCAAGCCGGTTACGGGTAATGATTTGAGGCGGATTGCCTATGAACCTATCATCGAAACCATTCCGGCGGGCGCGAGGAGTTCGGATACTTATCATGTGACCGTGGCGGACTTCGTATCAGACGACAGCGGTACGGGAATCGTCCACATAGCACCGGCATATGGTGAGGATGACTACGCCTTGAAACAGGATATCCAGAAGAATGCGATTGATATCGATGATGTACTCGACGAGAACGGATATTATCGCCAGGACGTAGCCGAGAAGCTGTACGAGTTGATGCCTTGGCGCGATAGTTCGAAGCCTCTCGAATGCTGGGATGCCAACAAGGATATCGCAAAAGGGCTGAAGGAAAAGGGTATTGTCTGGAAGATAGAATACATTCGCCACGAATATCCATTCAACCCACGTAGTAAGCAACGCATCATGTATAGGGCAATTCCGAGCTGGTTCTTTGATGTGCAGGGTAGCAAGCCGCTCTTACTCGAGCAAAACGAAAACATCAATTGGTTCCCACCGCATCTCAAACACGGCCGCTTCGCCAAAAACATCGAACAGGCGCCGGACTGGAACCTAAGTCGCGATCGTTTCTGGGCGACGGCTATGCCAGTGTGGAAGGGTGATAAAGGCACTGTCAAAGTGATCGGATCGTATGCTGAGTTGAAAGAATTGAGCGGCAAAGAGTTGGACGATTATCATCGTCCATGGGTCGACGGCATCACGTTTGAGATCAATGGTGAGAAATTCACCCGTATCGACAAGGTGCTCGATGGTTGGTTTGAGAGTGGCAGCATGCCGTTCGCACAATTTCACTATCCGTTTGAAAACAAAGAAAAGTTCGATGCCAACTTCCCAGGCGACTTTATCGTGGAGTATATCGGTCAAGTGCGTGCGTGGTTTTATTATGTGCATGTCGTCAGCACCGCGTTGTTCGGTTCTGAAGCTTTTGAAAATGTTATCACTACTGGTGTTATAGCCGGGAACGATGGCCGCAAAATGAGTAAGAGCCTAGGTAACTACACGAATCCGAACGAGTTGATGGACAAATTCAGCGCCGACAGTCTGCGTTTCCTGCTACTCAGCAGCCCGCTGCTTTCCGGTGAGGATTTCGCACTGCAGGACAAGGATGTCGGCGATGTCGCACGCAAACTCAGTATGATCTGGAATATGTACGACTTTTTCACGATGTATGCCGAAGTCGACGGGTGGGAATTTGATCCCACGAAACCGTTTACTCTGGATCCCGACGACCTGGCAAACCCGCTCGATAAGTGGATCGTTTCGCGCGTACATCAACTGAATCAGCATGTGACCGAGCATATGGACGGATACAACCTGCCGGTTGCGATGAGCGAATTCTTGCCGTTTGTCGAAGACGCATCCAACTGGTATGTCCGTCGCAGCCGCCGCCGTTTCTGGAAGAGCGAGGATGACGGTGACAAGAACCAGGCGTACAAGACACTTCATTATGTTCTGCTCAAGCTAGCGGTCATCTTGGCACCGTTCACGCCGTTCTTGTCCGAGGAGCTATATCAAAAACTCGGTGGCGGCACCGAGTCGGTTCATCTGCTCGATTGGCCCACGAACTACTCGACTGATGAGAAAGTTCTTCATGAAATGGCAACGGTCCGCGACTATGTGAATCAAGCTCTGAGTTTGCGGGCGGCGAACAAGGTAAAGATTCGTCAGCCGCTGGCCAGTGTGGCCGTACCGAGTCTTGGTGAATCAGTGAATTTCGAAGACATCCTGGCAGAAGAGCTCAATGTTAAAAAAGTTGTTCAGGGGGACGAGCTGACGCTTGACTTCACTATCACTCCTGAACTGAAGCGCGAGGGCTTGATGCGTGAGGTAATTCGCCATGTCCAAGCGGCGCGCAAGGATGCCGGATTAAATGTTGACGACCGTATCAGGTTGAGCCTGAAAACAAGCGACGGCGAATTGCAACAGGCGGTTGATGAGCACGAAAAAACTATTGCTGCCGAAACGCTCGCCAGCGATATGACGGAGGCGACATACGCCTATGGCACCTCAGTGAAAGTGGAAGGTGCCGACCTACATATTTCATTGGAAAGGGCGTAGTACATGGCGGTGAACGTTTTGGATTTTCTGGACGCGCCGTCTAGCGAAGTCGCACCGAAACTACTTGGCTGTATATTGGAGCGGCACCTGGATGGTGAGATCCTGCGTGTTAGGATCGTCGAAACGGAGGCGTATGACCAGACCGACGTCGCGAGTCACAGCTATCGCGGAGAGACGGAGCGTACGCGTGTGATGTTCGGCGAGTACGGCCATCTATATGTTTATTTCACCTATGGTATGCATTACTGCGCCAATATCGTTACCGGACGCAAGGGCCACGGCGCAGGCGTACTGCTCCGTGCGGTCGAGCCGGTCGATGGCACGGATATCATCGAAAAAAGACGTGGCAAAGCCGGCATCGAAGCGACGAACGGCCCGGCGAAATTGTGCCAAGCGCTTGGTATTGGCAAGACTATGAATGGTCACGATCTGAGAACCGGTGAGCTACGACTGATTCCCCAAGAACCGCTCGCACCCGCTTTGATCACTCAAACAGTGCGTGTCGGCATATCGCAGGGCAAGGATGTGCCGTGGCGGTTTTATATCGCCAGCAATCCGTATGTGTCCAAGCCTTTCGCAGTGTAATTTCTTATAGTTGCTCCCTTAGCTTCCCGCTATGATGAAGAGCAAGAGGAGGAACTATGCCATATAGCAAGAAATCAGAGCTACCCGACAGCGTACGAAACGTATTGCCGGATCACGCGCAGGATATTTATAAAGAAGCTTTCAATAGTGCGTATGACGAATATAAGTCTGCCAGTAGCCGCCGCGGCGGTTCCGGACACGAAGAAACAGCGCATCGCGTTGCTTGGCAAGCGGTGAAGAGCAAATACCATAAGGGAGATGATGACAAGTGGCATCCAAACTGAGCTCCGACTTTAGAGGTGAGACAGGAGGATGGAAATATGGCTCAATATGACCAATACACCATGCAGGACCCCACCACGCAGTATCCGAAAGTGGAGGCCGATAGTAGCTTGCAGCCCGAACCAGGGTCTGACGCTGCCCTGCGTCCCAAAGCAGATCACGGAGAAGAGACGTATCGCGGTCTCGGTAGGTTGAAAGGTCGCAAGGCACTTGTAACGGGAGGCGATTCCGGCATCGGGGCGGCCGTGGCGATCGCGTTTGCCCGCGAAGGTGCCGACGTTGCCATCGTGTATATGCCTGAAGAGCAGAAAGACGCCGATCATATTATTCACGAAATTGATCAAGCAGGAGTGAAGTTACTGGCGCTTCCAGGCGATATAAAAAACGAGGCATTTTGCAAAGAGATCGTACGAAAAACCGTCGACGAATTCGGTTCTATCGACATTCTCGTCAACAACGCAGGCAAACAGGAATTTCAGAGTGACCTGCAAGATATCACGACCGCACAATTCCGAGACACATTCCAGACAAACGTATACGCAATGTTCTGGATTACACAGGCTGCAGTGCCTCACATGCCGGCCGGCGCTTCGATTATCAATACCACGTCTACCCAGGCGTATCAGCCGTCGCCGGGATTGCTTGATTATGCATCGACCAAGGCTGCAATCGTTGCTTTTACAAAAAGCCTCGCAAAAATGCTTGCCGACAAAGGAGTCCGTGTAAATGCCGTGGCGCCCGGTCCGGTGTGGACGCCGCTCCAGCCAAGTCATGGTCAGCCGCCGGAGAAGTTACGACATTTCGGCCAGAATGTCCCGCTTGGCCGCCCGGGTCAGCCGGCCGAGTTGGCGCCAGCTTATGTCTTTTTGGCGAGTCAGGAATCGAGCTATATTACGGCTGAGGTTATTGGTGTGACGGGCGGTCACCATCTGCCTTAGCGCGACAGTAGATACAACGTGATTGCCATCATCATGGCGTAAAAAACATCGAATATCCAGCCGTACGGACGTTCACCCCACTGTATCCACTCGGCCCAGTCAAGAAACTGGTCGAACCATGCCGAGCCTCGATGATGCAGCAGCCATAGAAAGTCCGGCAGGGTGCCAAAGAACGCGCCGACGCAGACGATGAACCAGTGGGTCGGAAATAGCCAGACGGCAAAAGTCAGTCCCGTGATACAGAGCAGGGCATCTACGACGAGTAGCCGTTTGAATGACCTTGTATACGGGTAAACCATTTCGCTGCGGCCGAAATGTGGCGTCAAATCGAGGACGAAGTGCGACGCGAACGCCACGACGGGCACGAGTGGCGCCGGTACGAGTACCGCGACGATCGATCCAGCAAGAGTGTGGTTAAAACCGAGCATATATCTAGTGTAGCAGGTTGACTTTTTATAAAACTTATGCTAATAATATACATACAACCATTCAAAACAAACATATGAGTTTATTCCACCACGACATACGATTTAGACATCAGGACCCGCTCGACAACGGGCTTGGCGACGACATAGCTGCCGAACAGCGCGAAGCTGACGCTTTCGGGACGCTCGATGATATCAATAGCGACGAGCTGGTAAGCCACTGGAACAAGATCGTCAAAGACATCGAGAAAGATCCGGACTGGTTTGATTTCAGCGAAGACTAATTACTATATATAGTATAGTAGATATATGTACGAACTTACGGATGAACAATTCGACGGTCTGATTACCCGCGCAATGGATGAGTTGCCGCAGGAGTATATCACCAATATGGAAAACGTCGCCATCACCATAGCGGATGATCCTACTCCTCAGCAGGTGGAGAAAATGAAGATTCGCGACGGCATGGTCCTTCTCGGGTTGTTTGAGGGCGTGGCAAAGACCCAGCAGGGAAGCGGGCTGTTTCCTAGCCGTATTACATTGTTCAAGCGCTCAATACTCAAGGTCGTCCGCAGCGAAGCCGAACTGTTTGAGCAGACTAAACGCACGCTATGGCATGAAATCGCGCATTACTACGGACTGAACCACGCGCGCATGGATGAACTCCAAAAAAAGAAATAAGCATCCGCAGCGTGAATATGCTTGTGATTTATCTTTTGTGAGAACAGATATATACTTTGAGGCATCTCTCGTGCACATCGAGGAGATAGGTATACGAGAAGTACATCATCCAAGAGGTATATCATGGACAAGATTTGGTCTATGCTGACCGCGACCATCAGGTTCTTGCAGGCGGACTTTGCCGATATGCTGGGAGGCAACAACGGCAAAAACCAGATGCATGTGAACCACTCGCGTGATCTCATGGTGCAGCAGATGCTCGGCCGGGTGCCCTCGTCGGTAAATACCGACATCGACAGCCCGACGCTCGAACTTGAGTGGCAGTTCTACTGTGCCAAGTGATCTCCAATCGCCATCCCGGTGCAATGCAAAAGCAGGTACCGGGATTTTTCAATAGAGGTTTTAGGAGTGCCTGAAAAGAGAACATAAAAAAGCTTGCTAAATAGAGAAAAATAGTGTAATATAAATATCAAGGAAAGTAAATAAATCCGGTAGGGAGTGCCGGGGGAGTGTTGCTAAATGAGTCTTCGAATTCAGAAGAGGTGGGCTAATAAATACAGAAAAGTAATTCTTACGGCCATGTCTACCCTGGCGTTCATCGTACAGCCTATGTACGCAATGGTGGACAGCGCAGTGGCAAATGCCGTGTCGGGCGCTACATATACGGTATCTAGCAGCTATGACGCGGATTGCAGTGATCTTAAATGTAACTCTCTCCAGAGCGCCGTTGATGCTGCCTCTACTGGCGACACCGTAAAGATTATTGGCAACCTCAGTATACATTCACAAGTCACTGTAGATAAGGCAATTACTATTGATGGTATGGGCGGCACCAATAGCTACAAAGCTGTACTTTGGGGCGAGTTCAATAAAGTAAATAATAGCAACAACTCTGTCATCACCTTGAGCGCACCTGCAACGATCAAGAACATTGTTATTGACGGTAAAAACCACAAATTGCACGGTGTAAACGCATGGCACACAGATGGTGATGCTACCGTATGGGACACGACACTCCGCAACCTAGGCATGAGCGGTATAAATGTAGGTCAGCAAGCGCATGTCGTTGCCGGCAACCTGACTACATCGAACAACGGCTGGGACACTATAGATGTCGACAAGGACGGTTCATGGTTTAAGCTTGGCGGTGTAAATAACTTTAACGAAAAGCCAGGCGTACCCGTTATTTATGTAGATGACGTTACCGTACCTAGCGGCATTGTTATAGACAGCGCTCATTTATATGCGACACGGGACAACTATAAGCAGCATGGTGACCGTGCGTACTTTGTGAAATCTGCACCAGTGACTAATCTAACTGCTAAATTCCAGCATGATACCAAAAACTTAACCGATGGTCAGTGGCTTAATATAACATCTAAGGCAGCAGGTACGAATAATCTGGTCCTCAACTTTGCTGCACCCGCAGGTGTCAATGTAGGTCATTATATTACGACGGAAACCCGCCCGGATGGTACATCCGAAAAAATCTGGAACGGTTATCACAATACCTGGCTTACTGCTGGTAATAGCGCGGTGGGTCAAAACGACAGTAGGGCAGAATTTGGGACGCACGGAGACGGCGCGTATACCTACTCTGTCGTTGCATATAATGCAGATAACGGTACGGCTACCGATCCTGTAACTTTCACCCTAAACTACGATCATACCGTCCCGACAGCTACGTTTACGAGTCCAACCAACTACGTCAATACGACTCAGCCATTTATCATTAGCGGTACCTTTAAGGATGTTAATAGCGAAGGTCGTGCACAGAGCGGCGTAGGGCGTTTACACCTCTATGTCTCTGCTAACGGTCACGAACTATCTAGTCCATTCATCGTTGCTGCTAGTCAGCTCAACAAAACCAGCGGTACATTTACTTACACCCTGACTCAATCTGACCTAGACAAGCTCGTTGACCAGCTCGGTCTTCAAAATGGCGATACGTTCAGCATCAGGGCAAATATATTTGATAACGCCAACAACTGGGGCAACTATACGACATCTGGAGAAGTAGACAACGACGCGCCTGTTATTCAGATCGACAATGCAGAAGTTACCGGCAATCCGTACTTCAAACTGGGTCAGCCGATTAACGCTCATATTATCGACGACAACCTAGCGGAGACACAGATTACTCGGCTCAATGTTACGAGCGATAACCACTGGAATTACCACGCCGGTCATTACTTTGGTCTTGATTGGCTCCGTGACGGTGACTACAGTATGACCTCGACAGATTTGGCTGGTAATTCGACGACCGTAACATTCCGCGTCGATCATACGCGGCCAGTCGTTGTCAGCGCTTCACACATAGGTGGCGTATTGTCTGGCTCGACTTTGTATAACCCCGCGTCATTTATACTTAATGCCAACGACGACAGTAGTAATAATACCAAGGGCGACGCGCAGTCCGGTCTAGTAAGTGTCGTCGGTAACCTTTATGCGTACGACCCGGCAAATACACATGCAGGTTCGGACGGTTACTACTTGTTCGCAGGTCATTCGACAAACAGCGACACGCTCACTGTGGATCTGAGCGGTCTGGCTGACGGCACGTATTACGTTAAGTACAATGCGGCTGATGCTGCTGGCAATATCGCTAACACGCAGAAGTTTGCCTTCGTCGTCGACAATACTGCTCCAGCACAGCCGACGGGACTGCACTATTTCGCGGTCGGCGACAACCTTGTCTATTCGCTCAACGATATGGTTATTAAGCGCCAGGCGATTTATCCTCAGTGGAATGCCGTGACAATGGATGTGGGCGGCAACTCCGAGGGGATTGATCACTACAACTACCAGTCTCGTGGTGGATATGCGACGTCGATTACCGGCACAGACGCATCGGCTGACAACACGATCAAGAACTGGGTACCACCAACTGACCTGTCGGATGGCTTCCGGGTACAGGCTGTCGATAAGGCCGGCAACGCAAGCACATGGAGCGATTGGCGGGACTTTACTTACGACTCAACCCCTCCTGCGGTATCGCTTGACACATCACTCGACGGCAAGGTGTTGCAGGGTCCAGTTGATGTCACGGGCACTGTTTCTGATGCACATCCTGACCACTACTGGGTTCAGGTAAAGAAAAACGGTGCGGTGGTATATAGCCACACGACATATGACACGCATAATTTCAGCGGCGTTCTGCGTACGCTCAATGGTGATGGTGTGTACGTTGTGACACTTTCGGCACGTGATGCGGCTGGAGGTACCCATGACTCAGGTAATCGCAGCGGCGACGTTTCGATA
>Ga0164242_10001466_pt1 | contig 27975 bp, 25 predicted proteins | sample OricomgcompostMG_FD_108783 | JGI IMG/M metagenome (GOLD analysis project Ga0164242, IMG submission 108783) | Miracle-Growth compost microbial communities from Emeryville, California, USA - Original compost - Miracle growth compost (MG) ...
ACAGGCTGGCCCTTTTTTGTTGCGTTTGTTTACGGTACGGGATGCAGTTTGAGTGGAGTGGTTTGTCGTCCTCATCTGTCGTGGTGAGACTCGTGAAATTGTTCGTCCCATTCCCATCATCTCTGCCGCTAACTCATCAATGAATTTGCTCAGCGACCAGTGTAAATGCAGCTCTACATACTAGGGTGCTTAAATGTCGATCATATTTCTACGGTTCTTTTGGCGAACCAGTCCCAGCGAAGGGTTGCTGCTAAAAGTACCAGATCGAAACGTTCCAAAGCGACCTGGTAAGCGTCCGATTGGCGAGCAAGTGCAGATGTACTATGGCCATCCTTGCCATATAATTGAACGCTCCTCGGAACCTGGATACACGGGTGTCTTGAGCGAAAGTTCCACAATAGCCGCCGGATGTGGTCCATGCCAAGACCTATCAGGAGGACATTGCCGAATCATCAAAACGAAGTAAACCTGGCTAATTTAATCTCCATCTGCGACAAAATATGCCATATACGGAGAAATGTTAACTAGATATAGTTACGGACCAATTGGTAGCGATGATCGATCAAATTCCGAATCGTTAGGAGCGTAACCTCTGAGTTGAAACTCTGATACCATCGACTGCTGAAACGTCAGTTCGAACCGAACTGATGGGAATAGTCGTTAAATAACTGCTTCTATGGACCAAGGTAGTTATATGTTCATGTTCGAGTGTCAAGTCGCTTGCCAGGGCCCTATCTCTGTGGTCTCGTTTCCGGGTTGACCACCTGCCCCCCATGGCGAAGGCAGGCGTGCATAACGTCCTCGTTCTATACGTCGAATTCTACGCTGCATCTCAAGCTGGTCCCGTACCCTTGTCTCCGGCGGAATTAGAAATCTCTGTTATTATTGTCCTGGCATGGACAAACCAGTACATCATCGAGCCTCCCATTCGCCGTTAAAGGGGTTGACGACCAATCCGTCCCTGTTATTCTTCCAGTGCGGACCTGAAACAAGGTCGTACTTCCCTAGAGGTGCATGGAAATCGATTTGGTCGACCCTCTTCTTCGACGTTTGGGTGTACTTGTAGATCTCCACATTATTCCTCTCCCCAGCGGCCATCGCCTCCTGCAATGAAATTCGTCCGGGTGAAGTCCCTTTCTGAGCGATGGCAACATCCTCAAAAAAGATGGTCTTCAGGTTCGGATATAACCCCGAGTCAAGCATTTTGACAATCGCTAAGTCGAAATACTCAAGGTCGAAATTCTGTCCCTCCAGGAACCCCTCTTGGAATCCCGGGCCGCAACCGAAACAAACAAGGACCTCCAGCGTACGTGGGAAAACCCCGACGAAAAAATCGCAGAAAGCTTCGGCGGTCTTGTGCTGCGATTCGTATAAGGCTAGCAGTTCAATGTCCCAGACCGACATGCTGACGTGCCGCAGAGCGCGACAGTCAGCTAGCTCACTCGGTAGGTAGGCCTTGCAGCGATAGCCACTCAGCCTGTCTGGGTTGTAGAACATTAGATACTGGAGGGAGCCAGCTTGTGCCTTATTTAGGTTGCTGACTATATCGTCGACGTGTGTAATTTCGTGAGCTACTCGAACAGAAAATGCCTCGAGGGCACGAGGCGTCTGGACGAGGTCATTTTGGAACTCGACGGTCATGCTACTAACGTTGTCTAGGAATAGGCGCGATACCGTAGAGGTGCGTGGGAGGATATCCCAGTCGACAAGATCGCCATTTTCATCCTCCTGCTCTTCGTCTAAGTATAGGTCGTTCAGGTAGAGTGACTGAAGTTGCGGGAGCTGGAGCATTGCTGCTAGCGTATAGTGCGAGCTGTCGTCCCTCGATTGGTCCCTCCAGGTGCCTGACGAGACACCGATGGCAACGTCGCGGAGGCCCGCAAGGCCCGGGGGCCAGCATGCGCTCTGGCTGAACCAGGTGATGGCTTTTACGAGCCAGCCCACACATGAGTTCACGTCGTAGACCCCTCTGGTAATTTTTATATCAACCAATCGAGGAAGATGGCATAGTAATGCCATCTTGAGAAACCCGTCCCCTCCCCGTTGAAGCTCTTCCTGAGCCAGGCATTGGTCCTCCTCTGACATCTGGTCGCGAAAAGCATCGATCAACTGCCGGTCTTCGCCGTTTTCGAAGTGCCAAGCGAACGGCTCTCCACCTTGCACTGTATCTTGTCTCTCCCCCTCAAGATTGAAAGGTCTCCATTCGTCCCAGGACCTCCGTGTCCCCCAGATCTCGAATGACCGCACATGCCACGCGTCGATAGGGTCAGAATTTCCCAAAGCGCCGCGAATTAACGCTGGGACAACCGAGGGATGGAGGTCAGAAGTAACTCGGTATTTCTCGTGCGCAGCCTTGTGGCGCGCGAGGATTGAGTGCGACGTGTGCGCAAAGAGTTTGGCGGTGCAGGCGAAATTGACGAGCGATATCGGGTCGATAAAGGGGTCGATGAAAGAGATGATCCGAAAAATGAGTTCGAGGGGAAGGGAGGATATCCCGCCGCTGCAGGGTTGATCGGACTTCATTTACGAGGAGGTGAGATGCACGTATGGGGAAAATTAGTGCGAATGATAGAGCGGGGAAAGAGGAGAGAATATTTTTGGATATATATAGTGAATATCCGCTTTGGCCAGAATCAACAGGCTTCAAAATCAGTTTTGGGCTCGAAAAAGTAGGGTTGTTTCCCAATTCAAACGTGGGGCGCGACAGGTCGGTCGCAAAGCACAGCGTTATTCGTCGTGGTTGTGTGGGCCCTGCCTGATAGCCTCTGCGGGCGGGTTCTGTTTTAAGTTGCAGGCTTTTGAGCCCATGCAGTACCACTGTGCCATTATTAGCTTCACCTTCTTAAGCCAGACTCTCAGTAGTCGGTCGACAAGTACTCACACGTATGTATATCCGTGATAATCCTCGTTCCTCATCGCTGCCCTGATCTTTCCTAAAAACACCTGGACCTCAATGTACTCCCAGCCCATGACTTTGATCAGGAAATAGAGTGCGTAACCTTCTAAGTTCGTCCCGAAGGACAGCCTGTTAAACTCGCCAACCTCTTTCCATTTCTTGTCCGCTGACCATCCGCCCATTGGCATCTTGATCCTTTTTGTCTGAACATCGTCGAAGCCAGCATCCATCATCCAGTTGACGAAGTTGTTTTTGTCAATTACTTCGATCGTCTGGCCAATCTTCTCGCCAGCAGCGATGAGCACTTTCGCCCACTCGGTCCAGATGGAATCCGGAGGCAAAGAGCCGTCATCCGAGTACAAGCGTACGCTATAATCCTGGTGTTCTACCCAGCCACCCGGCTTGAGGCACCGAAGGCATTCCTTATATACATGGGTCCAGTCTTTGAAGCATCCCAACATGAAGCGTATGTGGATGTAGTCGAAGGTATTGTCCGGAAAAGTCCACAGTTGCGAGGCATCATCAATTTCGAACTTGCAGTTAGGGGGCGTCCAAGCTGGTTGGGTAGGCGAGAGGTCGATGCCGATAACCTCAGCCACGGGGAACTCATCCGCAAAATCGCTGGTGCAAGAGTTAAGCATAGAACATCTCCGCACAGCTGCTGCAGAACGCAGTGGGTTGGGGCAGGGACAACCAACTAGGTATGTACTCACATTGCCCATATGCCTGTTCCCGTACCTACGTCGAGAGCCTTATGCACGTTCTCTTTCTGGAGTGGCGCGAGGAAGAGCCTGTTGTCGAATGCCACGTAGAGCAAGTGATGACTGTCCGTATGTTATCAATTCCTTCTTCTTGGGCTGACGGGGGGTTCATGATAGCCGCGTGTTACATACTGTATATCGAGTCCGTCATTTTGCCGCTCGTCATTGGGTCCCCTACAACATATCTGTTAGCCATCTTCAAGTGCACGCACTTTCCAACACGACGATAGGGCCGATACCAATACTCGACATCCTTGTAGTTATGGTAGGTTCTCCCATGTAGCTTGCGGTACTCCAGGATCGTCGAGCTTATCGAAGCTGTGGAGCTGCCACTGTAGGATGGGAATCAGCGCCCTTCCACCCCTGAGTATGTGGCTGCAGCAAAAAGTAGATACCTGTCACCAAAAGCGGAATCTCGGTCATCGTCTTCGTGGATCTCCGGATTCTGCAGCGGTAAATCAGCCTCACCGAGTTGAGGAGGCACAAGAGATGGGATTCTGGTAGTCTTACGACTCCAATGTCCTCGACTGGCGCAGCAGTCGTACCTAGATCCGCTGCGGAGGTCGGCAGCTCGCTTGGCTCGTTCGGATCGGCCATGTAAATCGTTAGGGTAGGGCTTGCTGTTCGAGGTCCTGTCTCGACGAAGAAACTAGAGAAATCGAAGGAGCGATATTCTGGATAATGCGGGAAGGTCAGCAAGTTTTAGGACGCAGCCTCCACGCCGCACCGAATCGCTAGGGCCCGCAGTTCATATGGTTCGATGTCGCGGGGGACAACGGCATCTTCCGCCATTGGCTGCCGGAAGAGACCCGGCCCTGGTTAGCGGGATGCACTACCCTGACTCGGGTCGCACCCGCAGCAGTGGGGAGAATTGCCTCACAAAGTTAGAGAAATTCAACATCAAGTTCATACTGCCCCCAGGGTTGCTTAGGTGCTGGGAATAGCTTCATTATGTTGTGCTTTGTTCTCTTTGCTGTCGTTCCGTCAGTCGCACCAGTCGCGTCAACCCTCTCGGTTTTGCGCCTCTAATCAAGGCTTTCCGGCACAAAATAGCCACACCCACACATGCACGCACGCACACCAACACACCCTCCATGGCGTTTTATTAGCTGCACCAGCCCGGTCCTGCAGAATACAGAATGAAAGTAGAGTATTTTTTTCCCTCCTGTTTTTCGCTCCTTTCCCCCCCCCCCTCCACACACGTGCGTTTTTGGTTTCCCATGTTTGAAACAGGCATAGATGCGGGGTTCGAACACAGCCCGGGCTTGTGGCCCGACCGACCGGGGGAGCATTGAGAGGCCAACGCGCCACCAACGGCAAAAAGACGCCGTAGCATCTCGCACCATTCACTTTAGCTTCGAGAGACTCTTAATATCCTGTTAAGGAAGGACCTTGTCAGGCGCCAAGATGGCCGTCTTCAGTTCCTTTACGAAGGTCACCGATCTCTCTATTTTGCGCTTCATACTCGCTGGCTTCTTCATTTACCTTATTTTCTCATATGTCGCAGCATGGCATCGGCTCCGTCGCTTCAAGGGCCCATTCTCTGGCGCACTGTCGTATTTCTTCATCATGAAGACGACCACAAGCGGCAGGATGTGGGAAGTCTACCAAGACCTGAACAAGAAATACGGGCCGCTTGCCCGCATCGGCCCCAACGACCTAATCACCGACGACCCCGACATCATCTATCGCATGTCCGCGGCGCGTTCGACCTACCGGCGCTCGGGCTGGTATGGCGCCATGAAACTGAACCCGTATGAAGACAGCATGTTCAGCCTGCGGGATACGATGGCGCACGACAAGCTTAAGCATCGCTGCTCAGCAGGCTACGCGGGCAAGGAGAATCCAACACTTGAATCCGGAGTTGATTTTGGAATTGCCGGGTTCATCGACCTGATTCGTAGGAAATACCTCAGCACTGAAAAGGAAATGAGGCCGCTTGATTTTGGGAGGAAGACGCAATATCTTACTCTCGACACCATCACCAAGATTGCCTTCAGCAAGGAATTTGGATTCCTCGCCACTGACTCTGATGTTCACCGCTACATTGAGAGTACGGAATCGGTGTTCGTTCTCAACAACCTATGTGGAGAAGTCCCATGGATGTATTCGATTTTCTATTCGAATTTGGTGCTAGGTCTGCTGGGTCCCAAGTATACTGATGAGAAAGGTCTAGGCAAATTGATGGGGTGAGTCCACCTGGCCTTCACCGAGATCTTGCAGTACTAAGAATATGCAGCGTTGGCAAGGAGATTGTTGCAACTCGATTCGGGCCAGATAAGAAAGATGTGCGAGACATGCTTGTGAGTTCAGTCCTTCGGTTGAAAGCAAATGGGGCTCTGATCATTGCAGGGTGCTTTTGTACGTCACGGCTTGACGCAAGGTGAGTGTGAGAGGGAGGCCTTGTTCCAGATTCTTGCCGGGTCGGAGACCACAGCGACAGCAATCCGAGCGACGGTGCTCTATATCATTACCACTCCACACATATACCAGGCATTAAAGAAAGAGATCGCCCAGGGGATCCGGGATGGTAACATCTCAAACCCCATCGCCTATGACGAAGCGAAGAAGCTACCATACCTTCAGGTCGGTCAATCCTCTCTGCTTCAAGACCCTGAGATAGATAAGGTGGCTCATAATCTCAACAGGCCGTGATCCTCGAAGGCTTGCGCATTCATGCCCCTTTCACGGGCCTGGTGGCCAAGGAAGTGCCTCCAGGGGGTGACACGATCCATGGGAAATTCGTGCCGGGCGGGACCCGCATTGCGCACAATACGTGGGCTCTTCTTCGCCGGACTGATATTTTCGGCCAGGACGCTGATCTTTTCCGTCCGGAACGATGGCTGGAGAGCGATACCACCACAATCGACTTGATGCGGCGAACAACCGACTTGGTATTTGGATATGGGAGGTGGGGTTGTGCAGGGAAGAGCGTAGCTTTTCTTGAATTGAACAAAGTGTTCGTCGAGGTTAGTTTTCTCCGAAGGTGAAACTGGAGAATGGAGAGAGGACAGTTGGCTGACTAGTACAGTTGCTGCGGAACTTTGACCTTCAGATTATATATCCAGGGAAACCTTGGAAAAGTACTAACTACAGTCTCTTCATACAAGAGAAGATGTGGGTAAGAGTTACCGAGGCTGGACCGATGGAGAGTTAATGCCAAGATGGCTGGCTGGCATCGTTCCCGGGCTTTTTTTGTTCTAAGTGTTTTGAACAACAGCTGTCAATTCGCCTACATCGTTCATTTCATCAATAATCTAGTCTCAGCCGCTCTGCGTTGTTCCTTAATGAGCGTAGAAATTGTTGGAAGGTCTAAGGAGGAAAAGCGCGTTGAATTCTGGACAAAGTTGGCTGCGAACCAGAAAACTGCTAAAATCTCCTATAGACGGAATCTCAGTGCCAGTGCGAATATGATGTACCGAGAAAACCAGACCGTCAGAGCCTGACATTATGACTATCAAACATGATGTCTAACTCTGGAGATTACCTAGAATGAAACATATAGAGCACCGAAATAAACCCCCACTGAGTAGTTTCTGCAGTTGCCATTTATTCAGCTTCGTCAGACTCGCCCTGCATTACTTTACAAAAAAAAATTGAATACTTGCAATTACGTACCAACTATACTAGCGAGTACTTTATTACCAAGAAAGGGACGAGTTGGAAACCGCCATGAATCGGGGTCTCAGGGATTTTCATCGAGAATAAAAGAGCACAATCAGACATTAATCATCAAAGCCCACAAAGGGGCAAGCATTACGGTTTACGACATACATGTCAGTCTTCGATTATTACTCAGGCTTGCGCCGCGTATCAGGAATATATCAATTAGACAGAGAGTTCTCTCCTTTGACCTAATTGACTGCACAGATACCTAAAGTCCGATGGGGGAAGGGTGAGGGTTGTTTATATGTCTCCCAAAGCTCTCTGGACACATCGAGCCGCTTTACCGATCTATGCAAGCAACCAAGTCATCAGCATTAGCCTCACTCAAACCGAAAAGGAGATGACCTCCAACATACATTAGAGGGACCGAACACGTCAAAGTGGTGACAGTCTAGGCTCAAGATAGGCACTTGACCCCCACTAAGGCGTGGCCAGGCCTCTGCGCAACTGCGGCGGAAATCGTTGTCCGTTAGCCAGGGGTAGAACACCCCACTTGTGGCGTCCGTGTCGACGGGACGCTCGCAGTGGACCATAGCGCAGGAGACGCGGACGTCCGCCCGGCCTTCTTCAGGGTTGTAGCCCTGTAGCATCCTCGCGTGCCTGGTGAACTGCGCCTTGAGATTCTCTCGGTTTTCCGTGTTCGCCACACGCATCTGATCAACCACGCGGGAGATCACCGCCTGGGGCAGTGGCTCGTGGCCTATCGGAAAGGGGGAGTCGATGAGAACTACACGCCGAATTGCGCTCCCACGGCCACGCTGCTTCGTCGCCTTCTTTAATTGTCGGGCCACCTCGAAGGCCAACACGCCGCCAAATGACCAGCCTAATCAATGGCAATTAGTGCTCTGCGGGCATCTGAAGAGTTGCGGGAAAGTTCGGGTCCAATCCCTCCCTCGGGAAGGACTCACCTCCAAGCGCAATCTCACCGCTGTCATCCCTGCTATCAAGCCCAGCCTTTTCTATGTACAAGGCGGCAAGGTCCTCCATTGTCCTGATGCCCGGGTCTAGCAACTCGAAGTCCAGGCTATACACGCCAAATATGTTGTAACCTGGCACATCCAGCCGAGAGTACATACCGCACTTTCCACTCCCGTCGTGGAAGAGATAGAGCGATATATTGCCAGGATTGTGTTTGCCTAGCGGCGTGGGGAAATCTCGAGTAGGAATCCTAGGCGCCTCTGGTGTAGGTTGTCGCCTCTCCGAGTGTCTCGAGCTGACATCAACTTGTGTCAGCGTGGCAAGATCCTCTGAGTTTAACCCTTTCGATACCGCAGCACCAGCGATCGCGGCCTGGACAAGGCTCTCGAGACCTTGAATGGTAAGGTCAGAGATTGAGTCCTGTCCATTCAGGCTCTCGAGGCCGAACCGTTCCTCGAGCTCCTCGATCAACTCCACGGAACCTAGAGAGTCGACTCCGAGAGAACCTAATGTAATAGTGTTCTTACTTATACCGCTGATATCAAGACCAAATACAGATTTGAAAACATCTTCAAGACCACCGCTTGGAGTGGCTTGTGGCGAAGTTGTTATAGGCGTTTCAGTGTCGGACGAAGCGGCGAAGCCTAGTCCCGGAAGTCCCGGGGCCTCGAACTCTTCACTTGGCGTCGACGGCCACGATACGGTGGAAGTAGTAGTTGTTTCGATTACCTTCTCTAGGTCCTGAATTGTCTGGCATGTCTCGATGTCAATCTCGGAGTTCTCCGAGAGAGGCAGACGTTGACCGAGTATTTCACCTAACTCTGTTTGTAGCAGCGAGTCGATCCCCAGGCTAGACAACATGGTCTCCGAAGACAAGGGGACGGCGCTGTCAAGTCCACAGACTTCACGAATAATGGAATGAAGCTTGGAAACTCGGTCTTCTCGTGCATCAGTATTCGTCTTTAGTGGACGACCCAACGGCTTGACCCCCGACTGTGGTCTGTTGATTCCCTTGGTGTGGGATTGAGGAATGGTGTTCTTCTCCAGCAGCCGCTTCGGAGATGCTGCGAGCCGGGAGAGCTGGGATTTGAAGGATCGCAATGAGAGCTTCTTGAAAGTCATGCCCTCCACCCAAGCGACAACCTCACCGCGAGCGTCTAGGGCATAAGCATCCCCAATGACGGAGTGGCCAACATCGACGAGACTGCAGTAGGCTTCAAGCTGCTGCGCATGTAGATGGGAGGTCTTTGTGGGGACTACTACGTAGTCTATGCTCGAGCAGATATAGGCAGTGCCAGCATCGGTGGTGGCATTAGCAATAAAACCAGCAACGTGTAGCAATGTATCTACAAGGGCCGGGTGGCACACCATTTGCTGCCCCCGATGCAGTGGTGGCAGTTTGAAGACTCCGTACCCTTCCAACCCAGCCGGGCTCATCTGCAGGTGCTTGAGCGTCTCAAGTGGTGGCGAATATGACACTACACGCGGGAATATGATCTGGTAAATGGTCTTTGCCGAGAACGTCTCCAAGGGGTGCGAATCCTGAGCGAACACGGCCAGTTTCTGCCGCCGGACGTATGCCGTCTTTCTGGCAGCCAAATTCTCAATCAGCGGTGCAGGTGACATCGTGATTATACCTGTACAATGTGCGCCGTGTTCTAAGGAGGACGTGGTGAAGGCATTGCGATCGTGCGGCCGGGTCTCATCGGCCTGGAGCGTGATATTCAAGACCGGAGTTGTCGCATCAGTGGAGATCAGCGGATTCTTGAAGCCGATGTCTGTGAGTGTCCGGAAGCCTGGATGAGGCGATTTACCCTGAGATTCCACGGCCTCTAGAGCAAGCTCGATGTAGACCGAGGCAGGGCAGAGGGGAATTTCGCCAACGACATGTGCCTTGATAAATGGTGTAATGGTGGCCATATCCGCTTGGAATTCCGCCGTGAAGTCACCGCGTTGAATGATCTGGTTGAGAAATTCAAAGCCTTGCCCACTTGGTTGTCCTTCCGAAGCATTCAACAGTTTAGGTAGCCCAACTGTGCTGTGTTCAATATAGGGAACAATGAAATTGGTATTTTCGAAAGGGTAGCAAGGAAGACCGTCGATGAAGGCCGCATCCGTGCCCTCGTATACGTTTCTCCAGGCGATGGTGTAACCTTGAAGATATAGAACTCGTAGAGCGGCGCTGAGTGTGAACCAAGGCGACTCTTTGGGTTGAAGAGAAGCCAATGACACAGAGGAAGCGGGATGGAACGCCCACTTAGTTATGGATAGTGCTAGAGGAGGGGTTAGTACCTACTTGTTCGCTGCCTCAGTCTGGAATACTTCCTGGCCACTTACTTGCCGCAGATGGTCCCATCTCTATAAGGGCCACAGCCTTGTCAGCCCCGGAGTAAGTCGCGACTATATCGTCGGTAAGTCGATGGAATTGAAGTGTCTCTCGGCAATGTTCTGCGAAGTAACTGGGCTCGATGGGCTCATCGAGGGACAAGATCCTCCCTCGAAGTCCGGAACCCACAGGGATAGCTGGCGATTTCAACCTGACCGAACGTAGTTGATGGGAAAAGGATTCCATCATAGGGTCCATGGCAAATGTATGAAAGGCGAATGGCACATCGACCATCGTTGCTTTCACATTGGTAGATTTGCACAGGCCGGCGAGAGCCTCGAGTTCAGCCTTAGACCCGCCCACGACGGTGTTCTCAGGGCCATTCTCACAGGCTATTCTTAAGCTTCTAAACTCAGGATGGCCAGAGAGGAGATCTTGAACTGTTTTGGGAGACAGGCGGCAAAGCATCATGCCGGACGCATCGCCTTGACATAGCCGGGCCATCGCATCGGCACGTCTTGCGACCAGCAGCAAGGCATCGCTGAGTTCCAGGGCCCCGGCGATGGCGAACGCCGCATACTCTCCTAGGCTGATTGGCAGTAAGCAGAGCGAATTGCTGGTGCGTGTGCTTTGAGATTGACATACCTATGACCGACGACGAGGTCAGGGGTCACGCCCCAGTGCATCCACACCAAAGCCAAAGCATACTCCAGAACGAAGCAAGCGCATTGTTCTACGACAATTTCGCCTTTTGCATCGGGCTTTTCTTCGTGACGTGAGTATCCGGCCATGTATGGCCATGTCTTTGGGAAACCATGAACGGCGAGAATTGTGTCGCAGGTCCTCACCGTATTTTGGAACCTGGGATTGGTATTGAGTAACTCTGCCCCCATCCTTATATGTATACTTCCCTGGCCGGAGAAAAGAAAGATAGTCTTTTGCGGACCACTTTGCCGGCGTGCGACGGATTGCGAATCCCGAAGTCGGGCTAGGATTTCGTCAGGGTCCTTGCCGATAACCGACAGACACACCGCGTCGTGCTCTATCCTCCGAGCATTGGTAGAGTAGCAAAGATCAATAAGATCCAAGCCTACCGGGGCCGATTTGATGAATGTCATAAATTGACTTCTCAGCAGTTCTAACGCCGAGTTGGTCTTAGCTGAGATATTCAGAACATGGCATGAGCGTTTAGGTATATTCAGGCGCCTCTGGTACGGCGCTGGGGCATCCTCCAGGAGAAGCGCAGCGTTGGAGCCCGCGGCACCAAAGTTGTTTACCAGGGCGAGCCTCCGGGTCCTCTCCGGGACAGTCCATGGCATTACCTGGGTGGGCACGACCACGTAGTCATCCAAGACCAAGTCTAGCCGACGGTTGAGGTTTGCGAGAGAGGCCTGAGGGGGAACCTGTCTGTGTTTCAACATCATAACCAGTTTGGCGAGCGCGGCCATGCCTGACGCGGCTTCAGCATGGCCCACGCTACCCTTCACAGAGCAGAGGTATAGCGGGTTATCGGCCGAGCGCACTGAAGAAAACACACTTCGAAGACTCCGAGTCTCTTCCAAGTCCCCGGCTTGCGTGCCTATTGTTATCAGGAGCTATGTTAATCTTGCAGACCTGGACACGGGCGTGGGCCCGAAAGAGGCGTTTTTGCACCGACCTGTACCATGAGCCTCTATGACACTGATCATGCTCTCGTTCACCCCGGCGTACTTCATCAGCTTCCGCAACAGCTCGGCCTGTGTTCGATGGTCTGGGTGAGTTATGGACTTTGCGTCGCCGCACTGGTTGACTTCTATTCCCCGGATGACACCGTGGATACGATCGCCCTCAGCCATTGCCGCCGATAGGCGCTTCAGGACCACAACACCACAACCTTCTGAGCGACAATATCCGTCCGCGGCTTCGTCGAATGGCTTGCACTGTCCGGTGGGGCTGAGGAAATGGGCGCGCGCTAGTCCAAGATACATCTGCGGGTTTGTCAAGAGATCAGGTACGTCTGGCTACAACAGAATAGGGGGTGTGGAAACTTACATCCGGGCTAGAAATGACGTTGACGCCCCCCGCAACGGCAGACAAGCAGTCACCATTCTGCAACGCTCGGCATGCGTGGTAAACAGCCACCATGGAGGAAGAGCAGGCGGTATCAACCACTACCGACGGCCCCTTAAAACCGAAAGCATAGGATATCTTTCCACTCAGGAACGCCCTCAGCGTGCCTGGGCTATAGTATACATCTGGAGAGGTTCGCAAGTTATCCACGTAGTCGCCGGTGGCCACACCGACGAACACACCGAACGACTCTCTCCGGAACGATGGGGTGCTATCCGGTGCGTAGCCCGCATTTTCAAGGGCCTCTGCCGCGCCATGTAGCAGGAGCCGCTGTTGCGGATCCATCGACTTGGCCTCTCGTGGCGAGATATTGAAGAAGGCATTATCAAACTCAAAAGGATTTTCTAGGAAATTCCCGTGCTTGGCGGTCATCCAGCGGCCTAAGTGGCTGCCTGAGTCGGTCGGATGGTGGTATAAAGAAGCGTCAAATCTTTCGGATGGTATCTGGGGACCTCAGTAAACGTGCAAGAGCTTTAGCTGCAGAGGTATGACTAACCTCAGTGACGGTGCTTATGCCATTTTTCAGGGTATCCCAGAAATTCTGCAACCCCTTTCCTCCGGGAAAGTTTGCAGAAATCCCTACAATGGCTATATCGTCAGGGTTATGTGCTGGAGTTGCAACTGGTGTGGTGGTCACGAACTCGGGCCTCAACTCTGAAGAGCGGGAAGCGAGTCGAAGCGAGCCGGTGTTTGGGCCAAGCAGCACCACACGGGTAGTGGGATTCCGCCCTGTCGATAATCTGTCTCGATGTAACTGATCCCAAGCCCTTCTCCAGTCGACCGTATGGACAAAGACATGTTCCAGCACTGTCTTTAGCAGCGGCTGCACGGGTTGTAAACTTTCTCCTGTTGTGCTTGAGCGAAGAGGGGTTTTGAGGAGTTCCCATGTCGGGAAGGAGATCCTTCTTCTTTCCACATCCTCTATCACCTCGGCGATAATACCACCCATGGCGTGGCCTCCATGGTAGTAACCATGTATATGCGGATACCGGACCGTGATGGATTGGGGGAGGGTTTTCTTGAACTCGTCTAGGCTACGACTATCGCCACTCAGGGACACCAGGTCACTAGTCAAGATAGCCGAAATCCGAATAGGCACATTCGGAGACTATAAGGTAATTAGGACATATTCACACAGTATGTTGAAGGAAAGCGTAGACTTACTGCTGCCTGGTGGCTGTACTCGCTGAGCTTCGCTTGCAGGTGACCCGCGGAACAACCCCGGATGGTCAAAGCCCAGGGCTCTGCCGACTTCCCCTCGGACTGTCGATGACAAAACAAGGCTGTTCTTAGACCTATCCTGAAGGCTAGGCGGAGGCCATTTCCAGCAAACTCCGGAAACTCGACAGAATCGGCGGAAGGGAAAGCAGAGGCCAAAACGGCGGGGAGCATTCCACTACAAACTCCGATCGTCTCCACTACACTGCCCTCTGTATTTTGGTAAGAGTAGATTATCCAGTCAACCAACTGGTGCAAGTAGAAAGTAATAGACTCAATCACTGCATTTGTTTGTGACATCGGCGGCGGCTTAAGTAGAGTCTCTGGTTTGTCGAGTTGGTCGTATATCCATGGGTCCAAAGCGGCCTTTTCGGCCGTTGATAAACTGTTTAGCTCGCTATTGAAAGCTAGGAAGCATTCTCGAAGTATTTCATTCACTCTTTCTCTTGCTTCCGGTGCCTTTCTTTCGAGTTCCGCATACGAGTCGGTCGCAAAATGGCTGCTCGATCCCTGGCTGCCAAAGACAATGACATCAGAGGCCATATATGGCTGTCCCATGACTGGCTAGTTTGAGATAAACGCTGTGTTGAAATATAACAAGATGCATGCGATGAAAAACACGGATTCATTATTCGTCTTGCTAGGCTGAGTGGCTTTGTAGGAGACTGATCACGGGCTAGGCTGTTCCGTTCGGTAAGCACCGTTGGCTAGGAATCGAATCTCCATGTGGGACCCGCGTATCATCGATGAATCACTCCCTATCTCACGGATGGAATGGGTGGAAATTATACAAACGTCACATAGTAATCTCAGTACTCCGGTCCATTAGTTTCATCCCAATAACAAAGAAGTGTGGCAACGGAGATGAACTGACGCACGGATTCCCGTATCTTCGCCCAGACATAACAGCCCAGTACCGATATCCAAAGCCATATAGGGGAATTACAACCCTTAGCTGAGTAGTTAGAGGCTTTCTAGCTCTGAACAAATTTTTTTGCAGTTGCGAGTGACAGTGTGTCGCCAACCTGATGCCTTCCCACGCTAAAGCGAGTGGTCACTTTTGCAGGCCAACACTCAATCTGGGCCGCGATGCTGCTGGCGTCCGAAGCCTGCCACAACTGATCCACTTTAATGCGCAGCATAACCCAAAGTATCCATTCTGCATACAAGCAGAAGTCAAGCGTGATGGCGCAATCAAGGACACCAACGAGAAGCCACCCTATGAAACGCATACCGTCACTATGGAAACGTTGAAGATTTCCGTTGACTCTTGCGCTGACTGGATCAACCACGGACTGTCAACTGCAGCAGACGAGACAATGAAGGAGGTGGGGCCAGTGGCCATCATAATGGAAAGTAATATCGGACTCTTCATCTATCTTGCCGCGCTACTGGAACTCGGCATACCAGTACGTTTTCTCCTCTCACATCCTCATGCCGCTCTTGTCAAATGCTAACTGCTTGAGAGGCCCTTCTACTTTCCGCAAGGCTTAGTGGAGCAAGTGTGAGGCATCTCTTGCTGGCAACAAACTGCCGAACTGTACTTCTCTCCAAACGGTTCCACGCATCGCTGGAGGAAGAGCTCTCGGACGTCGCAGATATGGCGGTAGCCGCTCCTCACCATACTTTCTTGGAAGGGAAGAACAACCGTGGGGTAAGCCGCAATGGCGCCCTCAATAAGCCGGGCTATAGCCGAGAGGCGCTGCGATATCCTCTAATTCTACACTCATCTGGGACGACGGGCCTGCCAAAACCAATCCCTGTCAGCGGTCAATACCCTATCGTCTATGCCGCATGCCACGAGTTCCCCGAAGACATGGCCGTAGATTGGTCCAACATGTCCACTCTGCCGTTATACCACGGCTTCGGCCTACTGGCGCCTTGTCTCAGTCTGTCCGTGGGCCTCACCTGCTGTTTTCCTCCCTCCTCCATGGTACCGGCTGCGCAATCCACAACCGATCTGCTCCAGGTGTTCTCGGCCGGATCGCTCATGACGGTGCCCAGTATTATCAATGACATATTAGCACTGCCGAAGGATGAACACCAGAGGGCTCTACGCTTTCTAAAGGGCCTAAGATTCGTCGCTGTCGGCGGCGGCGCACTCGAGGCGGTCAGTGCCGCCACCCTCTCAGATCTAGGCGTGAAGTTACTCAATCACTACGGCGTTACGGAGATAGGAGCCATCGCCCCAATCTTCTGCCCCGGTCTAGACTACGACTGGCACTTCCTGCGCCTGCGGACTGACCTAGGCTTAAAATTACAGCCGATCATTGAGAATGGGACCGCGAAGACGTCGGAAAGATTCAAGCTCGTTGGAATCCCCATAGGATCGGAGGAGCCATTCGAGATTCAGGATGAGATGGAGAGGAACCCGCATTCAAGCCGCGACGAGGTCAGGATCCTAGGCAGGCGAGATGATCTCATAGTGTTGAAGACAGGCGAAAAGGTCCTCGGCCGCCTGCTGGAGGATAACCTGACCTCCGATCCTGAAATTCAGAGCGCCGTGTGTGTCGGCCATGGATACCTAGAGATCCTTGTCCTCATCGAGGCGTCTCCTACAGCTCGGTTGAAAGGGGCTGACATTCTTGACCACGCGTGGGAAATTGTGCAGCGCGTCAACCCCCAACTCGACCAGCATGCTCGTGTTTCGTCCAAGTCGGCCATCTTCCTCAAGCCTTCGGGTAGGGACATCCCGCGCTCCGACAAGGGTTCCGTCATGCGTCGTGAGGTACATGAGTTATTTAGACACGAGATTGAAGCAGCCTACACGAGTTTGGAAGTGGAGCAGTCGGCGTCGGTATTCCTCCATCGTGGCAACATCAAGCAGAGCATTCGCAGCATGGTCGAGCGTATCGTTGGCGACAGATTGAATTGCAGCCGGCTCGGAGATAATGACGATTTCTATGAGCTAGGCATGGACTCATTGCAATCAATCCGGCTCGCACGCCTGATAGGCTCCTCTGTGCGGATGAGCGTGGCAGCGGCACACAACGGACAGCCCACACCATCGGATTTCCCGGGCTTATCTGCAGATTACATCTATCGCCATCCATCGATTAAGGCTCTAGCGGCGGCAGTCAAGACTCTAATACTCGGGGGGCAGGTTTCGACAGCCCAGGAAAGAGACCGTGCGAAGGAGATTCGATCTCTGCTCGGAGACCTCACAACTTCTGCAAGCCTTCGGGTGCAGCGGCCTCATCACAACCAGGCCACGCATATAGTCTTGCTAACAGGCTCGACTGGCAATCTAGGAGCCCATGTCCTAAACGCCATTGTGCGTGATAGATCGGTCCGGGAAGTCATCTGTCTTATGAGGCCCCTCCCTCAGACGGTAGAACTATCAACTATAAATGCCAGTAGATCCAGACAGGAACAAGCTCTATCAATTGCAGGGTTGAAGTTGAAGCCCGTCGCCTGGGACAAAGTTCGGTTCTTGGAGAGCGGCCAGGGCTCAAATTATCTCGGAAGTGATCCGTATGCGCTAGCAGACCTCACGCAGTCAGTGACGCACATAATTCACATGGCGTGGCCGATGGACTTCAACAGGAAGGTGGAAAGCTTCCGGCCGCACCTCGAAGCAGTAAAGAGTCTCACCAACCTTGCGCGGGCGGCCCACCAACGCCGCCCTCACGTGAAGGTCCGCTTACTGTTTACATCCTCCATCGCCGTCGCCCGGCACTACGGGGAGCTCATGGGGCGGCGGACGGTGCCCGAGGCCTCTATAGCCGACCCGCTCGTGACTATGGAGCTAGGCTACGCGGAGGCAAAGTGGATCTGCGAGCAGATGCTGGCCAAGGCAGGAACCGAGGACTCCGAAGCCCTCGAGGCGATCACGGTGCGTGTCGGGCAGCTCAGTGGCCCCGAAAGACGTGGGGTTTGGAAGACGGAGGAGCACATCCCAGCCCTTCTCAAGACCTCTCAGGCCATTTCGGCGTTTCCTCGGCTAGACGGGGTACGTATGAACTCGCTTAAGCCCAATCTTATTTCTTTCGGGAGATATACTGATTCCTCACGTAGACAATGTCATGGCTCCCGGTCGACCGGGCGGCAAGATCGTTGGCAGAGATTGCCTTGGCCGGTCAGCCGATCCCTGCTAGCACGGCAGTCCTCCATCTTGAAAACCCGGTTCGCCAACCTATGGCCGACTTCGCCATCATCGCCAAGTCCAAACTGGGCATCGAAGGCGACATGATGGAGTTTGAGCAATGGGTGGATCGGGCGGTGCAGGCGGGGCACCTCTCCTCTCTGGAGCCTTTTTTCCGCAAGGACTTTAGAGCGCTAGGAAGCGGAGCGGTGGTGCTCGAGACGGCGCGATCCCGGAGCTTGTCCAGGACCCTAAGGGGAACATCTGCGGTTAGTAGAGAGCTAATGGTGCACTACCTCGACAGGTGGAAGCAAAGTGGATTTCTGCGGTAGGCCAAGCCAGGAAAAGCAAAGGGGCCGCAGTTATGTGCAAATAGCAAATCCGGCGTGTAGAGTGGTTTCTGGAGGAGAAACTCTACTCGTTCAACGCAGGTGTCTTCGCGCGCGGGGGTTTATGCCTAGCACGTATCACGGCCAGTACAACTTGGAGCGCACATCACCCCTTGTTATGTCGGTGTGGAGTAATACGTGCTCAAAACGCCATGTATCCGTATCTTGTATTGTGTCGATCGGTAGTTTTCACTTTACCTGCCTACACTACCTACAGTACTGGTATGTACATGTACCTATATAACATGCAGTTGCCAATCTGGCTATGGGTTACAAGATCAGACAGGACAATCCTACTCGCCAATATACACTGCAGCCTATTTTAAACCGCTAAAAGTACCTACTTTTCTTTACAACCGTGGAAGGAGCTGCTATTACGCGTTGGGCGCCGGGGTTACCCGGCGGCCTTAGCTTTCCAACCCATTCCCCTGTAGTTAGCTTTCCTGGTCTGGCCCACCTGGGCGGTCCCAGAATATCACCACTTCAGTTCTCCCACATTAAGCATATTTGGGGCTTCGGAAATCCTGTAACCCGGCCCGGAAATCCGGGACCGGAGTACGGGTCGCAGTAGGGTACGTTATGAGTCGGTTATGACCTTATCAGGCGCAAGATCTGCAGGAGTGGTGCGGTCTGCATAGTACTTGCCGAAGTTGGACGCGGCTCGTTAAGCGATAAGGGGCACAGACAGCACCCCCACGTCGTTCCTGTGGATTCGGGCCCTACGGACAGGGCCTCAGGACCTGAGGCAACAAGGTACTGGCGCCGGTCGGAGCATGGGCCGCCGGGTGGCCCCAGCGCCCAACAGTTCCAGCGCAGAGTCCTTTCACCAGACATCATACGTAACACCGACGGAATATTGTTTTCTTCACCAGCCTGGTTGTTCAAAAACCGAAGTACCGTAACAGAGGAGTTAGTCTCGAGTTAACATTCACGACCCTGCACATTGTACTATCAAAAATATAACGAAACTCAATGATCATGCCTATTTCGGGAGGCTATGACTGGCAAACCCTCATGTCATCGGGCCCTACGGGTTACTGTTTAGGAATCCTTCAAAGTACGATGTAACCTTCTCGGTCTCGCTCGGGTATGCTGTGAACCCGACCCACAGATCCGGCCGGATCACCACCAGCCCACCAGTGGAGTGGTTGACGCCCCAGGTGGAGTGGGCATCCGCGTCCGGCGCCCGGTCATCGTATATGACTGTCGCTATCCGCCAGAGAGGCTCTAGATCCGGTGTCTCCAGCCGCCGCTGCTCCAGCTCAAACGGCATGCACTTGATGACCACGATCACATTGAAGCGCTCGGCCTCGCCAAATCTGCCGTACAATCGACTTAAGCCCGCTGCGAACCCGCCCGCCTGCCGGCGCACCTCCCGACCCATAAGTGAGGACAGGAAGAGCACCAGATGGAACCGCGGCGCGCCACCTAACTGGTCGTAGAGGTACCCCGTCTCCCCCGTCGAGAAGCAAACCCGCGGGTTCGGGGCGCGCACACCGTGCTTGACCCTCACCGGCGGGGCGAGCTGGGTCTCCTTTTCGCCGGTGACTGGGGCCTTCGGCGACACCACCACTGACTCTCCATACGGGCAGTCCACACCTAAGAGGAACGGGCCATTCTGCTTGAAGAATTCGGCGAGGAACGCCAGATCCTCGTCCCGCGTGGTCTGCAGCCTTTGCTCTGGTTTGCCGTTGAACCTATTGCTGCCGTCGGTGGCGTGTTCTGTCTCGGGCTCGGGCTTAGCTTTTTCGGTGACTCCGATATCATCAAGGTTATGGAGATTCGGAACCGCTAGCTTGGAGCCGCAAACGAACCGTAGATATTTGCCTGACGTCTCGATTACCCTTACGGCGTGCGCACGGCGTTCCTCGCCGTAAGTGGGCAGGAGAACTGCCGACTTGGCCTTGTTCTGCACCACGAGGCCCAGTTTCCAAGCTAGGTTGGCCGAGTCCAGGATCGAGGCGTTCAGACCGAATGCTCCCATAACGCTGTGAACATGTCTTTTCGGAGTGTCAGCGCATGGTATTGTGGTTTTCTTTCGTTTTCTGTTCCTTTTCTCTTGTCGCGGCCAGGACTCAGGAGCACCTACGCTGCATCGCCCACCAGGTGAATTCTCATGTCTTTAGACGAATAGGACCTTGCTACTCGCTCCGATACTGGTTTTTGGGTTAGCTTCGGTTTGAAAATGCAATTCTATGGCTTCGGCTGGCTCCTTACTTCTCCAGATTGCGAACCAGCTGAGAGGCCCGCCGAACTTGAGCTTGTAAGGTGCGAAGATCTTGTTAGCTTGCTCCAATACCTCGTGCGGCGTGACGGAATGTACGTCAACCTGGCCGCCAGACTCGGTGAAGGAGGGATCAGCTGCCTCGCGAGACGCAGCAATCGGGCCAGTGGCAGAGATGTCTAGCTGTGTATAGAGTCTGCGGAGCGTCTATAAGTCAAATGCGAAATACCTTTCGCGATCGCAAACGCCATCGGGGCTCCGTTCTTACCGTATGAATCCATCCTCTCTGGGAATAATCACACAGCCACCGTGCTTAGAACTGATGACGGATCTAACGTTGCAAGGCGAGTAATTAGTGTCCGGGCTTGACGAATGAGAGCTCATCATTTACCCAAAAACCCACGCATGGGGATAGTCCGTCTCGAATATGCAATCCATGATCCCCCAGTGAATTCCAGTACTCACGCCATCGAAGGGAATCTCCAGGCGTTTGCGTATCATGCTAGAGGCACCGTCGCTGCCCACAATAAACTTGGCCCGGACTGTCTCAGCTTCCCCTGTGCGCTGGTTTTGCAGGGTTGCCTGCACCGGGTGGGATTGAGCGTGGTCTACTGTGTAGTCCTCGAGAAAACAGCTCCGCTCGACGATACTGCGGTGTCTCATGAGGTCTCGGATGTAGATTCGCTCCAGTTGGCCCTGGGTAATAATGTGAAGGCCTCGGTAACGGGAATCCGACTGATGGGAGCGGTTGAAGAGGAGCTTTTGCCCATCCTTGTAGATTGCTGTTCGCTCGATGAGCGGGCCTTCTTCATGGACCTCTTTGGCCAGTCCCCACATGGCCAGCGTTTCCAGAAACCGTGGCTGCACTCCGTCTGCCCTTCCAACTGTCAGGGGCATATCGGATTTGTCTATTGTCGCAGCTCGGTTAATACCCTGTCCCTACCGGGGATACATAGATTTTTGCGAACTCACCAATAATGCGGAACGAAACATTTTGCCTCGCAAGACTCAGAGCAACCTGAAGCCCACTTGGGCCAGCTATGACACTTCCATGTTAAGAGAGCTTTTCCGTCTCTGTACGAGTCGATGTCTTTCTCACCTCCGCAAATAAGCACGTCCACCTCACTGGCAGGTTTCCACCAAGGCGGTAGGCCATGAGGGCTGTCTGTTCCATCGTACATAGACGGCCATGTACGAATGATGTTGATTCCCTTTGAGTTATGGTGTGAAGAGGTCACCAGATCCTTGGACGGCAGACAAATATATGCATCAGGATCCTCCTCGATGTCGTTGCCTGGTGGCGGCCACAGCCACGGCGATATAGTCGAGGGTGCCTGATACCCATTTTCCCACGTTGATGGTGGAATATCCTTAGCCATTTATGGTTGGTTATTCGATTGATTAATTGACAACAACCACGAGGCACAAAATTCGTGGTGCTGGCTATTTGTCTAGTGATTGGGCAAGGCCTTTTTAAGTAACGACAACGTACCAGAGTAATGCTCCCAGGTGCGTGTCACACAAAGACATAAAAGCATATCTTACATTCAGGCGGCTAACCTCGATTTCGAAACATTTTTATCAGCAAATTCCCCGCAGTCTCTTAAATCTTGTTCCTAGGCTTAGGCCTGGTAAAATGGGCGCCCGACTGGTGGTCAGTCGCGGAATGCCCTAATTATACTCCGGTCCCACTCGTCAAACGGCCCTCTCCATATTGCTCGGCCACCACGAACAGTACTCTGGTCCCTACGCTAAGAGACGACATTTACACAGTCTCTTTTAAAGAAGGAAGAACAGATCGAGCACAGGACTTGGTTCAAAATCAAAGTCTTATGACCTTCGACCCGGCTTATTCCACCATGGTTGCCAACAGCGCTGATCCGACCTTTCTCAAGCTCTTGCAGCTGGGCGCTCTTATCCAGTCCTCTATCACAACTTATCTAGAGCACCGTAATGCAAAGCACGACTCTCTACCTTCGAGACCGTGTTTTGAGGCCCAGAGAACGCTCTTGGCCGCGTCGGGTTTGTTAACTGAGCTTGTCATTCCTCCAAGCAACCGGATTCTTGAGGTAGCGACGCAGTACTTTGAGGCTCGAGCTCTACATCTCGTAGCGGGCGAGCGCATACCTGACCTATTGGCAAATTCGGGTGAAGATGGCCTCGAGTTGAGCAAGATTGCGACAGCATCCGGAATTGAGCCCCGCAAGATGGGTGAGTCTTACTGCATGCCATGGACAAAACGACGCCATGGAACATGAGATATAGTATAACCTTGAAGAATCTGAGCCAGCTCAATGCTGACACATCTCAGGAAGGATTATGCGATGCCTTTGCTCCATCCATATTTTCAACGAGGTTTCTGAGGACCGATTTGCAAACAATCACATATCAGCGGCTCTGGTCGGCAACGAGCCACTCCGGGCATACGTTTTGTTGTTGTAAGCATAATGCAACTCATATAGAGGAAAGGTGAGATTTTCGTCTGACAGAAGAGTTTAGCGGCCTCGATCTCTACAGTGCCTCCGACTATCTGCCAAAAGTGGTAACAGAGCCCAAAAAAGGAAGCTCCTATGACGTTACATGCACGCCGTGGCAGGACGCTGTCGGGACAGTAAAACCGCGCTGGGAGTGGTTGGAAGAGACCATCAAAGTGCAAGCACTGCAGAATGGCCTCAATGGCTCGAATCAAGGCCCTAGTCCATATCCTGGGGCATTCGGTACCGTCTTGAGAGAGGCGATGCAGAACCATAACTCGGAGGACGAGGTGGCGCGACCAGAACACAAGATCTTCGGACTAGCAATGCTCGGTGGAGGACGAGTCTTTGGCGAAGCACATCTTCACGGTGCGATAGATATCTTTTCTCCCTTTCGAACAGCTTGCTCATAACAACTTTCCTCAGATTTCCCATGGGCCTCTCTAGGCAAGGCAACAGTTGTCGATGTCGGTGGCGGCGTTGGTAAGTTGGCTCCCCTTCTGACATCTGATCTTTAGTGCCTGCCTTCTAAGCTTAGGCATTGCAGGGGGGTTTTGCCTACAACTATCTCAGTTGTATCCCGAGCTTAGTTTCGTGGTTCAGGACCGCGCGCCGGTCTTAAAACAAGCGCAGTCCGAAGTATGGTCTAAAGACAATCCTGAAGCTCTATCATCGGGCCGAGTAAGATTCGTTCCCCACGATTTCTTCAACAGAAATCCCATCGAAGGGGCTGAAATCTATTGGCTTCGATACATTATTCACGACTGGGCCGATGACTACTGCGTTCGAATACTAGCAGCTATTAAAGCCAGCATGGGCCCAACGTCACGCCTTCTCATATGGTTAGTCTTTCTTATTCTCGGCATAGAAGCCATTGGAAAGCTAATGTGCGTGGAAAACAGCGACCAGGTGATGAACACGACGTACGGTAGCCAAGAGCAAGCCCCAGCGCCTTCTCTACTGCCAGCGAACTGGGGATACTACACTCGCTACTCGCACAACCGCGACCTTGCAATGATGACTATCATCAACGGAATCGAGAGGAAGCCTACGGAGTTCCGGGCGCTAGCCGAGGCCGCAGGCTTGAAACTTCGGAAGATCTGGGATTGTCGGAGTCAGGTCGGGATCGTGGAGCTGGTGCTTCCCGATAGCGAGCTCTAGGGGGTAAAAGTTGAAATCGACAGGTTAGCAAATCATGCGGAACTGCATCGAACTTCCTTTTCGTGTGGTGAGTAAATAGTTTGCAAAGCAGGGATTGGTACGTAGGCAGGTATGTGTAGAGAACTGGTAAGCTATTAGGCTGGCCAAGCATCTGGTGTTCCCAAGTAATTGTGTACCCACGTTACGCAGATGCTATGACGGTCTGGCCCACCTCCCGCAAGGTTCGTTCACAGGAGTGAATCTTGGATGCTCTTGTACGCCGTTATATTATGGGCTGACGCATGCCGGTGCTCTGACTGGGATTTGCGTGTCGGTGATACTCAACTCAACATTCAAAGCCGCATGTCGTGCGGCCGCGATATGCTGGGAAGCCGAGTGTATAATATTTCCAACGCCAAACCCTTTAAATATCTACATGTCTATCTCCATTCTAACTTTTCCTTTAATCGGCTGAGTGACATCAATAAGATAATTGAGTGTTTCCCTGTCACAATCTCGGATCATGAGAGTAATATTCGCAGTCGAACTTTCTTCCTTCTCTGCCGAAAGGCCCGGGTCTACACGAGCCGCTGTGTTATCGTGTTCGCCGGGAGGGTCTCGACTGCTACCATCCATGAAAATCTCATCATACGCACTTAAACCAAGCTGCCCTTCCAAAAACCTTGTGTTCCCCGTTGCACTTCCCGCTGTACCCCCTTCGAGCAAGCAGTCATCGGTGTACTCCAGCGAGCTCGGACCGCCATGTTGATGCAGATCCAGCGATTCCTGGTAGCTACTTGGTGTCGGAAACCAAGACATAGCCCCATCACCGGCCTCTGGGTAACCCTGGTTTTGGTGCGAAAACATGCTTGAAGTGTGGTTGGCGACAGGGTATTCTAAATCACCCTCTAGTAGCGTGGTATCGATCATAAAATCCAGGTCTAGCTGGGCATTGCTCGGGTCACCATCGTCGTCATAAGAGTCTTGTAAATCCAAGTCGCTCGCTGCCGAAATCAGTGGACTTGGCGCCTCCGACCTATAGCTATCATCGACCGACAACCCGCCAAGAGGGCAAGCAGTTTCCGCTTTGTTCGCTTTCCGAGTTAGAATTGTGTACCTATCTTGCATCAACTACAATGGCTCTATATCAGTCAGCTTGGTTGATATCTACGTACCGGTTTTTAACGTCGTTCCTCGACCTTAACGGGTAATATTTCTTCTGGATTTTCTTCCATTGCCGTCCGTATGTCTGGACTGACTCTAGTAGACAACCATCCTGCTAATATCGTCAGTATGCAACAGCCTACTTTGGGTGGCAAAATTCACACAGGGGCATAGCAACCTCTTCAGCGGTCCAACCGCCGAGTTTGATATTTGGGTCTAGGCTGTGTTGCCACCGTTTAGCGCATTCTGTTGCGCCGGTCAGCCTGCGCAATTGCGATGCCGTACTCAGACGGTGGGAGTGGAGTATTTACGGTCTGGTGAACGGGAAGCAACTTCGGCTGCCACACGAGGCCACCTGGGTTACATTTTAGTTCTAGTAACACAAATTAGATGATCGGATAGTGTAACGAACTTCTGCCCATGGGCACCCACTGCTACCCGCAACCGTTGGTCCTCGTCGCTTTTCCAAGGACCTTTGTTCAAGCCTCCACATACGTTGTTGACCCATCGCTTCCGGCAGTCTTTGTTGTTGCGACCCGGAAGATGATCAGCAATGCAGCTCCATTCTTTGATGTCGCCCAAACTCGCTTCTCAATATTTTGTGTTTAATCTGTGTGTGTCTCTTGACCTGGGAACTGAACTTGGGCGTACTTACAGTGCTTCATGACTTCCCGGTGAAGAATTGCATCTTCCGCTTCCGACCACCGTTTCGGTAACTTTCGGGTTGTTGATGCCATGATGCCGGCGTTGTGTCACATATTTGGCAAGACTCGAAATGTACTACACAGGGGCGCGTCGAGCACCTTGTCAATCACGGGTGACTGTGACAGCCCAGATTGCGGTAGCCGGATCCTCGGGGCGGTCGGTATCTCTGCCTTGGGCCTTTGCGCCTCGATTGGCTATCCCGCATGGAGATTGCCCATATTTTATATGACTTGACCCCATGCTGAGGTCAGTCTTAAGATACAGCTGGTCGTCAAAGATGCAGTCGGTGGCCAGTATGCAGTTGGTCGTCAAAGATGCAATCAGTGGCCAGCATGCACTTGGGCTTACGATGCATCAGGGAAGAGTGGCATCATGATATGCCCTACATCGAAGCCTTGGCAATACAGTCGGACGGATCTTTGATGCGGGCCTGCGGCTCGGTCGACTGTATTACCGGTCTATGCTGCGGAACCAAATATTACATGCTCACTCCGTTTGCACGCAGAACTAATGTGCCAGCCAAGCGATCCGATAGGTTGATTTGGAGCCGTTATTAGCCAGGAAATCGCTTCCCTCCAATTCTCACCATGCATTTACCTAGGTACCTAAAAATTCTCTGTGCCACGAAGGGGCCTTTGAGAGGGCGATGTTGACAACGGAATGCATTACGGAATACTTAACGCGTAATTATTGCGAGCCCCTTTTTTTGACTTGTGTACTCCGGTCCGGCCCGTCGTACAGGGACCCACCCGCCCGGGCTGTAAGACCCCCCACGTTCCCCCCAACCAATCAGAGGCCGTCGTTGGCTTGAATACAATCTCAAGCAAACGACCTGACCAGCCTTTCTTTGTCCGGGAAATCTTAAGACCACACAGGAGGGAAAGATTACCAATACAGATACAAACAAGACAGGGATTACCAATACGGCCGTACCTGTTGCGACTGCGATTTAAGCCGCCGGGCACCAACCAATCCAAGAAAAATCTGTGTTCTCCTAGGGCCAGTCCTCGTTTTCTTGCCTTAGCGTAGTCTCTCCGCTACGCCAAGCGTTAGCCTCTCGCTTACCCCATAACCCCCACCCACGATTCAAGCATCATGGCCCAAAACACGATAGCGGTAGAGCCTGCTGTGGAGGACTTGACGAACGGCGCCAGCACGTCTTCGCCCAACTCCGAGAAGGCAGGAGACGACCAAGTCACATCTTCGTCGCCCCCGCCTCGAAACGTCAACGGATTCGGCTGGTTCGTCGTCGTCACGGCCATTCTCTCGTCAACCTTTCTCTTCGCCCTCGACAATACCATCGCTGCGAATGTAGCGCCTGCCATCGAATCCACCTTCAACGATGTCGGCCGCCTGGCTTGGATCTCGGTCGCATATCTACTTGGTGCCGCTAGCATGACTCTGTTCTGGTACGTTCCAAGAGCGGCCTTGTTCCCAATCCCCAACGCCGCTTCTTCTAACACACGCGCTCCAGGGGTCAGCTGTACACTCGTCTAAACGCCAAATGGACCTACATTGGCTGCGTGCTCCTCTTCGAGGCCGGATCAGCCCTCTGCGGTGCTGCCCCTAATATGACGGCCTTCATCTTCGGTCGCGCCATGTGCGGCCTCTTCGGAGCCGGAATCTACGTCGGCGTCATGACTCTGCTCGCTCTCACAACCTACGAACACGAACGAGCTACATACTTCAGCCTAGTAGGTATCACTTGGGGTTTGGGTACCGTCCTGGGGCCCATCATCGGCGGTGCCCTGGCTGATGTGGGAGCATGGCGCTGGGCCTTCTACTTGAATCTCTTCGTCGGAGCTCTGGCCGCACCTGTCTACCTGTTTCTCCTCCCGTCCAAGGATCCGCTGCCCGATACCGGCGCCAAGGCTCGCCTGGCCCCTATTGATGTGGTTGGG
>Ga0164242_10001467_pt1 | contig 27973 bp, 19 predicted proteins | sample OricomgcompostMG_FD_108783 | JGI IMG/M metagenome (GOLD analysis project Ga0164242, IMG submission 108783) | Miracle-Growth compost microbial communities from Emeryville, California, USA - Original compost - Miracle growth compost (MG) ...
CCTAACCCCCTCACAAAGGCATGTTTTTCGGGCCTAAATCAATCCCCCCTTGGTTTAGGCCCATTTTTTTTATTGAAACCTCAACCCCAATCATGAAATCGTAGGGCTCTAGTGGAAACTCAGCCGGGAACCTGGAAGCTTTGCTCGTCCTGTAGGCGGCCGATTGGCTTGAATACGCTTTATTGGACCTGCAATGTTTCGACTTGTAACCGGAAGCGGACCGGACTCGTTTTTTGTTCGGTGGAATGTTGGGACGCCCATGTCCCGATGGCCAATCATCGCGAGTCTTGGGCGCTGGAAAATCGTTCTCCGAAGGTTTTAGAGCCCAATTTAGATAACAATGAAGAAAGGGAATACACCATGTCAGATGAAAACACAGAAAAAGAAGTTTTGATCGTCGCTTCAAAATTGAAAAACTACATTCGCGCGAAATCGGGAATGAACACCTCGGCAGCCGTTATCGACGTGCTTTCCGATAAAATTCGCGAATTGTGCGACCAAGCCGTCGAAGCTGCGAAACGCGACGGACGCAAAACCGTGATGGATCGCGATTTCGGCTGATTGAACCGAATTTTTTAATAAAAAGCCCCGCCGGCCCAATGCCCGCGGGGCTTTTTGTTTTTACCAGTGAAGGGTTTTCTTCACGCTCGGATCGAGCGAAAGCGCGACCGGGCAGTGAAGGGCCGAACGCTTCAGCGATTCCATCTGTTCGGGCGTGATTTGGCGATCGACGCCGTTCCAGCGGAACGTCAGGACGATTTCCTGAATTTTGCGAGGCGCTTCGGCGGTCATGATTTTTTGAATTTCGACTTCCACGCCGTCAATGTCGACCCCGAGCGAGCGGGCTTTGATTCCCATAACAGTCAGCTTGCAACTGGCAAGACTCGTGCAAAGCAGGTCGGTCGGCGAAAAAGTCGAGCCGTCGCCCTGGTTGTCTTTCGGCGCGGACGTGACCAGCGTCGACCCGGTGTCCAGATGCGTGGCTTCGGTTTTCAGATTTCCGAGATAACGAACGTTCATTTTGCCCATGGCTTTACCTTTCTTTGACACAAAGAAGGAGATACTCCTTCTGATCGACGACTTTCATTCCCCGCTCCTGGCATTCGTGTTCCTTCCACTGCGGAGTGATGAGGTACTTCATTAAATTCGGTTCGCACCGGTTATGAATCAGCTCGGTGCCGAGCGCGATGCTCAGGGTGGGAGAGTGCGGCCCCGAGTATCGGATGCAGTCGCCGGGACGGGCCCGCTCGCGAACGCTTTGCGCGATCTGATCGAAGGGTTGAACCAAAAGATGGTTCAAGGTCGGCAGAATACCGAACCCAAGCAAGACCGAAACGCCGACGCCGAAGCTTGCCGTCAGCATCGGGTGACGGGTGAGGTAAGAACGTTTGGACTGGAACGCGATGCAAAGAATCGCCGCGCCGACCAGCGAGATTCGAGAGAAGAAGGAAAGCGCGGTGAAGTAGCTGACGATGATGCGGGCTTGTTGGCTCAGTTCGATTTGATTCAGGATGAAGGTGGGGCTGAAGACGGTGAAAATCGCAAGCGCTCCTAGGGCGAACACCGGAAAACTGGCGAGAAACCCCGCCGTTCGCCCGATCGGACGCTCGTTTTGTTGCCCGTCCAAACTGCCGCTCAGCTCGAAAAAAATCGCGCCCATTAACGCCAATGCGGGCCAGGCGGGCCAAATGTAGTGCGGCAGTTTGGTCGCCGTGATCGTAAACACCAGCAGAAACGCCAGCGTGTAAGTCAGCGGAAAGCAGTACTGGCGATAGTTGGGGCGGATGCGCATCCATTGATACAGCAGAAAAGGGATCAGAAAACCGCCGCCGAAAAACAGCACCAGCGGTTGATAAAAAATGCTCCCGCCGTGTGACTCCATCGGGTCACGGGCGCGGCCCAGATGATGGACGAGAAAGAATTCACGGGTGAAGGCCCGGCCCATTTCCGAATCCAAGACCGAGTAATACAAAAACAGCAGCACCGTCGCAGGCAAAAAGGCGTAAATCACGAAGCGCCAGATCGGTTTGAGCCATTGCTTGAAATCGAATTTTTTCAAAAACAACAGCCAATGCAGGCCGAAAGCGAACGTCGGGAGAACGAGCCCGTTTAAGCCCTTGAACGCCGACGCGAGAAACATTCCGAGACCGATGTAAAGGTGCTCTTCGATCGTCAGTGTTCGCTCTTCGAGAAAGGCCGCGGCCGGTAAAAGCAGTGTCGGCAAAAGAAAGAGCGTCTGAATCGGCTCGAAAATCACGCCCGTCGCCGTCAGCATCGGAAAAATCGCACACAAAAAAAGCGAAGGCGCGAAAACGTTTTTCGTGAATCGGTAAAGTGAAACCAGAATTCCGACGCTGGCGAGAAAGCTCGGAAGTCGTGCCGCAAAGACGGAGACCGGGGCCTGCACCCCGTCGACGACGCGGCTGATGAGCGCGATCATCCAGTAAAAGATCGGCGGTTTGTGATAAAGCGGAAGGTGGTCCCAGGTCGGTTGCCACCAGTTCCCCGAACGTTTGATTTCTTCGGCGACCCGGCGGTAAAGCGACTCGTCGAGGTCGAAAGTCGGAACGAAGAACAGCGAATAGATCCACAGAATCGCGGTCAGAATCAAGATCAACGTAAAAAGCCGCTGGCTGATGCGCTGATTGAGATGGCCCGGGTTCATTGCCATAGCCAAAGCCTCAGACGAAGTTGAATCACTCGCAGGAGCATTTCGGTCGCGTCGCGCACGGGGTGGACGTGACTGTCGTCTTGATGCTCCCAGATCACGGGGACTTCGACCGTTTTGAGTCCGAATTTTTTCGCGAACATCAGAAACTCGACGTCCCAGGCGAAACGTTTCACCTTGAGCTTCGGCAAAAAGGCGAGAGCCGATGGACGATGAATCAGCTTAAACCCGCATTGCGTGTCTTTGAAGGGTAACCCCGTGATGAACCGGACCAAGAGATTGAAGGTTTTCCCCATGTGCTCGCGAATCCACGACTGATGGGTGCGCACGTCGCTTTCGGGTAGATCGCGCGAGCCGATGGAAACGGACGCGTGCGATGCGGCTTGGGACAATTTCAAAAACTCATTCCACGGCGTAGCCGAATCGGCGTCGGCGACGAGACACCAAGGCCCTTGCGCTTGCGACAATCCTTCGTGAATGGCGTTTCCTTTTCCTTGATTGGGATGAACGCGAATGACTCGAACGAGTGAATGGAGGATCGGATTTTTTTGGCGATCCCGTTCGGAAAGGGCGACGGTTTCGTCTTGAGAGCCGTCGTCGACGATCAAAATTTCGGTCAAAGAAAAGGCCGAAAAGGTGCCGCCATCGATCGCCTGGGTCAGCAAGTCGAAGGTGCGAGGAAGGCGGGTGGCCTCGTTATAGGCCGGGATGATGATCGAAAGGCCCTGCATGCGTATTTCAGCTTAAAATATTGAAATGACGTGAAAAAGGAATAAACGAAAAATAATGAAAAAATTAGTTGACCAAAATAATCGGAAATGCGATTCTGGTTTCAGGGAGGACGTATATGAGTAAAATCGCAGCACGTGAGCTGTCTCATAGCGCAACGAAGGCAAAGCATCAACAACCCGGCGCGGGACCCCCACGCTGAGTCAGGCATAGGTCAAGCACTCGACGTTGGTGCGGCCTATGAACCGGTGAGTCAAGCCCGGCCAGGTTTGGCGGCGTCGGCCAGATGAATCAAAAAACTGAATATCAAAAATAAAGGGACGACGGGAAAGGGAGCCAGCAAATATACATTGGCGACGATCTTCACCCCCCATCCCCCAAAAGAAGTCACAATGACCATCTGGGCTCGAACATCCATGTTCGAGCCCTTTTTTTATGCAAAATCAAATTCGACCCATCAAAGTTTTGTTGATCGAAGATCAGCTCGGCCATCGCTTGAGCCTGATGAAGGTCTTGAGCCGCTTTCAAGCCGAGATCGATTCGGCCGTAACCTTCGGTCGCGCCCGCGACTTGGTTTCGCGCAAGGTTTACGATCTGGTGATTGCGGAGCTGTTGCTTGCGCATTGCCCCGAGCTTCAGGGCGACGGCATGCAATTCTGGTATTACTTTCAGTCTTTGCACCCGAGCGTTCCGATTTTTCTGATCGCCGACGAGGTGACTCGCATGACGACCGAGATGCTCATGCACGGCTCGATGAAGCCGCCAATCCTGAATAAGCCCGTCAACGAGGCCGCGCTGAAACATTTGATCGAGCGCGAGGTGATGGCCTTTCTGAAGATCGCGTAAGAGTCGCTTAAGGGTTTGCCTTGTAGGCGCCTGGGAAGAGGTTCGGATATTTGGCGATTTCGTCCTTGAATCGACTCATGAATTCGCGGACGGTCGAGTTGGCCGCGTTCACGAAATCCTTGGCCTCGTCGGCCATCATTTCGAGCTGATACTTCGTCCTGGCATCGACGACGCCCGATTGGATCAAATTCTGAATGACTTCCGAATGCGCCTCGAATTCCACGATACCGTCGTCGGCATAACGGTAAGCAATCGTTTGCGGCGCCCAGTAGCCCAGGCCTTCGAAAAAGAGCGCAATATCGGGGACCTCGATCGAGGTTGAGAGCTTCGAAACCGGAACGTCATTCATCAGCTGATGGGCGATTTTTCGAGCCTTCAGTTGATCGAGCAGCTTAATCAACGTCCGGTCCGAGGCACTGCCTGCGGCCGAAACGTAGTAATCGGGGAACTCGCGTGCGTCCATTCGGTTCGCGGCGCGGGACTCTTCTTCGACCTTGATCCGCGCAGCCAGAAATTTTTGATGAACCGTGGCCAGCAGCTCTTTCACCATCGGGCTTGAGAACTCCACTTGATCCATGAGTGGCTTCAGTTTTTGAACGCCTAAGATTCCGCTCCACGGGGTGGCATTGCCGTTTTCAAGTTGGGTCAAAAACCGTGTTAAATCGGCCTCGTTCGAGATTTTGTTCGAGATGTAAACCTTATCGACGGCGCGGTCCATGACGGCTTCGCCGGTCGAGCGGTCTTCATGATACGAATCGAGGAACTCGCTCGGGTTTTTATTCGAAGTCAGAATCGCCGTTCGAAGTGCGACCTTGATCACGCGGTTTCCGGCGAAGACTTCGCGCTCGTTCAAGATCGAAAGCAAGGCGGTGATCGTTTGCGGATTGGCCTTGTCGACTTCGTCGAGGATGGCAAAAATAAACCGTTCAGCGGTCAAGCTCGACGAAGTTTCGATCTCTTCGATTCCTTCATTCAATTGCTTTTCGATCTTCGGAAAGCCGATCAGCACACCTTCGGGTAAAAGCTTGTGGAATTGAAGCAGAAAACGATCGAACTCCTTCGGCGATTCCTCGCGCATCCGTTTCAGAGTCTCGCTTAAAAACTCGCGGGAATCGGCTGTTTTCAGGTGCTTGAGCGTCTCGCTCACGAATGCGTTCACTTCGTCCTGATTCAAGGCCTTCAATTCGGCTTTCAGGATCGTCTCGGCCAACGCGGTTTTGGCTCCGCCCGGAGGGCCGAATACGTAAAGGTGATTGTCCGAAAGCATCGCCGTCAGATGGGCTTCGATCGAATAATCGAGTTCGACGAAACGTTCCTTCAGTGGCTTGATTTCGTCGCGAATCCAATCGTAATACCGAAGCGCTTGTTGATCGGGGGTGAGGTCTTTCACGTCACGGCGGAACGCGCGTTGCTCGGGGATCGTTCGTTGCGGCGTGAGCGCTTGGGTTTTTGAGTCGGTGAATTCGCTTTCGGGTGTCGTGAGCGTCTGATTCAACACGGTGACGAGCTGATTTAAATCGGCCTGAATGGATTCGAGCTCGGCCTTCGTGCGATTTTTAAAGGTCCCTTTGTCCAAAAGCTGCTGAAGCTTTGAGTCGATTTCGAATTGAGGGGCGGTTAAATCGATCGCTTGGTCTTTGAGGGTCTGGGTGATTTTGGGGCTCAATCCTTTCAGCTCGGTATCGCTCACCTTCCAGTCGGCGAAAGCGGGAGTGCTGTCGATTTGGCGAAAGGACCCGTCTTTTAAGATCTCGAAAGTCATGGCGGGTTCGCCGGCCTGATCGGTTAAAATCAAACGGTAGTCGTAAGGGCTCAGGGTCGCATCGAAACTGGCTTTAGTTCCGTACGGCGACATGCCCTGCACGCGCGAGTTTTCGTCGGTCAAAGCGTAACGCTTTAACTGGATTTCGCCCGCACCGATGTAGACCGCCGATTTCGAAAGAAGCGGAAGATCACGCTCGTCGGGGGTGAGGCGCATTTGATCGAAGGGAACGCCTTGGGCCAGTTGGTGGGCGATGAACGCCGATTTGAAAACCTGGACCATGCGCCTGACGGAGCGGTTCGAAAACTGGTTGGCCGGGAAATATTCGGAGTCGGCGTCGCCGTAACGGACGGCCTTGCGCGATTCGTCGGCTTTTTGAGTGACGAATCGGTCGAATTCGCGGGTAATGCGCACGATTTTTCGCATCAGCGGATCGTCGACTTTCACCTGCTTCACGAGCGAATCAAGGTCGTAAAGCGGGAGTTCGATCTTTGATTTTTGCGGGCTCTTCACCAAGTCATACATCGCAATCGATGCTTGTGGGTTCAGCTGTTGGTTCGGAATGTGGATTTTGATCGACATCCGATCAAGGAGCGCTTCGCCCGACGGCCGGTCGTTTAAAAAACCTTGAACGAATTCGCCGGCGGTTTTATTCGAGGTAAAAACACCCGAGGCCAGGATCGCATCCACGACGCGTGAGCCTAAAAACGCTTTTCGTTCGTTCAAGACGGCCAAAAGCGCATTCAACACCGCCGGATTCGATTTTTCGGCTTCGTCGGCGATCAAAAACAAATAACGATCGCCGACGAGCGACGATTCGGTTTCGATTTCGTATTTGCCGTCTTTCATCATCGACTGGAATTTTTGAAAGCCCGTGATCTTGCCTTCGCTGATGAGCTTGTGGAATTGAAGGACGAAGATCCGTTTCTCTTGATCCGGAATCGTGTTCAGCACGGCCTGAAAAACGATGCGCGAAAGAAAAGTCTTGGCGCCGCCCGGCTCGCCGTTCATCCAGACGAATTCGCGCGCTAAAATCGCGGTGGTCATGGCCTCGATCACGTCGGCCCGGTTATAAACGCGTTGATTGATCTCGCGAATCGCCGAGACGGATTCCGCCCAGGCATTCGAAACAGCCTGCGCGTTCAGTTCACCCCGGAGCAGGGACTCGCATGAATCGATCGGGGATGTGGCGGGGCCGGCCCAAGCCAGACCGGCAGGGAGCAAAAGGCTCAAAAGTAAAAGCTGGGGGACCGCTCTCATGAGGTCGAATGATGCCATAGAGTGATGATTTAATAAAGAACTATTTTAATCAAGAATATCCCAATCAATTAAAATCATTGATGAATTTAAATAACCGACTAAAAAAATCCTTTATTATAAATGCACAATGTGTAATAATTCCGTTCGCATGACTTTCGCGAAGTCTTTTCGATATCTGGCGTTTTGCCTGAGCTTGGCCGGGAGCGGTTTGCTCTCATGGCCGGTGATGGCGCGCGCGCAAGACGACGCATGCAATCGCCTTTTGCATTCGAAGCCTTCCGATCTGCAGCCGCATTCCGATCTCTGGCGACACCTGACGGAAGCCTTATTTAAGAAGATCGAGAACGTTCCGCATCCGTTCGAGCAGGCGGGGATGAATGCGGATGCCCTGGGTCGCGTGATTCAACAAATGACCGAAGTCTTCCCCGATTTGGGGCTCGCGCTTCGAACGAACCAAAACCTTCAGTCGCAATCGCGCCACCTCTCGCCCGAGGAATATGCGCAGCTCATGCGCCCGATCGCAAGCGATCTGATTCGGGTCGTGAAGAAATCGAACGATCCGACCGAAATTTTCGCCGCGCTCGAGACTGTCAATGTTTTAGGCCAGATTGAGTCGCAAGTGGATTTTCCGAAAACCGAAGCGGAAATCCAAAAAGAAAACGAAACGGCGGAAGAGCAGAAGAAAGACGAAGAGAAAGATCAAGAGGAACAGGAGCCCGAATGGAACCAGACGCAAGATCAGTATCAACCCGAGAATAAAGACGTCTCGGATCAAGACGGCGCGAAAAAGAAAAACGTCACCCTCGTACTGACCGACGTTCAACCCGCGAAATCGCTGATGCGGCAGAAGATCTACGATCAATTCGACTATCAAGGCTGGAAGTCGCTCCCGTCCAGCCGTTTAAAGCTGAAGATCGCGGGCCGCCCGACGAGAAAGCTGTTTTTAGATCCGTTAAAAGCGCGCGAAGTGGATGTTCCCGTTCCGTACGGGTACGCGCTGAAGCCCGGGCATTACGGCGATTACGAAATTTCAGAAGTCGGCGCGGGCGAATTCGTTCTTCGCGTTCTGAAGCCTGCGACCGAAAAAAAGCCGGTCGAGATGGATCTTTACGAGATCGCGGGCGAGAAATACCTGCCCAGTCTTTCGTCATCGACCGAGAAGTACCTTTCGCTCTTCCCCGAGCATTTGCGTCTGTTCGCCGAAAGTCTGAAAGGACTGTCGCCTGTCGAAGCGGCCGCACGGCTTGAAAAATACCTCTCGCGTGAGGGCGGTTTTTTATATTACTCGAAAGGCGATCAAATCAGTGAAGAAAAGCTGAAAGAGCTCGAATCGAAATACCAACAGTTATTGGCCTCCGGGCTTCCGAAACCCGTGGCCATGGCGAACTTGGGTGCGTTCAACTGTGACGGCGCGGCGTGGATCGGCGGACTGATCCTTCGCGATCTGCTCAAGATTCCGGTCCGTCTGGCCGGTGGCCGGACGACGGGCGGCTTTAAGACGGTCGACGGCAAAAGGATGTACGTCATTCAGTCGTCGAGCGACGCCCACGCTTGGCTTGAAGTCTACGACGGCACTCGCTGGGTGCCGTTCGACATGACTCCGAAGAACAACGTCCCGGATCGGGCCAGTGACCCCAGTGACTTGCAACAGGAGCGACCAGAAGAATCAGAAGAAAATCCGCAAAAAGATTCGACGCCCCAAAGCCAGTCAGGAGAAGCGGCTCCGAAACAAACTGCGGAAAAGCCGGAAGAGAAAACCACGAAGCAAGCCGAGGAACAGGCCGAAGAACCAACTTCAGAAGAGGCTCCCGCCACCGACGAAATGATCCGCGCGAAATCCTCTCAAAGTTCCGGGCTCGGCGCTCCGCACGATTTGGTCGGAACGATTTTGGCCGCGGATGAAAAGCTTTTCATCGAATCGCTGATTCGCGACGGATTCAAAACGAAGATTTTAGACGAATTCAAGCCATTCTACGGGTCTTTGTCCGAAGGAATGTATGCTCACCGCGCCGAGGGCTCGTGGCGGAAGATGCAGACGCTGCTGGAAGAGGCCAGATACCGAAAATATCCGGGGCTGAATGAATTGCTTCGCGAGATCCGAAACGATTTTTCTCAGGATCATGCGCTCGACGGAAAGGTGAAGCTCGACTTTATCGATTCGATGTTCAAGGCGCTTTCGGGGTTCCGGCCATTGACCGACGCTGAAGCCGCGGCGGTCGAAAACATCCGCCAGATCATGACGGTACTGAGCCGGATTCAGCATCAAAACTCGAAGGAATACGAAGCGGTTCGAGAGTTCGAAAAAAATCTTCCGGGCACTGTTTCGAAGCAATGGCTGAAGAAGGTTTACGGCGATGATTACGACCGCCTCGGCAGTGCCGCGTGCAGCAAACTTGCCCAGGACATCGTAGGCGGTAAGTTGAAGGCGCTTCTCGAAGAAGAAAAAGTCGCGCCATTCGTCGACATGACGCTGAACTCGACGGTCGAACCGCAATGGAAGGACGAGCCGACGCTGAATAAAAGCCCGATGCCGAAGCCGCGACAAGACTTAGTGGTGACTCGGAACCCGCTCGATTTCGCGAAGATGCTGTGGAACCTGCGCCCCGGCGAACCGATCTTCGCGCCGACGCTGCAAGGGCGCCAATTCGCGGTCGGAAGCCTGGAGACCCGAAGGGTGGTCGATCCGAAAAATCCGATCGAGCGCAAAATCTCGGTCGTTTATTACGACATTTCGGGCTCGATGGAACTTGAAGGTCGAAGCGAAGTCGTGGACGCGCTCTTGATGGCCTATGTCGATCGCGCGCTCAGCGAAACGGACGCGATCGGACGCCCGATTCACGAGGTTTATCTGCTTCCGTTCAATTCGCAGGTCAAAGAAGGAGTCCACATCGCGACCCGCGAAGATGCGCTCAATTTCTTCGCCAATCGGATGAATTACCGAACCCAGGTCGGCGGGAGCACCGAGATCCAAGAAGCGATCCTTCATTTTTATCGGTTGATTCAAAACAGCTACCGCAGCAAGCAGAAACTCGGTCGCGAAGCGCAGTTTCAAAAGGCAAACATGATTCTGTTCACCGACGGTGGATCGGAAATCCGCATGGACGAGCTTTTAGCCGAACGAGCGAAGATCCCGGCCGACGTCAAGATCAACATGAACCTCGTCAGCCTGGGCAACGAGCCGAACGAGACGCTCAAAGAACTGGTTTTAGAAGGAGGCTTATCGAGCGAAAAACCGAAGTACCGCGAAATTCATGCGGACATGCTGAACGAAGTCGTCACGGCGAAACAGGAATATAAGGACAACGCATTTGCCACCGATCAAAAATTGAGCGGACAGATGATCGCCGAAATCGACCGCTTGCTCAAAGGCATTTCGGTCGACCCGAAACTTCCGGCGAATGCCGTGAGCGCGGGCCGGCTTGTGAGTCAACTCGGTTTGACGAAGACGGCGGCGAAAGATCTTTCGGGTGCAAGCCTTCGGGTGGCCTTGCAGCTTTCGCAGAATAAGGACGTCCTGATGAATCCTGCGCTCTCGCCCGAGTCGAAGCGCAGAATCGTCGAGGCGATCCTGAACGTTTACCCTAAATTGATCGGACGGTCGTTGAGTGAATTGACGATCTCTGAAAAAGAAAACCTGGAGCGGATTTACCGATGGGCATTCCTAGAATAACCCGCTTCATTCTGCTTTCAGCCTTGAGCCTGTCGCTCGCCGCGATTCCGAGCGCGCGCGCCGATTCGACGTGCAACGCCTTGCTTAGGGGTACCGAAGCTTCGCTTCATGACCTCGCGAAGTTGCGCTTCGAACTCGATCGAAAGCGTGCGGAGGGAGCGAGTGGCGCCGTCACGCGTGCTCTGGAGGCCGAGTACGCGATGAAGGAGTCCGAAATTCTTAAAAGCGATTCGTTTTTGGATCCGGACGCGCTTCGAGCTCGATTAACCGACGAAATTCACAGAATTCAGCAAAACGAGGATTTCGATTCGAATGAACAAATGCGAGTGCGTGAAGAACAGTTCGGCGCAATGGCGACCGCTACGGAGTTTCATGCCCGAAAAGTGGGCGACCTCCTTGAAGCTCGAAGTACGCTTCATCCGATTTTGCTTCCTGACGGGCGAATTTTGATCGCAGGCGGCGAGGGGCGGTACGGAAAGGAACTGACTTCAGTCGAAGTTTTGAATCCAACGACGGGGCAGGCCGAAAAACTGGGAGATTTTCCGTATAGAAGCCGCATCAAAGCTTCCGAGCTTCTTCCTGACGGCCGGGTCATTGCATTGGATTTGTCCGATGACATTTCCGCGAACGTCATTGATCCCGCCAAAAACACGATTCGACAAATCGGCAAGTTTCGCGAACGTCGGAATGGATTTGCGCTACAGGTATTCCCTGACGGACGGGTCTGGGTCATCGGCGGATTACGCCAGCGATCGGTTGAGGTATTCCGTTCGAAGTCAAACTCGGGGCTGAAGCAACTGCTTCGCATGGTTCAATCCCAACATTGGGGGGATTCCCTGGCGTCGCGTTGGGGTGATTTCACGCCGGTTCTGCTCGCGAACGGCCGGGTTCTTTTGATCGGCGGAAAGGAATCATCGGATGATTCGCCCGTTTCTCTGATCGAGGAGCTGGATCCCGAAAATGGAACGGCGACGGAATGGGGTCACTTGCTTGAGCCTCGAATCGGAGCCTCGGTCATTCCTCTGAAGAATGGCCAAATTTTAGTGGTGGGCGGCCGGAAGAAGGTGGGGCAGTCAGCTGAGGAATTGGTTTCTTCGATCGAAATGATCGATCCCGCGCAGGGTACGGTCGAAAAATGGGGAGACCTTTTAGAACCGAGAATCGATTTTGGATGGGCAGAGCTTCCCGACGGTCGTGTGTTGATTGTGGGCGGTAATTGCGAACGGAATGGGCCTCCGGTCTCATCCGTAGAGACGATTGATTTACGTAATCATGTGGTTGAAAAGGTCGGAGATCTGCTGGAGGCGCGCCATCAGCCCGGGGTGATGGCCCTTCCCGACGGTCGCGTTTGGATGATGGGGGGAAGCGGTGCTGATGCTTGGGGACTCTCTTCGATTGAAGAGTTGAAGGTAGGTCGGGAATGAAAATCTTCTTGATCTTTTTCATTCTTTTTGTCGGCTCCCGAGTGACGTTCGCTGCCGATCGTTCCTGTAACGATCTACTTTCAGGCGATCCACTTGCGCTTTCGATTCACGATTTAGCGAAGCTGCGTTTCGAACTCGATCTACGCAAGGCCGAAGGCCTGAACGATGCCGTGATTCGGAGTTTAGAAGCGCAATATGCGCAGAAGGAATCCGAAGTCTTCGCTTTGGGCGGCACTCGTGAGCGAATTCAAGCCGAGATTAAGGAAATTCAAAGATCCAGTGACGAGATCGCGGAGTCCGAGCGCCAAGTTCGCGAGACGCAATCCGACGACGTGATCCAAGCCAAAGCTACGGTCGAAAAGGTAGGGCATTTGTCGTCCGATCGGTATGGTCACGCCGCGATCCTTCTTCCAAACAACCGGATGCTGATTTGGGGCGGCAGCGTTCGCGACGGTTTTCTGCGGCCGGAGCTTTATGACGTGGCCAAAAATCAAAGCACAACGATCGACGGTCGGTCTCGCGCGCGAAGCGGAGCGACTTTGTTTCTGATGAGCGACGGTCAGGTCGTGATCAGTGGCGGGAGTATGGGGACGACTACGATTTCTGAAATCGAGCGATACGACCCACAGACCGGAAACATTTCGACCCTCGGATCGTGGAAAAACCTGGGAATCAACGGGGTGCAAGTAAGATTACCTGACGGACGAATCGCGGCCGTCGCGGGCCGTCTCACTTTTGCCGGCATGATTTCGGACAGGATTGAAGCCTACGATTTCGTTCGCGGGCAAGTCGAGCCGATCGGACGGCTGTCCAACCCACGTCAGTACCATTCGGTGACGGTCCTTTCGGATGGCGCATTGTTGGTGATCGGTGGCGAAGATGCCTGGGGGTATCTGAGTTCGATCGAACGATTTGACCCGACGAAACCGAATTCGGTCGGGATGCCGATCGCGAATTTGCCGCAACCGATAGCCGATCCTGCGTCCGTGCTGCTTCACGACGGGCGAGTCGCGATCGTCGGCGGTCGGGGCGAAGGCGCGAAGGCGTTGTCCTCCATTGAAATTTTTGATCCCGATCACAATACTTGTTTATCAGTCGCCGAGTTGCATCGGGCCCGTATCGCACCCTTCGTGAAAACGCTTTCGGACGGTCGAGTCGTCGTGATTGGCGGGCGCGACAGCAACGGACTTCCGGTGCCGGGAATGGAAGTCTTCGATCCGGACTCGAACACAGTCGAAGCCATCGATCGAGTGGTGGAAGCGAAATCGGCGGCTGCCATCGCGGTTTCGCCTGACGATGAAATCTGGATCTCGGGCGGTTCTATCGAACGCATCAAGGTGGGCCGACGATGAAAGCTTTCATCGTGTTGATTTCATTTCTTTCGTTCTCTCCGGCATTTGCCAGCAATGCGTGTAACGCCCTACTTTCGGGCGATCCGATCGCCCTTTCCGTTCACGACTTGGCGAAGCTGCGCTTTGAGCTCGATCTTCGCAAAGCGCAAGGTCTGAACGATGCCGTGACCCGAGCCTTAGAGCAGGAATATGCGAAGAAGCAATCCGAAATTCTGTCCGTGATGGATGAATTAATGCCGCCCGCTGAGCTGCGAGATCGAATCAACCAAGAGATCAAGCGCTTTCAATCCGAGCGCGAATCGGACGCGGAATCCGGAAACATCGTCCGAGAAGAGCAATCGCAAGAAATTGAAAGTGTTCAAAACTTGATTTCAAAATGGGGCGATTTGTTGGAGGGGAGATCTCATTTTGGTTCGGTGAGTTTATCCGACGATCAAGTGTTAGTCATGGGTGGATCCGACCAAGTCTCTCTTCCGTTGAAATCGATCGAAAGTTTGGATCTAAAAACGAATAGAATCGAAAAATGGGGCAATTTGTTGGAGGCGCGATCCGATTTCGGATGGGAAACCTTATCAACCGGGCAGATATTAATCTTGGGTGGACAGGGCAGAAATGGCCCATTGCGGTCTATCGAACTTTTGGATCCCAAGACGAAGACGGTTGAGAAATGGGGAGACCTGTTGGAAAAACGATCTTGTTTCGGCTGGACTAGGCTTCCCGGCGATCGCATGTTGATTTTTGGCGGACGCGGAGAACAGGGCGAGCTTCGATCCATCGAAGTTCTGGATCTAAAGACGAAGACGGTCAAAAAATGGGGCGATCTGCTGAAGGGTCGAGATCATTTTGGATGGACCATTCTTTTTGACGGTCGTGTATTGATTTTTGGAGGGTATGGAGAAAGCGGGCCTCTTCGATCCATTGAAGTCTTCGATCCGAAGACGAAGACGGTTGAGAAATGGGGTGATCTATTGGAGGGGCGGATGTCTTTTGGGTGGACGACGCTTGCTGACGGTAGCGTGTTGATCTTCGGTGGGTTTGATAACAATGGCCCCAATCGCCTTTATCGCGCACTTCGGTCGATCGAGATCCTTGATCCGCGAACGAAATCCGTCGAAAGGTGGGGTGATCTATCGGAGGGTCGAAGTCAATTTGGCTGGAAGAAGCTTTCGGACGGACGGATATTGATTTGCAGTGGCTCCGGAGAGCGTGGCCTGATTTCATCGGTTGAAGTTCTGGATCCGCAAACGAAAGTGAGCCGGAAATTTGGCAGCTTATTTATATCGAGGTTTAACTCGCATCTTATCCGTTTACCGAACGATCATATTTTGATCGTAGGAGGACGCGACCGGGGACAGAGCCTTTCGTCCATCGAAAAAATTCAGGTGGGTCGACAATGAGAAAAGCGGCGCTGGGAATTCTTATTTTATTTTCGCTTTCGGCGGCGCTTCCGAACGCTCGCGCCGATTCGATGTGCAACGTTCTGCTTTCGGGCGATTCCCTTGCGCTCTCGATTCACGATTTAGCGAAACTTCGTTTCGACCTCGACGTTCAAAAAGCGTCGGGGATTTACGATTCGATCACCCGTGCACTTGAAATCGAATATGCCGCGCGAGAAGCGCAGATGATCGACGTCGCGGTTCGTTCAGGAGTCAGCCGGCCGGATTTCGAAAAGCGACTTCGCGTCGAAGTTCGACACATTCAGGACGAAGCGGACCTTCAGGCCCGAGCGGTCGAATGGCGAAAAGGCGAAGAGGGCCGAGAGGCGCATGCGGCTTTGACCGAGATCCAAAAATTCGGACGCCTGAATGAGGGCTCAGCCGAAAACGTGATGTGGACCTTGCCCGACGACCGAGTCGTGGTGGTCAGCCGCTCCGAGGTGCATCCGTCGGTGGAAATCATCGACCTGAAGCAGGGAACCATCGAAAAGATCGGCGATCTAATCGAAATTCGCGGCCAATTCGGCTATAGCGTCGCCCCGGACGGAACGGCGATTCTGTCGGGAGGCCACTCGCGAATGGGCAAGCTTTCGTCGGTCGAGCGGATCGATCCGTTCCGCCGGACGATTGAAGACGTGGGCTCGTTGTATGCGTCTCGATACGGTCATACGCAAAGTTTACTGCCCGACGGGCGAATCGTCGTCTTCGGCGGTTACGGTTGGTCGACGCGCAATTGGGCCCAATGGTTTCAACCCTCGACCGGCCAACGGCAGCCGATTGATTTCGCCGGCGCAGGTGCGGGGATGACCCAATCGGTTTTACCTGACGGACGGGTCGTGCTGGTCGGAGGTTATGCGGGCCAGCCGCTTTCGGCAGTGAACGTCATCGACCCGGATCAGGCGACGCTTCAAAAAATCGGACAACTGCATGAGCCGCGATGGAAGCACGCGCAAAGCGTGTTTTCGGACGGGACGATTTGGGTTTCGGGCGGCGAATCGTTCGGCGGCCGGGTCCTCAGTTCGATCGAAAGAATCGATCCGACGACGGGAGTCACTCAAATCGCGGGTCATCTTCGGATCCCGCGCAAAAATCACGCGCAAAGTTTTTTGCCCGACGGTCGGATTCTCGTTTCGGGCGGCGAGGATGCCGAGGGCAATCCGCTTTCGTCGGTCGAAGTCTTTAACCCGAGTACGAGACAAAGCCTAAAAATCGGCGATCTGGCCGATGCGCGATATTCACATTCTCAAGTGACGCTTTCGAGCGGCCTCACCGTCGTAGTCGGCGGTCTCGGAAAATCGTCGAAACACTTATCGTCGATCGAAGTGATCAAGGTGGGGCGCGAATGAGAGTGGGCGGGCTTTTCGCATTGATGATTTTATCCGTGTTTCCGGGAGCAGGGCTTGCCCACGCGCAAGAGAACCCGTGCAACCGGCTTCTTTCGGGCGACGTGGCGCCGCTCATCCGCGATCTGGCGAAACTGCGTCTTGACCTCGATCAAAGGCGCGCGGCGGGTTTAGGCGACGCCGTCACGCGCGCGCTCGAAGCCGAGTACCTGAAGAAAGAGGCTCAAATTTTTTCTTTGGGAGTATCGCTCGAACGTTTGAAGGAGGAAATTCTCAAAGCGCAGATCGTCGATCAAGAAAAGATCGAAGAACAGGCACGCTTACGAGAAGAAGCCGAATCGCAAGCCGAATCGCTCGAAACCTCGTTGAAGCGGGTCGGGCAGATCGCGCCTCGGGTCGACTTTGCGCAAAGTATGCTCCCCGACGGACGCCTGGTGATTTCGGGCGGGCGCAGTAATTCGTACGAAGTTCAGCCGTATTCGACGGTCGAATGGATTGACCTCGCAACAGGCGAAACGGGAGTATTCGCGGATTTACAGGTCGGACGATGGGATCACGTCCAAAGCACTTTGCCGGACGGACGGATTTTGTTCTCGGGCGGCTGGGGCCAGCCGGAAGGCTTTCTCTCTTCGACCGAGACGCTGGACGTTCAGACGGGGACGATTTTGACGGATGAACTTTCTAGGGCGCGATCCCATCACGCTCAAAGCGTTTCTTTCGACGGCCAGGCGATCGTCAGCGGAGGCACCAACTTCGAAGGAACGCAGATTTCGGTCGAACAAGGCGGGAAGGTCGTGGCGAATCTGTTAGAGGCGCGGAGCAGGCACATCCAAACCTTGCTACCGGACGGAACGTTGCTCGTCGCGGGCGGAAAAGACTATTACGGTTCTCCCGTCGCCTCGATGGAGATCGTCGACCTGAAAAAAGGAACCTCCGAAAAGGTGGGCGATCTTCCGGTATTGGGTGCGCACTCGATTCAGGTGTTTTTATCCGACGGCCGGGTATTATTCGCGGTGAATCGAGACCACGACGCCATTTTGGCTTTGTTCGATCCTTCAGACCGAAGCATGCAAAAACTGCCGGAGACCCCGCACGAGCGCATCGAGGCCGCGACCGCAATGTCTGGCGGGCAAGTCGCGCTGACGACCGATTCCGGTTCGGTGTATCTGCTGAAAGTGGGGCGAAAATGAAACACCTTCTCGCCGCCGGAGTTTTTTCGTTATTGCTTTTGTCGGGGTCCATTCATGCATTCGCGGATGGCCTCGAAAGCGGCGCATGCGAGCGTTTACTTTCCGGCGATCTCGTCGCGCAATCTGTCCGCGAACTTGCGAAGCTGCGCTTCGACCTCGATCAAAGACAGGCGGCGGGTTTGAGCGATGCCGTGACGCGCGCGTTGGAATCCGAATACCGAAAGAAAGAATCTGAAATTCGTTCGTTGTTTGCGGGCCAAGAGGCCGATCTTCGTTTGCAGGTGAAGGCAGAAATCGATCGGCTTCAGTCCGAAAGATCGGATCACGCCGAAGAACAAGTTCGAGTCCGGCAGCATGAGACCGAAGCGATGGACGAGGCTGAAACTTCGGTCGTCAAAATCGCCGACATTCAAGAGCCCCGATTCGGGCATGCCCAAACCGTATTGCCCGACGGTACGGTGTTGCTGAGCGGGGGGCAAGGTTCAAACGGACTTTTAACCTCGATCGAACGGGTCGACCCGGTTCGGAAGACTTCGACCAAAATCGGCGATTTGAAGGAAGCGCGGGGCTATCACATCCAAATTCTTGCTCCGAACGGAAAGGTTCAGGTCATCAGCGGATGGGGAAGATTTTTGGAAATTTCTTCATCCACCGAATGGATCGATGATTCGACGGGAAAAACGCAGGCCGGGCCCAAGATCCCGGTTTTCATGAATCAGTTCAAATACAGCATACTTCCCGACGGCCAAATTCTCGTATCGAAAGAGATCATTCCGCTTTCAAGCGCGGCCGACAACGTTTCCGATCTGCTTCAGATCGATCCCGTAAAAGGCAAAGTGACAAAGCTTGGACAGTTGAAGGTGAGCCGAGAAGGACACGCGCAAAGTACGCTCCCGGACGGGGCCGTCGTGATTTCGGGTGGAAGAGGCGCCGGAAAAGTTCTTTCGTCGATCGAACGATTCGACCCGGTCACGAAAACCGACGAAATCGTCGGCAATTTATTGCAAGCCCGGGGCGGACACGCTCAAAGTACCTTGCCGGACGGTCGAATTCTCGTCTCAGGAGGCTATGACGGAAAGCACTACCTTTCTTCGATCGAGCTCATCGATCTGGATAAAAACACCGTGGAACCGCTCGGGTTTTTATCGACCCCACGCGCGGGACATACTCAAAGCGTTCTTCCCGACGGCACGATTCTGGTTTCGGGCGGCTCGGGGGCCAATGGCCCTTGCACTTCGATCGAATTGATCAAGGTGGGACGCCAATGAAACTTCTGCCGACGGCGCTCATTTTGATGTTCTTGATTTTGGGGATGTACCCTTCACGCACATTTGCGGAAGAGGGAACGTGCAATCGGATTCTTTCGGGCGACTTCGCCGCGCAGTCTCTCCACGACCTTGCAAGACTTCGTTTCGATCTTGATCAAAGACGGGCGGCGGGCCTGAACGACGCGGTGACGCGCGCGCTTGAAGCCGAGTACGCGAAAAAAGAATCCGAAGTTTTCGCATGGGGCGCGACCCGCGAGCAGGTGACGGCCGAAATTCGAAAGATTCAAGGCGAAGCGAACGTTCGCGAAACCGAGACGGCTCGTCGGCGCAAGGTCGAGGCGCGGGAAATCGAAGCTATTCGCCGCGAAATGCAGGTTTTTAATGCGCTTAAAGAGTCGCGCGCATGGCATGCCCAAAGCGCGCTTCCCAACGGGAACCTGCTCGTCACGGGTGGACGAACTGCGCCGGGCGTGCCCCTTTCGTCGATCGAACTCGTGAATTTGAAGAAAAAAACTGCTGTCTCGATCGGTTCGTTTCTGGATCAGCGAACGGATTACGCGCAGACGGCCCTAGCCGACGGGCGGGTGCTGGTCTCGGGAGGCCTGTTTCGCGACCGCGACCCGATTTCGTCGGTCGAAATCATCGATCCGCGCCGAAAGACGGTCAAAAAAATCGGCGATCTAAAAAACCGCCGCTCGCTTCACCGCCAAATCCTTCTGCCTGACGGACGGGTGTTGATCCTGCCAGGTGGGGGCGCTCATCCCACGCAGATCGAAATCGTGGACGTGAAGCAAGGAATGATCGAACCGTTCGGACGATTGAAGTTTCGGCTCAATGATTCGGAGGCGGCCTTGCTTTCGGACGGTCGCGTGATGATCGTCGGAAAACATGACGGATCCAAATCCCTGTTCGTCGAAGTTTTTGATCCCGCCACCCAAATCTCGCAAAATCTCGGAAAGATCGCGGGCATTCATCCGCGCGCCACGCTTCAAATCCTGCCCGACGGGACGATTCTCGCCTGTGGAGGCGAAGACGGAAGAATGGCCTCTTCGGACGTCGTCGTCTGGAATCCTTTTCAAAAAACGTTGAAGAAGATCGGCGACTTGAACGAGCCCAAAGTCGACATGACTTCGAGCCTTCTTTCGGACGGGCGGGTTTTTTTGAGTGGCGGCGCCGACTCCGAGGCGCATACCGTGACCAGTCTTGAGATCGTCGATCCGGGCAAGGGCACCGTGGATAAAATCGGCGATCTGCCCACGCCGATGTGGCTTTACTCGCAAACTCCGCTTTCGAACGGGCAGGTGGCCATTAGCGGCGGATATGACGATTACGGGCAGAAACGATCCGTGATTTTGATTCAGGTGGGGCGCCGATGAAGCTTTTCATTTTGATTTTAATTTTATCGATTCCAGGACTGACGCCTGCGCACGCATTGGCCGAAAATATGGATTGCAATCGGCTTTTATCGGGCGATCCGGTCGCGCGGTCCGTTCACGATCTGGCGAAGCTGCGATTGGATCTCGATCAAAGGCGAGCGGCGGGCCTGAGCGATGCCGTCACGCGCATGCTGGAGGTCGAGTACTCGAAAAAAGAATCCGAAGTTCTGGCCCTCGGGGCGACCCGCGCGCAAGTCACGGCCGAGATCGAAAACCTTCAAAAACAAGATTCCGAGCAAGAAGCGCATGCGCAAAAAACGCGCGCCGAACAGGACCAGGCGATCGAGAGCACCCAAATCTCGGTTCGTAAGATCGGCGATCTCGTCGATGCCCGAAGCAGTCATTGGCAAAGTGCACTTCCGAACGGAGCGGTCGTGGTGACGGGTGGAGAAGGTCGGTTGGGAACTCTGGCTTCAGTCGAGCGGATTCTTCCCGAATCAAGCAAGGTTGAAAAAGTCGGCGATCTGGCCCATCCCCGATCGGGCCACACTCAAAGCGTTTTGCCTGACGGCCGGGTGCTGGTGGCGGGCGGTTATTCGTATTATTGGCCTGCGGCAGTCGAGATCATCGACCCGGCTCATTCCACGATCGAGACGATGGGCGACCTCCATCAGCCGAGGTACCATCATGCGCAAAGTATGCTTTCGAACGGAGAGGTCGTGCTCACGGGCGGCATGAATAACGGAAAAAATTTGGCTTCGATCGAAGTGATCGATCCGATTCAAAAAACGGTCAAGGAGACCGGAAAACTACTGGAAGCGCGGCGTGACCACGCACAAAGTACGTTGCCGGACGGAACGGTTGTGGTAAGCGGCGGATGGGGCTACGGCGTGATCGGTTCGATCGAGCGCGTGAATCCGCTTCTGGGCACTTCCGAAAAAATCGGTGATTTAAAAGAAGCGAGAATGTTCCACACGCAAACCACGTTGCTGGACGGCCGGGTCTTGGTCGTGGGCGGATATCATGGTGGGCTGTTGTCGTCGGTCGAAATCATCGATCCCGTTCACCGAACCGTTCGGAAAATCGGCGATCTGAACCAGGCGCGCGATCACCATGCCGCGTTTTTACTGTCGAACGGAAAAGTTTGGATCGTGGGGGGTCAGGTGGACGGGCCGATTTCATCCATCGAAGAAATCGATCCGAATGCCGAAACGATCGAAACCATCGGAGAGGTGAAGGCTGGGGCTTGGAGCGGCATCACCGCCCTCCCGGACGAATCCATCGTGATTTCCGGTGGCGAAGACAAGGGGTGTCATCAGACGACCGAGATTCGTCAAATCCGTTTTGGGAAGCCCTGAGTTGACTTGCCTTTTCATGACTTTTTTGGGAAAACTTTCCTAAAGCGTCAACGGCCTGGCAGCGGGTCACGGGGGGAATTGCACCATGCGTATCAAACGCCTTGAAATTCAAGGGTTTAAGTCGTTCAAAGACAAGACCGTCATCTACTTCGATCGTCCGATTACGGGGATCGTGGGCCCGAACGGCTCCGGAAAATCGAACATCGTGGATGCCTTTTTCTGGGTGATGGGCGAGCAATCCTACAAACACATCCGCTCCAGCGGATCGGACGATATTATTTTTAAAGGCTCGTCCAAATACCAGCCGCTCGGCATGGCCGAAGCGACGCTCGTTTTGGAACAAGATTACGTCGATACCGAAAACATGCCGATGGCGGCGACCACCGAAGAAAACGTGCCGATGAAAAAGCGCGAAATCGCGGTCACGCGCCGGGTGTATCGTTCGGGCGAAGGCGAATACTACATCAACGGTGTGCAGGCGCGCCTGAAAGACATTCAAGAGCTTTTTCTCGATACCGGTGTGGGTGCCAAAGGCTATTCCGTCATCGAGCAAGGCCAGATCGACAAGGTCGTCAATTCGAAACCCGAAGACCGCCGTCTTCTGATCGAGGATGCGGCCGGAATCGCGAAATACAAACAGCGCAAAAAAGAATCGCTTCGCAAACTCGAAGGCGCGCAACAAAACTTGGCCCGGTTGAACGACGTGCTGGCCGAGATCGAACGTTCGCTCGCAAGTTTGGAGCGCCAGGCGCAAAAAGCGCGTAAATATAAGGAATATCGCGCGGAATTGCTCGAAAAAGAAACGACTTGGGGCCGCCGTAAAAATCAGGTTTTGAACCGTCAGTTCCATAAAATCCATCAAGACCGCGAAGCGCTCGAACATTTGCTGGTGGGTCTGAAGGCCGAACTCGCGCAGACCGAAGCCGATCTCGAATCGCAGCGCGTGGTTCAGTTGACCGACTCGAAAGTCCAAGAACAGCTCCAGGCCGAAGTCGAACAATTCGCGGCCGAGCTGACTCAGCATCAAAGCGCGCTCGAATTATCGAAGAAGCGCCAAGAAGATTTGAATCGCCAGCTCGTCCAGCTGACGACCGAAAAAGATCAAATCGAAGAAGCGTTGGCGAACGACCGCGAGTCGATCTCGGCCAAGGCCGAAGAGTTCGAAGGCTTGGACGAAAAAGTGGCCGTGATGACGGCACGGGCCGACGAGCTGAACGCCCAAACGGACGAACTTCGCGCGGCTTACGAGTCGAATCAGCGCGAAGCCGAAAGCAAACGCCGCGAATTCGTGGGTTTGACCGAGCAGTCGTCCGAAAGCCAGTCGAAAATCGCGGCCTTGAAAGAACGCATTCAGGGTGCCGAATCGCAGTTGGCCCGTTTGGTCGCACAAGAAGACGAATTTAACGCCGAGACTTCGGTGCTTCGCGAAGAAAACGCGGCACTTTTGGCTCGGCTCGAAGAAAAAACCGAAGCTCGCCGGATGGCGCGCGAGTCGGTGAGCGCATCGAAAGAAAACGTCGATCGTTTGGAAGCCGAAGTCAAATCGGCCCGTCAAGCGCGCGATGCGGCTTTGAAGGATCTGACCGCGAACAGCTCGCGTTTGAAATCGCTCGAAGACCTCGACCGTGCCCGCGAAGGCATGGCGAATGGCCCGAAGAAGGTTCTCGACTGGGCGAATGCTCAAGGGAAAAGCTTCGCCGTTTTGTCGGACTTCATCGAAGTCGAAAACGGATACGACCAAGCCGTCGAAGCGGTACTGGGCCATGCGTTTGAACGCCTTTACGTTCAAGACGCCGATGCGGCATTCGCCGCGCTGTCATTTTTGCGCGACGGCAACGAAGGAACGGCCGCGATTCAAATCGCGATTCCGAACCTCGAAACGAAGGAACGCGCGAATTACAACCCACTTCGCAAATACGTAAAGGTGACGAACCCCTCGTTCCAATCGCTGATCGAAGCGATGATCTCGTCGATCGAAGTGCTGGAAGAAGTACCGGCGATGGGCGACATCAAAACCTATCAAGCCGAGGGCATCAGTTTTGTCACTAAGAACGGGATCTGGTTCGATGCCCATCAAGGCGTGCTTTTCGGCGGAAGCGCCGAAAGCGATCAGGCGGCTTCGATTCTCGCGCGGAAACGCGTCATCCAAGAGCTGAAAGAAACAGTCGCCGTTGCCGAAACCGAATGGTCGGTGATTGAGCAGGATTTGGCGACGCTTTCGACGTCGCTTGAAACGGCCCAAGCCGAGCTGAAAATGGCGTCGCAGTCGCTTTCGGATCTCGAAATCGAAGTGGGGTCGCTCGAACGCGAACGCGCTCAGATGGATCGCAAACTGGCCGATGTTGATCGCGCACAAGCGCGCTTTGCGTCCGAAAAAGAGAAGTTCGAAGCTCAAGGGCTCGAAGCCCGCTCTGAGATCGAAGCGATCGAGCAGTCGATCGTCGAGATGTCGCGCAAAAAAGAAGAGCTCGAATCGTGGATCCGTACTCACGAAGACCGACTGAGCGAAAAAGAAGGCGAGCTGCGCGCAGCTGAGCAAGAGCTGCAGGTCGTTCGCATTCAAGAGGCTTCCGAAAAAGAACGCAAAAACTCGCTGAAAAAAGAACTCGAAACCGAGCAGCGTTATTTGCAAGACCGTGAACGTCGGCTTGGCGAAGTTGAACGCTTGCTCGAAGAATTCAACCAAGATCGCGATCAGTATTCGGACGGCGATCAAGAGCATCAGGATTCTGTTGTGAACCTGACCCGTTCGCTGAGTGAAAAGCGCGAAGAGCTGTCGACCGTCCGCGACCGTCTTGAGCAGGCCAATGCCCAGGTCAGCGGCCAGATGGAACGCATCAAAGAACTCCATAAACTGGGCGACGAGAAAACCCAGGCGGTGAACCAGATGGCGATCGACGTCGAGAAGATTCAGATCGAGATCACCCATCTGAAGCAGAACATGGAAGAAAAGTACGGCCTGGGTTGCCTGGACGAAGCCCAAGGCGTCGACATTCAAGAAGAAATGACTGATCCGGTCGTGACGCTCGAAATGTCCGAAGAAGACGAAAAAACCCTTCATGTCGAAGTCGAAGAGCTGCGCGAACGCATCCGCAAGTTAGGCGAAGTGAACACGATGGCCGTCGAAGAGTACGAAGACATGCAACGCCGTCACGAGCATCTGTTCAAAGAGAAGATGGACCTCGATGCCTCGATTCAAAACCTGAACGACGCGATCGAGCACATCAACAAGACTTCCGAAGAGCGTTTCCGAAAGGCGTTTGAAGCGATTCAGATCCGCTTTGAGAAGCTCTTCCCGATCATCTTCGGCGGCGGACAGGCGCAATTGTCGCTCGTTTACCCCGAAGGAAGCGCCGATATCTTAGAGGCTGGCGTCGACATTCTGGCCCAGCCGCCCGGCAAGAAAATCTCGAACATGACCCTTCTTTCGGGTGGCGAGAAAGCCCTGACGGCCATTTCGCTGATCTTCGCGATCTTTATGGTGAAGCCTTCGCCGTTCTGTATTCTGGACGAGGTGGATGCCCCGCTCGACGATTCGAACATCGGCAAATTCAATGCGTTGGTTCGCGAGATGTCGGTGAAGTCGCAGTTCATCCTCGTGACCCACAACAAGAAGACCATGGAATTGAACGACACGCTTTATGGGGTGACGATGGAAGAGCCGGGCGTCTCGCGCATGGTCTCCATCCAGTTGCAATGAAATCGATCCTCGTTCTTTTAGCATTGACCGTCGGTGCGACCCAAGCGGCTACGCTTCCGCCACTCATGCAGAAGGTGCAGACCGAGTATCAAAAGGCCGCTGGCATCGAGGCCGAGTTCGAGCAGCTGACGAACGTCAAGGCCACGAAACAAAAGAAAAAGGCCGAAGGTCGGATTTGGATCAAACGTCCGGATCAGCTTCGGTGGGAGACGTTCGAGCCCGATCCGAATATCCTCATCAGCGACGGCAAGACCTTCTGGTTTTATACCCCGCCGTTCGAAAAAGGCGATCGCGGTCAGGTCATTATCCGGAAGAGCGCCCAGGTTCAGACTCAGTTTCTGAATGCGCTTTTGAGCGGATCGTTCGATTTCGGAAAATCAGACACCCGCATCGAAGCGAAGGGAAACACGTTTTTGCTCACTCCGAAGAAAGGGAGCGCGGGCGACGTTCAGACGGCCGAAGTCACGATCGACCCGAAATCGCACCAGATCGAAAAGGTCGTGCTCGACCATACGACGGGCAACCGGACGGAAATCACGTTGAAGAACATCCGGCTTTTGTCGCATTTGGATGAAAAGCTGTTTCACTTCGTGCCCGATCGCAATACCGACAAGATCACCGAATAAAAACCCCCCGGGCTTCGCACGTGACTGAAGCCCGAGGGGGGTATGGCTGACTCAAAACTCAGAGAAGAGCCCGGATCGTTACAGAAGCTTGAGCGCGGCCTGAGGAGCGGCGTTCGCCTGAGCGAGCACCGAAACACCGGCCTGCTGGAGGATCTGCTTTTTCGACAGCTCGGTCGCTTCTTCGGCGATGTCGGCGTCGGCGATCCGCGATCGTGCGTTCGAGAGGTTCTCTTGCGCAATCGAAAGGGTGTTGGTCGCCGATTGCAGTTTGTTCTGCATGGCTCCCAATCCTGCTCTGGCGCCTGTCACTCGGGCGATCGCCTCGTCCAACTTGTCGATGGACGTACGGGCATCGTCGATGGATCTCGCCGAAATTCCCGAGATTCCGAGCCGATCGGTCCGAACGTCGGCCTCGCGGACGTTGAAGTTGATCCGGTCGGCTTCATTATTTCGGGCACCGACCTGGATTTCGAGGTTGGATTTCGGGGCCTCGCCGTTCAACAGCGGAGTGCCGTTGAAGTTCGTGGTATTGGCGATCCGATCGACCTCGTTTTTCAAGCTTTGGTATTCTTTGTCGATGAACCCGCGCTCGCGGTCTCCGATCGTATCCGATGCGGCCTGGATCGAGAGTTCTCGTAAGCGCACCAGGATGTTCCCGACCTCGCTCAACCCGCCTTCGGCGACTTGCACGAACGAAATCCCGTCGTTTGCGTTTCGTTCGGCCTGTTTGAGTGAGCGGACTTGCGCCGTTAAGTGTTCCGAGATGGAGAGCCCGGCCGCGTCGTCGCCCGCCGAGGTGATCCGTTTACCCGATGCCAATCGATTGAAAGTCTTTTGAATCTCGACACTGGTTTTAGACAAGTTTCGTTGTGCCGACATCGAAGCGATGTTGGTTCCGATTCTTAATCCCATACTATTTGCCCTTTCGTCTACGCTTACCCTTTAGACTGCGTGGCCGGTTCCCCCCGGAACCGACGCTTGTTTGACGCCCTCATTTTCAATTCTACGAAAATGTTTGGCTAAGTGCATCAAAAAAGTTGAGCAAAATAGTAAATTTTTTTTAACTAATGAAAACAATAAATTAAAAAGGTGGGCCCATCCATTGATGGGCCCACCCAGTGTGGTTGAAGTGATTACCCTAAAAGCTTCAGAGCACTCATCGCGTTGTTGTTGGCTTGACTGAGGACCGCAGTACCTGCTTGAGCGAGGATATTAGACTTCGTCAATTCCGCAGTCTCAGAGGCAACGTCCACGTCATAGATCCGACTTTTCGCCGCAGACAAGTTCTCTTCGTAGGTGCCCAAGTTATTGACCGACGCTTGCAAGCGGTTCTGAAGCGCGCCGACTTCGGCACGGTTTTCAGAAAGCATCTTGATCGCGTTGTCGATTTTCGACAGGTTTTCTTGAGCGGACTCTTTGGTCAACGTGTTCACGTCCGAAACTCCCAGGGCTTCCGCCGTGGTGTTGAGTTTTTGGGTGTCGAACACGAAACGGTCCTCTTCCGGAGAGTTATTGAGACCGACTTGGATCTCCAGTTTGTCTCCGTCGCCGTGAAGCAGTTTTCTACCGTTGAATTCGGTCGTTGCCGAAATACGGTCTACTTCTGAGCGAAGTTGAACCATTTCTTTGTTGATGAATCCCCGTTCCTTGTCGCCGATCGTGTCCGATGCGGCTTGGATCGAGAGTTCGCGGAAACGGGTCAAGATATTGCTGATTTCGTTCATTCCGCCTTCAGCCACTTGAACCATCGAGATCCCGTCGTTTGCGTTTCGGTTGTCTTGGCGCAACGAACGGATATCCGCCTGCATTTTGGATGCGATCGCCAAACCGGCCGAGTCATCGGCCGCTTTTGCAATCCGGGTTCCTGAAGAAATCTTCTGCAAGCTGTCTTGTTGTGCTTGAGTCGATTTTCCCAAGTTACGTTGTGCAATCAACGATTGCACGTTGGTATTAATACGAAGACCC